>Ga0209492_1000068_pt1 | contig 33345 bp, 36 predicted proteins | sample PPLLak12cMay2015_FD_187253 | JGI IMG/M metagenome (GOLD analysis project Ga0209492, IMG submission 187253) | Freshwater sediment microbial communities from Prairie Pothole Lake near Jamestown, North Dakota, USA - PPLs Lake P7 Core (1) Depth... | ecosystem: Environmental > Aquatic > Freshwater >... | reverse complement strand
CGGAGACTCGACGAGAACCGTAGGAAGGTAACAGAGTAAAAAATGAGAGTATTAGAAATTTTACACTCGTAGAATTCCTCATTATCCCTGAGGTACCGGTGAGGATGCACACATATCTCCCTGCCGGTATCCGCCGCGTCTCAAACCTCATCCCTCCTGCTTTCGGTCTTCGTAACATTACTATATTCGACCTCATCCATCGCCGTCGGGCATTGTTGAATAATTCCGGCCCGGTTCCGCATTTTTCATCATAATGACCTCTTAAGTTCCGGGGGCGGGGGGAAATAAGGTACAACAGGGCTCGTAGCAGGTTCCGGTATATCAGAACTCCCACCGGAGTTTTTTGACGGCGAAAACCGCCCTTCCGGCGATAACATCCGGCCTGGTCGTCGATGAGATCACTCTTTAAACACAAGATTTCCACAGAGCAAAATTTTTTAGAATTACTGGTAAGTGAGAGTAAGGACCACTTGCAACAACACAACAAACAATAATCCTATGTGGAAAGTTGTTGTCAGGCGTTTTCAGTTGGAGGATAAGTAGCAGGGCTGCTGCACTTCCCGTCCCGTCTTTAATCTTTACCAGCGGAATTTCCTTTGTTTCTTGTTCTTCTCCTCAAAAGTAACGAGCAGGTAGCTGTGAATGCAGTTCCCATCATCCAGCAGTATTTCCAGGTAGAGTTCGTGAGGGCGGTGTTCCATCGCGATGGCGACCTGATCTGCACCTAACTGAATAAATCCCATATCGCCGAGCTCTTTTTCGATGCGGTAGAGTGGGAGATTGCAGCTGCCTGAAATGAGCCGCTCGGTTTTTCGTTTAGTTCTCAGTTGATGTCCTTTATTCACCATTTCTTTATCACCTTACACTCTGGATAACCGGCATTGGTAATAAAATGCGTGGAGTGAGTGAATGGATGCGATACATCAGTCCCGTTATAATTATGAGGAAAATTGATGTCAATGAAGAAGAAATACGTGTGAAGAATATGACCGAAAAGAAAGGGCAATTTGAAAATGGACGATGGGTGGCAGAGAGCGAACCTTCGGTTACCCAAACGACTGAAAACGTCATTGATAAGAGGTTTTCTGAGGCGACACAGGCCGTCATATCTTCTGTTAATGATGTGATGAATGTCACTCATGATCTCATAACAACTGAAGAGGGAAAGCAGTACATAGAAAAAACCATAAAGAATACCCAGGAGCAGATCCAGAAATCTTTTGATGAGATCGTCAGCCGGCTAAAAGGCAAACTGGATAAAAGGTAAAAATGGTATAATAATTTTTTCCGGCTTTGGCCGATGCGGTCTCAATCCAGAGGAAGAATGGCTCACTATTTGATAGATATCCGCCTGATGGGTTCAGTGAAGGATCAAATTCGCAATTTAAGCAATCATCTACAGGAAAAATTTAATCTCGGGGACAAACGGGTTATCCCGCATATCACTCTGGCCGGGCCTTTTTCAACCTGTAATGAAAAAAAACTCGTCGAAGATTTCACACATATATGCAAAAATCAAAAGGAGATTCCAAAATATGAGGTTGGAAGGTATGGATTTTTTGACGATTCGAAGGTCATTTATGTCACTATTACCCCTGACGAGACCCTGAAACAATTCCGCTATCATCTCTCCCAGGCAATCTCCCCCTATTGCTCATTACGGAGATATGACCTTGATTCTGCCGATGAGTTCAGGTTCCACTCTACGCTCGCCATGAAACTTGACTGGTTCACATTCCAGAGAATAAAATGGTATTTCAGAGGTCAGGAAAGTGTCGTATACCGGCACCATCCTATCAGAGTAACATTGCTCCGGAATTCAAAAATTCTCTGGGAATATGATTTTATTCAAAGCAGGATGCTGAGCCGGTCACAGGCACTTAGCAGGGCGACATTGATGCGTGATTTTGATGTTCTTAAGTTATAGGCTGATGGAAGTTGGGAATGAGAGTAAAATCGTCATGTGTTCAATCCTGCGATAAAACTATAAGGATAATCAGTCCAGGATGGGATATGCCGGAACAGGTACGGGCTCGTTTTGCATGACATCATCTAGTATATTCCCATCGAAAAATCGAAAGAGGACAGCCCCATGACGATCTTAGTTGACGAAACCACCTGCACCCGGTGCGGGATCTGTTCGATCGTGTGCCCGATGCGGATAATTGGACCCGCAGACGAGATAACCCTGCCTCGGGTTAAGGATGAAAAAGCCGGCATGTGCATCGCCTGCGGCCACTGCGAAGTAAATTGCCCTTCACAATCACTCATCCTGAATATTCGCCAGGACGAAAGGGTATCCCTCACGACCGGGGCTGGCATGCTTGCTCCGGAAGATCTCGGGATATACCTGAAAAAGCGCAGGACAGTTCGGCATTACACAAAAGAACCGGTACAGAGGGAGAAGATTGAGGCAGTGCTGGACATTGCCCGCTACGCAGCGTCAGGAGGCAACGCCCAACCGGTGCAGTGGCTGGTCGTACACGATCCCGTGGAAGTCCAACGGCTGGCGGGACTGACCGTTGACTGGATGAAGTCGATAATGAACACCGGCCATCCGATGAGCGGATATGTCCCTTCTATGATTGCTGCCTGGGAACGCGGTTACGACCCGATCTGCCGTGGCGCACCGCATCTCACGATAGCCCATATTCCTGAGGGGAATCCTGGTGCAATGACTGATGCCATCATCGCTCTCACGCATTTCGATATCGCTGCTCCTGCGTTTGGCATCGGTACCTGCTGGGCAGGGTTCCTCTCGATCGCTGTTGCATCGTACGAACCCCTGCAGAAAGCGCTGGATTTGCCGGCTGGACGGAAATACGCGTACGGTCTGATGTTCGGCAACCCGAAGTACAAGATTTATGGGATACCACAGCGGAATCCTCTCCAGGTCACGTGGCGGTAAGGCCCGAAAACAAGCTTTTTTTGAACGAGGTGGTCCAAATTCCCCATTTCTATGGTTTTACTCCTGTAAAGGGTTTATCAGGGATCTTTTTCAGGCTCAAAATTAGTTATTTCGGTAAGAAACCAACATTATTCGAAATCGCAAAGAAAGTAATCTCTTGAAATTCCTGATTTCGTAGACCTATCTGGATATAGATCCCTCTTTTTGCTAAAAGAAGCCTAGAATAAAAAATAGCAGTGAAGGGGGGATGAGCTTTCCCTTCATGAACTCAGAAAATGGACAGATGAACCCTGTCCCAAACGGCGAAACCTGCTCCTTACCCGTATCCTGGGTGAACACTATGTCAGGATCCGGTCACCCGATACCACGAGGAGATCAGATAGCATAAGTCTCCGGTTCAGAAGCTGGTTGTATACACCCAATACTGAATACCGTACTGGAGCAGCACAACAACTGCAATGGCTATTACTGACTTGCCCCACGAAATGTGATGTGTGTGCCGGGCGGCGCAAAACCAGAGGTACCAGCTCCAGATCGAACAAACCCATAACAGGACCAGAAGGATAGCATAGGGTATTATATCGACAGTATTCGCGTGGAACAGGACGCTGAAGAGCAGCCTCACTGCAGCGGCAATTGCGGGTGGGAACATACCAAAGCCGATATTCTGGAATGTGGCAGTGAAAGAACCGCTCCCGGAAAATGCACGGGCGACAGCGAATATCACGAGCGTGACAGCAGCCCATAAGAGGAATGGGTAGGCCATCTGCCCGAGGACCGCCTGCGGGGCAATTATGAGATTTGAAAAATCGAACCGGTAGTTCGTCGCGAACAGAAGAAAGTCAAACACCCCGAAGATACCGCTGATGAGAACGAACACGATCGGAACAATGAAGTTTTTCCTTTCGCAGGTAATTCCCGCAAAAAATGTGCCAGGACGGAAGATCAGGTTCTTTAAACTGACGTTCATGGAAGACCTGTGAAGTCTTATCCTATTTGAACAAACCGGAATGGAACCGTGAAGACCGGGAATAATTAAGCATTCTCGCTCTCAAATCTTCGTGCGACTCTGTACTTGCCACCGGTTGTATTGTCATCTTCTGCACCCGGTGCTGTCTCTGCTTTTTTCAAACCTGGCCCAAATCGTTCCACAAGATATTCAAGAATCAAACAATGACTACTAAGATCAGGAGTGTGACGAGAAATCGGGCCTGGAATTCTTGATGCTGCGGCTTTGCCCCTCCTGATCCTGATTGCACGGATCGTGGAGACCAGCCTCGAAACCGTCAGGACCATTTACATCAACCGTGGACATGCTAACCTTGCCGGCTGGATCGGTATTGCAAAAACCGGTATCTGGCTTCTCTCGACAGGCATAGTCATCACCAATCTTGGAAATTACTGGAACTTGTTTGCCTATCTTGCCGGGTACGGCCTCGGGACCCTGATTGGCATGCAGATTGAGACCATGATTTCCCTTGGGTACGTAATCGTCCGTCTCATTACTCCGGCCGACCCCCGCCCCCTCATTACAGAACTCTCCTCCCTCGGTTACGGGATGACCCGTATTGAGGGATCGGGCAGTTTCTCGCAGACCGTAGCCATCATTTTCATGATCGTCCCCCGCACAGCACTCGGTCAGCTCCTCGTTTTATTGTCCACCCACCACCCTGATATTCTCTATACTGTTGAAGACGTGCGCACAATCAAGGAAGGAGCAAAGATCTTCCACAAGGACACAAAGAGCAGGATTCTGGGATTTTTCGGATTATAATCCCGTTTTTTTGATCTCTGCTTGCCCTTAACATAAGTTCTATGTAGCTTCTCTGCACTACTCTTGGCGGTGGATATTGATGACACAGGACCAGACAGGGAAAGCGGTGGACATGATACCCATTTTTAATGCCCGAACCGGCAAGACAGAAAATGTCGCCCCGGTGATAAAAACCGATGAGGAATGGAGGGCACAGCTCACTCCGGAGCAGTTTAATGTAGCCCGGAAACAGGGCACTGAATATCCCTTTACCGGCAAATACCATAACTGGAAGGAGCACGGTATCTATTCCTGTATCTGCTGTGGTACCGACCTCTTTTTATCAGAGACCAAGTTTGATTCCCATACCGGGTGGCCCAGTTTCTACGCGCCGGTTTCAGAGCTTAATATCTGCGCCCAGACCGATATCACGGGAGGGATGGAACGGATTGAAGTACTCTGTGCGAGGTGTGAGGCCCATCTCGGTCATGTCTTTGATGACGGCCCGCCCCCCACGGGCAAACGCTACTGTATGAACTCGGCGGCGCTGGATTTCCATAAAACACCATAATAGTAAAATCGTGCACAACCCTTTTTATAATGCCCCTCTCATATCAGAGCCGGGGATGGATCAATGGGGAAAATTTCAGCTGGAAGAAATGTGTTCATGTATCCAATGCCGGTGACCCTGCTCGGCACGCTTGTGGATGGGAAACCCAATTTCATGGCGCTCGGATGGATAACCCGGGTAAATGCAAACCCGCCGACGATCGGGTGTGGTGTCGGGCGGAACCACTATACGGTTCGGGGTATCGAGGAAAACAAGACCTTCAGTATTAATGTTCCATCAGCAGAAATGATGGATATAACGGATTACTGTGGGCTTGTCTCAGGAAAAAGCGTGAACAAAGCAGCACTCTTTGATGTGTATTATGGGGAACTAGCGACAGCCCCGATGATAACCGAATGCCCGCTCTCTCTGGAATGCCAGCTGCAGACCGTGGTAGAAAATCCTACAAATAATTTTTATATCGGGGAAATCATCGCGACCTACACAGAGGAGAGATATCTCACTGAAGGCAATCCGGACATCAGAAAGATTAACCCGCTCCTGCTTACGATGCCGGACAACCGGTACTGGACTGTCGGTGACATTGCTGGCGACGCATGGAGTGCGGGAAAGAGGCTGAGAACAAAGTGACGCACCTGCCAAGGAAGGTCTGGTATGCGGATCGGCTACCCCTGTATTAACCGTTCTATCGGGTGCACGCCTTCCCGTACATTCCGCCTTGCATCATATTCTGATGATCGGATCGGTAAAACCGTGAAGGCAAACCTCGATTGTCTGTTAAAAATACTCTCGTATAACGCAGCCCACGGGATCTTCTTCTTCCGGATAACATCAGATATGGTCCCGTTTGCATCGCACCCGGTCTGCACATTTTCCTGGCAGAAACACTTTGCAGAGGAGTTTCGCATAATCGGGGATTTTATCCGGTTTCACCGATTCAGGATCTCCATGCACCCTGACCAGTTCGTCCTGCTGAACGCCCCCGATGAGGGTGTCCTTGAACGGAGCGTCGCAGATCTTGTGTATCAGGCACAGGTACTCGACCTGATGGGGCTTGACGATTCGGCAAAACTCCAGATCCATCTGGGAGGTGTTTACCAGAATAAAACAGCCAGCATGGAACGGTTTATTGATAATTATGAACGACTTGATGATGCCATCAGACGGCGGCTTGTCATAGAGAATGATGAACGGCTCTATACAATTTCAGACTGCCTTGCTATCCATGAACGCACGGGAATACCCGTTCTTTTTGATGTGTTTCATCATGCCCTCTATAACAACAACGAATGTATGGCCGATCTTCTTGAACCTGTCCGTGCAAGCTGGAAGAAAACCGATGGACTTCCGATGGTCGATTACAGCTCGCAACAACCTGGTAAGCGTCCCGGGGCTCATGCAGAGCACATTAACCCGGAAGATTTCCGGTCATTCCTGCAGTCCAGTAAACCTTTTGATCTTGATGTAATGCTTGAGATTAAGGACAAAGAAAAGAGTGCAGAACTGGCACTTTCCATAGCACACAATGACTCAAGGTTGTACAGGGACAATTCGGCAGCAGGATGATCGTGCGAGATCGGAAACATAATCGGAGAATTTATCCTTTGCTGTTGCTTCTCTCGGGCACTGGTCTTTCGGAGACTTAAAGTCCCGCAACACTGGGAACGAGGCAACAGGAGGCAGCTTTTTCGTGTCGTTTCATTTCCCTTTACTGTGACTATCATGCCTTGTCGGCGGTCTGAATATAAATAACGGGCTTTGTTGAACGCTCTTGAGGGCTACGGCACGTAATGCCTCCGCTCCCGCCGCTGTGGCCATCCCCTCTGGAGCGATAATTCAAGTGAAGGTAATACAACACAATCACAAAGCGCAGGGCGGTTCGGGGGGACAGGCACTGTCCCCTCCGAAAAAGGTGATTCACAATTTGTTGAAATCTTAGGATTTCCCATGAAATTAAATTAAACAGTGTGAGTAATGGAATGTTTATTCCTCACAAATATTTGCGATGAACCCCGCCGCCTCCGACGGGGCGCCCCCGCGGCGGATCAGGATCTATATGCATATTTGTAAACACCGCACTGCCCCGCTGTGCCTCGGAGAGGCCCAGAGGCGGGAGCCCTCATAGAATTATGTGGTTTAATGATTTTCATGGTTCGGGTGTGAACTCCCGTTCATGTGTGTTTCAACAGAGACAAATAACGATAAAAATATGAAGATTTGTTGGAGTATCCTGATTTTGTCCGATATAGGTAACCAATAAACCTGGTATTATGATCACACCTGATTTACTACCAATCGTCAGTAAATATCACGGACTCAATAGAATGGAAGTGTTAAAACAACTCAACATTAAAAAAGTGGATGTTCAGGTTACCAGACTTCTGGGAAGGCCATGTTGGTGTAGAGGTCTTCGAGCCTTGCTTTGTGCCCGCTTTCCATATTTGCGAGCTGGGTAAAGAGGAACTTCTGCTCGGTATCTGTTGAAAGGCCTGCAAGCTGGGTATACATCTGCATCGCCTCAAGTTCCTTCTTGATCGCAACAACAATACCGTCAAGCGGTTTCATGTCAGCGGACAAGGGCGGGCTGGGCATTGCATTGACTACTTTATAGTCCTTCTTTGCATCAAAGCGCATCTTGGTGACATCTTTTGATAACATTCCCTGCAGGAATTCCCGGTGCTGCTTCTCTTCTCCGGCAAGCTCACCAAAGAGTTTCTTGAGTGCTGCGTCTTTTACCTTGTCGGATATGGTGCGGTAAAATGTGTATGCCTCGACTTCCCGGTCAATGGCAGTCGAAATGATCTTCTTTGCGTCATCAGTCTTCATTTCTATGCTCCTTTATCAGGTAAATTATGATTATTTGCCCTATATAAGAGCATTGGTTTTACCGATGACGGGAGAACTCCCCGGTTGACTACGAAAGAACCGGATATCAACGCAGAGTTCTGCTTCCTGAAAGACTCCTTGCGTCATTCCACTTCTTTCATTTTCCAGACGTGAAGTACCCAGAGGAAGGAGGCAAGAGTGGCGATCACTGTGGAGAGAATGAGGAGCGGTAAATACCACCATTGTTTTCCCATTGTCCCTTCCATAATCCCGCTTCCGGCAATGGTGGCGATCGTATTGGGGACCAGAAATGCGGTACCGAGCACAGTAAGGTACGCGGTGACAAGGGCAAAACGGTTATTCAGGTTCTGGAGCTGGTTGTTATAGATACTCTGCATTACTTCAAGACCTGATGAGAGTACGTTTGACATCTGTTCGGAGAGTTCGATATGGCGGTCGATATTGTCGGAAAGAATCCCTATCCGCCCGAGGAGTTTCTCATCATTAGTGATGAGGTCCGCATCTCCGTAGCGGAGTGAATCGACTACATCTTTTGTTGACCAGAGCACATTCAGGTAATCGATCAAAACGTGCTTCATGCGGTAAATATCATGGGCGACCTTTCTTTTGGCTAAGTTCTCTTCGATAAGTGATTTGCTGATTGCGTCGCCATGCATCTCGATCTCACGGAGGTACTCAAAGTTCCGGTCATTATTCTCATCGATGATACGTTCAAGGACCATAGTGACTTTATCGACTAGTGACTCTTCTGAAATCTTTTTAAAAAAAGGCGGGGCGTACCGGGAAAACCTCAAAAGCCGGTTAATCTCTTCGCTGTGAACCGTTAAGAGGTAATTATCCCGGATCAAGACAAAGAGCGGGTGTACCGACATCTTCTCCCCTCTCACGGTTGCAGAAGGGAGCATGATGCCGAGTTCGGTATCGTAATCTTCGTATGCAGAGTAAAAACCTGTGGTCAGTTTCGGGATCGGGATCTTGGAAAAACCGGCAGCAAGAGCAATCCGCTCGATTTCCTTGTCATCGTCTTTTGTACTACAGTCAATCCAGGCAATGCTCGCGTCGCGGATTGCGTTAAGATATTCTTCAAGAGGGCGGTCCACCAGCCGCTCGATCCTGCCATCCCCGAACAGGATGATGCAGAAACTTAAGGGAACCGGCCCGGTGACGGTAGATGTCTGAGGGGTACTCTGCATTTTCATGATGGCGCCTCGTTGATACTGCGGCTGGCTCTGGTGTGCCGTATATCAATCTGAGCTATTGATACCGTAAGCGTATATAGGTGGCTGTTTTTTTTAAAAAAAAGAAGAACCCGTTATTACTAAACCGAACGGAACGCTTATTATCCGGCCACGCACTTGTCCGGTTATGCAGACTCGCCGGCTCATTTTCACGATATTCATCATTGTTATCCTTCTTTTATCCGGGTGCATATCAACTGCTCCACCGGCCACTTCTGCTTCCATTGCACCAACGCAACCAGCGTACCTAACGCCGCCGGCATCTCCCCCTGTTTTTACGATCAGGGTAGACTCTCTTGGTGCGGGATCACCTCTTCCTGACGCTTATACCTGCAAAGGAGCAAGTGAATCGCCCGAAGTCTCATGGGACGGTATCCCTGCCGGGACGAAAAGTCTCGTCCTTATACTTGATGACCAGGATGCTCCGAATGGCAGGTTTACCCACTGGATCGTCTACAATATCCCCCCGGTATCCGGAGAACTTGCACGGGCACAGCCGAATGCAAAAGTGCTCGCCAACGGGGCACAGCAGGGTGATACCAGGGACGGCTCACGGGGATACTATCCCCCATGCCCGCCGATTGGAACAACACACAGGTACGTTTTCAGGCTGTATGCGGTTGATATGGATATCACTCAGCCGACTGCGGACCGGGATTCCATCGATTGGGCATTGACCGGACATACGATTGCAGAAACGAAGTTTACGACAACGTTTACACGGTAGGTTACCTGTTTAAAAAATGAAAAACTACCGGAATTTCATTCGAGTGTTCGACGGTACGTGGCGATGCCGAGGATAAACATTGCACCGGAAAATATCAGCAATGCAATAAGATCCATTCCGATAACATCGAGCCCCTGCCCCCGGAGAATAATACCTCTGAGTGCATCCACACCATAATACTCCGGATTAATGATGGTAATCCATCGCAGCCAGTCAGGCATGCCGATCACGGGGTAGAACGCCCCGGATGTCATAAACAGGATGAGGTTAAGAAACGCGACAACTGAAGCATATTCCTGCTGGGCGGAAAAACGTGACGCGAAAGACACAACAAGGCTGGTGACCCCGATACAAGCGATCAGGATCACGAGGAGGACCAGCAGGAAGACCTCCACGCTCTGGATGGTGATCCCGGTAATCAGAATGTCGATAAGAAAGATGGTAAATCCCGCGATAAATGCCCGGACGGTACCACTGGAAATGATCCCGGCGATGATACTCGTACGTTTCACCGGCGTGACAAGATAACCTTCGTGGATCCCGGCTTCACGATCCCTGATGAGTGCAATTCCGCCCCCGAACATTGTTGAGGTAAAAATGGCCATCATAATGACACCAACGCCGAAGAACTGAATGTATTTGATATCCCCGTAAATTTTATTCACGGTCACCGGGTTATGTGCCCCGAGTGATGCAAGAACACCACGGACAGCTGATTCGACAAGGGCAGGAATGATCGAGTTTGAACTGTCAACGTACAGGCGGACAGCATGATCATTGGATATTTCGGACGGGAAGACGATAACAGCGGATATCAGCCCCCCTGCAAGATCCTGTTTTGCCTTTTTTTCGTCAGTATAAACCGTGACATCCAGCAGTTTGGGATAGTCTTTCTGCGGGATGTGATTGAGTGCTGCTGCTGCACTGGTGAAAAGGGGTGTATCATTATAGGGCGGGACTTCCTGGACAACTCCGACGGGTACATGGCTTATGGTCCCACCAAATGCATTACCAAAAATAACCAGGTACATGATAGGCATCATCAGGGTCATGATGACCACAAAAGGGTTGCTGAGAAATTTCTTAAAATCCCGTTTGAATATAGCAACAGCTCCCCGAATCATCGTGGTATTCCCCCGTGTGCAGGTTTTGCATCCTGGTTCTGGCCGTCATCCAGTTTTTTACCGGTGAGATGAATGAAAACATCTTCAAGGGAGGGGGACCGTATCGAAATGGATGTCATCGGGACGGAAAATTTTTCAAAGACTGCAACAATTTCCGGTAATACTTTACTCCCGTTCTTTGCCGAGATGATAAGTCGGGTGCCCTTGACTTCAACTGAATTAATCAGAGCAGTCTCCCGTATCACGGAAAGAATCCTCTCATCCATCCGCTCAAAACCAATCTCTATCAGGTCACCTGCAGGAATTAACTGCTTCAGGTTTTCCAGGATATCCAGTGCGATAAGTCGCCCTTTATCCACAAATGCAATACGGTTACAAAGTTTTTCCGCTTCGTCCATGTAGTGCGTGGTCAGGATAATGGTTGTTTTCTCTTCGTTCAGTTTAGCAATCTGCTGCCAGACCTCATGCCGGGCTTCGGGGTCGAGCCCGATGGTGGGTTCATCAAGGAACAGGATAAGCGGGTGGTGGATAAAAGCACGGACGATCTCAAGTTTTCGTCTCATTCCCCCGGAAAATGTCTGGACTTTCATGTGAGCACGATCGGCCAGTTCTGCCATTTTCAGGAGCTCCCAAATCCGTGTATCGAGGATACTGTCATCAACGTTTACCAGTTTCCCGTAAAATTCAAGGTTGTCATAAGCCGTGAGTTCAATATCAAGCGTACTGTTCTGCGGGCAGACGCCGATGATGCCCCTGATCTTTTCAGGAGCACGGATGATATCATAGGTATCAACGCATGCTGTTCCGCTTGTCGGGTGGAGCAGGGTCGTGAGCATACGGATTAACGTGCTCTTTCCTGCACCGTTTGGACCCAGAAGACCAAATATTTCACCCCGCCTGACTTCAAACGAAACATCATCAACGGCGGTTACCGTGCGGTTCCTCTCGCGGAAGATTTTTGTGAGATGGTCAATCCTGATGATGCTTGAAACGTTAGGAACGACAGTGCAGCCGGTTAAAGCTTCTGCAGGGTCCATTCCCGTTTTTCTCCCTTCAGCGACAGGTCGACTCATTGCGCTTCGATCAGATGGTATCGGCGCGATAGTAATTAATCCCCGCTCCCTCCTGAAGTCACCCGGGGATGGAGAAAATCATTATCCATCATCAACGACAATGCTGCTCCACTAAGAATTTTATGGAGGAGAACTATGATCACACTCCGGTTTTACCGGATTTATGATATTGGCAGGGAAATCGATCTCGACTGGCTGGAAAAGGCCCTCGCCCAGAATTATTTTACGGCAAGAACAAGTTTTGTCCGGGTGAAACAAAAGTCCATCATGATTGAGGACCCCCCTCTCATGATCCAGATGAACCCCATACGGGTTGAGCGGGAGGGCAGGCCTTATGAATTCTCAGTGGTTGCCCGTGTTTATGGCATTGGTGTGATCAGTTTCTGTTTTATCTACGAAAATGGTGATGCACATTATTCCACCCTTGAAGAGATCGCTTTTTTGTTTGCCGGTCAGGAGGGATTGTCGGAATTTTATGTCCAGTATCTCAAGACGCTCGGAGAGATCATCAAACCGCATATAAAAAATTTTGCTATCAACCCTGACTTCTTTGAGGATTACACCGTCTACGTAACAGACCACCGGGACGATTCGATCGACCCCGTACCGCTCCTGCTTGGGGAAAAGATCAATATTTCACCTCAGATGCGGGATGAGATTGTCAAGAATTCACTGAGTTATACAACTGATGATCTTGCAATACTCTCATGGGATTCGGCCCTGCTCTGCAATCCTGACAACCCGACAGACCTGATTGACCTTATAGAATTTGCAAATGTGCAGGTGCTTGAGCTGCGGTACTATGACCGGGAACTGACCCGTGAGATGGAGAAGATGTATGATGATATTGAGTATGCCGACAGGTTCTCTCAGTTTCGCCGGAGTCGCCAGTACCATGCAATTATGGCAAAGCAGATGGAGAATTATGCTGAGATATCGGAAGTTATCGAAAAAGTTGACAACCTGATTAAAGTCACCGAGGACGTTTATTATGCACGGGTCTATGCAACCGTCCTGAAGGTGCTCAGGAGCAACCAGTGGAGTGAGAGTGTGACCCGGAAGATCGATGTCATACGGGAAAATTATTCGATGCTCTCTGACGAAGTCCGTATCCAGCACTCAAACACGCTCGAGTGGGTGGTCATCATCCTGATTGCCCTGGAGTTCGGGCTCGCAATCTGGCAGAGTATCGGCTGAGACGGACGATAATCATGGTTTTCGAATGCCAGCAGTGCGGAGAATGCTGCCACCACATGGCCCAGGTCCATGTCATCCAGGAAACCCGTGGCGAATTCGAGTTCCTGGTCAATAACCAGTATACCGGAGAAAAAAATGTGGTCAGGATCGACCCGGATAAGTACCAATTATTTTCAGATACCCGTATTTTTGGGGATCACCCTGAAGCCTGTCCATTCCTGCGGTATCACCCAAAGGACCGGCTGGGATACTGTTGCGTCCACCTGACACGGCCGGAGATCTGCAGGGATTATGGCTGTTGGCGGATGCTTATCCTGAACTCCCGCGGGAAAAGAGCCGGGAGAGTCATGTACCGCCGTGCATTCTTTTCTGACGAGGACGATCTGTCCCGCCTGTGGAAGGAATGCATCGACGATCTGGCCGAACCGGATGACTCTGTATGGGACTCAGTTGTAATCGGGATAGTAACAAGAGCTGGATATACGGTACGAAGGTAAAAGCGCCTGTTTTATTGAATAGGAGGGATTTCTTTGGGAACGGCACACAACCGTCCGAACTTGTTGATCGAGTAGGATGCAAGTATGGTTGCATCGTCCATCTTCTTCTCGCCGATGCCGATCCGGCTTAACTTGTCACGAATTATTCTGATGTTCTTTTCTGTGTGCTGCATACGGGTAAAGTACAATTTCTCCCGCGACACGATAAAGAGATGGTTAAAAAGATGAGGAATTGCTCCTTTTTTTCGATTTCGATGAAATTTTACCGAATTTCTGTAAATCAGCGCACGCCCGAAGAACCACAGCCCTGGCGGTGACTATGAAAACTGGAATACAATAACGGTTAAAAAGAGCGTTTTTATAGATACCTGTTCTTTCTCAGCCAGTCTGCCTGTGGAGGCAGGTAGCGATAGATAATATCACATTTTTCATCCTGGAAAGACCAGGGTGTGACAATGAGTATATCGCCTTCTCGTATCCAGACACGCTTTTTGATCTTCCCCTTGATCCTGCCCATACGGGTAACGCCATCATAGCACCGGACACGGATATGATTTGCACCCATCATAAGATCAGCAAAAGCGAACTGTTCATTAGCCCATTTCTTGGGTAACCGTACCCGGACAACAGGGGACCCATCTTCATTCACCGCGTTAGGGTCAAAAGCATCATTGTTATTGTTATTTCTAATTCAGACAACTCCGTTGTCATATACCAATGGTGTGTGGGACGATTAACATATGTATTGCGGGTGAAGCAGCACAATGTCCTGCCCATATACATGACCGGAATGATAATATCTGCCGGCAACAACGTTTCATCAGCGGTCTGAATCAGGCGGAAGATATGCAATATCCGGAATGCGGGTATTGAGAACGGTCTTTTTGGCCCACAAACTGATCCGGTCTGACAAAAGGAGAGAAGTATCCCGTGCACCTGCCTCATCTGTTGTCAAAACGCGATCTCATCTGGGATGCTCTGATTGGCGTATCCGTTTTTATTGCCATCATCATAAACCTTGCAGGACTGCTAATGGGAATTACGGTGGTAATCCCGCATCTCCTCTATATTCCGGTGGTGATAGCCGCCTACCATTATCCGAAATGGGGATTATTTATTGCCGGGTGCATCGGAGGATCATATCTCCTGATTGTTCTCCTGGTTGCCGGGAGCTCCTCCATGACTATGATGGAGGCGATTGTCCGAACCATCGTTGTAGTTATGATCGGGTGGCTTATTGCATGGCTTTCCTTCAGGGTTCGTGAACGCGAGGATCTGTATCAGGGAATCTTTAATAATTCGGAAGCAGGCAGTATCCTGATCCGGGACACAGAAACCGGCAGGGTTGTTGAGGAAGTGAATGAAAAAGCGGCAAGACTTCTCCACAGGACTCCCGATGATCTGAAACGAGCACCTCCGGGTTCTTTCTGGAGCAGCGATTTTGAAAAGGACATGTTTTCCCGGCTGAATACCGGGGGGACCTTCCATGCAACTGAAGCGGAATTTTTACTGCCGGACGGAAATTCTGAAATTGTCCTTGTCTCAGCAGCACCGCTTCCAATGGGAAGGACGATCATCACGTTTGTAGCAATCACCCGTCGCGTCTATGCCGAGAAAGCACTGAAGATGGTCAATGATAAGCTCAGCCTTCTTTCCCGCATCGCAAAAGATCACCTCCAGCGTACGGTTGACCAGATGGCCGAAACGGTAAAAAATGCCGAAGCGCACTGTGACGATGCCGTTGCGCGGGTTTTTTTCAGCCAGATGCGGGTCCATGCGACGAACCTGACACGCCAGCTCGTTCTCACTGAATCATATAAAAATCTCGGGCTTTCCCCTCCGGCATGGCTGGGTATTCAGAAAATACTTGAATCTGCGGGCATACGGGATAAAACCGGGTCTGTCTCTGTCAGATTCTGGACAGAAAGACTCGAAATTTTTGCCGATCCCCTCTTCAACGATGTTTTGATCCATATTACCAGTAATGCGATTACCCACGGGATGACCATAAAAAATCTCATTGTCACGTATCATGAAACACCCGAAGGTCTCGATCTCATCCTGAAAGATGATGGCATCGGGGTACCGGCCGATAAAAAACAACGGATATTCGAGTATGATGCCGGTGGGCATACGGGCATCGGGTTATTCATATGCCGTGAAATCCTCGCGGTAACGGGAATGACTATTACAGAGACCGGATCTGAGGGTAAGGGAGCACGATTTGTGATCCATGTACCCCCGGAAGGCTACAGGATAGAAGGAACAGAGCAGGTCCCGGCATTTCCTCTTCCAGCTACATCTCCATCTGCCGATCTTCGTGGTACACGTCATACATCAGGCACAACTGTCCGGGAACTCCGCACAGTGGAGTTTCCGCTAGCAGAGGCTCTCTGGACCGATTATCACCGGACCAAAGGAGACGCCCGCATTGACCGGATTTTCGCGGGATATTCCAAGGGGGAGATAGTATCTGTTGCACGGTGCCGGAAGCACCCGGACGGATTTGAAGTGGATGCGGTTTTTACACCGGTCGTTTACCGAGGCCACGGGTATGCACATGCGGTTATGTGGGGTCTCGTTGAGGCATGCGGGCATGAATACCTCTACATGCACTCATTAACAAACCTGACCGGTTTCTACGGCCATTTCGGTTTTATCCCTGTCGCTGAAAGTGAGCTTCCTGCCACAATCCGGGAACGGTATGCCTGGGCTCAGGGAGAAATGGAGGGAGCCGACGTCAGCCCGATGAAACGACCTCCCATAAGGTAAATCAGCAGATTTTCTCTTCCCATTGCCTTTAAGCGGGGGTCAGTCTGCTCACTCTGTTCAAATATATCGAGATTGTTTTTTCCACTCGATTTCTTCAGCTGTGGAAATTTTTCACTTTCTCCCTGCATACCGTACCTCTTAACTTGTTTTGTATCCATTCTCCTATAACGAAATGATAGGAAAGGGAGCATATCTCAGGCAACTGACTGCAGCAACCGTTCCCATGAAATCGGTTGAGGTGGGTAAAGAGCTGGAGGGCAGTTCTCCTCCTTCCGTGTTTATCGGAAGCTGGAATTATCCGGATGTATATGCCGGCCCGATGATTGCTCCACTGCATGGCGACACGGCAATCATGGATATGCCCGAATCCTGGATTCCCGGACATAAGACACAGGAAGAGATCATCCAATACCGGCTCAGCCTGGTTCGCGGGAAGCACAGGATAAACACATCGGATCTTGATAACCGGTTTGTGGAAAAACTCCAGGAGATCTCGTTATCAGCAGGCTCTGTTGAGAGCGAGGTCTCATTCGCCGTTCAACCCCATGGGATGTCATTTTCTGAAGAACACACACCGTTTGGACCAAGTGCACCTATCGAACGGTTCGAGATCGAGAGCGGGAAATGGAACCGGGACCTGGAAAAAGTATACTACGATACCGACCTCAGATCCGCTGAGGCCGTTCCTGACCTCCACAAAAAGGGTGTCCCCTTCTCCAGTATCCAGAAGGCATTTTCTGTTGGCACCATGGGAAAGGATGTCCGAAGGCATCTCGTCCCGACCCGCTGGTCCATCACCGCCTGTGATACCATAATCGGCGACCATCTTCTGGCCGAGGTAAAAAAATTCCCGGTGATAGATACCTGGCGCGTGCATGAATTCTCAAGCCTGCACAATAACTATGCAGTTATCCTGATGCCCACCGGGTGGCAGTATGAATGGTCGGAAGCATTTCTTCATGTCATGGGCAATGAAGAGCTGGTCTTTTCCGACCATGAAGGAAATAAGAAAAAGACAGAATACTCTCCGCTCGGTGGGTGTTACTATACCTGCAAGATGGCTGTACTTGAAGCGCTTGCACAAGAGAAAAAGCAGGCAGGGGCGATCATCCTCCGGGAGGCACTCCAGGGGTATGTCCCGATGGGAGTGTTCAATGTGCGGGAGAACGTGCGGAATGCAATGCATCAACCAGTACAGGAATTTGAAGACATCCGTTCGGCTCTTTCCCACATATCAGAAAAATTCACATTACCCATGCAACGGTTTATCGAAGAGGGTGCACTGCTGCGGAACACGATCCGCGAACGGCAGTGTACGCTCCGTGATTTTGCACCCTCCGTACCCCTCCATGATGCGAATACCGGAATGTGAAATGAGGTAATGTAATGGGACTGGATCCCCAGAAAACATCACCGCGGATTATCCTCCATCTCGATATGGACAGTTTTTATGCATCCGTAGAGATGCAGAAGCGCCCGGAAATCCGTGGAAAACCTGTGGTGATTGGTGCCGACCCAAAGTACGGGAAAGGACGGGGTGTCGTCGCCACCTGTTCGTATGAGGCCCGGGCGTTTGGAATCCGATCGGCAATGCCGATATCACAGGCATTTTCCCTGTGCCCGCACGCTGTTTTCCTTCCTTCTGATTTTCCCCTGTATGCCAGGACTTCCCGGGAAATAATGACCAGTCTCCGCAGGTATGGGTTTCCATTCCAGCAGGTCAGCATCGATGAAGCATTCCTCGATCTGAGTCTCCTCGGCAGTTTTTCTGTGGCCGGTGGTCTTGCCAGGGAACTCAAGACTTCGATCAGGACAACTACAGGTCTATCCTGTTCAGTGGGGGTAGCATCGACAAAGATCGTAGCCAAGATCGCCTCAGACTTTCAAAAACCCGACGGCCTGATAGTTGTGGAAGAGGGACAGGCCGCCTCATTCCTCGCTCCATTGCCGGTAAGAAAAGTGCCGGGCATTGGAAAAAAGTCTGAACAGGAGCTGAACGGCATTGGGATCAGGAGCATCGGGGACCTCGCAGCATATGATGTCCAGAGGCTTATTACAAGATTTGGACGTGGCGGGATTGCCCTGCACGAGATCGCGCTCGGAATTGATGACGGTGAAGTAAAGGAGCAGGATAGGTTGAAATCAGTATCCCGGGAGACAACATTTGAGCACGATACTGACGATCACTCAACCCTTATTGCTGTACTGGACACCCTGATCGACGATGTACACAAAGACCTTATTGGTGAAGAGCTCCGGTTCAGGACTATCACGGTGAAGATACGGTACGAGGGTTTTGTTACTAAGACCCGGGCAAAAACCCTGATGCATTCTACTGACAGCAAACGCACTCTGCGCAGTAGTGCGCAGGATCTGCTCAGGATTCTGTGGGGAGGCAGCAGGATCCGGCTAATCGGGTTGTGGGTATCCTCACTTGAAAAGAACGATGCAAGCCAGACGACCCTGGACAGTTCTGGCAGTCAGGAGCCTTTTTCATAGTTGCATGATAAGAAGATTATTACTGGATTAACGGTGTGTTTTTTTTCGTGAATCTGATCCGATCGAAACACTGCATAGGAAGGAAAAGAGAGGGATTATAAATGGCTGACAAGCATCCGGCAGGAAGCTTACCACCATTAATTCCGATCGCCACATCGTCCTACGAAGGATTAAAGGAGTAATATATGGAGCGCTTTCGTTTCAAAAAAATAGATGCGTTCGTTGAAGGACAATCGAACGGGAACCCGGCTGGGTGTGTGTACCTGCCAAGACCGGATGCCCTTTCTGGTGATGCAATGCAACAGATCGCCCGCGAGCTTGGGGGCTTTGTCAGTGAGGTGGTCTTCGTGTTTTCAGATGAAGGCTATACTGCGCTCCGCTATTTTTCCCCGGAACGCGAAATGGCATTCTGCGGGCATTGCACTATTGCCGTGATGTATGATCTCATTAAAAACGACCCGGAACTTGCCCGTAACCCCATCATCCGCGTTCATGTTCAGGGCCGTGAACTACTTGTCAGGAACGATATTGCATCAACAGATTCGGTTTTTATCAGCACACCCCTCCCACAGTTTCTCACCACTACCCTTGATCGGGATGATGTTGCTGCAGCCCTCAAAATCCCGCCCGGTGAAATATCTGAGAAAAACCGGATTATGCTGGTCAATACGGGTCTTTCAACCCTGATCGTCCCTCTTGTTTCCCTTGATACGCTCCTTGCACTCCTCCCGGACCAGAAGAACCTGAAGGAATTCTGTATGAGAAATGATATCGAACTTATTCTGGTTTTTTCTGACGAGGTCTCATCGAAAGACAATTCCTATCGCACTCGTGTATTTGCACCCGCGTTCGGGTATCTTGAAGATCCTGCAACAGGTTCGGGAAATGCAGCGCTGGGATATTACCTGCTGAACGCTAATGTATGGGACGGCCGCATGCTCAGGGTTGAGCAGGGCAGGTCAAGGGAGCATCCAAGTATAATCAGACTGGAAAGTGACGCATCAAAGTTACAACGCACTGTATTTTTCGGGGGCAATGCACGGGTGAAAATTGAGGGGGACTATCTTCTCTATCCATGATAGCAGAACCTGGTATTTTCCTGTAAGATCGCATTGCGGGAAAAATCATTTCAAAACCATAACACCTGGCCGTCCCAATGTTGCACGGCGTATTAAAGGCAGGTTATACAAACAGTCCTGCTCTGATAAGCGGTGGGCATCTGTTTCTTGTGTACCTGGAAAGAAACTCTAATAACAACCAGGGTGCTGTGTTGACAAAAGCGGGAGAATTGATCCGGATACCAGAAAATCATATGCTGGCATACACCAGGATCCGGCAGATTGCAGCCCGGCTCTGTGCAGCCCGGACTAAAGGAGAACTCGCGAAAATCCTCGTCCGTGAGATTCAGGAATATTCGATGTTCGACCTCCAGATTATCGGGGGGAGGCTGAACAACGAGATCGAGAAACTTCCTTCACCCTACCGGGAATCAATCCGCCCTTATTTCCGCGAGCAGCTTTTTGGCAAACACCACCAGCTCCTCGCAATGCACCACAGCGGAGCATTTGACCGGATGACTGCCCTTGTCCGGGACCCGGAAACATTCCGGAAATTCTGCGAAATGCTTCCTGAAGGCTGTTTTGAGTGGGATGACGCAAGCGAACGCAACCCGTATTTCCGCAATCCGAAAAACCGTATCTTCTATTATCTGATAGCTGCTTTCACGATGTTTGTCCTTGATGAACCAGGCCACCCTGTCGGTATGCCGTTTCCCGGTGGTTTTACTGTTGAACAGCGTGGGAAGGATTATTATTGCCTGATCCGGGACAAAGAAAAAGAGGTATTCTATTCGATCTGCAATTTCTGCCCGGCTCATCAGAGTGAGGAAAGCTGAGTATATGGGAATTTTTCTTAACTTTCTTACACTACAAATCCAAATTAGATCTGTTCGTCAGGATCCAACCGATCAGGTTGTTACCAATCAGAACGCAATACCAGGTATAACGGTGAAAACAAAAACCAGGAGCATCTATGTCCCCCAAAAATGAACCCCCCACCTGCCTGCACGAGGACGAGAAACGTATCAGGGTAATTAAAAACGGTCCCTACATCGTTTCAGGTGGCATTCCTCTCTTAATAAAAGAGATCTGCAACGATGCAGAGGGATACTGCAGTACATGGAGTGATGTCAGGACATTCCCCCTGCAGAAACAGTATGCCCTGTGCAGGTGCGGACATTCGAATAATAAACCCTTCTGCGACGGCAGCCATACAAAGAATCACTTTGACGGTACCGAGACGGCTGAAGATGAACCGTATCTCAACCGGGTGGACAGGATTAACGGGCCCACCCTGTCATTGACGGATGCTGAACATATGTGCGTACATGCCAGGTTTTGCATGCGTGCCGGTGGGATCTGGAACCTTACACGGCAATCAGATAATCGTGAGGCCAGGGATATTGCTATTGAAGAGGCAGATAACTGTCCGTCCGGGCGCCTCGTTATATGGGATAAAAAAACAGGAAAGGCACTTGAACCGGAATTTGAAAAATCCATTGTTGTCATCGAGTACCCTCCCCGAAGTGAACATGGCCCACTCTGGGTCCGTGGTGGAATTCCGGTTGAATCGTCTGATGGTCATGTCTATGAAATCCGGAACCGGGTGACCTTGTGCCGTTGTGGAAAATCATACAACAAACCGTTTTGTGACGGGAGTCACGTCGAGCGATAAGAGTTCCGGCAAAGTATTTTTATACAATTCAGCCCGGTATGGCATTAAAAAAATTCAGAATCCTTCCGGGTCCACTGAATCCCAGCGGACTTTCGCTTTCTGCACCAGCAGCCAGGTGGGGATGACAAGGATGACCGATGAGAGTGCAAAGTAGGGATTCGAAAAAGCTATCGCGGTGAAGATTGCCAGGACAACGCCGACAAGGATGAGGTACACAAAAAGTACTTTTACATCATACACCAGCACGTTGGGGGACAGCCCGCAGAGCCAGGCCATGATACCCACTGCATAAAACGAGACAGAGATCCCGAGCATAACAGCAGGGATGAGATACGCGACCTCCCCGGAGAGGATCGTAACAGCCATGATAAAAATGGCCGGTATTACCTGGAGGACAGCAAACGTGGTGAGTTTGCTCGTTATCAGCGTACTTACAGCAACGGGCAGGCAGGCGTACGGCCCGAAGGTATCGAACATCGTAACCCACGTGTACATCGTTGAGGCGATTACCCCGGTGGTAACGGCAACTATGAAGAGCAGTCCATGGGGAGGAAAGAACGGGCTCAGCAGGGATAAGAAGAACCAGATTACCACGAGGGGGAGGAGGAACGAAAAGATCGTCTGTCCGACCAGGCTCCCGCTCCGGTACAGATCGAGGGTATCCTTGGCGGCGAGCGGAGGGTTCGGCAGGAACGAAAACCGCTGCATCAGGGGCGCAAAGGAGTCCCTGTACATCTTTTCCGATCCTACCGATTCAGGATTGAACAGAACGATCGCAACCCCGAAAAGGAGGGCGAGTATGGCGCATGAGATCAGGAAGTTCACCCATGTGAACGCAGTGTTAAGGAGAAGCGGCGGGAAAAAGAGTACCGGGTTCATGCCAGTTACGGCTGCAAGCCCGCCAATCCCCGCACAAACGGCAAGTAGGACGAGCCAGAGAACCGGTCGTGAGCGGGAATAGACCGTTGAAAGGAAGAAGACGCCGCAGAGTCCGAAGAGGAACGAGAGCGTCAGGGTGAGCAGCAGGAGCAGGGCACCTGTAAGGGGAACTCCGGTAAACGGAGATGCCAGGACATACCCGAAACCAAAAGGGAGGACCCAGAGGAAGAAGTAATAGACCGTATCCTTGATGACGAAGTTCAGAAAGATGAACTTCTCGGAGAGCGGGAGGCTCCGGGCAGAGTATGCAACCAGGCTTGCCTGACCGAACCGCCGGTTCATTACCTCATTGCCAAGCAGCCCGAACCCGCCGACCACGAGCCCGAGCATCAGGTAGTTCGCGTGAACAATCAGCGTCAGGTTGCCTGCAGGGAGGGTGGTCCGCATCAGAGGGAGGAGGAATGACCCCATAAAGGCGATCCCGAAAATCATCACCGGGAAGAGGGCAAAGGAGAGGCTGCCGAACATCGTGGAATGTACGCGCCACTCCTCTTTCACCATAGAGGTGAACAGCTCAAACATGGCGATCCTTCCGGACGAGCGAGAGGAAGAAGGAGGGCAGGTGTTCGCCCCTTACGATCAATTCAGCAACTGGTCCGGTATGGAGTAATTTACCCTTGTGGAGGATTGCAAATCCTGAGCAAATCTCCTCGGCGACCTCGAGGATATGGGTCGAGATAAAGATAGTCCTGCCCTTTTTTACATATCCTTCGAGGTAATCCTTAACCACGTCCTGCATGATCGGGTCGAAGTTGATAAGGGGTTCATCGATCAAGGCAAGCGCCGGCTCATGGATGAAGGCCTGCGTGAACATCAGTTTCTGACGGGTTCCCCGCGAGAGGTCCTTGCAGAGTACATTCTTCTTATCGGCAAAATCGAGGAAATTGAACCACCAGTCCGCTTTTTTTTCAATGCCTGGAATTTTCCGGACCGCAGCGACGAACTCGAGGTACTCCATAGCGGTGAGGAAGCTGGGCGGTGTCTCCTGCTCGGGGATGATCCCGACCTGCCCCCGGACGCCGATAGGATCATGCACGACATCAAGGCCTAGAACCGTTGCCGACCCGCTGCTTGGACGTGTCTGCCCGGTCAGCATCTTAATCATTGTCGTCTTTCCAGATCCATTCGGGCCGAGAAGTCCGAAAAGCGATCCTTTTTCCACGGCCAGGGAAACGGTATCGACAGCAGTTACCTCTCCGTACCGTTTGGTAAGATTTTTTGCTTCAAGTACAACGGGCATTTCTCCGCTCCTGCCTGTTATTTTAACGTGCGATCCTCTTCAGGTAAATATCTCTTGGTTTGTCTTTTAAAAAGAGAAAAAATCCGTTGATTCACCTGGAGTGCTTCTTCCTTGCTTCCAGACGTTCTGTCAGATCACCCATGACAGAAAGAATTGCCGGCATTATGAAGATCGCACCCATCAGTGAAAACCCGACAGCGATAAGGGTCGTGATACCGAAGTTGCTGATAATGGGGAACGTTGAGAGGCAGAGTGCCGAAAACCCGAAGAATGTTGCAAGTCCGGAGATTGTTATTGCTGTACCAATCTTGTTCACACTTTCCTGGATTGCAGCTACATGGTCATTCAAACGCTCCTGCTCTTCGGCATATCGTTCCATAACGAGTATTGTATATTCAGCAGCAACACCGATGGTCATCGATCCGAGGGTTGCTGTAAGCGGGGTGTATGCGATTCCCAGTACGTACATTGCCATTGCGTTCCAGCCTACAATAAAGATAATCGGAACAAGGGGGGTTACAGCATGGAGGTGGCGGTATACAAGCGCGAGGAATGCAAAGACGAGCACGAACCCAAGCAAGGTCATCGCCTCTTTTGAGGATGTGAGCCCGCTGATAAGTGATGTGAAGAGATAGAACGATCCGACAGGTTCAAGAGTTATTCCGGTTGGCGGCTGCAGGAATACCATATCTTTTTCCATCTGCACTCTAAGGTCGTTCATGCCGCTCATTTCCATCTTGACCGTAGTAAACCGGATGACCCCTTCCATCGAGCCACTCAGGTAGGATTTTTTAACCGAGTCCGGGATCTTTTCAATCACGGCATTGAGCTGATTCTGGTCTTCAGGCATCACACCCCCGTTATATGCAAGGATGTACGTGACTATACTCGTCGCTCCGGTAAGGTCAGTGTGATGGGCGAGCTCATAATCCTGAAATTCCTTTAACCACTTCACGGTGTCGAGGTCAGTGACCCTGCTTCCCTGGATAATGAAATCAGCAGTACTGGATGAGCCGAGAATGCCGGTCACTTTGTCCATCTGGACTTTTGCCGGCATATCGCTGGGAACAAACGAGTTCTCGCTGGTTTCGATGGGGATAAGAGGATCGATCTGGAAACCAATGATGGTGACCATGCCGGCAATCAGGAGAATAGGTATAGGGTTTTTTGCAATCTTTACCGAAATATCGGACAGGAACCGGCCATAGGACCATGAACTCTTTTTTCGTGCATTTTTAGATGTATCACCATTGGTCTGAGAAGGGATGTAATCGCAGGCACCATCTCCAACTGCATAACAGAGTTCAGTCTTTTGTGGTTTGGGTGTATAGCTGACGATATGAGCGATTGTCGGGATACCGATCAGAGAAATGACAAAACAGCTCATGACGCCGATCATTGCTACAAGCCCGAATGAGCGGATCATGGGGACTGTCGAGATGAACATGGCGATGAACCCCATGCAGGTAGCAAGCATTGCGTACATGACGGCAGGGCCGGTCCTGGTTACCATTACCGTCACAGCTTTGTCAAGCGAACCCTTCCGGGCTTCTTCATCCAGCCTTGCATGGAACTGGATACCATAATCGATACCGAGTCCGATCATGACGGGAAAGGCACCCATCACCGCCATATTGAGCTTGATTCCGGCAAGCCCCATGAAACCCATGGCTGTTGTAAGGCCAATACCGACGAAAAGTACCGGGAGGAAACGGTGTCTGGCATAGGCAAACAGAATGCCCATGACAACGACCATCAGCACCATTGCGGCGCCTATAAGTACACCGATTGATGAACCCATTTCAGTTTTCATCTGTTCAGCAAATGCGGTGCTTCCTGAGACCGAGATTTTTACACCAGGTGGCGGATTGTTGTTGTCTATAAGTGCTTCGACATTTTTGAAGGTAGCACTTTTTGCATCCTCTGACAACCCTTCAGAGAGGGAAATCTGCACCAGGGTCAGGACATTTGACGGAATTGCAGTCGCTTTTATTTCAGCGGGGATCAGGTCGACAATCCTGTCGATCTCTCCTTTTGACTTTGGCAGTATGCCCCCGTTTGCACTCTTCAGGAGATCCACGACACTTGCAGAACCCACAACATTGTCCTGCTGTCTGAGATCACGTTCAATCTCGTCAATATAGCTGAGAACCTGCGGGTCGAGCGGATCACTGGTTTCAACGATGAGGATGAGCGAGTTTGATGAGAAGGTGTCAGCATAGTGATTATTGAGGATCCCCGCCTTTGAATCCTTTTCCAGATAGGTATCGTTCCCTGTTTCCATGGTGATGAGTGTCATCCCGTACAAGGCAATAATAAAAACAATACCAATAACGGCAGCCACCCTTTTTGGGTTCTTGTTGATGATTCCTGCAAGTCTTTCGAATATCCGGTCAATCATAGAGAAATCCTACCCGTCTTTTGAAGGAACAGAATTGATTGAAAGAGAGGGGAAAAAACCCTCCCGGTGAAGTATGTGCACCTTTATCAGGTTCTACAGACATGGTGGTCGCACCTGTCTAGTGCTGCTTTGTTCGCTGTCGATAGATACCGTATCCCATCAGGATGATTGCTGCCGCGATAACTACAAGCACAACAGGATTGTTGAGCAGGGAATTATCTTTTTCAACCATAATCCGGACTTTCATCGGGTCTGAGATCAGTGAATTGTCCAGTGCATCACGGTACCGGACCTCGGAATCAAGTGCGTAGTTCTTGATTGTTGCGGACTTGTCCATGGAGATTTCAAATGCTGCTTTTCCTGTCTCACCTGGTGCAAGTGTTCCGAGAAAAGCCGTGTCATCACTGCTGGTGAATGGATCGACGGCACTGATGCGGGCCTGAACATTATATGCCGTGGCACCGCCTGTATTGGCATACATGACGGTGATCACTTTCTTCTGGCCCGGGGAGATACTCTCCGGGTTGGATGTGATATTGAAATCAATTTTTTTACCGACCGGCAGACCGATTGTTTCCGCGTCTGATGTGACCTGATCCCCCTCACTGTTGTCGTAGTTCACCAGAACATCAAGCGGATAGGTCTGCTCTTCTGCGTCACTGGAAACGGATACCTTAAACCTGCTGTTGACAACCTGATCGACAGCAAAGTCGCCGATATACATACTCCCGGAAACAGGAAGAACCGGGCTCATATCATTACGGACTATCTTGATTATGACATTTTTACCATTCTCATGGCCGACGTTTTTCACCGTTAGCGTGATATACCCTTCAGTACCCGCATTCAGGTGCTCAGTTTCTGATGAAATAACCTGGATCTTCAGTTCAGGTCTGATTTTTATGGGGAGACTGAATGACTCATTGACATCTTTGTAGTAGTACTGGATGGTATCAAAACCATATTGTTCAGCTTCATACAGGTAAGAATAATTCAGGATCAATGGGAGGTTGTAGGACCCTTGTTCAGCATCCGGATCCACCTTCAGGGTAAATATAGCGCTTGCTATGCTGCTCCCCTTCAGGTCACCCAGCATCTGCGGATCTGACTTGATGGTCACCGGTGCATCCCCGGAAGCAAGCGATACTGTCAGGAATTTTGCTGTGTTGGGGAGGTCATCCCGTTCAATAATGCTGGACTGGATAAATTTGAATTCGTTCACTCCTTTATTTTCAACCACTACTTTCAACTGGACAGTATCTCCCGGGTTGATCTCATTTGTACCTGAAATATATGCAGATAATTCCGGGCTGCCCGCCATATATTTGGCTGCTGCTTCCGCCGGAGGGATGATAAGCACTGCGCAGCTCAGGACAATGAGTCCTATGATAATGCTGGTGTGCCAGTTCGATGAACGCTGTACTTTATTTCGCGTGTTCTCAATCACAATCATGGATGTCCTCTTTTAAGGAATTGCCTAAACCTGTTTCAAAATAATAATATATAAAAATATCGTATATCGCTTATACACACTTATAATAAAACCGACAAAATAAGATCATGACACCTTGATAAAAATAATCAGGTAAATCCGACAGTAATGTTAATTAATCAATTAATTTCTGGAGTGCTCCAATCCTGTCTTTATGCCTGTTCCCGATCTGTCGATTCCGTTATATCGGTCATCGTTATATAGGTAGTAACGGTTGCGTCATGCATGGCAGCACTGACCCTGCTGAGAATATACCGGAGACTACCATCCTTCCGTTTAATCCGGATGGTCAATCCTACCGGGTCCTCAGAATCCGGCCGGATACTTAACACCGTCTTTTCAATTCTGTCACGATCTTCGGGCGATACAAGATCTGATGATTTCATCTTTCTGAGTTCTTCATTTGAATATCCGGTGATAATCGCAATCCGGTGGTTGGCAAAGACGACATTTCCATTTTCAATAATGATAACTCCATCCTGGATATTTTCAGCCATTGCCCGGAAGCGCTGTTCACTCTGCTTCAGAGCGGTTTCCTGAGCTTTAAGGTCTGTGAGATCGGTCAGAACGATAAAAGCGTAACGGGTATCTTTATGTTGCACATCAGAGATCCGGGCTGAAACAAACCGGCGCTGGCCATCTTTTCGCAGTATCCACACCTGGAGCTCATTAAGCCCGTGTTCACCTCTTTGCAGTTTCTGGATCTGGCGGGCTGCTGCTGCTTTATCCTCCGGTGCAATAATTGAAAGCGGCTGCATCTTCCACAATTCTTCAAATGAATAACCGGCAATTTCTGCAATACGCCTGTTTACAAAGACGATTTTTTCATTTTCAAAGATAATAAGGCCGTCATGAATGTTTTCAGCCATCGTCCGGAATCGTTCTTCACTTTCCCGGATTTCCCGTTCTGCAAGAATATGTTCGGTAATATCCTCGAGGATAATGGTAAAGCCTTTCCGACCATCTTCAAAAACAGTCGGGACGGATTTCTGCTTGAAAATCCGCACCCCCTGCCCTTTTACCTGGAATGTGACCGTATCCTCTTTTTCTTCGAATCTGGTCGAGATGGTCCCGAGTAATTCGTGAACATCGACATCGGGCGGGCTGAGATACATAATATTTTTGCCGATGGTATCCTGCCGGGAAAGGTGAAGGAGAGCCAGGAAATTATCATTCACATCGATGATCCGGGACTCGTTATCGAGAACCATGATAAATTCCTTTGAATAACTGAGCAGAGCGGAGAGAGGGACACGCTGGGACAGCGTGAAAACTTTTGCCATTCCATAGGTTCGCATATCAACCTGCCCGGAAATAAGCAGGATATCAAGATATCTCCCGATAGTGTTCTTGTTTTTATTAAGTGCTTTCGAGATATCAGTAACACTCATTCCCTCCCTGTTCTTCTTCAGAAGATCTTTGATCAGAGAGAGTTCGTGTTCGTAGTCCAGCATCATATGAACATCATGGCGAATGTACATGTATTTGAAATTATCATCATTAATAATCTGTGTGTATAATTAATAAAACAAAATTATTTATAAATGTTTTTTAATCCATAGTCATCCTGAATTTCTCTCAATGAAAGATTGTATTTTTATTCTATCCTGAAAATATCGTATTATTCCTATGGATCTTGAAATATTCGACAGGATGGCCGATGAAGACAAACATAAGTATCTTGAATTTCTTCTCTGGCATTACCGGGTAGTGGATGCATTCTGGTTTATCAATATCGCAGAGCTGTACGGTCAGCCCTCGGCTGAAAAAGTCAACGAAATGGTATGGGGGCGTGTTGCCGGAATGGCAGCCCGGGATATAGTACAGAAGTTCAATATTACTGAAAGGGGACTGCATGGGTTTGTAAGGGCACTCCGTCACTTTCCCTGGGCAATGATCGTGGGGTATGATATCGATGAAAGAGATGACGAGGTCATTCTTACTGTACCGTCGTGCCCGACACAGGAAGCCCGACTGAAAAGGGGTCTGGGAGAATATATCTGCCGCGAGATGCACCGAGCGGAATTTACCGGTTTTGCTCAGGAAATTGATCCCCGGATTCGTGTCGAATGCTTTTTTGCACCTCCGGACCCTCATCCAAAGGACATGTTCTGCACGTGGCGGTTTTACCTTCAACCTGCATAAATTCCCCCTCCCGGCCGATCCATAAAGCTTCTGCAGTTTCCCCGGAATACCTGAATTTTCCCTGATTAATTGAACATTTTTTGGGTATTCGTGGTTGTTGTCTGTTTTCTTTTCGACAACAGAATATGCTGCAGGTATGTGTCTTATAAAGTTACCAACTGCACGGCATGACAGAAAAAGAATGCAAGGAGACATTGAAATCTTCGGCTGCTTTCCGGGAGCACAGGATGATAAATCTGCAGGGATTACGATTGAGGAAGGTCTGGCGATCACGTAGTAGCGACCCTTTGGATCCCTGAATCTTTCTTTTTCGTTCCTGAAATGATATTCTTACGGACGCGATAATCCGGCACGTGGATTTTTTTATTCTGCCGATGAGTATTGATTACTTGGTACAAATTAAATTACCACGAATGGATAATGATACCTTTACCTGATATCAGAGTTATCCTGGCCTTAACTTCATTAAACGCCTGTGTCTTTATCGTGTTTGCCTATGACAAGAACGCTGCACGAAAAAATGTAAAACGAATTTCTGAGCGCATCCTGATATTTCTGGCATTGATCGGGCCTTTTGGTGCATACGGGGCGATGAAGGTGTTCCGGCATAAAACTCAAAAAATAAAATTTTATCTCGTCCCGGTGTTTGCCATTCTTCATATATTACTTCTGACGTGGTCCCTTGTTTTGTGGTTATAATGATGGGGCCAACCAGTAATTTGCATTCTAAAGGGAAAAAAGGGAAGATAATAAGAAATTCAGCTTACCGGAACAAAGATCTCCGTGATGATCTTTTCGGGTGGCACTTCTCTCGGATCGTTAGGATAAACCTCACGAATCGGCCCGGAAATCCGGAGTCCTTTTTCTTTTATCCAGGCAAAGAGTTTCAGGTATGTTGATTCACAGGATTCATAGGGGCCATAGTGGATGGTATGCGCCATTTTCCCTCCGGGAAGCTCAAAGACTTTCATTTCTTTCGTACCTTTTACTATGCCGGAAACCGGCCAAACGACTTCAACTGTAGCAGTCCCTTTTTCATTTGCCTCCATGACCGCTTCATGTGAAATCTCGTGGCAGATAAATACCGGCGGTCCGGAAATTACCATCTTCTTTTTAACAGTATATTCGTAAACTCTCAAAAGGAGTTCGGGGATCAGTTTGTAGGTCCCCGTCTTTTTTATCCCGATTACCTGCCGTCCTGCGACTTCAACTATTGAGATATCATCCATGGTTACTCACCAGTTTACCATCAATGGGGTTATTTAAAAGACCGTACCTTGTGCACAGTGAAAGTATTGCAGCTCTGCCACAAACCATGCTTCTTTAATATCAGCTTTCTCTATACACTTTTGAATGCGAACCAACAGGCATCATTATTTTCTGGACCTGGCAATACGGTGTGCCCACCAGGGCACATGCCTGCGGCGCAATTTTGGCGCAATCATCGTCGATGAATACAATACGATCGTCTCTACCGGATATACGGGCGCACCGCGAAAACAGATGGATTGCACAGAACTCAATACCTGCTGGAGGAGGGATCACAATATTCCGTCAGGTTCCAATTATGAGAGGTGCCGGAGCGTTCATGCTGAGATGAACGCGCTCTTGCAGGCAGGCAAGCATGCACGGGGATGCACACTCTACCTTGCGGGATATGATGTCGGGACAGATGAGCTGACACAGATCTGGCCTTGTTTTCTCTGTTCGAAAATGATCGTTAACAGCGGCATTGCCAACGTCATTATGAGGACCGCGAAGGATGCATACAAAGAGATGGACCCGATGGTTCTCTACCAGATGCGGAGCCGGGAGTCTCTCGGGGACGATGGAAAATAACGCAAATATCTGAAAGATTACGATGGTTGAAACAGTAAAAGAAATAAAAAAATTTAAAATTTATAAAATTAGAACCGGGGTTTCCGGTGTTTCGGCAGGCAGTCCCTGCAATATACCGGCCTGCCCTCTGTCGGCTTGAATGGCACTTCGCACTCTTTGCCGCAGTCTGAACAGGTTACTTTCGTCATTTCTCTTGGACCGGAGTCCCTTGGGCCGCCAAAGTTTCTGGAGCCGCCAAAATTGTTTGATCCAAACATAGTATTACTCATACAGTATAAAACTGTGCAATCATATACGCCTCTCGAGCATAAGAACTTCTCTATAGAAGCAAATCAGTGCGGTGAGGATTGAGAACCTGAGTCAGCACGGATCGCGGGCATATTTTCTAGCCGTTTTCATCCGTTGTGCAGCGGTCATATTTCCCGTAATTTAATATCGATCCTATGGCATGTATGATGCTATTTTAGAACTTTCAGTGATTAGCGCTTGCCTCGGGATGAATGAATCGCATAACCACGGGACAAAAAGCGCGGGAGCATCCCGCTCCGGCTGACAATAGTGCATATCATTGACTGTCGTTCAGAGGAAGCCCGTTGATACCTGATCAATTGCATCCCTCAAGAGACACATTTGAATGTTTAATTCTGAACTCACATGGTCCGGGCAATTCGAATTTCATGATAAACAGATACCAGGGAGAGACTGATCAGGTTCAGGGTTGTTGCTGCATACCACAAATATGATTCAAAGGTCGTGAGTTTTGTGATCCACCCCGACCAGAGCATGGTACAGATGATCCCGAACGTCAGAAGAGTATCGATTGCGAGAAAAACCCGTGGTTTATGGAAAATATGTCCGAACTGGGCAATAATGCAGAATTCGAACGATGCCGGCCGGCGTAAAATGTCAAGCACCGATCGCCCGAAGTTCATCAAAAGATCCATTAATGCCCAGATGATAACCATCCCTCCGGAGATAATAAGAAAAAGATCTTCTGGTGTAGCGACCCGGATTGCTGTTGAACCGAACAGCAGCTTGAACACACAGAAGGGGATGCCGATAGTAAAGCTTAAAAAAAATGGCCGCTGGAAAAATTTCCCTATCACATCGCCATCTCTTTTGCCGGGAACAGTATCGTTCTCACTGGTTTTTAATGACATGATATCAGCGGGATTTTAACTATGTGATGTAATTATGGTGTATCTGGTATTAGAAATGGGAGATCTTCTCAATGACCTGCAACATTTTTACGAAAAAGCCAATTACCCCAACAAACAAAATAATACAAAAATCTTACCAAAGAAGGTGAACATATAATGGGAATTTTTGACAAACTAACAGGAAAATCAG
>Ga0209492_1000064_pt1 | contig 33954 bp, 45 predicted proteins | sample PPLLak12cMay2015_FD_187253 | JGI IMG/M metagenome (GOLD analysis project Ga0209492, IMG submission 187253) | Freshwater sediment microbial communities from Prairie Pothole Lake near Jamestown, North Dakota, USA - PPLs Lake P7 Core (1) Depth... | ecosystem: Environmental > Aquatic > Freshwater >... | reverse complement strand
GCACCTTCGGGAATCGGGATACCCACAAGGTCACGGAAGAGAAGCCAGTAGTCCTTGCCGTTATGCTCACCGATCTCGTGCAGGGCGTATTCGTGGGATGCGAAGACAGCTTGTATAACTCCATCGACTTCTGTGGTAAATCCATGAGCAACGCCGAACTGTTCAGCGATAGCTTTGGATTCGAAACGTAAAAGATAGTCGATCATGGTGCGGTGAGTGATTGGAGTTTGGCGTTGGTGAGTCTCTTGCGGTAGTAGCGAATGGATACGATGCAACCATTAAGCCAAGATGATGCCCCAAGCAGGTTACCGATATGGAAGGTTGTGGGACTTGGCATTGTTGCGTTTGTATCTGCGCCACCCAAAGTTCCGTTACGAACTCCTTGGAAATCATTCAATTTACAAGCAAGCCCGAATTTTGTAGGTAGGGAAATGGCTCCGATTGTATTCTCCGATACGCCGCTAGACTCAAAATATACCAAGCTAGTTTTCCCATAAAGCTCAAAGGCTCTTATTGGGCCAGTTCCACACCATCTTGACCCGCTTGCGCCTGCGGAATCCCCATTTACAATCACAGTCCCCTCGCTCTGGTTATAGAAACTCGTAAAGCTCGCGCCCGTAATACTGCACACATCCGCACTCCGAACCACGGAAGATGCCACGGTGGGGATGTAGGAGGTGGGGAAGGAGCCTGCTTCTAGTTGTGCGCCCCAGACTCCGTAAATTGAACCTGCTACTCGTGTTACAGAACTATCTGCTGTTGCTGAGATTACGTTCAATGTAAGCGTTCCAACACTAGGAACCGTGCCTGTCACGGTGCAACGATACCATCCATTCCCAGCATTGGTTATGGATGAAGAAATTGATGTGACTGTTCCGACTCCAATAGCAAGCGAACCAGCTTGACCAGTAGAAAGGTTAAACCATGCGTTCAGCGTATTTGTGTTAATCGCGTGGTTGTATTGCAACCTAATCCAATCGGTGTTGTCTCGTTTTAGGAACACACTCATGGTATAAGCTGTTGATGATACTGTCGCTACTCCATTGGGGGTGAGCGTGGTTGTTCCTAATCCTGCGCGAAGTCCGTTTGATGTTCCATCAGGAGCAGTCAATGATCCTTCATTTGTTCCAGAAAAAGTCCATAAGGTAGCATTGCCTGAATTTAAAATCAAGTTCGTCCTCGCCTCCTCGATCAGCAAGCCCTTGCAAGCGAGCGTGACGGGATCGTGGTCGAATCGGGCGGCGTTAATAGCAGCAGATTGGATAAGCCCGTTGCTGCCGACGAAGGTAGCCGTTGACGCACGGGTGAACGTAGGGGTGGGACCTTTACGCGCCGTGAGGGTCTTGTCGGTGGCGAATTGGAGGTCGAGGGATAACTTGTCAGCGTTAAGCGCACCTGCCCCACCAAGCATATTTCCTAAAGAATAATTCATATTAGTAACTCCAACGTGATTGCATATTCGCGTTTGTTTGAATACGGGTTGATACTAAAGCAGTAGAACGCATTTCGTCAATCCTGATAAGCTCATCGGTCAATTTATCCATTGCCTCTTGGTCAGCCACAACAGCCTTTTCCATCTGCCCTTCAGCTCTAAGCCAATCGGAATAAGTTCCATGTGCCAGATACTCAAACCATTCATCGGGAATAGATGTGGTTGTTCCGCTTGTGCCGTCACCATAAACATCTGTCGTTTGCTTCTTGTAGGTGACAAATGCTGCCGAACTATTCAACGAACCATCAGTAATCTTTGCACCGTTAAAATCAACGTAGAAGTCAAAGTCCTGTGCGCTTTCCAAAACATAAGGCTCAGTTCTGTGAATCAGAATAAAGGTGTCAACCGAATCCAAACCAGATTCAGTCCAAGGCACATAGCCGTTTGTTACGGTTCTGGATTCACCAACTACCAAGAAACGAGGCCAGAAGTTACTGGCACGATACGCTCTTTTAGCACGGCTGTTAATCATCGCCTTAATCCTTGGCAACTCAATAGCTGCAAACTCAACGCCACATAGTGACTTAATTAACGGAAGAAGATCAGTTGTGTAATTCTTAGTTTGCATCTATTCTCTGAAGGTTAAATCTCACGCATTGTAGAAATCTTGTTACTCGCCATAGTTGGTTCATACTTTTGGAAATCCTTGATGAACTCCCTGTCGTTCCAACATTCAACGCCGTATTTTTGTGCCATTTGAAGATATTCACGCTGGGGAATCTCGGCTAGGTGGGTCATTTTAGCACCTTTACGCCTGCCTCGTTCGCGGTAATCTTTGGCGATTTTAGCCGCTTCAATTTCGCGCTGTCTTGTAATATCTTTCTTCAGTTGCTCACCCGTAATAATCTCACGGATAAGAGCGTGTGTCATTGCTTCTTCGCTAGGTTGAAGGATCATGGTTTGTAGAAAATGGTATAGGCAGCGAGAGGGGTAGAACCTCCCGCCACCTAAGGGGTTTTTAGAAGTTGCCTGGATCAATCACGCCCACAACAACAACCACTTTACCAGCGGTCAAGCTGGCGACAGTGCCGTTCCACTCAGCCAGAATTGGCGTAGCGGTAGCGGAAATGCCAACAGGCTTCCAACCAGCGAGGTAGGTGCTGTTACCAGCAACCTGAACGCAAGCATCACCAGTGTTGCAAGCAGGAGTGCCAGCATCAGCATCCCATGCGTCGATAAACTCATCTGGGTCGCCAGCAGTCGTGCCAACGTCCAGCGTGATGTCAGAAGCACCGACAAGTGCTACTTCTTCATAAGCATAGGCAAATGCAACCGCACCGCCAGCAGGGATAACCCCGATAGTTTTTTGGTTTGCGCTGGTTGCGTTTGCTTGGATTCCAGTGAAGTCAGCAACATACACGTAGGTGCGGATAGCTGATTCGTTATTAACAAGTTGAGATGCACTCATAGTATTATTTATTATTTGTTATTGGTTTAATTAGTATGCGACTTTACCGTGTGCTTGTGGGGATTTGCAAACAAGCGTAAGTGCGGTTTTAACGAAGCCACGCTCACCTGCGCCTTGGTTCTCAAGAGCAACAGATTCAAGTGGAAGCAACGTGCCAATTCCAAGATACTTAGGATCAAGGATATAACCAATGTTGGTGGTAGCGGTTGGCATACAAGCAGGGTTGCCGTTGACCAGTTTGATAACACCGAAGTCGGTATCAAACAGCGATACGCTAAGGGTGATCTTACGGGAAGTTGCATCCTCGTTGACGTTGTATGAAGTAGCAGTGGTAACACCTTCAGCACGGGTGAAGTTAGCGATAACTTTACGGAGTGACACGTTGGCAACCATCGTCAAGTTACCCGTTTCACCAGTCTCAGCAAAGATGCTGCCAAGAATGTCGTTAAGGGTAGCTTCGGTGAGCGTTGCAGTTTTGATCGAACCAGCAGGGGTGCGATAAGAAGCAGGCACATCGGCAGGGCCAGCGGAGTCAATCCAGTCACCAAGACCACGGAGCTTGTATGGATTGATACCATCTTCAGCTTGGCGGTCGTTTGCGGAAGCAACTGCGAACTCGATGTCGCGTTTGATTTCGCGAAGGGCTTTAGCTTTTGCTTGGGCAACGTCTGCTGGTCCAACGCTTGCAACTGCGTTTTGCAGGTCGGAAACGAGGTAGTCCTTGCGGAAGATTTGGGTGTAGTTACCAAGGCGAGCGCGGTTAGCAAACTTGTTGCTGAAAGCGGTTACATCGGAAGTTTCGTTGATACCATTGGCGGATGGTGCGTCAAGACCGTCAACAACCCATTCGTGAAGAACGCCACTTGCTTTTGCTTTTGAGCAAAGAGAAGTGATAGGGGTTTGTTCTGGCTCAAGCATGGTGAGCATCGAAGAAAGATCTTCGCGGTTACCTTTGTTTGATCCGACGGAGGAACTCGTGCTAGGCACGGTTGGTTGATAAGTAGTTGAAATAGGCATAATTTTAGGTGTTTAGAATTTTAACTTCATTTATATTTTTGAGCAGCAACCCAATCTTCAGCAGAACCGCTTTGCTCAAACCGCTTCATTGCTTCGGCGTATTTACCTGTTTGTCCCTGCCCTTGCCGTGACGCTCCAGCTCCAACAGGGGAAGCGGGTGGTTTCACCTTCAACTTCTGTCCTGCGCCTTGCGTTACTTTCTTTGCAGTTCCAAACTTCGACCGTGCGGCGTGAGCTAGGATGTATTCTATTTGAACCCCAAGTTCGGGTTGGCTTTCTTTAAGCTGCTTTACCAATGGGTCGTTCACAAGTTGACTGTATGCCTTGCCAATTTCCGATTCCTCGTCATTGATCTCTGGCACTTCGGCTTTCGCTGCTTCCTGCCATTGATAGTTAGCTGTTTTATAGCTTTCCAACTTCTGCAAGTGTGCTGCTTGGGCGGGTAGATATTTAGCTATCGCGTCCCTAGCATTGCGATTTGCCAGCTTAATTTGTTTCTTGGTGAACTGTTGATCGCCAACTTCGATGATGTCATCTAGGTTGTAATCCTCATATTCCTCAAGTAACCTATCCGTAGTTTCCAAAGTTCCTTCAAAGGCATCATACTTGGCTGAAATTTCTTCAGCGGTATTAAGTTCTCCAAATGGATTTTGTTCTTTCGGGATAGCTTTTACCTGTGGCTTTGATCCGTTTTGCTCTAGCTGGGCTTGCAATGCTTTCTTCTGTGCGGTCAGTTCCCCGATACGCTCAAGAAGACGGCTCTTGCCTTTCTTCGCTAGTGCTTGGATCTGCTCTGGTTCAAGACTAAGCAGGTCGATTTCGTCAGTTGCTTCAGCTTCTTCTTCATCTTCAGTTGCTTCCTCGGCTTCTTCCAGTTCATTAGTTTCTTCAAACTCTTGTTCCGGTTCTTCCTCAGAAACTTCTTCCGTTTCAATCTCGGCTTCTGCTTCTTGTATGTTACCCTCGGTAAGCTGCCTAATTAGGGCATCTGAACTAAGGTTGTCTGATACACTGGAATTATCCTCCCCAGCGGCGGAGTCTTGGTTTGCTTTCATGTTTTTTACACCAGTTTGCGCCTTGGCGATGGCGATGCAGAAACATAAGCAGATTACTAATGATTAGTCAAGCACTAATGATTAGTGGAACACTAATGTAAAACGAGCGTTTTATGAATAGACAAAACAAAGGGGCTGACCAGTTAGAAACCGATCAACCCCTTTGCCCAAACCACAAACAGAAAAGACACTAACTATTTGCAAAGAAAAGATACATCATTGCTTATTCAAGTCAAGCATGCCGAGTAATTCATCTGTAGTAGCAATGGAACCAGCGATCTTCATTACATCATCAGACGTTGCCGCTTGCCGCATATCACCGAAAAAGCGTTCACGCTCATCACGGATATACTGAAGAATTACTTTGTATTCATCGCGGTCACTCAATGCGAGAACCGATTGTTCTAGGGTAGGTCTTGGAATCATTAGTCTTTTAGTAAGGATTGTTATTTATTAGTTGCGCCATATATTGTTTTTAAATAACCTCTTAAAACATCACTATCTTTAACTAACTCTCCATCAATATAAAGACCTTTATCTTCTTTAGCCCTATACTCTACCATTGGTTTATTAGTTGTTTTATCTATTGTAAAATTTACCCCTAAACCTTTTGCAAATGAATGAAATCCAATATCTGCTCCTGGGCCATATATTTCTTTAACTCCATCAATATAATTTTGAAGATCTTTAATTTTTTGATCTTCTATCTTTTTATTTTTATCTTCCATATTATTGTTATTTATTTCATTGATTTACTTCCACGGCATTTCCATTTTTTAGAGTCTTATTCTCCCATGTTCTGAGTTGATACCCCGCCTACGTTTGCCTCCTGAGTGCCAAGGCGACCTGTGACTGCGTTCTGTGCTTGCATCTGCATCATTTCGTATTGTCCTGCGTATTTCTGGATACGTGCGGCAAACGTCTCGTCTTGTTGTAAGCGTTGGGAAATGTCTGGTTGTTGCGCGTATGATTGGACAAGCTGCATTGCAAAGTCTGCACCGTTTGGACGTGCTGGCATTTCGATGCCTGCGTAGATTTTAGCAAGGTCGTCCGATACATCTTTAAGCATCTTGTCTTGCGCTTCTTCAGCAGGTTGTAACACGTAGTCGGCAATAAATGGATTGATCTGTGCAGCCAGTAGCTCAAGCAGTTTGTCCACGTTGATGCGTCCGTTGCGGTCAATCTGCATTAGGGTAGCAATGTTCTTCATTTGCGTCTCTACCGTCTCAGGGTCAGTCTCGCGGGTGTCAAACGATACGATAATGGAGAAGTTGTCATCGGCATCACCTTTAGACATCACTTGCGGGTCAGGGCTACCTGTAACTTGGAAGAACACTTCATCTGGCCCCATGCGTTGAAACAGTTTAAAGGCAAGCGCAAGAATATCCTTAACGTGGTCAAGGAACTTGTTCACCACGAATTGCTGGCGAAGTGCTGAAAGCGGGTTATCAAGATCAAGCCCAACTGCTTTGTCAGCTTGGGAAATCATTTGTGATTCGATACGCTCGCTGCCAGGATCAAATGGCGGAATAGGGCCGTAAGCGATTTCACCTAAGCGGCGATAAGGCAAGCGTCTGCCAGGCCCCCACTCTTTAGGCGGTTGCCCTGCTGGATGAAACAATGGTGGCAAGGTAGCCATGCTTGTTCTGTCGATACGGCTATCACGCTCGGTCTTAATCTGCCATTGTGGGCCACGTAGAATGTCAGCAAACGAAGTGGTTTCATACATCCGCTTCTGGTTGTCGTTCAAGCGGGTAACGATAAACGGGTAATCATCGTAGCCGTTAAGCAGTTCGTTCTTCGCGTAGCCATCGGTATCTGGATGGAACACGGTGCAGTAAATACCTTCGCTGCCATCTTCCTCGTCAATCAAACGCTGATAGGCATAGACAATCATAATTAAGTCTTGATCGTCACCCAAATCACGGAGTTGCGCTCGTTCACTTGCAGTCTGGTGATCCATGGAATCGCTACCTTTAAGTTTTTCAATCGCTTCATCAACCCACTTAGCATCCCAACCCTCAGTAATAACTTTCTTTTCAAGTTCCTGTGCAGTGTAGAACGTGCGCCAGAATACGTATGGAGCGCGTTGTGGGTCGGTAACATAGGACGGAAAGATAACCTCGCCATCAGGCTCACAGCTTTGAACTATGGGGCAATCAACGCTCATCCTCGGAATACTTACTTCCGTCACACCCATCATACGTAGTTCGGACACGGCTTTCTTAATCCGCTTCTTGCTCATGTCTGGGTAAGCATTGCCAATAAAGTCCTCAGCTTCTTGGGTATTTTCACCTAGAATAGCTTCAACAAGTTCTGGCATTTGCCCTTGCAGTTCTTCAAGAGTAACCGTCTGTAAAAACGTACGCTTCTCCCGCTTCCAGCCAACGTAGGAAACCATAATGCCCTTTTCGAGCAGGTGGTTTGCGCCAAGTTCCATCTGTTTCTTGAAATCTGGGATGTAGCTTTTACGCATCCACTTCAAAAACATCGAAACAACCGAAGCCTTGGACATCGAAGTATGGTTCGTTGGAAACGCTTTGATGTGGCTACGGTCAAGTGCTTGGGTAAGCAACGCAACATACGTGTCAATTCTTTCACCGATGATATTAACTTCCATATCAGAAGCACCATCCCAAGGAAACGCATTAGCCCCTTTCTTCCGCATATCGCTGGTCTTGCCAGGCCATATATTACGGCGGTCATTGTAGGCACGTTCGCACGAAGCAATGTATTCATCTTGATCTAATACTGCTCTATCATAAGCATCTTGGAGTGCACCAACATTTGGCTCGTTTTGAACGTAGATCATCGCTACGTCTTGGTCTGATAATTGATCGCTCATGCAAGGAACTTGTAATGGTTTTCTTCCGCTCCGTCAATCTTTGTCGCTTTCATCCATTTGCCAACTAACCCATCTCGCATACTAGCCTTGGGAACTTGGATGTTACACTTCATTGTGTCACGAGTCATTCCTCTTAGCCATATTGGGTTAGGACATACGCCAATGGCATATACTTCAAAGACTTCTGGTTTATCCTTAGCCTTTACTTCTGGTTCAGCTTCAACACGTTTAACGCCTTTATCTGCTCTTTCTTTTCGTGGTTTCTTTGTATTCATAATCTTAATAGCCTCCCGATCCTTGGCGGGTAATTTGCAATGCTCCAGTCTCTACATGGTCAATATCATAGATAGCAGCATAACGCAAGCAATCCAAAGGATCTTTCCATGCCTCCTTCAATCCTTGCTCACCTGTGTATTCCGAAAGTGCGCTAATGATGTTTCCACACTCCTCGCTAACGTAAAACTTAGGGCGGTTTAAGCTGTCCATCGGCTTGCTCGTATCCCAACTCATCTTGCTGATTAACGCCTGCAAGCCGTCCTCAATGTCCAAGCCGGGCGCAGGTATGCAGATAATGTCGTTCTCGGCTAAGTCCTCGATGATGCTACTGCTGCCATCTTGTGCCTGATACTTTGCAGCTCCCAGCCTTGGGTCAATAATGCGGGTATAGATTTCTTCCTCATCCTCAAGGTCAGCAATCAGGTTCACGTAATCACGCATCCCGTAGCCCATTCCCTTTGCTCCCTCTCCAGGCATCCACCTTCCGTTCTTCCATTCTGCCCAATCGCCAATGGTTGTGTCTGGCCATTCACGATAAACGTAATACGTTCCGCTGCCATCCACGGCAATCCAAGCCATAAACCAGTTCTTGCTGCCTGCTGGGTCGATGATCTGATACCTTGTAATTCCCGTTTTTGGTATCATATCTTGCGGTATGACGTTCACCTCTTTGTTGAACTTGGGGAACTTTGTCGCCTGAGACTTCACAGGAACGCCGTATGCACGAATCAGTATCTTCTCCCTGCTTTCGTTTTTAAGGTCGCTGGCGAGGCGTTCATAGCCTGAAAACGGGTTGTCCTTGGTATGGAAGTAATGGATCGAAGCGTTACGCTTGTGGCTTAGTTGGATATGGGGCAGAATCTCTCCGTTCAATAGCTCTGCTTCCTTGGTGGCTATGGTCTTTGCTTTGTCTAGGTAGTCCTTAATAACCTCCGTCCAACCGTCAATAGGCGTGAAGGTGACAAGCATCTTGCTGTTTCGGGTAGCAAGCCTGAATCGCATCGTGTTAATCAAGTCATCGCCCAGCAGATACTCGTCTAGCCATGCCCCGATATTGTGCCATTTAGCATCCTTAGAACCAAGTTCCGCACCTTCGATAAACGTAGGATTGTTCTGATACTGTGAGTAAGTCTTAAATAGAATCTGGCTTTTGTTTGGAAGGATTAGCGAGTTATCAGTAAACCCGTTCTTCAGCGTGTAGCTAATGTAAGCATTGCTACTCGTCTGCTTAATCCGATACTCAGGTGGTAACCAGTTATACACCGCACTTTGTTGCTGCCGTATGCTAACCTCAGAACTTTGTGCAAAGCACATGATGATACTACCAGGATTCTCAATAGCAGCCTTAACAACTGAGTAACTACCAAATGCAGTTTTTCCACTGTTGTGCGACAATACGTTACCAATAAAGTAATTGTTGTAAATTGGCACATTAAAATCCCAAATGTCTGATTCTTCTTCGTCCTCATCGCAGTCGTTGACAACAAGCCAACGTCCGTTTGGGCTGTTTATTTCACTGAATCTTTCTTTCAGAACCGAAGCCTCTACCCAACCTTTGCCACAACAAAAAATCAAATGAGAACCAGAACATCTTAGCGTTCCTCCATCTGAGAACCAGAAGTGCAATATCTTATCTTTCTTCTTCTTTTTAAATGGTTTGCCAGCTCTGGCTATAACCTCACTATTACTTTTGGCATCCCACGCAACAACGTGAAACGGCTCTCCAATTTCAGATACTTTGCGATACGTTTGAAAAACAGGGTCGTAAATTTCCTGATCTGGGGCAAGACAACGATTTCCTCCCAATACAAGATTCTCGTTTACGTTATCTAGTTGTTCCCACGCTTTATACCAATGGTCTAGCTTAAACCCATATCTAAATGGGTCTTTGTTGGAGTTACGGATAGCCTCTTCCCGTGCGGCGTAAAGCTCGACAAGCTCTTTTGCATCCATCTCGGCAATTTCGTCGTCCGTAGGGATTCCAAGTATTTCGTGTGGTGTCCAACTAAGCATCTATAACCTCCGCTTCGATCACCTTGTTGGCGCGTCTTTGCTTCGATGCCTCAATAAGAACCAAAGCGTCCTCAATAGACAAGCCTTCTTTTTTGTTTGTCCCAGCGTCAGTAATTCCAGCAAGCGAGGATGATTTGTCCTGCATAATGCCAATGGTCGTAGCTAGCTTCTCTGGGGAAACCAAGGCCAGTTGCTCAGGATCATCGTGTAATTGTTCAGCTTTCTTGAACAAAAGGTCAGTGTATTCCATTGCAGCCATCGCGTAACGGGTCGAGAACTGCTTGCGTTTCTGCTCTAAAGTGGAGTTGTGATCCCACTCAAGCCGCCTAATTGTCTCGTTTGACAGGCTGGTAATACGGCGTATCTCGGTAATGTTCGCCCCTTGTGCCAGCAACCATAGGGCTTTAGCCGCTACATCTGGCTTGGTATTCTCAGCACAATTCGAAGGCAAGTCTTTAGCTCGCTGCCTAATAGCGTCCATGAACTTAACCATTGAATCTTTGTTATCAATGGTAGAAAGGTCTGTGTCTTTTTCTTCTTCCATGCTTAGGAATATAAGTATCCGTAAGGATAAGGCAAGCTATTATTTCTGTTGTTCCGCTTCAGCTTGTGCTTGTGCTTCGGACAAAATAATTTGCATTTGCTCTTGGAAATCAGGATCGTTTCGTCCTTGGATTGCTGCTGCCTGAAGTCCTGTGCGTGTTCCGATGATGCCTTTTAGCATGCGGTTTGCATTTCTTTGATAAGCCTCATCACCAATATCTTTTGATAATCCTCTAAGGAATGGACGTAAGTTATTACTTCCGTATGCAGTAGCTAGTATTTTATTGCCGATATATTGAAACGGAGCTGCGTATATTTTCATTCCAGTTGCTGATGTAACTCCACGTGCCTCTAAACTTTCAACCTTGCCAATAGGACGGTTAGCTGCTTGAACCCTAGATGCCGCGATAAACTCATCAACAGTGTCTTTTCCTACAACAGCATCCATATTCTTAACCCATTGTGGCGCACCAGTTCCTTTAGTTCTATTCCAACTTCCTAGGTCTTTAATTACTTTTTCAGCATCCCAAAGATCAAATCCAAATCTAGCTTGGTTCTTGCCAGTTCCCGCTGTTGAATAATCTGAAAGTAAGCGAGCAAACATATCTGCTCCTACTTTTTGTTTTTCGGCTAGTGGCAGTCTTTTGGTTATTTCTAGAGCATCTGAAGTAGATGCCTTGTTAAGCATTGTATCTGCAAAAATATCATTATCAAGATAAGTCCAATTACCACGTTTTGCTTGTTTAACCACTTCATTGCTCATCAAGCGATCTTGTTTAGCTTGAAGCTGTCCTTTTTGGACAATAGAGCTAATGATTTTCTTGCGCTCATCAATAGGAATAATATCAAGCAATCTATTTGCATCTTCTGGTGATATATTAACTACCTTTACCTTACTAGCTTTTAATGAATTATTAAGTTCTTCAATAGTTGAATTTACACGTTTCGCAGCAAGTGGATTACCCCACAGTGCATCAACCATTTCTGGTTTATACGTGGAATTAGTTCCTTTGTATCCAGATGTGATTCCTATTTTTTCAAGGTAAGCATTTTTTAACTGAGTTTGCAACGCATCCGCACCTGCTTCATCGCCTGTATTTTTAAGAGCAGAAAGAACATCAGCCACTGTTTTTTCATTGGCCAAGGTCGCATCAACCATTTGACTAGGCGATAACTTTTGGCTTCCGAATTGCTCAGATAAAATCTGACCTGGGGAACTACGTCTAAATGCTAAACTTGTTTCATCATAAGTCTTATTAGTTTGACTCCAAAGGTCGCCTAATCCGTTTTTGCTTACAACTTCATTAAACTTATCATCTAATGCTTTAGAAACTCCAGTTGCAACTTGATCTGCTGTTTTTGTAGCGTTCATTGGAACACTATCACGAGCAACTTGCACAATGTTTCTTAATTGCTCTGTGCTAAATGTATCAACTTCAGAACTTGTAATATCTCTATAAAGGCGTTCAATAGATGGGTTTCTTTTGAAATCGTTTCTAGTTCCAGCTAAAACTCCTTCAATAGTATTTAATACTTCTTGCTTTGGAACGCTAACGCCTCGTTGCGTTGCTTTATCATAAAAAAACCTATATGCTTGATCTTTAATAGCTTGTCCTTTTGTGGCAGCATCTTCCATTAAGCTAGAAATAGTATTACCAAGATCAACCTGATTTGTATTGTCAGGAATGATTTGTTTTAGCTTATTATTTACCCACCCTTTAGCTTGTTGTTCAAGTCTTACATTTTGCTTACCAATCTGAGCAGCAAGTTGATCTGCTTCTGCCTTAACTCTATTTGTGATGTCAACTTTAGGAACTCCAATAACCTTATCTTCAATAGCTTTCTGATAACTAGCCATTACACCACGGGTTTTTTCCATAGTTTTAGCTACTGCCATTTTGGGGAATTTACCCGCTAATTCACGTTGGAAAGTCAATCCAAGTGTTCCACCTTCAGCTCCAACTGGGAAATCTACATCCATTCCTTTTTTCTGAAGCAATTCAGTAGATTCACGAAGCTCTTTAGCTACGTTGTTTTCGATTGCTGTTCCAGCTCGTTTAATAAATGGTTTAGATGCACCAAAAGTAGCTAAGTCTATTAATCCACCAACAACTGCTTCCTTACCACGCTCAGACGCTACTTGTCCTACACCAGCAGGTAATCCAGCCATTTTACGAAAAGCAACATCTTGTATTGCTCCAACTCCAGAATAAGCAAGGTTAGATGTTCCAGATGCAACTAACGGTGCAGCAGGGCCTGTTCCAACTGATGCAATACCAGCACCAATACCAGCAAGGAGCGGTAGAGTTTCAGTGAAAGCGGCAGCACCAACATCTTTCATGTTTATGCCTTTTGGTAGAGCTAGGATATAATTACCTTCTTTGTTCTTAACTAGGTAGTTTGAACTACCTCCAGTATTGATTGGCAATACTTCTTCGTAATTTTGCTGAAGATAAGCCTTACGAGCTTCATCATCTTGCAGTCCAGCTAATAAAGTAGTTTCTTTTAGTCCTACCCCAGTGGTGACATCAACTTTTTTAGGGTCAGTCTCAACCAACTCTGCAAATACTTTCCTAGCCTTATTTGGATTATATTTTAGCGGTGTTTCAATGAAACTTTCTTCAGAACCATAACTTCCCATTCCAGATGGATCGAAGCTGGGAACAAAACTTCTAATAGGTTTTTGCTTATCAGAAATAAGTTCTCCACTAGAAATGCCGCTTAAAAGGCTTTCTTTACGAACTGCTTGCTCTTGCTGATAGCCGTCTGCTATACGAGCATACTCACCTTGGATTGAACGCAAGTTAGCACCAATTTGCCTCATTCCTTGCTCATCGCCAGCTTCTTTTAGCTGTAAGAACTTTTCTTCTAGCTTGTTTTTGGCATTGGTAAGACGGGATTCTACTTGTTTAAATTGCTGTGTGAATGGTGAACTCATAATCCTAAATCTTTAAGCATTTGCTCAACTTCTGGGTTTGTATCAAGTGGGGTTGATCCTGCTTCTTTTTTGCCGTAGTTAAATCCAGACTCTTTCATCAAAGCTCCTAGCTTCGGATTTTTTGACAGCATCTTACTAACACTTGTTCCATCACCATACATCTTATCCAAAGTATCAAGTGCAGCTATGTTTGACTGAATAGGTTTTGAAGGATCACCTAATGATTTGAGTTGGAGTTGTAATTCCGCATTAGAGTTAAGCTGGGTGGCACTAAGACCAGTTGATGCCATAATCCCCAAAAGAATTTTAGGAGCTAAAGAATCAAGATAATTACGGAATATTTGAGCTTCACTTCCCGTAATTTCACCAAACTTTTGCCCAGCGTTCGTAGATGCTATAACTTGTCCTAAGCTAAATTCCCCACCAACAACCGCTCCTCCTTTTTTATAGAGATTAGAGTAAGCATTAGTAGCTTCTTCAATAACAGTAGAAAAATTATTTTTAGCTTTAGTGCTTTCTTTGCTTGTTTTTTCTGCTTCTCCTTTTATTTTTTCCGCTTCTAATTTTGACTTTTCTAAGTCAGCCGCTTTTGTTTGATATTCAATTTCAGCAGTGCTTCCTGGCAATCTTGTGACGCCAACTTGACCGCCTTCTACGGAATATACATCGCTTTTAGGAACTTCTCCAATAGGAATTACTGGTTGTTCTTTTGGCGGCAATACACCTGGAGTTCCATCTACTGAAACGCCTGGCGTAAATTCAGCGGCTTCACCTATTGGCAATCCAGTTGGAGCAACATTATCTGGGAACATACCACCTTGTCCTTGTGGCAATGCGTTTTGGATACCAGCACCAGCACCAGGAATACGGATATTCCCACCTCCTGATGGAACTTGCTGGATTTGACCATTTGGGCCAACTGTAACATTGCCAAACATAGGAAGTTCATTAGCGGTAGCACTTTCAACCTCATACATACCGTTTCCAAGTGGAACATATTTAACTTTTGCTCCACTTTGAATTTGTTGCTGAAGCTGGTCAGCATTCATTATGTTTCTTTCCTTACCCTGCATTGATGCTTTTGTCTTATCCGCTTCAAGTTGAAGCATTGCATTAGACCTTTTGTTCTCAATTCCCATTACTCCAATTTTAAGCGAGTCTTGGATGCTTTCAGCAATAGCTAGACGGTCACGTTGTGAAAGTTCTGGGTTAGAAAGCTCAGCCAGAGCATTATCAGCCATGCCAGCAAGTTCTGGAATAGCATCACGAATAGATTTAGCCATCTGTGCAGACTTTTTAATGGTCTTTTCATCATCGCCATACTGCTTAATTCCAGCACCAATTTGCTGCCCAAGGTTAGCAAAAGTATTCCCCGCAACCGCAGCAGCATTAGTAAAGCCGCTATAATCGGCTTGCATTAACCTTGGGTCGATCGTCTCGCCTAGTCTCTTTCCGCTTCCGTATGGCATATTATTTAATTAGTGAGTAATAAACAGCTTTGATACCGTTTGATTCTGTAACCGCATCTGGATTAACTTTTTCTACATCTTGTGCCATAACACCCATTTGAGTAAGATTACTTCCAATATAGTTGTAAATGTAAACTGGCAAACCGCCATCGGTTAATCCAACTTTACGAATGTTTTCTTTGGTTCTAATATCAGACTTAACAGCATTTCCAATTCCTTGGAATAGCCCAGATGCGTAAGTTGATTGTGCTTGGGCGTTTGCTCCAGCAGCAGCAACTTGGTTAGCTCTGTTTTGCATACCAAGATTAACACCAGTATCAGGGTTAATCATTTGCGGAACTGCACTACCAATCGCTCCAAGACCTAGTTTAAGTTGGTCTTGCCCTGCTTGGTAAGAAAGTGGCGCATTGCCAAGGGCTTGTAGCCCAGGCACGGTATAGAAGCTCTGAGCCATGTTAAACGCCCCTGTGCGCGATGCGTCTGCTTCAGCACGTTTCCGAGCAAGAACATTTTCTCTGCCCATAATTTCAGATGCAATAGCTGAGTTTCCACCAAGACGACCAGATGCCTGTGCTGCCTCACGAGCAGTTTGCTGATACATCCGTTGTTCTTGTGGAGTAACTCCCTGTGCAGATGCCCTAGCCCTTTCTGCCTCCATTTGTGCAGCATCAACTTGGGCTTGTGCTTCTGGTGAAAGTGTTTGTGCGAACTGACGGAAAGCAGGTGCTTGACCAGTCATCGAAGCAAACTCAGCAGCTCTAGCTTCAGCTAGTCCTTGCCCCGCTTCTTGTTGTGCTGTTCTACCAAGACCATACAAACCTTGCTGCCCATCTGTACCTTGTAAAAACGTATTTACGTCTCCAAGGTTTAAACCCAAGAACTCTGGTCGGTATTGTTTTTCGGCACTAAGAACTGATGGCAATGCCTGTTGATAACCAGAAACATATTTATTGATGTCACCAGCAATATCCATCTTAGGTGCTTTGACCTTTTTTGGACCTGATATAAGTGTTTTTAATCCGCTCATTATATTTTGGAGTATAGTTGTTTAAAATTGTATGTTCTAAAGCGAGGATCGCTTTTGATTTCTCTTTGAAAAGTTACATACGGAACATGATCCACAAGCAATTCAAGTCCGTCTTTCATAGAACCGCAAAGGTAGGTCATGCACAAACAATTGGCTTCCTCTAAAGAAACGGCAACTTGTTCTTTCCCCTTTACGCACCAATAGCCCATACAGAAAGTTAGTGGGATAGATATAACAATGCCGTGAACAAGATGCCAGCCAAGCTGAGAGTGAAAATCACCACCAGCCTTACTGTATATTTCTTTGGCTTTTCTAATCATTCGTAAGAAATGTTGATAGTTCCAGCATCAAAAGTATTAACTCCACCAACGGTAGTAAGTCGTATCCTATCTAATGTTCCTGATAGTGTTTTAGATACTCCAGCGACATTACAGACAGCCCCTGTGGTATCTCCACCGACAAAAGTAGCTACCCAAGTGCTACCAGTTATGTTCACCAACGTAACAATTCCATCACAAGTGCTACTTGCGACTGGCGAGTTTAGAATAATCCCAGAAGAAACAGCTAACCCAGCAGGTGTAGCTTTGATTTCAAAAGAATAACCTGAGTAACCAGATGTTTCAACACCACCAGAATCTCCAAGTTGAACAATAACTGAACTTGTTCCGTTTGTGCTTACTCCATTAAGCATTACAGTAATGCGTTTTACCCATGATGGAATGCCAGTGAAGTCAATCGACGTTCCACTGGTTGTGGCCTGTGCTGTGCCGAGCGTAAATGGCTGGGACAATTTTGCTGGAGTTACGTTTGCATTTGCAATCTTTACGGTTGTTACATTGGAGTCAGCAATTTTATCAGTGGTAACACCGAAATCCGCAATCTTTCCAGTGGTGACATTTAAATCTGTAATTTGTGTCGTAGTAACAGCATTTGATGCAAGCTCATTAGACGTAATGCCTGCCGACCGAATTTTTAATTTCCCAGATGCGACTTCAAGAGTTGTGCCAATAATAGCATCCGTTGTAATCGTGGTCTGGTCGATGATGTCATTCATCTTCGTGCTAGTAATTGTATCAGTAGCCGTAAATGTGTAAGTTGTATCAACCGCGCCCATATATTATTTCTGTGAAATTATTTGCCTATTAGTAATTGAACCAGAGACTTTAATAGAATTTACTTTAGGGGAACCTATCGTTCTTGTCAAGATCATCGTGCCGGTATATCCTCTAATACCTCCAAGCCTGCAACGTATGCCTGCTGTTTCAGCTTCGTTTGCAGAACTTGGGGCTAGAACTTCACCGCCAAGAAAATCTGTCGTTGTTCCAATGAATTGTGACACATCTGGATCTTCAGCCGCGAATGATATGCTATACTCGCCAGTTTCTCCAGCAAGGCTTTGCATAACAAGCTGTGCATCTGTAAACCTTTTGCGATCCATTGTCTGAAAGTCATACCCACGGGTTGTTAATATCGAGTTAATTGTAGGAGTTACCACTAAACTACCTGTGTTTGATACACTTAAACGATCAATAGAGCTGTCATCTGCTTCAATTTGATGCAATCCACCGTTAGCAGTAACTGCATAAATGTTGTTTCTTACTCCAGCACTTCCTAATACAAAGTTTTCAATTAAAAACCTTGTGTCTCCAAAAGTGTCTAGCGATTCCCAGCCTTTATTCAGAAAGTTAAACACCAAAATAGAGTTGTTACCACGTGCATCGTTAGCACCAGCAACGGAATCAAGCGGAACAGCAAGGTAATAACGGTTATTATACAATATTCCTACTGATCTATCTACGTAATTTTTATTGATTCGATCAATATACGGCTGAATGTTCTTAGAAATAGGCTCATCAGCCCCACGAAGGTTGTAATCGTTCAAGAACTCAACAGCATACACCCCATCATCCGACAGGAACATAATTGTATTGCCACGCGACACAATGGTTTTACGTGCCAAGCAGCCAACTTCAGAAGTAAGCTCTGTAACCTTGGTATCAAGTAAACTTCCAGTCGTTCCTGTTATCAAATGCAGGCTGTTGCGGTTAAATATAATCAACCTGTCTTCATAAAAGCCGTGCATACCTACCACATAATCAGCAGTTCCACCACTAATGCGAAATTGGTTCTCAATCTGGTCAAAGGTTGTAGTATCTAAAATATCCGATACGGCTATCTCATCAGTAATCTTTGTGCTGGTATAGACTGGGGCGTTATATGTTCCAGATACGCTGTAATAATGCGGAACCCACAATCTACGCTGAAAATAAACTCCCCAAGGTGCGCCTGGCTGGTGCATAAAACCACCTCCTACGCTAAATTGCCCACCAAATTCAAAGACATCAGAAGATGAAGTATTGTAATCTCCAATAGGAGCATACCAACTAATCGTAGTAGTTGTTGCTGCGGTAACGTAATACTCATTTCCTAGCATTCCGCTTAGTTCTGGGGTTACGGTTTGCCTTACAACAATGGTATCTCCAGCTTTAATCGTAGTGTTGGCAACAACAATAGCCGTAACCAAACCTCCAACAACGTCAACATCTTTTGCTGTGATATTAAATGTCTGCGGCTGGGTGTAAGCTCCTCCAGGTGAAAGGGTAAAGCCATCGGTTGCAATAGCAGCAGAAGTAACAAATGTTGTGCTGGTTGAAATCCCAGATGCCACAAATGTAAATGTTTCTTTATCAATAACGCTGGCAACCACGTAAGTTCCGTTTGGTGGAGTTCCACCAGTAAGACCTGCAATTGTAATAGAAACCCCAACAAGCAAGCCATGCTCGCGCAAACTCATTGTAACAATAGTGTTTGGGCTTGCTGTGGCATTAGATACGGCAGAAATAATTGGTCTTCCATTAGGATACCACTCAAACGCTTGCTGCCCATCTCGGAACAGCATAACTTTGTCAAACACCTGAATCATTTCGGTGTCAGCTCCAAGAGCTTGTCCAGGCGGATATGGAATATCCGTAGCACTGTAATCGGTTAAATCAATCTTCTTAGCTACCGTATCTAAAGCGACAATCACATACTCTTTGTTGCCAGTATTAGGATCACTAAACAAGCAAGATGCACGTACGTTGGCGTTTGCAGCATCGTTAATTGGCATCTGCGAAAGTGTGCCGGTTCCATCAGTTACAGAAGTAATCCCTGCTACCGTGTATTCTAGTCTATTAGCATCGAAGTAAGATAGCTCGTAGCTACCATTAACCGCTGAATCTAGCCCAGCAATAGTCGCCCAGCCTGTTGTTCCAGCCCCAAATCCATGCGCTGTAACTGTAATACGAATCGTTCCAGTAACAGGAACAGTTGCAGCGGAAATAGTTTTAGGTGAATTAATCAGGTAAAACGGCAACTGCAATGGCGTTCCGCCAGTAGTGAATGCGCTAGTCTTTTCCACGATTCCCTTACGAGGCCGCCAACTGCCCTCCATCCTACCATTCAATGACTCTCTTACCTCACCCGCCTGAAGCTGGTTCAACTGCAAACGCTGGTTAATACCAACAAAACCAGTATCGCCATCAATTAACGATTGGTCATCAAGCCCACCATATGAACGGTAAGATGCCACGGCTTATTGATCGTAAGCAATGCAAGTTCCGCTGGTTACAGTTACGGCAGTAAAGTTACCACCAATGCCTGTGCCTGCAAGATGGGTAATCGTTTGAAGGTCTGCAATGTTAGTAAGATTACCTTGAAGCGTGGACAAGACCGTATCCTCGATGAACTGAATCCAACGATAGGTTTTACCAGTCTGTGCGCCTTCGCCAGAATTTAATACATGCCCACCGTTGCCGCCTTGAAGATGAAAAGCTGTGCTACTCATAAGTTTTAAATACGCAAATAGCATCATTGCTAGTCGCTGCAAAATCTTTAGTCAATCAATCAGCTTTTGTCAACCCCTGATGTTAATGCTTGTTCTGCTTTATCCCGCATTTCCATAGGCGTAGCTTCGTCAAACAACTGGTGATTCCATCCTGCTATCCATTCTAATGCAGTTTTGTATTGGTTACGTTCCTTAATCAATGAATTGATGCGATACATAAGCAAACAGATTACCTCTGATTCGCTATCTTCCGCCATTAGCATGCCAAAGTTTTCTAGCTCACTCATTGCTTTCTCCTTTTACCGCGGCGAGGGCTTGCCATAGTTCTTGATCGAACTCCTTACCAGTAAGCGGAAATGCTTTAGCTCGGTGTGTTATGATTGCATCTACCAGCCTGTCCCGCTGCTCGGTCAGTTTGTAATTTCGTATCTCGCTCATTTCATGAGCGTCAATTGCTGTTTCTGCGATACATTTGAATTTGTCACGCTGCTCGGTGACTGCTTTTAACTGTTCTTCCATTTCAATTCCAGATGCTCTGCTTGCATCACGCTCATTTAATAAAGCGTTTTCGAGCATTGCATTCTGATCGCGCAGTGCAATCAGTTCGTGTGAGGGTAGTTTAAATCGTTCGGTGTCGTTGTTTCTCTGCGTCGGTTCTTCATAGGGAATCATAATCTTCATATGTCTTTCGTTCATGTAATATGGTTTATTGGCAGCATCATTAGTCGTGTATCTTATCACCACCACACCCCTTTACAACAAAATTCTCAACTATTCTCCAATACCCCCTTCAAATCATACTTAGGCAATACCTCACTTGCCCAGTCACAATCCAAATTCATACACATATACATCTCACTACCAACCTTCCACAACGCTCCCCTACCACACTCAGGACATCCCACCACCTCATGCGTCCTACAAACATCCCCACTACTCACAACCCAACCACTACAAAACCGACACACCTTCCAGTCAACGTCTCCCAACTCATCCTTCTTCATAAACCAATCCTAAACACATCCAAAGGTCGTTATCAAGCACCAAAACAACCAACTAACCATGCGCCCCCTTTATAGCATTTTTTGTTGGGCTAGTTGATGGATCTAAATCTCCAGCCCTAAGCAGTCCAATCCCCCTCCCCCCGCCTTATTGAATACATTGTGCTTACTGAACTTGTTACAACATACATAATGCCAACTAGAACGCTTGTTTGAAAGCCTTATAGAATAAAGGATTGCCAAGATCATGACAGAATCGCCGTAATATCGCCAGTTTTGAACACTAGTTTGCGCGTTGTCCCGGTGCTCGCCGGTGTCAATCTGTCACCTAGTCAATATCGTAAGACGTGAGGCCGTGCGCGGTGCTATTTTTTGTCTTGAGAAGCAATCGATCAAACGGTTGCATCATTATAGCCTAGTTTAAGCTATCGTTTGATATTGTCACCATTGGATTAAACAGTCGTTTAAGGTTATTACCTACTAGCCAAGATCAAACCGCTTATTTGAAGCATTGGCTTGAATCACTTATTTTAATCGTTCGTTTGGATAGTCTCGCTTGTTGCGTTGTTGTACGTACTAAGGAGCGTTGCGTTGTCGCTTGCGTTGCGTTGTGGTTGGTATCAGTGTGGCAAGGTGATCGAACTTTGCCGGTTTGGCTTTGCGTTGTTTGGAGTTGGCTTGGTGAACTCTTGCTTATTTATCGTATTGATTTGAATCGCTAGGTTTGCTTGGTTGTTATGCTCGGGTTGTTGAGTTGCTTCGCTTGTTTCTACCACTCGCTTCGCTCGTGTTATGTACACAGTGCAACTTTAGCAAATGGTTATTTGCTTTGAACTGACTGAATAAAAGCTACCTTGAAGTTATCGCGGGGCTTGTCGGTATTTTGCTGGGATTATCCACGTTGAAGTTGACAGTTGCCGTCAGAGCTTGCGTTACCTATTTAAACTGACTCTTGCGAGCCTTTGCGTCCGTGGCTAGGTCTAAGCCTAGTGATGTGAAGCTTGTCTTTTAAAAGAGAAAACCCCGAGACGTGTGGCTTCACTCACAACGTTCAGGGTATCTCCGAGAAAGTATTAAGACGTGGTGAAGCTTGTCTTGCAAGCAAGTAAGCATAAACTGCGAAAAACGTCAAGCCTTGGCGTGAAATACTGCTTAAAATCGTGATTTACAGCATCAAATCCCTAACAAAACGCGCTTTCTATCCCATATGAAATAAGGGAAAATAAAAATACTTTAGAAAAAGATAAAAAAGATATTGCAAAGGGTCAATCATCTGCCATTGTCTCCATATCGCCAACGCGACAAACCAAACAAACGACAAACCAACCAAACAAATGACAACTAATCTTTATTTCTGCCAAAAAGGAAAATTCGCCGGGTATTGGAAAAGAATTCCTTTTAATTATGATTACATCAAACTATCGAAAAGAGGGCATTACACAATTCAAACCATCGCCTAGCAAACCAAACCAACCGAGACGATGAAACTATTGGACGCCATAGAACTGCAAACCCTTCTCGCTGCTGATGGAAACTATTTAGACGCGGCGGTTTGGAATACCGGCAACGGGTATACAGTTGAGGCCACAAGGAAAACCGACGGCGCGAAAATAGCCGCCAAGGTATCGAATGGCAATCTGATTATTGAAGTTTCTAACCAATAAGAAAAACAAAACGAAAAACACGAAAGAAAAACATTATGAAAACTAAAATCAAACTTACTGAAGAGGACTTCACACGCATCGAAAGCGACGCATATGGAAACCCTCGCTATTATCTGCCCATTTACCTTGCAGAGGAGTCAATCGCTCGTGAACTTGGCGCGGCTAAATATCGCGGGAGAAAATACGGCGCAGGATGGGTTTTCCAAACTTACAGCTTGCGCAATGACTGCGATAAACTAAACGCTTCAATTTAAACCAAACCAAACAAACATATGACTCCACTAGAAACACTTAGAAAACACGTTACCGGCAAAATCGAAAGCGGGCAAGCTTCTGCCATCGTGGAAATTCCAGCCGAACACGTAACGCTAAACAAAGAGACTATGGAACTATTAAAGCCTCATTGTTATCCTTACGCATGGACTAACCGCAAGCTATCAGAGAATGAGACTTGGTATAAGTTATTTAATGCTGAAATGACAGTACAAATTGCCTTTTGCAAAGCTGATAACGATGAAGATACGCTCTATAGAGCAATGAAGGACTTGCAATCGATGGGTTACAAAGTCAACGGAACTCAAGTAATAACCCGCAAGGAAGCTGAAGAGTTAGAAAATAAACTTTACGTTTTTTGGAACGTATACGGCGAAGCCAAAAACGTTATTCTTTATGAATTTTCAGAAGATTCTATATCTTCAACTCACGACGGCGTAAGAAATACGTGGAAACTAGAAAAAAATCACGTTGGCTTTACTTATTCAATCAAAAAAACGAAGATCAAAACTGATGGGGAAGCGTTTAAACGCCATATCACCGATACAATGTCACCACGTGGGGCGTTCAATACTTCCAGTTTACTTTCTAGCCACTGAAGAGTTCCCGGCACGGAACGAAACCCGCAAGGGTCTGGCAATGCCAACCAAACCAAACCAAACGAAACCATGAAAACACACTATTGCATTTACCAATCAGGAAAAACCAACATAGAAACCGCTTGCCTAGCAAGTGAGGGAGAAACGCTAAAAAGCCCTTACAGCGGGGAGACCTTTGACGCTTTGATTGCCGAGCTGAATGACAAGCGGGAAGCGGGAAGTCCTGCTTTTCAAATTATGCCCTTAGAAGAGGCAATACCGCTCATGGAAGAGGCGCAGAAAGCTAAGTATTGCAGTGACTGGCAAGAAATTACCGAGAAAGAATGGTTTGAAAACCTTGAAGTGTTGCCGCCTGAGAAATGGGAAACCGTGCGCGGAGTGAACATTTTTAGAATGCGCGAGTATTTGACTGGAAACATCACGGCACACTTTGCAAACTTACACGGCAAGTTTTTTAGCCGTAACTGCTCAACCCGTGAGACTTATGAGGAACTGGCGGAGCAAGTCGCGGCCAAATGGTTTGTCTAAAATTTGACCAATCAAGCGAGTTCTATCCCCGCGCATCATTCAACCTAGAAAAAAACTAATATGAGAGAAAAAATCACTTGGAAAACCTATGCAATGGCGTTTCTTGCTTGCGCCGTGTTTGCGCTGGCTATCGCTTTGCAAGGCGGGAAATTTGGCCCTAGCGATTTAGAGCTTTATCGCATGGCGGCGGAGCCTTGGAGATAGGCAAGCCATGACTCCCTTGAATCGCCTTATCCTTTTAACGGGATGGGGCTTTCTGGGCGAAAGGCAACGCCTTCAATTCAAACCATAAAACAAAATGACTCAAGAAACTACATCGACTAGATTTCATCTTTCCATAGCTTTCTATGGCAATTATAAACCCTTGCACTTGCCTAGTGCCGACATTGAGACATTGAGGCGATATATCCGCGCAAAAGTAAACGATCAGTCTATCATTGAGCGGGCATTAAAGTTAATTTCAGACTTTACCCAGCAGCGCAAGGCTGGAATAGGTATAGTTAGTGCCTGTCATGAGGGCAATGGTTTTTCCGTAGCTATCCGCGAAGGTATTCGTGATAATTGGCTCGATAGTTTAACGGATGAATTTGAAGAACATCCACAAATTGATTATAAACCATGAAGCGCAAAACCCGCTTGAGAACTAAACCCGCTTGAGAATCAAATCAGGCGATTGCCATGAATCTGAAGACCCAGCCAAGAAACTTATGAAAACAAACCGAAACCGAAGGAAACTGCTACGCTATGCAGTCTCATTGATCGACAATCTCAGCATAGGGATGCTTTGGGCGTTTGCTCTTGCAGTCCTTGCTTATGCTTTATTCCGTGAAATGACAAAATGACAAATCTGACGACCTAACCAATAAACAAAAACAAACCATGAAAATAAACAAACCATTGACCGTATTTGGAAGCGATTCCGTAGCCACTTATCCACTCTTGCTTGCCATTGCCCAGCGTAGGGAGCGGGAGCAGATGCGCAGGGAAAGGCTATTGAGAATGAAAACCCTTTTGTGGAAGATTCTCACAATACTGCAAAACCCATGCGCGTTTTTGCGAGATAAGAACGAAAATGAATACAAACGATAAAAAAGAATTGACGGGAAACGCTATTGAGGCGATAAACCCGCACAAGTAATTGGAAAAAGATGAAAAAGACAACGAATAAACGATTTGAGGAACTGCCAAAAGGCGAGTTCAAAACCTTGGTTGAGATAGTTTGCAAGCATTACTCTGCTGATCCTGAGTTTGTGCTAGGCGGCAATCATCAGCACAGCTCGACAACGCCGAGAAACATCATTGCAACGCTTTGGAGCAGAGCAGCGACCTTGAGGGAGACATCCGAGCTTGTGGGGTGGAAGTCTGCCCAGCAGGTTTGCCATGCGCGTTCGAGGGTTGCAGCAATGTCAGAACGTCCCAGCCATGCTTACCGCTTGAGAGCGATTCTCGATGATGTAAGCAAACTTGTTCCTTGCCTAGTCGCTGAGGAATACACGCCGAATAACTCTCTTGAGAAAACAAACCATGACAGCAAAAGAAATACAAAACAACTTTGACGCTTGGTGGGATAAAGAAGGCTCCGCCCTTCGACCACTTGAAAATGAAGATGCAGCAGAATATGCCAAAAGGATCGCAAACTTAGCTTGGACATACGGAGCTAACAAAGTGCAAAGAGACATATGGGATCGTACCGCACGTTATTACGACATTAAACCTTGATTGAGAAACAAACTAAAATAAATTATGCCAGTAATAGGAATATCACCAATTAGCATTGAGACATTAAAAGAATGGATTGATTATGACCCCAATACAGGAGAATTGACATGGCTTAAATCGCCTCATCACCTTATTAAAACGGGCGATGTAGCTGGAAGCTATGAGAAAAGGGGATATAAAGTAATCCAAGTTAAAAAGAGATTGATTAAAGGACACAGAGCTGCATGGGCTATTACTCACGGATATTTTCCTATTGGAGAGATTGACCATATTGATAACAACCCAAGCAATAACCGAATTGGAAACTTGAGGGAAGTTAATCGCAGTAAAAACCAAATGAACACTAAAACACCAAAGAATAATACATCTGGAGTTAAAGGAGTTCATTATTGCAATCCTAAAAGAAAATGGATTGCTAGTATTAGCATTGATAAGAAAAAGATTTGTATTGGTCATTTTACTTCCATTGAGGAAGCAATTAAAGCCAGAAAACAAAAAGAAAAAGACATACACGGAGAATACGCATTAAAAAACTAAACAAACCAAATTATGAGTGAACAAACAGAACAAACTACTGCACTAAGTGTTGCAGACGCAGAGACAAGAGCATTTGAATTAGTCCAAAGACAAGCTAAAATGCTAGCATCATCAACCTTAGTCCCAAAAGACTTTGCAAACAATATCGCCAACTGTGCGATTGCCATTAACATTGCCAAGAGAACACGGCTTGATTGTTTGATGGTGGCGCAGAACCTAGCCATCATCCATGGCCGACCAAGCTGGAGTGCAACTGCATTGATTGGAATGATTAACTCATGCGGGAGATACTCGCCATTGAGATTCGTATTTGATAATGAGGACGAGCCGACTTCCTGCTATGCCGTAGCAACCGACAAGGAATCTGGGCAAGACCTAAAGGGTGAGAAGATCACGCTAACGATGGCTAAGGCTGAAGGCTGGTCAACCAAGAACGGAAGTAAGTGGCTAACGATGCCAGGACAAATGTTGCGCTACCGTGCAGCGTCTTTCTGGAGTCGCGCTTATGCTTCTGACTTGAGCCTTGGATTCTACACTCAGTGCGAGGTTCGTGACTTTGCCGAGCCACCACGAAATGTTACCCCGACAAGTCCGATTACTGGCATTAAGAAGATTGAGCCAGAGCCAGAGCCAGAGCCAGAACCAGAGCCAGAGGTTATTGAGGTTGCAAACGCAGATGTTCTTTGGGGTGATCCAGAGCCAGTTAAAGAACCAACCAAGCCAGAACGCAGAAAGAGTTTGCAACAACTAATTGACGAATCAGAATAAGAATAAAGCCATGGAAGAAGAAGAAATATACTACACGCCGAATCTGTTACCATCAAAGTATTACATGATGATCTGGCGGGGGGATCGAATCGACCAGTTTAACCTTGACAACAACCTTTGCCACGAAACAAAAGAGGAAGCTATCAAACATTCAGAAGCACTACTTACTAAAAAACCATGAAAGAAATAACACTAGGATTACACCGAGGGATGGGGCAGGAATACTACGATATTACCGCCACTCCAGAGAACCTTAAAGCACCCGTAAGCAAGAGCTTGCTTTGGCAGTTCAACAAATCACCCTACAAGTGGTTTAACGGGTCTAAGTTTGAGGTTACTGACCGCATGAACTTTGGTAGTTTTGTCCATGCCTTGTGCTTAACGCCAGACGTAGTTGATAATCAGTTCAGCCTGTCAAAATATGACGAGTTTCGGACAAACGAGGCAAAGGAATGGAAGCGTGAAATGCAGGCCAAGGGTATCACGATCCTTAAAGAACCAGATTGGAAACGAGGTGAGGACATCCGTGAGCTGGTGATGGATTCACAATACGTGTTCGGACTGGGTGCTTGTGACTATGAGGTTGCAGCGTTCGGAAAGATTGGTGAAACTCTTATCAAGGGCATGGTGGATATTCTTCCCCACCGAGGCGAGACGTTGGTTGATCTTAAAGTGACTTCAAACATTGGCGACGCTAACGAAATGCAGCGGCTGGTCTATAACATGGGCTACCATTGGCAGGCAGCCTTGTATCTTGATCTAGTCAATGGGCTAAGTGACGGAGAAATTAAACAGTCGTTTGAATTTCTGTTTATTGAGGATACTTATCCACATGAAATGGCAGTCGTTCGCTTGTCAGATTCCTTCATTGAGAAAGGGCGTGAGGGCTATATGAACGCTGTTGCTAAGTGGCAAAATGCAGTTTTCAGTAAAAAGTTCTCGCCAAAGCATGAGAATGTATTAGAAATTAATCCGCCTGCTTGGGCATAAACAAAATAATTAAAATGAGCAAACTAATTACAATAAGTATTGATGTAACATCTATCCCACGGGATAAGATTAAGCCGCATACTAACGGGAAAAGCTACGTAGCTATGGATGTATGGGTGAATGACGATGTTGATAAGTTCGGCAAGGACGTATCCGTAAACATTAGCCAGAGCAAGGAAGAGCGTGAGACAAGAACTAAAAAGGTCTATGTCGGAGGAGGTAACACTAAGTTTGGCTTTGGTGATTCAGCATCTAATAAAGCACCAGCTAACAATAGCGCGACAAATGATGACTTTGACGATGTTCCATTTTAATCTATGAAAATTGAACCATTATTCCACACCAACGGTTACAAAGTATTGCAACCAGAAGATGCCACCAAGCTAGGCTATGAAAGCCTAACCGTAGTCTATAAAGTTGATTACAAAAACCCGATCATTGCCAAGAGTGAGAAGCACTTATGGGATTTACAATGCGAAACTGTCAGAGGATGCGATTGCGTTGTGGTCTTATTCCCAGATGGCTTTGAAATGTGGAGGCATACTTCCCAACTTAACCTTGACTATGAAACAGGCTTGAAATGCTCACGTTATTAACAAACAAATAGAAACTAATATGAAAAAGACACAAAACCAAATGATATTGAATGATCTAATCCGAGGACGTAAGATTACAGCCCTTGAATCACTTGAGCGACATGGTTGTATGCGACTTGCATCACGCATCCACGAACTCAAGAACGAGGGCTGGGAGATTGCCAAGAAGGAAGTCATTAAGAACGGCAAGCGTTACGCAGCTTACTTTCTCAAAGGAGGCAAAGCGGCTTGAGCGTCCACACGAACACAAAGAAACGCGCCATCAAAAAAGCCAAAGCAAGAGTGTCAAGATTGATTTATTGTGGCGGCTTTGATTGGCAATTTACCCTAGACGAGCAATACACCCAGCCAGCACCTTACAAGACAAGCCAAGCAAGAAGATGCCAAAAGCTAATTGACTTTGCCAGACTTGAACTTGGCTTATCACCAACTAAATACGAAGGCGGAAGCTGGATTAACTACCTATCATAATCATGGACAAATACCCACACATACTAGAAGAAAGCAAGAGCGGCAGACGGAATCTGCGTTTTATTAAAGCAATCAACGATGAAGATGGTTCAACCCATAAGCCGTATTCCGAACCGGATGAATGGGAGAATGTTAGGCACATCGTAGGCAATTTATACTACTGCTGGGATGATGATTACTTGTTTGGACAGGTGTTCGTTGCCGAATGGAGTTGAACTAGAAAGTTGCACGAAATACAATTAACCTAAAAAATTATGCCAGAATCAGAAGACCTCCGCCGTTACACAGCACCCCCAGACAACCCACCAGAAGGACGGACATACTACACTTCCGATATTCTTGACTACATCGAGTCTTGCTTCCCTGAGATGTCGATAAGTGCCTACCCAACCTATTCTATCGACGAAATCCGCGACATTCTAAAGGAAGCAGCCGACAACCTCACCGACGAAGATTACGGAATTGATACGATATGAAAACGCAAATCTACGTTGACGGAAAACTTATGTGCGATGATGATATTGTCCACTACACTATTGCCAACTACCCTAACCACACCACCAAGGAAATAGATGTTATTGATGCGAAGAATATGCTGGATGCGTTTGGACATACGGTTGAAGAATATGCCGTGAAGCCGTGTGTTGTAGGCATTGATAACGGCTTATCTGGGGGTATCGCTATCCTTAGCCAGCAGACGGGCGGAATTATCGCCATGACCCCAATGCCGTGCAAGGAACGCAAGGGTAAGAACGAGATTGATATTCAGGCAGTCAACCTATGGCTGATAAGAGAAATGCACGGAAGATTGAACTATGCCACGTATTACATCGAAGAACCTTGTGGAAGCAAGAGCCTTGGAGCTGCGTTGTCTATGGCATCCAGCTTTCACAGCCTGCGTGGGCTAATGGAGACTAAGAACCTTCATTGGCACGGCATCCAGGCAAGGCAATGGCAAAAGGAACTGATGGGTAAAACCAAGATTGCAGCCAGTAAAGAAAGCGAACAGGCTTTTGCGTTGGCTAACTGGAAAGACGAGAAGTTCCCTACGCTGAAACCAAAGGGCAAGAAGCTACACGATGGAATCATTGACGCTTGCCTCATAGCAGAGTTTGGAAGGAGACAAAGTGAATGAGCTACACTTATTTGCAGGAGCAGGGGGAGGGGTCATCGGCGGAATCCTTTGCGGACATACCGCAGTTTGTGCTGTCGAGATTGAACCTTACTGCCGAAAAGTCTTACTCCAAAGACAACGAGATGGAATCTTACCAAAGTTCCCAATCTGGGACGATGTGCAAACCTTCGATGGAAACCCGTGGCGAGGAAAAGTTGATGTTGTCTGCGGAGGATTCCCATGCCAAGACATATCAGCAGCAGGAAAAGGAGCAGGAATTGAAGGATCAAGATCAAGTATGTGGAAACACATGGCGAGAATCATTGGTGAAGTTCGACCTAAATACGCTTTCGTGGAAAACTCACCGATGCTTGTGGGAAGAGGACTTGGAACCGTCCTCTCTGACTTTGCCGAAATGGGGTATGATGCGAAGTGGGGTATTGTGGGAGCGCATCATGTCTCCGCTCCACACCGAAGAGACAGAATCTGGATTGTTGCTACCGACTCCAACTTGCGCGGATGCAACGATGGGAGCGATTCTGAACGACAATACGAAGTTCATCACTCTCAAGACGGGAAAACTGCGGAAGATCAGCAATCAGGGAGTTTCGGGCAGCATAGGCTTAGCGAGAACGGTTGCGATGTGGCCAACGCCGACTTGTCACATGAGCAAAGAACAAGACAGCCCATCAGAAGCAACCAGGAATACGCCAAGTTTGACTCATCTAGCACGTGGTGGAGACAAGACCCAGCCGAGACACCTGAATCCAACGTGGGTGGAAAAACTGATGGGATGGCCACAAAACTGGACGGAGGTAAAGCCCATGATTGACTTTCAATTTATTTCGTGGATTATGGGGTTCTGTGAGTGCGAAAATACAAGAACCAAAGAAATCATGCGAGTGCTGCGGAACTCAAATGGAGCGCAAAACTTTCAACGGAAGGCTGGAAGACCTATCAGCATTCAAGAAGCGGAGATTCTGCTCTCTCTCATGTTCCAACACGAGATCGGATCTGACGAAGCATGGTTACTCATGGAGGGCGAGGAAGCACCTCAAGGAGAAGTGCGAGGCGTGCGGATACAAGCGGGCATTGCAAGCTCACCACATCGACCAGGACATCAGGAACAACCAGCCGGAGAATATCCAGACGCTATGCAAACACTGTCACGACTTCTGGCATACGACGGCGAAGCGGCTTGGAAAGATCAAAGCTGGGAGAATGCCGTCCCTCGCGTAGCAACGGGGGTGGCCTCTAGGGTGGACAGACTTAAAGCCATTGGAAATGGACAAGTTCCAGCAGTGGCTGCACTTGCATGGAAACTATTAAAAGAATAAATAAATGACAGACACGCCAGAGACGGACATAACAACCAACCCGAACGAACTATGAACGACAGACCAAAACTTGTCATTTTAGATGGGCAGATCTTTGTTGAGAAAACTCCAAACTTGTTTGCATCACCAAAGGATTATCTGACCAACTGGCAATCTGAAAAAAACCACCCAAACGGAACGCAAGTGCGCGTTCTCACAGAAGATCTTTTCCAAGATTTGATCGCACTAGCAACAATGCCAACCATAGGATAATATGAAAACAGACACACCGAGAACAAATAGATTTTACGCCTCATTTGCCGATGGCGAATGTATCCCAAATCAAGACGAATGGCTTGCCCTATGCGAAAGTCTTGAAAGCGAACTCACCGCCGCCCGTGCCGAGATTGAACGACTGAGGGATCATTGCCGAACCAAGGTTAAGGCGTTGATAAATCAAACATCAGCACGGATACAAGCCGAACAGCAGCGGGACAGGCTGGCGGAGGCTTTGAAGAATATAGGTAGTGGTATCTATGCTTGGCACACTTGCGTTGATAAACTGGCTCCAGAAGCCCTCCAATCCCTAACCACGAACGAACAATGAACGACACACCGAGAACACAAGAACTACGCGATGACTTAGCAGGGATTGCATCTGAAGCACCGATATGGAAATTGTTCAAGAAACTTGATTGCCGCCAGCTAGAACGCGAACTCACCGCCGTCACCGAGCAGCGCGACGAGCTACTGCGATACAACGAGGCATTTCGCAAGGAGACATTGATCTGCGCCGATTGTGACGCGATCAGAAAAGAGGAATACGACCAAGCGATTGAGCAGCGCGACAGGCTGGCGGAAGCGATGACCCGCATTATAAACATTTACGAAAACCCAGAAAAGGGGTGCATACCAAGTTCTTCGGATATGTATGATGAAGCCCTCCAATCCCTAACTCCGAACGAACTATGAATGAAGAACAACAAAGAATCACCATCGCGGAAGCTTGTGGATGGACGAAAATTTCCGATTGGAAAGCGGCAGGAATTAACGGGCAACACCCAACTGAACCGTGGACAGAGGTAATTCCCGACTACCTCCACGACCTCAACGCGATGCATAAAGCGGAGAAGTGGTTAATAGAAGATGACCAACACGCATACGGATGCTACTGCATCGACCTCCAAGAAGAATACGGCAACACCGTTCATTTAACCGCCGCCCAACGTGCAGAAGCTTTCCTCCGCACGATTGGCAAATGGACAACCAACCAGAACGAACTATGAACACTGAAACACCAACACCTGAGACTGATTCTGCCTACATACAATGCCCAAATGAGGGGGCTTGGGATTTTAGAATCCGCCAAGAAAAAACCATGGCGAAACTAGAACGCGAGCGTGACGAATGGAAGGCGAAATACATTCAGCAAAACAAAGACCTTGGACATGAGCTACGCGATCCAAACGGGACTATCTGGAGTGAATGCAAACGCTTACAAACTGAGTTAGATGCCGTCACCAAGCAGCGCGATGGATTGAGATCAGGCATTGATTACGCAAGCGATCAGCTACACACAGTCACCGAGCAGCGCGACAGGCTGGCGGAGGCTTTGAAAGCCGCCGACGAATGTTTAGAAAGGGCTAGTTTTTCAAAAAATGGATATACTAGGCGAGTGATTGATGAAGCCCTCCAATCCCTAACTCCGAACGAACTATGAATGAAGAACAACAAAGAATCGCCATTGCTGAAGCGTGTGGATATAGAAACATTGCATTACGAGAAGACCCAGACGAAGGCTTCGGTCCTTTATTAACAGGATTCAAAAATGATAATCAATTTGATGAACAAATTCCCGACTACCTAAACAGCCTTAACGCGATGCACAAAGCGGAGAAAACATTAGATTTTGAGCAATCTGAACTTTTTGAGGATGAGCTTTGTGATGTGACATTTAAAGATAACGACGGATTAGAAAATCCTCTACCATGTAGATTTTCTGTATGTCACGCAACCGCCGCCCAACGCGCAGAAGCTTTCCTCCGCACGATTGGTAAATGGACAACCAACCCGAACGAACAATGAACACTAAACTATTTGAACTCAAGCCATGCCCTCAATGTAAAGGAACGGGCGATGCCCACCACCAAGGACACGACTACGATTGTGGAGATTGCCTTGGCACAGGCTACGAAGAACCACAGGGAAGAATCATAAACCTTGAGCTAATGCTCAACGAGCATAAGATGGCACTCAAATTAAGCGACGCCCACAACAATGAGCTCGCACAAAAGCTAGAGATTGCTTGGGAGCAGCGGGACGAAGCACTGGAGTATGCAGACAAACTAGCACAAGGGCTACCAGACGGGATGCTTCCAAAAGATATTGAGGTGCTGCGTGAAGCAAATTGCGGTCTAGCTATGGAATTAACCGCCGTCACCGAGCAGCGCGACAGGCTGGCGGAGGCTT
>Ga0209492_1000062_pt1 | contig 34339 bp, 53 predicted proteins | sample PPLLak12cMay2015_FD_187253 | JGI IMG/M metagenome (GOLD analysis project Ga0209492, IMG submission 187253) | Freshwater sediment microbial communities from Prairie Pothole Lake near Jamestown, North Dakota, USA - PPLs Lake P7 Core (1) Depth... | ecosystem: Environmental > Aquatic > Freshwater >... | reverse complement strand
GCGAAGCATTAAGTAAATTATTTAGTGGTGATTTTTCAGGTGCATGGGAATCAGTTAAAAAAGCAGGAAAAGAATCTATTGATATAATCACAGGAGTTAATAATACTGTAGATAAAACAGTTGAGGTTATTAACAAAGCAACAGATGCTGTTACTGAATATGTTAAAGGTGTTTATGACCAAAATAAAGCATTAGTTGAAGCACAAAATCAAGCAAAGTTAGCAGCAGCTCAACAAGCGAGATTAAGTGAACAATACGATAGAGAAGCTGAATTATTAAGACAAAGAAGAGATGATGAAAGAAATTCTATTGTTGAAAGGATAAAGGCTAATAATGATTTAAAAGAAACATTAGATAAACAAGAAAAAGCAATGTTGGCTGCTGCAAACGCACAAGTTAGAGCAGCGCAGTTAAATTATAACCTTAATAAAACAATTGATAATCAAGTTGCATTAACTCAAGCATTGGCAAATGTAGATGGAGTAAGAGCAAAAATAGCAGGATTGAGAAGTGAACAGCAAATGAATGATTTGGCTCTGAATAAAGAGTACAATGAAATGTTAAAAGCACAATCACAAGCTACTGCACAATTAAATGTAAATGCTAATAAATTTGCAGCCGACCAAATATTCAATAACATTGAAAGAATAAAAGCACAAAGGAAAGCATTAGAACAGGAATCAGCTATTGAATTAGAAAGACTACAAAACCAAATTAATTTATCAAAAGAAGGTACACAAGCGAGAGTTGATGCTGAAATAGAGTTTAATGCTAAAAGACAGGAAATAGAGCAAAACTTACAACTAAAAGATAAAGAGTTAAGGGATGCGCAGATAGCAAGAATAAACGAAAACAATACTATAAGAATAGGATTAATAAGAGGTGCAGAGCAACAAGCTACAGCAGCATTAGAACAAGAATATAATGAAAAATTTAGATTAGCTCAAGGGGATGCTGAAAAACTTGTTTTGTTAGAAGAAGAAAAACAAAAGAAGTTAAAAGAGATAAAGCATAATGCTTTAATGGCTGAAATGAAAATGGCATCAGATGCACTCGGAGCATTGATAGAATTAAATAATAGTTATCCTGCTACATCTGAAAAAAACGCTCGTAAATCTTTTAAAATAAATAAAGCATTACAATTAGCACAAGCTACAATTAATGGAGTTCAAGCTGTTCAAAATGTTTTAGCTGATCCAACTTTAGTAGGTCCAGCAAGATATGTAGCAGCAGCAATAGCAGGAGTTACAGCCTTAGCTAATATAAATAAAATAGCACAAACTAAATTTGAACCTAGCAGTACAAGTGGTGGTGGCGGCGGTGGTGGTAACTTAGGAACGTTTAGTCAAGGCGGTGGCGGTGGTCAACCTCCAGGTGGATTAACAAGTCAAAATACAGTAACTCAACTAAATCCTGATGGCACAGTAGCTGGACAAGGCAATAGAGAAGCTGCGCCAATGAAAGCGTATGTAGTAGAAAGTGAAAGTAGAGCAGTAACAGAAAGAGTAAATAAATTAAGTAATAATTCAAAAATAGGATAACATGGAAAATTTACCAGTTTATAAATTAGTAATTGATGATAGTGATGAACTTGGCGTAGAATGGGTGGCACTTGTTGACACTCCTGCAATAGAGACCAATTGGCATGCTTTTAAAGAACATGAGTTAGTTATAAAACCAAAAGCAGGTGAAAGTAAAGATGAATTTGTATCTCGTTGCATATCTGTTGAAGTAGGAAACGGAATAGAACAAGACCAGGCTGCTGCTATTTGTTATTCAAAATGGGATGAACAAAATATGAAAGCTCAGTTTAAATTCTTTGCAGATAAAGAACGTAGATTAATTAGCGGCGCTCTCATGATTTCCGATTTGCCCATCTATCGTATGGATGAGAGCGGAGAGTACTATGTAGTATTTGACAAAGAACAGATTGAAAAAATAGCACAGCGTTTCTTCAAAAAAGGATTTACTCATAACGTAAATATGATGCACGATAGTGAAAGACAAGTTGATGGAGTTTACATGGTAGAATCTTTTATTATTGACAAAACAAGAGGCATTAAAACACCGGAAGGCTATCCTACATTAACAGAGGGTTCATGGTTCGGAACTTTTAAAGTAGATAATAACGAAGTTTGGAATGACTTTATAAGAACAGGAGTGTTTAAAGGTTTTAGTGTTGAGGGGGCTTTTGCTCATAGAAAGCTAAAAGATGCCCCTGTAAACGTTATCGAATCATTAGCCGATAGAATACACAACTTAAGAAAAAAAGTGGCAGAGATTGCAACTAAATGAATTTAATGTACTTTATAAAAAAACAACATAATGGAAAATAAAAAACAAACGTTTAAAGAAGTTTTTTCAGACATGAAAGAATTATTCAAGGATATTTTTCAAGACGAAGTAAAAGACTTGAAATTTGCTGACTACAAAGCAAAAGACGGTTCTATTGTTCGTACTGATACAGAAGAAATCGCAATCGGTTCTAAACTGCAAGTTATAACTCCTGAAGGTGTTATGGACTTACCAGTTGAAGTAACTGAAATGGTTATCATGGTAAATGAAATGCCAATGAAAGTTTACGTTGAAAACGGAGTTGTTAAAGGTATTGAACCTGAAGAAGTAATGGAAGAACCTGTTATGGAAGAAATGGCATCCGATAATAACGAACAATTTGAAGCAAAGTTCGCTGAATTAAACGAGCGTTTATCAAAGTTAGAATCTGCATTAGGTTTATCAAACCAAGCATTAGAAGCTGCAAACGCTTCAATTTTAGCACAAACAGATTTAAACAGAAAGTTATTTTCATTGATTGAAAAAGTTGCAGATGCTCCAAGTGTTGAGCCTAAGTCAACTTCAAAAGAAAACTTTAAAAAATCAAACACTACAAGTTTAGAAGAATTTAGAAAAAAAGTATATAACTATTAACCAATAAAACAAAAAACAAAATGGCATTTTCATTTGATTCAATGACTGCTTATGTTGAAGAAAACAGAGCAGACCTCATCACCAAAGCAATATTAGGTGGTGTAACTTTAGGAAAAGGAGTTGACATCCGTACAGGAATTAAGTCAACAGAAAAAATCCCTGTATTAGAAAGTACAGTTCCATTCCAAGCGGAAGCGTGTAGCTTTACATCTTCGGGTACTACAACTTTCTCGCAAGTATCTATTGCAACTGTAGGTATTAACTTTGCAGAACAATTCTGTTTAAAAGACTTAAATACTTACTATACTCAGAAGTATTTACCAGCAGGAGCAAACAATGATTCTTTATCAATTGCACAAAACATTATCGACAGAAAATTAGCACAGGTTGCTAAGAATGTTGAGAATATGTTATGGCAAGGTTCTACAACTTACACAAATTCAACTGTATTAAAACAAATGAATGGTTGGTTAAGAACTATTGATGTTGCAGGAACAGCAGTAGCGGCATCTACTTCAACTTTAAATGCAACAAACGTGTTAACCATTTTTGATGATGTTTATGCAAAAGTTCCAGCTGCTGCAATTGCAAATGAACCTATCGTTGCTTTTTGTGGATATGATACATTTAGAATTTTAGCTGCTAAGATTACATCAACTTACGGAATCTATGGTTCACAATACACAACTGATGGTGTATGGAATAACTGGGAGTTAATGTATCCAGGAACTAACATGAAAATTGTGGCCGTTCCAGGCATGAATAATGACAATCCAGTCGATACGGGTAGTCTTGCAACAGCTGCAAAAAATCGTATTATTGCAACTTACGCTTCTAACTTAGTATTCGGAACTGATTTACAATCAGACTTAGAAAACATCGAAGCATGGTATTCAAAAGACGATAGAGTTTGGAGATTGTTTGGTGCTTTCAGAGCAGGTGTTGCTGTGAAATTCATCGACCACGTTGTTCAATACACTAACGCTTAATATTAATCATAAGGGAGTGTAACAACTCCCTTTTAAAATTTTAAAACATGTCTTGTAATATTATTGAAGGATTAACACTAGACTGCAGACAAGGTGCTGGCGGTGTAAAGAAAATATATCTTACAGAGTTTGCCAATGTTTCAACAATTACAGCTTCATCAGGTCAAGTTAGTGGAATCACAATGGTAGCAGGAAAAAAATTCTGGACTGTTGAGGTTGAGTTAGAAGATGCACAATTTGATGAGAATGCAACTGTATCAATTGAAAATGGTACAACTTTCTATGAACAAACATTAGTTTTTTCAGTTTATAAAATGACTGCTAAAAATCGTAATATTGTTCGTTTACTAACACAAAACAGATTGATGGTTATTGTTCAAGATGCAGATGATGTTTACCACTTAGCGGGTGAAACTCGTGCAATGCATTTAACAGCAGGAACTTCATCAACTGGCAAAGCAATGGGTGATAAAAATGGCTACAGTATTACTTTAACAGGCAAAGAACCTTTACCTGCAAACAAAGTAAATTCAGGAGTTATTTCAGGCATTATATAATTTTCCTGTTCGTTTGATTGATTCGAGAGGTTGCAGAAATGCAACCTTTTGTTTTTATGGTACTTTTTAAAATATGCAAATAATAAATAAAGGACAAAATAATTTTCTAGTATTTACACTAACAGAAAAAGTTACTTTAAATAATCCTTACTATTTATTTAGCTTTAAACATCAAGTGTTAATGAGTACAGTTAACTTCATTTCAAGTGATGTAAGTGGTTTTCCTACTCGTTACAATAAATTTTTAATAACTGAAACAACAGGAGTTACTAATTTAACAAGTGGAATTGTATCTTTGCCTGAAACGGGATTTTATGAATATGCAATTTACCAACAAACAAGTTCAAGTAATTTAAACGTTGCAAATGCAGATGGCTTACTTGAAATAGGAATGATAAAAGTAGAAAGTACATTGCCTGTTGTTAATGCTTATGATAATCAAAATAAAACGATTATAACTTATGGAGAATAATATATACGATGTAATTAATCTTAAATTACAGGCACACAAAACACCTGTATTTAAAGAAGAAAAATCAAAAGAATGGATAATTTATGGAGCAGATAAAGAAGGTGGTTACTATAATAACTATCCTGGTTACTTACTTTATTTATTCAATCGTAGTTCTAAGCATAATGCTTTTATCAATGGCAAGGTTTTATACATTTGCGGTGCTGGTGTTGGCTTTGATAGTACTGATTTATCAATTGAAGATATTGCACTAGCTAATGACTTTATAAATAAAGAGAATACTAATTTTGATACTTTAAAAGACATTGTAAAAAAATGTGTATTAGATAAAAAGTTATTTGGTGGTTATTATTTAGAAGTAATTTGGAATAAAGCGGGTAACAACTTTGAGGTTTTACATTTTCCTTATAACAATTTAAGAAAGGCAAAAGATGCAGATGGCTATTGGTATTCAAAAGACTGGTCAAAACAAAAGCAAAGTCCTGAAGAAACCGATTTAGAATACATCCCTTTGTTTGATCCTGAAAAACCAACAGGCAGACAAATATTTGTTTCAAAAGAATACAGACCTGATTTAGATGCTTATCCATTGCCTGATTATGTGGCTTCGGCTGTGTATGCTGAGGTTGATGTTGAATTATCTAATTATCGTTTAAATGCGATTAAAAGTGGTTTTAATGCAGGAACTATTCTTAACTTCTCAAATGGCAGACCAACAGAAGAAGAAAAAGAGGAAATTGAAGCAAGACTAAAAGAGAAATTCACCGGAACTGATAGAGCAAATAGCTTACTAATTACATTTAGTGGCAACAAAGATTCTGCACCTACAATTGAACATTTAACACCTCAAAACGTAGATTCTCAACTAACAGAATTAAACGAGCAAGTTATTCAAGAATTAATTATCGGACATCACATTCCTAATCCTATGCTAGTAGGTATTAAAACAGCAGGGGAGTTAGGCACGAAAGACCAAATAAATGATTCTTACGAACTTTATAAAAATACTTACATTATACCTAATCAAGCTGAAATTGAAAAAGACTTTAACTACTTACTTAAATTAAAAGGATTCTCAAATCGTATTTACTTAAAAGAGTTAGATCCTATCGAAGAGCAGTTACCTATTGAAGAAAAGATTAAGGTAATGACTAAAAATGAGGTTCGTGAAATGTATGGGTTGCCCCCTTTGGAAGAAGAAATAAAACCAATTGTTTCAAGTGCTATCCATAGATTTGACGACCAGGTATGTGAACATTCTTTTGCATCAGAAAGTGAAATTGATGAAGTAATTGAGATATTTAAAATGTTTGGAGACGATAGAGAAAATTATGAAGTGATAGAGCAAAAGTTTATGAACGAAGAAAATCGTTTTGACTTTGCAGTTGATGTTTCTCCATTAAGCAAACAAATTAAAAGAGACATTGTTGGCTTATTAGATAAAGATCCATTAATGGATAATAAAACCATTGCAGATACTTTAAGAATTAAAGAAGATAGAGTTGCAGACTTAATAAATGATATGGTTAAAGAAGAACTAATTAAGGTTAAAGAAACTAATGCAGGTGGTCAAAAGAAAGATGTAAGAGTACCAACAACAGAAGCTATCAGAACATCAAATCGTTTAGGTACAGATACCGAAGACTATAAGATAATGTACACTTACGAATGGAGAGCAGGAGTTAAGCCTGACAAAAGAAATTCAAGAGAGTTCTGTGTTAAGTTATTAGATGCAAATAAAATGTATTCGAGAGCGCAAATAGAACAAATTAGTAAGATAGTTGGTTATGATGTTTGGAATTATCGTGGTGGTTGGTGGACTCGTAAAGGTGGGCAAACAAGAACACCATTTTGCAGACATGTATTTGCAGCGAATGTAGTTAAGATAAAAAAGTAAAATGTATTTTGTAGACACGAAAATATTTAGTATATTGCATAAAAATAATTTTATGAAATACACTATTTATTTATTAAGATGCCCATTAACAAAAGATGTTAAATACGTTGGAATGACTACTAATGTTAAAAGAAGATATTATAAACATTGTGCTCCATCTAACAAAGATAACTATGCAAAACATCAATGGTTAATTGAATTGAAAAAAAATAAAACTTTACCATTATTAGAAATATTACATTCTAATATAGAAGTTAAAGAAGCTATTGAATTAGAAAAAAAATATATTAATGAATATGATAATTTATTTAATATATTGGAAGGAGGTCTTATGCCACCTTCACAAAAAGGTAAAAAATTTTCAGAAAAAACAACTCATAAAAAAATTGAAACAAGTCCACTTAAAAAAAGAGTAGGACAATTTGATAAAAACAATAATTTTATTTCTGAATTTTTTGGAGTTAGAGAAGCGCAAAGACAAACAAGAATAGACCATAGAAGCATTGCTGCTGTTGCTTCAGGTTCTAAAATAAGAAAAACAGCGGGAGGTTTTATTTGGAAATATATTTAAATAATGGCAACAGTATTATTATTAACAGCAACATACATTAAGGATTACACATTTGTAGATCCTAATGTAGATGAAAAATACTTGAGAATTTCTATTGAAGAAGCGCAAAAAATTCATATTAGAAATTATATTGGTTCAGGTTTATATGATGAAATAATAAACCAAGTAAGTACAAATACATTATCGGCTTTAAACACTACCTTATTAGATAATTATATTATCCCTGCTTTAAAGTGGTGGGTAATGGTTGAGGCTGCACCCTTTTTAACTTATAAGGTAACAAATAAGAACATTGTAAAAAAGAACAGCGACAACAGTACGGGAGTTGATTTTAATGAGTTAAATTCTTTTATGAACTTAGTTACTGATAAAGCACAATACCATACTAAAAGATTAATTGATTATTTATTTGAGTATTCAGACCAATATCCATTATATGATAATCCTGGAGATGGCTTTGATACTATTTACCCACAAGGTTATTCGTATGAAGAAAGTATTTATTTAGGTCGTAACCGTTCAATATTCAGCTATGAAGAAAAATTTGAAAAAAGAAAACGTTACTAAAAAGAGTGGATATAAACTCTTTAATAAAATTGAAATATTAAAAAAATTTTTGAATGATAACGTTAAACCAAGTAATAAAAAACCTAAATAATATTGCAAACGCACATTATCAAATCAATTCTTTTGGTAATGGTAGTGTTATAGAGTTTGCGACTAGCGGAATAACTGAATACCCTGCAATGTGGGTTGATTATGAGCCACCTGTATTACAAGGTAATGCTTATACTCATGTTTTGAGAATCTATGTAATGGATAGATTAATTAAAGGCAAACAAAATGAGTTAGAGTTATTCAGTGATATTCAGCAAATATGTTTAGATATTATTGCACAGCTTAACTCTACTATTTATGGTTGGAAATTAGTAAGCGATAACGTTACTTTAAATCCTTTTAGTGAACCTAGATTTGATGATGAAGATGCAGGTTACTATTTTGATGTAAATCTAAAAGTACCTTTTACTTATGATAGATGCCAAATACCATTTGATTCAACTATAACGAATACAGGAACATCAAACCTAGTTACTATTGTAAATCAAAATGGAACTGTTATAACGACTTTAAAAGGCGGTGAAACATACACAGTAATACAAGTTAGTGGAATAGATGGAGGGGCTTCAAATACAACTTATACAAATTCGATAATACAAGCATGAGTACAATAACAGCACAGATACAACTTAGAAGAGATACTTCTGCAAATTGGACTTCTAACAATCCTATTTTATTAGCAGGTGAAATGGCTTTGAGTACAGATGTACTTTATACAGGAACAGACCAGCCACGTTATAAGATAGGAAATGGAGTTGATACATGGTTAAACTTAGACTATGTGCCTGAAGGTGGAGGTGGTTCAAGTTATCCTGAAAATCTTTACTTAACAGTTGTAAATAAAACAGGCGATAATTTATTGGCTTCAGGTTACAAAGTTTTAAAAGTACAAACAGCGCAAGGGCAAAGGTTAGCAGTTGATTATGCTTTGGCTGATAGTGATGCAAATAGTGCTGATACTATTGGAGTAGTTTATGAAAATATAAATAATAACCAAACAGGAAAAATAGTTGTTATTGGAGAATTAACAGGATTAAACACTACAGGAAGTTTACAAGGTGAAACATGGGATGATGGTGACTTATTATTTTTAAGTCCTTTTGTTGATGGTGGCATAACTAATATAAGACCTACAGCACCTAATCATGGAGTAATAATTGGTTATGTTGTTTATTCTCATGTTAATCAAGGAAAAATTTATATTAAAATTGATAACGGGTACGAAATCGGAGAACTTCATAATTGCTACTTACCAACACCAACACATAATGACGGTATTTTTTGGAGTTCAGGAACTACTCGTTATGAAAATAAATCATTGAGTGATTTAGAAAACTCTTTTGTACAAAGCATTTTTCATGCTTCTAATGTTAACCCTGCTGATGCTACTAATTATTATCTAGGTGTTGCTGACGCTCCTTCAACAACTTCAAAAGATGCTTCTATTATTATTCCTGTAACGGGTAAAATAAAATCAATAGGGATAAATTCTGTAATTTATACAGTATCAGGAACTTCTGAAAATTCTACTTTTTCAGTAAGAGTTTTTAGTGGTGGGATTAATGGGGCAGCAACAGAAACTTTGTTAACCAATACTTATAAGCTGAATGCTACTTATATATCAACTATTTTAACAGGCTTAAATATACCTGTAAATGCTGGCGATGCTATTGAAATAAAATGGTTAACTCCTACATGGGCAACAAATCCAACAGGTGTAAGATTAAAATTTAATTTATTTATACGATGAATTTTTATTATGAAATAAAACTAGAAAATGGTAAGTATAATATTTACTATACTGGTGGGGATTATGCTGGGTTAAAAGAATTTTATGCCTATGATTTAAGTGATCCTCAAACTATAATTCGTTATGGTTACAAAGAAATAAAATAATGGTACTTTAAAAAATAAAACAACATGGCAAACGCATTAAGACTAACAGCAAACGGTGGATGTGAGTATATAGATAATAATACACCAAGAACAGGTAAAAAATATTACTGTTTTATTGTTCAAGCTGATACAGTAGTAGGTACATTAACTGGTGGCTTTTCAGGAGACACAACTGTAAACTATCTTACATCAATTGGATTAGGTAGTAAAACATTAAAGCAAGGTGCTATTATTTATGCGCCTGGTGATGCTGTATTTACTAATCTAACATTGACAAGTGGAACTATCATAGCTTACGCAGAATGATTTTTTTAGGATTAACACCTAAGAGATATGCACCATTAGGTGGTGCTGCAAATGATGCAGATGCACAGGCTTTTATTACAGCAGCAGGAATAACTAATGCTACTCAACAAAGCGCAGTTAATCAACTTGTATTAGATTTAAAGAGTGCTAATATTTGGACTAAAATGAAGGCTATTTATCCAATTGTTGGAGGGACTGCATCAACTCACAAATGGAATTTAAAAGACCCTCGCGACCTTGATGCTGCATTTAGATTAAATTTTTCGTTAGGTTGGACACATTCAAGTAATGGTATGACACCAAGTAATGCTTACGCAGATACTTTTTTAATACCGTCAACTTCATTAAGTTTAAATAGTCAGCATATTAGCTATTATTCAAGAACAAATAGTAATGGTACTGAAGTTGAAATGGGCTGTAATAATTCAGGAGGTGCACCAAACACAATATTAGAAATAAGAACAACTGGAGTTACTTACATGAGCATGGCTGGTAATGCTTATTTATCATATACAGATAGTAATTCATTTGGGATGTATATTGGCAATAGAACAGCTTCAAACATTATTAAATTACATAAAAATAATTCAGTAGTTGCCACGGGAACAACAGCTTCGACAAGTAATCCAATTAATCAATTATCAATAGGAGCTCTTAATACTGGAGGTGGAAGATTATATTATACCACTAAACAATGCGCCTTTGCATCAATTGGCGATGGCTTAACAGATACGGAAGCAGCAAACTTTTATACATCGATAAATACATATCAAACAACTTTAGGAAGAAACGTATAATGGAAGGCAGAATAGTAACAGAGCAACAAGCAAATGAACTACAAGGAGTATTCATTGATGCTGATACATTTTTTAATTTCGTTCAAGATATTGACGGAAATTATTTTATGTTTACAAGTGAACAGGATGAGGCTGAAATAGCAAATACTCAATACGCTTATTTATTAGATATTCCATTAAGTCCTTACACACCACCACCAACACCAATTCCATAATAAATTATGAAAGAAGCATTAGACTTAATCAAAAAACATGGCGCAACTGCTGTATTAGTTTTATGGCTATGGCACACACACAATAGAGTAGCTACTTTAGAAGAAAAACTATTTAATTGTTTGGAGCGTGATAGATACGAACAATACTACACAAGACCGAATGAAGCTATTATACCAAAAAAGATAGAAGATGAAGTTAAAAGTAGTTAGGGAAACTAAAAACGATGTTTGCACTATTGGCTCATTATTTATTAATGATGTTTTCTTTTGTTATACCTTAGAAGATAAAGACAGAGGATTAAAACAAAGTGATTCTCTTTTATTTATTCAGACAAAAAAGATTTTTGGGCTTACTGCAATACCTTTAGGATTCTATAAATTAACAGTTAATCAATCGCCAAAGTTCAAAAGGATGTTACCTCGTATTCTTGAAATAAAAGGATTTGACGGAGTTTTATTGCACAGAGGTAATACAGCAGACCATTCACTTGGATGTATTCTTATAGGATATAAAAAAGGGCATAATTCAATATTTGAAAGCACAAAAGCTGAAAGGGATTTAGTAAAGAGATTATTGTTACATAATAACGAAGTACATACAATAGAAATAGTATAAACAAAAAAGCACCCCGAAGGATGCTTTTAAGAGTTAGAAATTTTTATGAAAAACACAAAGAACGAAGAGCAAATTTAAACAATTTAAAACAATATACAAATGTTATTACAATTAGTAAATGATACACTAACAACAGTAGTTAGTGAAGTAGTTAATACAGCTGTTGCTGTACATGAAGTTACAGGTGGCGGTGCTTTCATTAATGGAGTTGATAATTCAGTAGTCGGTTCAATAGTTACTTTATTAGTAGCTGCTATCATTCGCCACTGGGAAAAGAAAAAGATAAAAAAGAGAGCTAATAAAGAATAAAATTTTCTTATTGATTTTCAATTAGTTAGCAATTATTATTAAAAATAGTTGCTTTTTTTGTTATTTACATTATAATTTGCTTTATATTTGCTTTATAATTAAAAACAAAGAACATGAAAACAACTAAAGAACAAATCAGACAAAAGTATTCAATTTTAACTTCACAGCTTATTTATAAGATTTATGAGCCAGTAGGTGGTTATGATGCTGAATGGAAAAAGTATTTAATCAACTTAAACAAAGTAACTAAGCAAACTAAAAAAAATAACTTAGAATATACTTTACAAGAAATGTATCTTAATTATACACGTTAAAAAAACAAAGAACATGAAAATCACAATCGAACGAAAAGAAAAAGTACAAATGGAAGTACAACTACCATTATTTACTAAACAACACTATCATTATTACATGGTAGAAGAAACAAGAACAACCGTTTTATTTTTAGGGGAGTTTGAACATTCAATTCAAGTTACTCAACACATGATGCAATACCCATGCAGCTATGAGCAAATTACAGAAAAAGAATATAACGAAGTATATAACACAATTAAAAAAAAAATTTATGAATAACTCAAATCAAATAGAACTAAACAATAACCTTGAATACTGGTATGGTTATATAGATGCTAACTTAGTTAACTACAATAGAATTAATATAAGTAATGTAAATTTAGATAATACAACAATGGAAATGTTTATTACAGATACTGAAACTCAATTTTGTTTTGACTTCTATAAAAAAGGGCAAGTGGTTGGAAAGCATAAAATATTCATTGGAAATAACCAGCTTGAGTTTGACTGGAATTTACAGTTTAGTCAGGAACTAATTAAAATGTTTAAAAGCATAGATACTAAAAACCAAGTTATATTATAACGGTTTGCAGCTAACCGATAGTTTTTGCTTTTCGCAAAAATTTTGGTTAGGTGCTGTTATAAGTAGTTGCGGATTATTAACTAATAAATTTAATTAGAATGACAAATACAGATAAATTACGTGAGCAATTAGCCACAGAAGAAAATGACTTAAAAGCACTTGGAATAGGTAAGAAACTTATTCGTGAAGAACGAAACGAAAGGTTTGAAGATAAATGGTTGCCTAAATTACAAGCAAAATGCAATGTAAAACACGATGTTCAAATGGGTAGATATACTTTTGAGTTGAATGGATTTGGGGTAATGGATTTTTACCCTAAAGCGAATAAGTTGCTTATCCGAAAACTAAATAAATGGAAACAACCAGCCTTAAAGTGGCTAATTGCGGAATTTCATTTGGAAACGGATTGTAGCAATTACTTATAACGTTTTGCAGCTAACCGAAGTTGGCGATTACGAAGCACAAATTTTCAAACTTAAACAAATGTATAATCGAAGCACACTAAGCCGCCAATTTTGGTTAGTGCTGTTATGTGCCGTTTTTCTTCACAAATATTAATTAAAATGATAACAGAAAACGAATACCTAAAAGCAAAAGAAGTTGTTGAAAAATATGAGAAGCAACAATTAGAAATGAAAGAATTGCTTTCAAAAGAAACCTTGACAATTACAATAGGCGGTTGCTTACACGAAAATGGAAGGATTAGTTTAATTCCATATCCAAAAGACCGTAGATTGAAAATTAGAAAACAAGGCGAAAGATTTTTCACAATTACCGACCTTAAAAAATATTATGGGATTAAGAAAACCACAAAGACTGGAGAAAAGGAATGGGCAATAAGTCCGAGAGGCAAAAGGCATGAGTGGAATGTTTTAGAAGCAGAAATATCTATGGAGTATGTCGCTCTTTAAAATGGCACATAACTTACATCTTTGCGCAACTTTATAGCGACTTATTTAAAATTAAATTAAAAACAAATGAAAATACCCGAAACAATTAAAACTAAAATGAGTGAATATTATACTCATGGAGACCACACAAAGCTAAAGCGTTATGGAATTACAAAGAAAAAATATTTCAGCTTAGTTACAATTGGAAAGGCTTTTAAAGAAGGCGAATGTAAAGATGAACTATTGGACATAATAGACGAATTTTATAACTTAAAGATTAAAAAATATGGAAAATAAATTTTATATAGATGGCTTAACAAAAAGAAGTTTGTACGCATTAAATGATATTCATCAAAAAGAAAGTGAGCTTTATGATACTGCTGAAAAATTAGCAGAATTAAAAAGATTAGAACTATACGACCAAAATTTAACAGAAAAATACTATCTACTTCAAAATCAAATAGAAACAATTACAGATAATTTTTTAAATTATAATTCAGTTAAAAATTAATTATTAAATTTGTAACCATGAAAACACAAGAACAAGCAATCCTAGATGCCTTATTAGGTGGGCAAGTTATTACAGGCTCAAATGCCTATCAAATAACTAAAAAAGAATGTGCATGTGGCACTCTTAACCTTCACAAAGTATTAGCAAAGATTAGAAAGAAAGGTTACACTATTAATGAGGAATGGTGCATCAACTCTAAATCTAATACACGTTTTAAAGAATTTACAATAACAAATAGAAAACAAAAGAAAAATGGAAACTAAAAACAACTCAGGCGCAATCTTTAAAAACAACAAGACAAAAGAAACCCAACCCGATTATCGTGGTAAGGTAAAAGTAAACAATGTAGAAATGGAAATATCTTTATGGTTCAAAGAAAGTCAAAGCGGCAAAAAGTATTTCAGCGCATCATTTCAAGAACCATTTAAAAAAGAGAATGAAACAAAGACTTATTCAAATGAAACAAAGTACACACCTAAAATAGACGAATCTGATTTACCATTTTAGTCTATTCACTACAAAAAAGTAAAAATAAAAAGAATTAAATCAATCTATTATGAAAACGAACGAACAATTATCATTAACACAAAGATTGCTTGAATTTCAAAAGCAAATCAATGTAATTAAAAAAGATGCAAAAAATCCACATTTTAAAAATACCTACGCTACATTAAAGCAAGTATTAAGTGAAGTAAAACCTATATTATCAGAAGTTGGTTTATTAATTACTCAGCCAATAGATGAACGTGGAATAGGTACTGTTATCACAGATGGCAAAGATTCAATTGTATCTTTTATTCCTATGCCTAATGGATTACAACCTCAGCAATTAGGTAGTGCAATTTCTTATTTTCGCAGATATACCATTTGCTCACTTTTATCATTAGAAATTGATGATGATGATGCTAACACAACTAACAAAGCTATTCAAACTGCACATATTCAAAAACCTATTTTAAAAGCCGATACAGATAAGTTTGGAGAAGCTGTTGAGTATTTAATGAAAGGTGGCTCAATAGATGCTATAAAGGCAAAATATGAGATAAGTCAAGAAGTAGAAACTAAACTAATAAAATCAATCTAATGGAAAGCACAATTGAAATATATTCACCTGAATGGTTTATAAATCGTCAGGGCAACTTCACCGGAAGTGAGATTTGGAAGTTAATGACTGAAGCACGTTCAAAAAAGGATGTGCTATCAAAAACAGCAGAAACTTATATACTCGAAAAAGTATGGGAAAAGTTATCGGGTGAAGTTAAGCAAGGCATAAATAACATGGCAACTGAATTTGGTAATGATAACGAGCCTATTGCTAAGAAATTCTACACATCCGTAACAGCAAATGAAATAGTAGAAAGTAAATTGCTTTACTCAAATGAAATACAAGGCTTAACGGGCAGCCCTGACGGCTTAGTAGGTGAAGATGGGTTAATAGAAATAAAGTGTCCTTACAATGGCGCAAATCACTTAAAACATTGCTTTATAACCAATGATGAAACTTTTTTGAGTGAACAGCCTGAATACTATTACCAAATGCAATGCTATATGCTTTTAAGTGGTCGTAAGTGGTGTGACTTCGTTTCTTTCGATCCTCGTATTATTTCAGACTTAGGATTGTTTATTTACAGAGTAAATGCTAATGAAGAAATAATTGAAAAGATGACTGAGAAAGTTAAGTTAGCAAGGGAATTATTTAATCAATATTTTGAATCATTTAATGGAAAGAAATGTTAAAAATAAAAAGTGTAAGGAGTGTGGTGGTAACTTCACTCCTTTTAAAACCACTCAAGTTGTTTGCGGTGCTAAATGTGCAGCTAAATTAGCAGAAACTAAGGTATGGAAGGAAAAGAAAAAGGTAATGATTGAAAACACCCGTACTCGCACAGAATGGCTTAGTTTACTTCAAATAGTCTTTAATAAGTATATTCGATTAAGAGATGCAGATAAACCATGTATTTCATGTGAAAGACCATTAACAAATAAATTTGATGCTGGACATTTTCTTAGTGTTGGCAGTTATCCAAACTTAAGGTTCAATGAAGATAACGTACATGGGCAATGTGTTTACTGCAATCAACATCAGCATGGCAATCAAATTGAATACGGGTTAAGATTACCTTTAAGAATAGGCAATGATGCTTACAATAGACTAATGAATAAAAGAGGGGATGCGCTTAAACTAACCTTAGATGAAATCAAAGAATTAATTAAAATTTACAAATTAAAAATCAAAGAACATGGAAAAAGCACTAACAATTGAACAGGCAAAAGTAGAATTTGAATCACATCTTTTAATTGGTTTATTCAAATCAACAGTTGAACAATCAACACAATTAACTGGAAAATTTAAACATAAAATGAAAGCTGATTTTAATCTATGGCAAAAACAAGGTTTCAAAATAGTTGAAGAACTTGAAAAAAGAAATATAACAGATGTTGAGTACTTAGATAAAATTGGCGATATTTATCATACTATGAACTCAACAATGCGTGATGAATTTTACAAAGGTTTGGAATCATGAAATTAACTGATAAAATAGAAATTACTAATGAAGATAACATGGTTTTAATGGCTCGATATCCTGACAAGTATTTTGATTTAGCTATTGTTGACCCGCCTTATGGGATTGGAGCAAACAAGATGACTTTAGGTAATGGAAAGAAAAAGATTTATAGAGGTTTAAATGATTGGGACAAAACAATACCAAGCGAAAATTACTTTAGTGAATTATTTAGGGTAAGTAAAAACCAAATAGTTTGGGGTGGCAATTATATGACTGAGTTTTTACCGCCAACTTCAGCTTGGTTATTTTGGGATAAAATGACTGGATTAAATGATTTTGCAGATGGTGAATTAGCTTGGACTTCATATAGTGTAGCATTAAGGAAAATAACTAAACAATGGTTAGGAGCTAATGCTAAAGATGGTTTATAGCGAATACATCCAACTCAAAAACCTATTTATCTATATTCATTTATTTTAAATAAGTTTGCCAAACCAACTGATAAAATACTAGATACTCACTTAGGCTCTGGCAGTATAGCAATAGCCTGTCACGATTACGGATTTGATTTAACCGCTTGTGAATTAGATAAAGAATACTTTGATAAGGCAATAAAAAGAATTAACAATCATGTTGCACAATTAAAATTAATTTAGTATATTTGCACTATCGGATTCACTAACCGATTTCGGAAATAGCTTAACAGAAAAAACATTAGACCTCTAATGGTTCGGTGTAAGGAGTTAAGCCCTTACTTGATTAGTAATCAAAACCGAATCGTTAGGGGTTTTTTAATTTATAAAACAATGAAAACAAAATTTATTATCACTAATCTAAAAGATTTTTTTAAGCATGGATTTGATAAACCTTTTAAAATTTTAGAGCAAATAGAAGATCAAGTTCACAGAATTACAGAATCAGATAACATTCATTTCGGAGATAAAACAAAAGTATTATTAGCTAATTATAGCGAAAATGGTTATGCAATTTTTGATTTATCATCTTATGAGTTTAAAAATAATTGCCATATATTTTATTATACTTTTAATTCAGTAGTATCTTAATTAAAATTTATTTGTATATTTGCAATGCTTACTCAGTTAAAAATGACATTAAAAATAATCCCACAATCACATTGCCGAATGTACATTCTGTACTACTGGGTAAGCCTTTGTGTTTTGTGGGTATTTTTTTAAAATGAATTCATACGAACTTTCAAGAAATTTTTTTGATTGGAGTTTTGAAAATCCTCATAAAGTTACTCCAAATCATATAGCTTTATATTTTTTTTGCATTGAACATTGTAATCGTTTAGGTTGGAAACAAAATTTTGGTTTACCAACTACAATGGCAAAAGAGGCAATAGGTATTCGCTCTTATAATACTTATATAAAAACTTTAAATGATTTAGTTGATTTTGGATTTATTATAATGATTGAAAAATCTAAAAATCAATATAGCAGTAATATAATTGCTCTATCAAATTTTAATAAAGCACATGATAAAGCACTTGATAAAGCAATGATAAAGCACATGATAAAGCAAGATGAAAGCACATTACAAAGCATTGATAGTATAAATAAACATAAAACAATAAACAATAAACAAATAACAATAATAGAAGTTGAGGATTATTTTATTGAAAATGGTTATCGAAAAGATGTTGCAGAAAAATTTTATAATTATTACAATGTTTCAGATTGGAAAGATGCAAAAGGTAATAAAGTGAAAAACTGGAAACAGAAAGCACAATCAGTTTGGTTTAAAGATGAAAATAAAATAGGTAAAAAGAAATACGACCCAACAGACCCAAGACAAAATCATTACTAATGACTTATTCAGATTACAACATAATAATTCCAAAAGGAAAATATACAGGTCAGGTTTATACAACTTGCCCGAAATGTAGCCATGAGCGTAAAAAGAAAACTGATAAATGTTTAGGAGTTAATTTAGATAAACAAGTTTGGCATTGTAACCATTGTAATTATAAAGGATGGTTACCTAAGCAAATTCAAATTGATGAAAAAGTCTACGTTAAACCTGAATGGAAAAACAAAACAGAATTATCAGACAAAGCAATTAAGTGGTTTGAAAAAAGATGTATAGACCAGCAAACTTTAATAACTTGGAAAATTACCGAAGGTTTGGAGTGGATGCCACAAACTCAAAAGGAAGAAAATACAATCCATTTTAATTACTTTGATGAAAACAATGAATTAATAAATGTTAAATATAGGGATGGCAGAAAGTCTTTTAAACTCCATAAAGATTCTAAACTTATATTTTATGGTTTAAACTTGTTTAAATTCGATTTAAACGCTTTTTTAGTAGAAGGTGAGATTGACACACTTTCAATGTATAAAAGTGGCTATAAAAACGTTTTAAGCGTTCCTAATGGCGCAAATGTTTCTAATAACAATCTTCAATACTTTGATTACATTTCTGAAAGATTTAACGAAACTCCTGTAATTTATCTTTGTTTTGATAATGATAATGCTGGAAGACAATTAACAGAAGAGTTTGCAACAAGATTAGGTAAAGAAAAATGTAAGTTAGTTATTTTTAAAGATTGTAAAGATGCAAATGAATGTTTAATTAAATACGGGATACAAGGTATAATTGAATCAATACAGGATGCAAAAGATTATCCACTTGAAGGTGTGTTTACTATTCAAGACATGGAAAATGAAATATTTGATTTATATGAAAACGGATTAGATAGGGGAGTTAATGTAGGCTTTGAGAAATTTGATAGACTACTAACTTTTGTAAAAGGTTACATTACAACAATTACAGGAATACCTGGACATGGTAAATCAGATTTTTTAGATGAAATTGTTATTCGATTAATGTTAGGTCATGGATGGAAAACAGCTTTTTTCTCACCTGAAAATAAACCAACAAAACTTCATTTCAGTAAAATAGCAAGAAAGATAATTGGTAAAAGTTGGGATTCACAATACAGAAATAGAATGAATCAACTTGAAGTAAAAATCTGCATGAAGGCAATGAATGAAAAAATATGGTTTATTAAACCTGAAAAAGATTTTACACTTGAAAGCATTTTAGAACATATTAAAAATTTAAAGATTAGATACGGATTAGATGCGTTTGTAATTGATGCTTGGAATAAATTAGAACACAAATACAATCAAAGTGAAACTAAATATATTGGAGAAAGTTTAGAAAAAATATCTGTATTTTGTGAACAATATAACTTGCATTGTTTTTTAGTTGCACATCCAAGAAAAATAAATAAGGATAAACAAAGCGGAAAATATGAAATACCTAACCTTTATGATATTGCAGGGAGTTCAAACTTTTACAATAAAACAGATAACGGAATTTCAGTTTACCGAACAGGAGAAAATAAAACATTTGTTTACGTTCAGAAAGTTAAGTTTTCACATTGGGGAACTATTGGGCATTCAGAATACACTTATGATTTAAGTTCAGGAAGATATATTGAAGATGGGACATTCCATACAGCAGATAGTTGGGTAACAGTTGAACAGTCAACAATGGAAGAAAATAAAGAATTTTTAAACGAAAAAGAACCTTTTTAAAAATTAACTAAAAACAAATAAACATGAAAACAAACAATCAAACAAATCTTTCACTAATTTCTAAAACAGAATGGTGGGTAAAAAAATTAGACGTTAACTCTATTCGTGGAACTTTCGACTGGAATCAATACATGAAATATTTAAAGGCATTAGCAAATGAAAATAAAAAAAACTGATATTCAATTTATTTTAATTGCTGTTTTCTTATTAGTTTGTTTAATTTTGTCTAAGTGATTAGTGAGCTAGTAAATAACAAAATCTACAAACAAATTACTCGGAATGTATGCCACAATCACGATTTATGCGATGACCTCCACTTTGAAGCTGTTTTAATTATTATAGAAAAAAAATTTGACTTAACAGAAATTAGAAACCTTAAGCACTTTTTTTCAGCAGTAGTTTGGAGAACCTGGCATTCAAATAAATTTAGAAAAAAGTATTTTGTAGATCATGTTAAGTTTGTAGACAATTTAAACGAGATTATAGAGGAAAAAGAAAATATTGATTATTCAGTATTGATTAACTTTCTCGAAAGTTCACCGCAAAATGAAACAGAATTTTATGAAGTCAATTTACTAAGATTGTATATTTTACATGGCGATGCAAAGAAATTAAGCAATAAAACAAAGATACCATACAGAACAGTAGCAAATGATATTAAATTAATCAAAGACAAACTCAAACGACAGCACAATGAAAAAAATTCTGATAAAGGCGAATATGAATAACCTTAACGGGTTATCTTTTCACCGATTAATAGTTCCATTCTCAAAAGTATCCGACATTATAGACTTTCAATGTGATGTATTTCCTGACTTAGATGCAGCGACTGATGAACAGCTTAAAGAGTATTCAGCAGTTGTTTATCAAAGAGAAATAGATACAAACGGAAAATCACTTGAAATAATTAATAAATATCATTCATTAGGTATTAAAGTTATATTCGACATTGATGATATTTGGTCGTTGCCTAAAAGCCATTATTTAAGTAGGCTTTATGAAATTCACAACATCCCAGCTCAAACAGTCGAAATACTTAAAAATGTAGATTTAGTAATTACGACTACCAAAAATTTAGCATCTAAGATTAAAAAGTACAATAAGAATGTTGAGGTAATTCCTAACTGTTTAGATCACGAAGATGAACAATGGAAGCCTAACAAAACTAAAAGCGACAAAGTTAGATTTGGCTACATTGCCGGAATTTTCCACAAAGAAGATATTTCAATTTTAGAAATGCCTATTCGTAAAGTATTAAGGCATGATATAAACGCTCAATTTGTTTTAGGTGGTTACAATGACAACGAAGATTATCGCTATTATGAAAAGGTAATGAGTGGTGGCACTTTAACCGATAAATATCAAAGAGTATATAGTTTACCCGTACATGATTATGGAAAGGCTTATAATGAAACTGATGTAAGCTTAATCCCATTGCAATCTAACTCATTTACCGAATGCAAAAGCGAAATTAAGTTACTTGAAGCTGGTTTACATGGCAATCCTGCAATCGTTAGTGATGTACTACCTTATAACATATTTCCAAAAGAAACAGCAATTTTTTTAAATAATAATGATATAAATGGTTGGTACAAGGCAATAAGAAACCTAAGCAAAGATGAATCTATGCGCAAAGAATATGCAGAAAGTTTACAAAAATATATTGAAAAACATTATAACATAAACAAATGGACAGAAGTAAGAAAACAGATATTAAAATCGGTATTGGCGTAACAACAACTCCAAATCGTAAAGAATACGTTGATAGGTGGTTAGAATACTTTGAGAAGTTTAAACCTTCTAATTACCATCTGCACATTCACGAAGATGTACATTACAAAGGAGTTGCATACTCAAAGAATCAAAATTTATACACTTTAAGAGATTGCGACTATATTTTCTTATTTGATGATGATTGTTTTCCTATAAAATCTAATTGGTCAAAGTTCTTCATAAACTCAAATTATAATCACTTACTATACTTAGAACCAAAACATACGATTAAAACAAAAATCAACGATTTAGAGACTTATAATGACTGTGGTGGTGTATTTATATACTTAACAAAAGAAGTATTAAATAAAGTAGGTTATTTTAATTCAGAGTATGGTCAGTATGGATTTGAACATGCAGGTTACTCAAACAGAATTTATAAAGCAGGATTAAACAATGCTCCCTACCAACAATTAACAGGAACAGATAAATACATTTGCGCCTTAGATTATATTATTGAACACAAATCAAGTATTCCTGAATATAAAAAAGCAAAGTTAATAGAAGAAAATCGAAAAGTATTTATAAAGGAATTGCAAAGTGAAAAAATCTTTTATAACTTTGAAGAGTGAACGAACACATACTATTTAAACTAGCTACTCGCAGCAGACCACAAAAGGCAAAAAAAGCAATTGAGAATATTATAATGCTTTGTAATTCAATGAATTATACTATTTTAGTTAGCATTGATGAAGATGACGAAAGTATGTTTGGTTTTAGTTACCCTGATGATAATGTATTTATAGTTAGAGGCACTTCAAAAAATAAAATTGATGCCATCAATCGAGACATGGATATTTTTGAAGGTTGGGACATTTTAATCAATACTTCAGATGACATGGTATTTGAAATTAAAGGATTTGACAATATAATTAGGCAAGACTTTAAAGGAAACTACGACCAGGTTCTTCATTATTCAGATGGGAATCAACACGCAAACATTATGACAATGAGTATAATGGGCTTCGATTATTATAATCGTTTTGGTTATATTTACCATCCCGATTACAAGTCATTGTGGTGTGATGCTGAAGCTACTGAAGTAGCACATCTACTAGGTAAATATGAGTACATGGGAGATCAAAAAGTATTATTTACTCATAGGCATCCTGCATGGGGATTATCTGAATATGATGAACAATACAGAAAGACTGAAAGTCAAGAAATGTGGAACACAGACTATAATTTGTTTAAATATAGAAAGTCAGAAGATTATTTTTTACCTAAACATTTAATTATAAATAAACCTAAATACAATAATGTATAGTCAAAATAACGAAGAACAAATTATATTAGAATACTTTAAAGATTTTAAAGGTAATTTATTAGATATTGGAGCAAATGATGGTGTAACTTTATCAAACAGCAGAAAGTTAATTGAATTAGGTTGGAGTGCAGATTTAGTTGAACCTGCTCCTATTCCATTTAAACAATTACAAGAACTTTATAAAGAAAATAACAAAGTTAAATTACATAATTGCGCTATAAGTGATTTTACTGGCATAACTTCATTTTATGTTAGTGGTGAACATTTAGGCAAAGGTGATAGTGGTTTGCTTTCTACTTTATCAATTAAGGATAAACAAAAATGGGAAGGCACAACTGATTATTTTGATTTAACAGTTCAAACTTATAATTGGCAAGATTTTAATAAATCCAAGAAATATGACTTTATTAGTATAGATGCTGAAGGATTTGACTTGTCAATACTTAAACAAATAAACTTAGATGAATTTAATGTTCAAATGGTTTGTGTTGAACATAATAACATAGATACTCAATTTTATATGGAATATTTAGAATCATTCTATTTTCAACCAATTTTAATAAATAACGAAAACATAATAGCAGTAATATCATGAGAGTTCATCCTGTTTATAGTTCTGAAGAGGTTTTAATGTTTACCTATAAAATGTCAATTGATATTTTAGAAAAAGATATTAAAGGAGATTTTATTGAATGTGGAGTTGCTGCTGGTAGTCAAATAGGTGCAATGCAACAGGCAATGTTAGATAAACAAATATCAAGAACTATTTGGGGATTTGATAGTTTTGAAGGAATACCATTTGCAGGAATAAATGATACAGAACAACCAGGAATAGGTGAAATTGATATAAATAAAATTGGAGTATTAGAAACAACAAGTATTGCATCATATTCACAAGAAGATGTATTAAAAAACTTTCAATTATGGAATTTACCAACTAATAATTTAAAATTGATAAAAGGATGGTTTGAAAATACAATTGAACCAACATCAAAAGAAATAAAAGAAATTGCAATGTTAAGATTAGATGGTGATTTATATTCATCTACTTATGTTTGTTTAGAACATTTATTTGAAAAAGTAGTTATTGGTGGAATTATAATAATAGATGATTGGAATTTAACAGGATGTCAAAAAGCAGTAAAAAAGTTTATTGATGGAAGAAAAATAAAGAAATTTAACGAAATAGCATATTTTATAAAATGATTTTATCAATCCTTATTCCTACTGTACCTCAACGTACTAACTTATTTTTAGAGTTACATTCTGAAATAAATAAGCAGTTAGAGTTATCAAATTCTTTTGGCTTAGTTGAGGTTATTTCAGATGATGCACCAAAAGGAACTAAAACAACAGGACAAAAAAGAAACGATTTACTAAATGCAGCGCAAGGAGAATATGTTTGGTTTATTGATGATGATGATATGATAATGCCTAATGCTATTTATAACATAATTACAGCCTTAGAACAAAAACCTGATGCACTAGCCATTAATGGAATAATGACAACTAATGGAAGAGATAAAAAGGAATGGTATATTAGTAAGAATTTAGAATATACTGCTGACTGGTCAAAAGGTTATGAAATTTATTTAAGACCTACAAATCACATTACTCCAACAAAAAGAGATATTGCAAGGCTAATAAAATTTGAAGATAAAAGCAACTTTGAAGATTATGCTTATTGCATGGAACTAAAAAGATTAGGTCTAATTAAAACAGAAGTAGAAATAAAAGAACCTGTTTACCATTACAGATACCAAGACTATGATAAACTATACTAAGGTAGCTATTGTTACTTTTTTTGATGAAAAGGAAAAATACAAGTTAGCAGGTAAAAGACAATCAGAATCTTTACAGGCTATTAATTTTCCAATGGAAAACTATTTTCAGTTTAGAAACTTTGAAGAAATTAACTCACCTGAACATACAGAAATACCTTACGCGTTTAAACCTAATGCAATTAATGAAATAAGAAAAAAAGGATTTGAAATAATTATTTGGATGGATAGTCCTGTTTATTCCATTAAGTCAATTGATAAATTTATTGAATACATAAATATTAACGGTTTTATATTCTTTGATAACTTAGGATATACAATAGGAGACTATACATCAGATGATTGTTTAAATAACTATTCAATGGCTAGAGACGAATCATTTAAGCATCCTATGATAATGGCTTGTTTAATGGGATTTAATTTTAAGAACGAAAAATCAAATAAACTATTTAAAGAATACTTAAAAGCTACAAGTATAAAAGGATGTTATGAAGGAGAGTGGACCAATGAATCAAATCAAGTAAGTCAAGACAATAGAGTTAAAGGACATAGACATGATCAATCCGTAATGAGTATTTTATTAGCAAAAGAGAAAATTAAACCATTGCATCCTCATTCGACTTTCTTCGCTTATTTTGGAAATCCTGGTCATTTACCTCATGCAGAATCAGTTTGTTTATTAAGTCAAGGCTACTAATGATACAACTACTAGCAACTACATACATAATAGCAAAGTTTATTCCTAAACCTTTATGGTTACATCGTAAACCATTTACGTGTCCATTATGCTTAACTTATTGGAGTTTCTTAATTTATCAAATAATTAACTTTACTAACTATTTTGATTTATTGACGATTCCTTTTACCTTTGCATTAATAGCTTCACTCTTTGAACGAATTAACGATAGGTACTTATGAACGAAGAAATAAAACAATCTTTGTTAAATTGGGAGTCAATGGGTAAAAATTATTCACCTAACTTTAATTACACAGATTTAAACGAAATTGCAATTAATTTAGGAAACAAACCTTTTAATTTAGGATGCAGTGAATGTAGAAGACAATTACTTGAATTTTTACTAGCAACAATTAAAGATGGAACAAGTAAACAATCCTGAACACTACGGAGGTAAACAAAATACCTACGAAGCTATAAAAGTAATTGAAGCATGGGATTTAAACTTTCATTTAGGCAATGTAGTAAAGTATATAAGTAGAGCAGGTAAGAAAGACAAAACTAAATTAAAAGAAGACCTCGAGAAAGCTAAATGGTATTTAGATAGATTTATTGGTACTTTATAAGTAAAAAATAAAGAAAATGGCATCAAATTCCGACATATTAAAAAAACAGATGCTTATAGCCTTAGAAAAGCATTTAAACGTTGTTTCTACAGCTTGTAAGGAAGTTGGTATAAATCGTGATACTCATTATGATTGGTTAAAAAAAGATAAAAACTATAAGAAAGCTGTAAAAGAGATTGACAATGTAGCTTTGGACTTTGCAGAATCAGCTTTGCACCAGCAAATAAAAAAAGGCAATCCACTTTCTACTATGTTCTATTTAAAATGTAAAGCAAAGAAAAGAGGTTACATAGAGCAGCAAGATGTGAAGATAACAGGAAATATGAAATTTAAAGCTGACTTTGGCGAAAGCAATACTATACAATCCACATCAGAATCAGAGGAAAATTCATAATGCAATAAATAACGGAACTGAAAAGTACTATGTTATCAATATAGGAAGGCAGTTCGGTAAAACTTTATTGGCATTGAATCAAATGTTATTTTGGGCTTTAAATAATAAAGGCTGTAAAATAGCATGGGTAAGTCCTGTTTACAAACAATCTAAGAAAGTATTTGAAGAAACGTTTAAGGCATTTGCAAAACGAATGGAAATATATCGAAAGGTTAATCAGTCAGAGTTAATTATAGAATACATTACAGGCTCAACCATTCAATTCTTTTCAGCGGAGAGATACGATAATATTCGTGGCTTCACATTTGATTACCTGGTTTGTGATGAGTTTGCCTTTATGGATGAGAAGGCATGGACTGAAGTTTTAAGAGCAACTGTTTTAGTAAAAGGTAAAAAGGTTCTTTTAATTTCAACTCCAAAAGGTAAGAATCACTTTTATAAGATGCACCAACTTGAAGGCATAAACGAACAATACAAAGCGTTCACAATGACTTCATATGATAACCCAATGATTAACCCTTCCGAGATAGACGATGCAAAGTTAACCTTACCGGAAATGATATTCAGGCAGGAATACCTAGCAGAGTTCATTGATGGTTCTGCAATGCTATTCAATAATCGACAATTAACAGATAACAAATCTTACGGAAAAGCATTTGCAGGTATTGACTTAGGAAGGGCAGATGATTACTCGGTACTTTCTATATTCAATGAGAAAGGCGAACAATTCTATATTGAACGTTGGAGGCATAGCGATTGGGCAACAATAGTAAAGAATATTGCTCAAGGTTTGAGGACAAATAATGTCCAAACAGCATTAGTTGAGGTTAACTCTATTGGAGATGTTATATTTGAAATGTTACAAAAGGAATGTTCAAGCTATTGCACTATTGAACCATTTGTTACAACTAATCAAAGCAAAAAGGAAATAGTTGAATCTTTGATAGTGGCAAATCAAAACAAAGAGGTTAAATTCTTAAACGTGGATTGGTTAGACAAAGAACTTGAAATGTTTACTTACCAATATAATCCAAAAAGTAGAGTAATTAAATATTCAGCAACAAGTGGATTTCACGATGATGGTGTAATGGCATCATGTTTAAGTTTCCACGCATACAGTAAATACAAAACAGGCAGATATACAATAATATAATTAAAAGGTACTTTTTAAAATGATGACAATTGAATTACCAAATAGCTGGCATGATATCTCAATAGAGAAATTTCCTTTAATCTATGATATTGTTAGAGATGAGGATTTAGAAGATACAGAAAAAAAGATTAGAGTACTTTCAATCCTTTCAGGCTTATCAGTAAATGAGTTAATGAAAATAAATATTGATTCAATTAATAAGCTAATAGATGAAATACAATTCATATTTAAAATGGAGTTTCCAAAGGAGGAACAAACATTTAAACATGATAAGTACAGATGGGTAGTTAATTATGATATTACAAATTTAAGCGCAGCTGATTTTATAAGCTTAAGCAAACTAACTGAAAATGAAGATACAATTATTAATAATCTTCCCGAAATAACGTCTATATTTATTAAGCCTTTTGAATACAAGTGGTTTAAAAAAAGAGAAATTGAATTGAACTATAAAGAAAAGGTAGCATTAATAAAACAAATGAGTGTTGGAATTGTTTACCCGATTGCAGTTTTTTTTTGCTCGGTTATCGCCAGTTTACAAACAGATATAGAGGACTATTTGGAAAAGCAGTCGCAAGAAGTGATGAAGATAATGGAGAGCGAACTGAGCAACAAAAGCATGCAGAATACTGGAGTTGGTATTTAACACTTGATGCGATTAGTCAAAACGATAGGACAAAGTGGGATTACTATTTAAACATGAATGTAGTTAGTTTCTTAAACTATTTAAGTTATTTAAAAGACAAAGTAAAATGGCAATAAAGAACAGTAAGGAGTTAGATGACTTTCTTTCAATGGCTGAAAACATTGGAGGTGATACTGATTTAATTACCGAAGCCATAAATGACTTTTTAAAGAAATCAAGAGATAATTTAATTAAGTATAAATTAGATGCGAGTGGTAATTTATTTCAATCTATTAAGGCATTACCAATTGGAAAAAAAGTTGATGGAGTTACAAATGTAAAAATAGAAGCGGAAGATTATTTTGAAAGTGTTGAGGAAGGTACAAAACCACAAGGATATACAAAAGAGAATAGAAAAAAACTGCAACCAAAGATATTAGAGTGGATAGGTTATAAACCTGAATTACAAACATTGGCGGGAAGTAAAGAAAAGGAACGCTCACTATCTTATGCAATAACTACTAATATTCTTAAAAAAGGAACTATTAAAAGATTTGGATATAAAGGTAAAAGATTTATGACTGATGAAATACCTTATTTAGAGGAACAATTAACAAAAGGATTTGAAGACAAATGGCAATAACAATATACAATACACCTAACAGCTACGCACCCGTTTATAATCAAATGATTTTTACTTTGAGTTCAACAAACGTTGCTCAATCTAATTTTCGTTACATAGCAGATATTTATGTAAATGGTTCAAGTGATTACACTAGATTAGAAGTAGGCAGAAATCCAAGTAACAATAATGGAACATTTGATGTGGCAGGTATCATTCAAAATTTTTTAACTAGGGACGCAGATGACAATACAACTACATTTAAGCAATGTGTAAACTCAATAGCATCTTATATAGTTCAATTTGGTGAGCAGTATGGTGCAAGTAGTGGAATAACGAACTATCCTAACTTAACTACAAGTTCAGGTTATTGTTTTAACGGAGTGTTTAGTCCATTAGACTTTTTAGATTTCCAAACTAACACGTATGTACTTCAAAATACTTCAAGTCAATTTCTTACTGATAGACCAACTTTTGAATCGAGAACAGGTGAAAAACTTATTTTAGGTTTTATGACTGATTCTGCAAACGAAGCCTACAATTTAGAAGTTATAAGCTATTATGACGAAGGTACAGTATTTAACACAGTAAGAGTTCAAAATCCTTTCACAGCTTTAAGCAATAGGCAAGACCGTTCAATTAATGTAAGAGTAGATTATGACTGGTTAACTAGCTTAGTCAATGCAGATTTATCATTTGGCACAACACCGATATTTGTTACTAATTGGGAATACTACGAAGTAAGAATAAAAAACAGCGCAGGAACGATAGTGAGTGAAACAATCCGTATATATCCTGGCGAAGACATTTGCTCTAAGTACACACCTATCCGTTTTAAGTTTATGAATAACTATGGTAAGTATGATTATTACACTTTTACCGGTGCAATGACTAAGAACACCAATATTAAAAGAAATACTTACAAAAGCAATCCAAATCAATGGAGTGGAACTAATTATAGCTACTCAACTACAAGTAGAGGATTAAGCCAATATGAAACAATATTAGACGATGCGATTACAATCAATAGTGATTGGATTACAGAGGCTGAATCTATATGGTTAGAGCAATTAGTTACAAGCCCTGATGTTTATATTTACGATGGCAGTAACTTAGTTTCTGTAAACATTACAGATAGCAGTTATCAAACAAAATACGAAGCCAGTCAGCAACTATTTAATTTAGTGGTTTCATTTACTTACTCACAAAACAGAAAAAGACAAAGAAGATGATTTTAACTAAAATATACATTAATAACGAGCAGATAGATTTAAAAGAAGATGTTTCAATACCTCTTAACTTTAATATTGCTGATATTAGAGAACCTGAAAAGCGCAGCACTACATGGAGCAAGACTGTTATATTACCAGGCTCTACTTTTAACAATGAATTGTTTTCGAATATATGGAATGTTAATGCAGTCATTAATAGTACAGGCACTACTAACTTTACTCCAAATTTTAACCCGAACTTAAAAGCAATAGCAGAAATAACTTACAATGAAGCTACACAGTTCAAAGGCATTTGTCAATTGTTAAATGTTAATGTAACTGATAAATACGAGATTGAATATGAGGTAGCTTTCTTTGGTGAGTTGCAGAATGTATATCAATTTTTTAATAATAAATATTTAAGGGATTTGGATTTTACAGAGTTCAATCATAAATATACTTTATACAATCAGCAGTTAAGTTGGTCAAATACACAGGGCTATACCTATCCGATGATAGATTATGGTTATGGCATAAATAATCAATTTAACGTTACAAATATGTTTCCTGCATTATTTGTAAAAACAATAATTGATAAAATGTTTTCTGATGCGGGATTTACTTATAAATCTTCATTCTTTGAAAGTGATTTATTTAAAAGATTAATTATTCCTTATAATGGAGGTTCAAGTTTAAAATTAACTAATCAACAAGTTGCAGAAAGAACAATAAGGGTAAGTAGAAATTCAACACAGATAATAACTTTAAATGCAGTTATAAACAATAATATAGATGGGTTTCCTAATTTTGGTCAAGTAATTAGTTTACCTGATAAAACAACACCACCAAATAATGATGCAGGTAATTTATGGTATGATAGAGCGGGTGGCACAGATTATAATAGATTTGTAGTTTCTAAAAGTGGAACTTACAATTTAAAATTTAATTGCAGATTAAACGTAAAACATTTTCCAAGTACAACAACAGCAACATTAACAAATAATAGTGTTTTATTAGGAAATATTACAATTACAAAAAATCCACCTAGTCTTGGTTCAATTTATTATACGATAGCAAATATTCCTGTATGGATGAAGCCGACAGGTGCTTATCTAGATTTAGATAATGTTTTTAATATAACAGCAACAACAGGAACTACAACAAGTTATACAATAACAAGTGGAACTACAAGTTTAACAAGCACAGGTGAATTAAGTATAACAAGTTTTTTAAATCAAAATGACTTAATAGAAGTTAAATTTTATAAAACACCAGGAGCTCAAAATACTCCTGCATCAATTTATACTTCAGGAACTAGACAAAATGTAAGTTCAACATCTTATTGTGAAGCAAATATATTACAGGATAGTTTTTTTGCAGTATCACTTGCAGATACAACAATTCAAGAAAATGACGATGTTGAGGTTAATTCAGTTTTACCTGATAAAATAAAACAAAGTGATTTTTTTAATTCTATTATTAAAGCATTCAATTTATTTGTTGATGTAGATAAAAATAATACGAATAAATTATTAATAGAGCCAAGACCAATTTTTTATACTAGTGGAGTTACAAATGACTGGTCTCAAAAATTAGACTATTCAAAAGAAACTAAAATAGTGCCATTAGGCGAATTAAATAGTAAAACTTACAAATTTACTTATAAAGATGATACTGATTATTTTAATACAGATTATAAAACTAATTTTAATGAGATTTATGGAGAAATAAAATATGATATATTAAATGATTTCTTAAAAGGTGAAGTCTTAACTGAATTAATATTTAGCCCAACTCCATTAGTAGATACAATTGGACATGATAGGGTAATTTCTAAAATTTATCAATTAGATTCAAATGGAACTATAAAACCAACACAATCAAATATAAGATTGCTTTATTGGGGAGGATTAAAAACAACTAATAATTCATGGCAGCATATTGCAACAAGTGGAACTACAAGTAGAAATGATTTTCCTTATGCAGGACATTTAGATGATGTAAACAATCCTACAATTGATTTGAATTTTGGTGTACCTAGACAAGTTTATTACACACCAATAAAATATACTGCAAATAATCTTTACAATAAATATTATAGAGATTATATTGAACAAATATCAGACAAGGATAGTAAATTGTTTACAGGTTACTTTTTAATTAATGAATTTGACATTCAAAATTTAGATTTTAGAGATACATTCTTTTTTGAGAATGAATATTGGAGACTAAATAAGATAATTGATTATGATAGAGTAAATAATCAACCTACTAAATGTGAATTTATTAAATTAAAAACATTACCACCTTATGTAAATGATAATGGAGTTACAATAAATGGAGGTGTAAAAGATTTAAATTCTCAAACTCCAGCGCCAACATCAAGAGTAGGAACTACATTTAATAACAATCATGTAATAGAAGGTGCTTTAGTTAGTGGTAAAAATAACATAGTTAGTTCAGGAGATGGTGTTATTGTAATTGGTAACTCAAATGTAGTAGGTGCAGGATCAAAAAACATAAGCATAACAAGTTCTAGTGGAGTTAATGTTTTAGGCGGTGTTTCAAATGTAAGTGTAACAAATAGTTCAGGAATAACAGTAACAGAATCCAATGTAACTTATAACAATGGAATTAAGACTTTAAACAATGTATCTTATAAAAAATATGTTGCTTTACTTAGTCAGTCAGGAGTTACAGCACCTACAGTAGTAGAGTTGGAAACTACAATGAGTAGTGGCATTACTTCAAGTTATTATTTAGTAGGTGAGTATAAATTATTATCAAATGCAGAATTTACAGCAAATAAAACATTTGTAATGATTAATCAAACTGGATTAAGTATGATTGGAACACAGGCTATAATATTAGCAAACAGAATAGGTAATAGTGAAATATTAATTCAAGTAGCAGATACAATGGGTACTGGTTACATGGATAATGTTTTATTAGATACCCAAATCGAAATACGAGTTTATTCATAATTGGTACTTATATGTTAGAGACAATAAAAAAAATTAGTGAAGATTTAAAGGCAGGATTTAAAGCTGCATATTCAATAGCATCACTTTATAAAAATGATTCTTTTCAAAAGAAAATTAAAAAGAAAATGAAATGGCAAAGAAAGTAGTATTACAAGTTGAAGTAGATGCAAGTGGAGCAGTAAAGGGAGTAAGCCAAGTAGAAAAAAAAGTAGGCGACATTGGTAAGAAAGCCGATGATAGCGCAAAAAAAGCATCAGGTTCATTTAAAGAGATGGCTACTAATATGGCTAAATCTTTGGGTATTATTGGATTAATAGCAGGAGCTGTTAATTTAATTAAAGATGCCTTTATGAGCAATCAAAAGGTAATGGATGTATTCAATGCGGTGATGGGGACTATTAGCACCATTATTCGTGATTTTTTTAATTTTGTTTTTGACAATGCAGGTAAAGTAGTTGATTTCTTCAAACAAATATTTGAGAATCCATTAGAAAGCATAAAGGCATTAGGTCAAGCAATAGTAGACAACCTTATTGAACGTTTTAATTCTTTACTTGATACGTTTGGATATTTAGGCGAAGCATTAAGTAAATTATTTAGTGGTGATTTTTCAGGTGCATGGGAATCAGTTAAAAAAGCAGGAAAAGAATCTATTGATATAATCACAGGAGTTAATAATACTGTAGATAAAACAGTTGAGGT
>Ga0209492_1000061_pt1 | contig 34555 bp, 29 predicted proteins | sample PPLLak12cMay2015_FD_187253 | JGI IMG/M metagenome (GOLD analysis project Ga0209492, IMG submission 187253) | Freshwater sediment microbial communities from Prairie Pothole Lake near Jamestown, North Dakota, USA - PPLs Lake P7 Core (1) Depth... | ecosystem: Environmental > Aquatic > Freshwater >... | reverse complement strand
ACCTGAAAAAAGAGAAATATATGACCGTCATGGCAAACAAGGATTGAATCAGAATAATATGCATTTTGATGAAAGAAATGTTAACGAAATCTTTCGATCATTCTTTGGTGGCGGTGGCGGTGGCGGTGGTGGGGGAGGAGTCCCTTTCGGCCAGTTTGGGGGTCCATTCGGCCAGTTTGGTGGACTCTTCGGGGGTCCATTCGGAAATCAATTCGGCCACCAAAACCAAGGTCCCCAAATGATTCCCCCGATTGAAATAGGAGTTGATTTTGAAATGAATAACTTATTTACAGAGAAGAATATAGTCACGTTAATTGACCGTAGTTCGCCATGTAAACAGTGTCAGGGAACTGGTTGTGAAGATAAGGTTAAACGGACGTGTTCACAATGTCAAGGAAGAAAGATGATCCAACAGCAAATTCGCATGGGTCCTATTATTACTATGAATGTGGGGCCATGTCCCAGTTGTGAGGGTACTGGATGTGATCGTAAAACGAATCAATGTAGTAAATGTCATGGTAAAACAACCGTTACAGAAAATATGCATGTTAATTTTATTGTACCATTAGGTCACCAAGAAAAGGATATTTTATTGATTCAAAACGAAGGCCATATTGGACCAGATTTAACGACCCGTGGTGATGTCACAGTAAGGATGAAAATTAAACCGCATCCTATTTTCCTTCGACATGTGGATTTGCATGATAAGGGGACAATGTCAGTCGGTGATCTACTAACTCATGTTAATTTAACTCTAACTGAATCATTATGTGGTTTTAAACGTATTATCTTACATGTCTCAGGTCAAAATGTGACATTAGAGATGACTAAAGTGATTAAAGAAGGGGACCTACATATTATTGAGAATGAAGGTTTACCAACCAAGAATAACAAAAGAGGTAAACTATTTGTTTGTTTTCATGTTGAAGTCCCAGAACAATTATCCACTGAACAGCGCCGAAAGATTCGTGAAATCTTATCTCAATAGACGAAAGAGAAAAATTGATTTGTAATGGAACTGTTTACTTAGTAAAGAATTAAGAAGTAATGGAATTACTAGATCTACCCGATGAAATTCTTATCCATGTCATTCGCCAAATTCCAGTGGAATTACGGTACCCTTTAAAAGGAGTTAATCATTTCTTCAAAGGAGTGTTTGAAGAAATGCCATATATTTATCACGACCTCTTTAAGAGATTAATTGTTTCTACTCCTGTGCTCTTCTTACCGAAGAGGGCCCTCATCGGGCAAATTACTCTCAATCCTAAATTTATAGCAGTAAAGGCACCGTATTCAACAGGTTTATTTAAGATTAATCTTAAAAGTGTTCCTTCGATACAAAACATAGGTTATCAATTGAAACTAGATGATGTTGATGATTTGACAGAATTTGAACTGAAACAGATGGCATTTCAAATTGGTCGAGAACGGTTCGACAATATCAATGATGTAATTCGAAGTCTACATTGGATGTGATATGAAAAATTGATTTAAAATTCATTTTGTAAATATTCTATTTATAAAATGTTCACTTGTGTCTGGTGTAGACAGATTGTTAATACAATTTCATTTAAGTGTCTTGGATGTAATGGTAAATGCTGTCATTCTTGTGCCAAAATAGTCATGCCACAAGGGCATCAAAAATGCCCATATTGTACGACATTTGAAGATGCGAAAAATTATGGATTACCTCCTTTAAATTACAAAAAATAAATATTTTACATGATTCTTAAAATCATGTAAAATTGTTAAAATTTTCAACTTACTTTGTACAGAGCACTTATTGTGAAATATTAAACCGATTAATCTTAAAGATATTCGGACGAATATAACCCATTCTATGACCAGCCAACCATGTGGTTGGCTCTTCAAACATATTTCTAAATAGTTTAGAAACTTTGACAGGGTCGCTTTGTTCGTCATCAAAAGTTCTTGGAATATAGCGATATTCCACCTTAGGTGGCGGACACTGTTGAATCTGGTTAATATAACCAATAATAACCGCAACAATACCAATAAATGTTAACAAGACAATAATTGACTTCATTTATATGATAGATGTATAGATGTATATATGTTTGATAACATAATTATTTTTTGCCACGTGATGCTTGACGGTCCTTAATCTTTTGCTTAAGTTTGTCACGGACTTCTTTATTGTTAGATTCTTTGGCGTCATCAATCATCATTTGTTTCCTCTTAGCGAAGAACTCATCCTTTTGTTCCGCATTATGTTTCTTCTGAGCCATCAAATCATTGAGTTCAGAGACCATGTATTCCTGATCCTGAATGGCATCAACATTAGGATCCCATGGAACCCAATAGCCAACAGGGAGAACATATGTATGAACAAACGGTTCTATTTCCTCGTGAATCTTCTTGGCTTTGGCTTTGGCTTCGGTTAAGTCTTCAAAAACGCCTCTGATCTTGAATCCTCTGATACTGGTTTCATCTGTAAACTTAGTGTTAAAGTCAGACTCTAATTCCTTATGATTGATTGATTGATAAGTCTCAAGTCGATCAGTTAAGTCCTCTTGATCAATACGGTATGTGCGGAGTGTTTTTTCAACCTGTTCATCCTCATTCAATTGAATGTCTTTTTTGGTTTCTTCTAGAAGGGCAGCGGCTGCTTTATAAATGGGGTCACTTGATGATTTATAGGTGTTTATTTTCTGTTCAAGTACCTTATCAAATGTATTGTTAATGTTCTTAACCAGGTTATTGGTTGTATCCATAATCTGTTTATTAATGTCATGATATAGGAAACGATTGGCTTCATATATGAAGCGTTGTTTGACTCTATCATTAGGTGAGACGAAGGACGCAAGCGCCCAACTCTGAGTAAATGATGGTTTATGGCAGATTGTCACAACTGGTGGATCCACCGTTAAGTGTTCTGCTTTGATGGTTTGATTGTTAGATGCCATGATTTATAGTTTATAGGAATATTTTATCTTTAAGAATTAAACGAATGATTTTTTTAAGTAATATATAGATTACTATTCTTTTGAAAATCTTTTTTTGGAAAAAATAATTTATATTTATAATTATATAACAAAACAATGGCATCAAACGATAAGAAAGTTGCAGAACAAATGAGTCTACCATCTCCATCTCTGGGGATCGATCTCAGAGATATTGTCTCTAGGGTTATTAAATACGTCGTCGAAGGTGGTGCGGTTGCCGTAGCTGCCTTTGTCATTCCACGTAAAAAAATGGATGTTAAGGAGATAATCATGATTGCTCTAACTGCCGCAGCAGTTTTCGCAGTACTTGACCTCTATGCCCCCGCCGTTGGAGCAGCTGCCCGCCAGGGAAGTGGTTTCGCAATCGGTGCATCAACAGTCGGTTTCGGTGGAGTGCCCATGGGTAACATGAGATTCCCAGGTGTTCCTGGACTGTAATTAATTAATTAATTAATTAATTTATAATTATCGTAATTAAGGATATTAATTTTTGTTAAATTTGAAAAAAATTGAATAATTTTTTTTACATTTAGATAGGAAATATAAGAATCATATCATAATACATATACTTAACATAATAAAGCAATATGAACCCCCCTTATAAGAGAGTTAAACTAAGTAATTTGGTTGATATGATTAGTGCAACATCACTATCAAATGACCCACCAAATGACCCACCAAATTCATCAAATCCTCGGAAGCGATCAAGATCACATGACTCTAGGAATCCAAAGCGTGTTCCTCCGCTTCCAATTGATCAAATTATATTTTTCTGCCCTCCATCCATTAAAAATAACGATGCTACCAACGGCGATGACGGCGATGAATCCAGTGAAGATTATGAAGATTACATTCGCGAAAAAGAAATAGATTGTGATAAATCGGATTGTGATCATGAGGATGATAATGAGGGTGATTCATTAACCGTTCAGTTGCAAGCAATTACTCAAGTTAAGGATATAAAAGACCTAATTAGATTGGGAAAATTATATCATTGTAAGAGGCGCCAAACCTATATGGGTGTCAGCCTAAAACGGTTACATTTACTACGTAAACCTCTCCAGAAACTGGATCGTATGATTGGTTTGCAAAAAATTAAGGAAAACATCGTCAATCAGATTGTCTATTTCTTATCTGGTTTGCAGTCTGGTTCAGAAGATATGATGCATACAGTCATTGAAGGGCCACCTGGTTCAGGTAAAACTGAAGTTGGTCGTATTTTAGGTGAGGTTTATCAGACCATGGGTATCCTTGATAAGAACGTCTTTAAAGTTGTCAAAAGGTCAGATTTAATCGGTAAATATTTGGGTCACACAAGTCAAAAATGCCAAGATGTAATTAACTCATGTGAAGGCGGTGTCATGTTTATTGATGAAGCCTATGCTCTAGGTGATAATGAAGGTAGAGACTCTTTTTCAAAGGAGTGTTTAGATACATTAAACCAAAACTTATCTGATAATAAGCATAAGTTCTTGTGTATTATTGCTGGTTATACGGATTCATTGGAGAAGAATTTCTTCGCCTTTAATGATGGTCTGCGCAGGAGATTTACGTTTAAATATGTGATTGACAAGTACACTCCAGAGGAGTTAATGGCAATATTTATGTTAAAAGTCAAAGAATTTGGTTGGGAGGTTTCTCCCAGTGTTCAACTGGGACAATTCTTCAAAGAACATCACGATTCATTTCCTCATTATGGTGGGGACATTGAAACGTTATTTTTCAATATAAGAATTTATCATGGGCGTCGGATTTTCTGTCTTGATAAAGATCAGAATCGTAAAATACTAACAAATGAAGATTTTGTAGAAGGGTTCAAAATCTTCAGTGGACATCGTAAAAATCATTCAGTAGATAATGATATGCAGAAGATGAAAGAATACTCAATGTATCTATGATACTCAATGTATCTATGAAGGGTTAAAATTCCACCCTAAATCTTGGCAAATCTTTTTCCAAATTTTATCTTGTTGTCGCAACTTATCTTTGGATTTTAATAAATTAAAAAACGGTAAATACTCATTATATCCAGCCAATTGACAAAACTTGTAGATAACATATGTATAAGATAGGAAGTTTGTCCTACCAAGAGGACAGTATTTTTCAAAAGGTTCTTGGATTTTCTGAAACATGTTACAGAACTTATCTTCAACATCAGGTGAGAATGATATTGGTTGAATACCGTTCAAATGGCAGATAATTTGGTTGATATTCTCGTAGAACTTGTTATATCCTAAATGGATGTATTTGCGTAGATATTTTTTAACTTTTTTCTTATTAAGTTTTGCTAAATCGTTTAGTTTCTCTTTTTTACATTCAATTAAAATCATATCATAAATTTCTAGAGGAATCTTGGTCGTTTCTTTGGCTTGATAATGAGCTAATTGTTCTTTGAAATGATTAATCCTTTTATAAGCAAAATAAATATTCTCATGAGGAGGATCATTATAAGATGGTTTATCGGCTTCAATCACGGTCTGAACCTCTTCTCCGCATTGAGGGCAAATTAGCATGGCTTCACTTTGAACTAGTTCACGATGAATACCGCAGTTACTACAGAAATCATCATGATTATATTCGACATTACCAACATAATGTGGATCATTGTATTCTAAATATTGCTCATACATATCAGCACGGCAATGAGAATTAGTTTTTGTGATCTCATGATTACTATCTGTTTCTTTGCCAAAGAAATGTATAATACTTGGAGCGGTCTTTGATGTACCCATTGGAACGGTGTTTGATGTGACATGAATAGATTTTTGAACGGTTTTTTTGGAGCTTGCCCCAGTATCCTCGTAATAATTAATGAGGAGTTCTCCATTTTTGAGATAAAAGTTTGTTACATCATTCAATTGTTCAATATTTGAGATGTCTTGAGTTAATTCATCAATTTCTATCTTGGTTTGATACCGTATATCAATTTCTTCTTTACTTAGTTCAGACAATCTTTTCTTAGATAAATGATCATACTTTTGTTGAAGTTGTTTCAACCGTTTCTTTTTTGATGGTACCTGTTTATAATCGTGATTAAACTGTTTAACTTGACGATTATAGTCAAAATCAACATTGGTTTTCTTTTGTGAAATTTTTTTCATTGGTTTATTGATACAAATATAATGATTTATTGATACATATGTATCAATAAATCATTCTAAGTAAAAAATTGATTAAAAATCTAACGAATCAAATTCAATAATAGATTAAAAAATCTTAATGAATCAAATAAATAGTTGTCTTAGAGGTGATGTTACGATTACAACACCACCAACGGCACTAGACAATAACGGTGATCATTTATGTTGTATCTGTCATAATGTCATTGAATATTATGTCAATTGCAATAATTGTGATCGTCCTGCATTGGTCACAGGACGTCATATTTGTATGAGTTGTTATTCACATCGGTATGATATGGATCGTTGTGAGAGGTGTTATGCATATTTGTGTGATGAATGCCATCTACACTCGAATGTTTGTGATGAATGTAACAATAACACTAACACTAACACTAACACTAACAATAACAATAACCGTAACCGTAACCGTATTAATTATGATCATATTTTGCGAGTAATCGATCGTAGTATCATGTTTATAATTGCTGCATCTTTACTGTATATCATTATGATTATACACTAAGAATCAATCTGTTTAACATTAAAGTTAATTTGATTTTTCTTTAATGCGAACTGGTTATAATCAACCTCATTGTCTTTCTTTTTATCTTTACCTGCTAAATAGACATCATTGTTTTTCCAAAATATGGGGTAACACATCTTAAATGTGTTCCAATCAGGCTTATTTATATTGGCGCGGTACCAGAAGACTTGGTCCTCTAATTTATCGCTGTTAGAGGAATTATCAATCACTAAACATCCACGATCTTTGGTACATCGGTTAAGTGCGACTCGGAACATTTCAAAACAAGGGAACATACCCGCATAATGCTCATATAATCGTTTTTGATTTCCTATCTTAGGTTCTTTACAGATGAATATATAGTCGACATTAGTTCTTAAACTAGGAGTAATACCCATACAATACTGCATAGTTAAAATGAAAGTCACGTGTGCATGACGGCCATTCATGAAAATCCATCTGATATTCTTATCTTTGACCCATTCAGTACTATCAGCTAAACAATCATCTAATACAACGAACGTACGTGGATCAACTCCTGCATATTTGGGGTCGCTTTTACAGTTACGACAGATATTTTTTTGTCGTGTGAGTATTTGTTCCATCAACTCTGGTGTGTATTCATCATGAATAAAGATTGATGGAACATGTGGTCTATAAGTACAATTAAAATCATCTGTTGGAGAAATAACGGTTCCAATTGGATACCCCTGATGACCATATAAATAATCCAGTACTAATATTGATTTACCAGTATTTCTTTTACCTATAAAAAGGATCACTTTATCATCCTTTATCATATTCATATCAAATTTCTTAAGTTGAACAGTAACATCACCAGATGCTATTTTATTATTCTTACGTTGCATGATAATAAAAGTATATTATATTATCATACATCTTAATATCATTTCATACGCACAAATAAATTTAAAACGGTGCTTCACCACTAATCATTTCCTCACCTATTTGTGGAACGGCTACCGTTGGTGAGCTACTCATTATTTTCGGAACTCCTGCACCACCGACTACATCCTTGACATGACTTGTAGGAGATAACCATTCTAGTAGATATACTGTGGCTAAAACAACGGTAATATTCAAGAATATTACTTTAAGATAAACGGCTTTTTTCTTAGGTTTATCAAACAGACGACTATCTAAATAGAGAAATAATCCCGTTACCAAAGCAACTCCTATTGCGATAAGAATATAGGACAGCATTTTTATTATATCTATATCAACAAAAAATAAAATCTATATGTAAACTCATTTTTTTAGACTATTTTCTATTCTTGATGAGATTGGTAAATTTTAAATAAGAACTTTCAGTCCCAACGCTTTCGACGTCATCATCATGTAAGTAATTCTTATTCATAGTTGTTTTTATTGGTTCTTTTGCCTCTACTGGTTTTCTCATCTTAAGTGTTTTTTTCTCACTAGACTTCTTCATTAAATGATTGATAACGTGGTTCATCTCTTTATTGACGTGTTCTTTTTCTTTAACGGCGACTTTGTCTTCTTCGTCTTCATCCTCATCTTCTTCTTCGTCTTCCTCCTCATCTTCTTCTTCTTCCTCCTCATCTTCGTCTTCATCTTCCTCCTCATCTTCGTCGTCATCCTCATCGTCTTCATCCGCATCGTCTTCATCCTCATCATTCTCTTCTTCATCACCCTCGCTGTCATCCTCATCATTCTCTTCTTCATCACCCTCGCTGTCATCCTCTCCGTCATCCTCTCCGTCATCCTCACCGTCATCCTCTCCGTCATCTTCTTCATCATCACTATCATCAATTTCTATTTCTTCATACTCATATTCATCACTATCTTCTGTATTATGTTCACTTAGTGTTTCACTTGAACCGACTACAGTCTCTGGTTCAACTTTCGGTTCAACTTTCGGTTCAACCTTTGGTTCAACTTTCGGTTCAACTTTCGGTTCAACTTTCGGTTCAACCTTTGGTTCAACTTTTGGTTCAACTTTTGGTTCAACCTTCGGTTCAACCTTCGGTTCAACTGTCGGTTCAACCGTGGGTTCAACCTTCGGTTCAGTTGTGGTATCAACCTTCGGTTCAACAGTGGGTTCAACAGTGGGTTCAACAATGGGTTCAACCTTTGGTTCAACGATGGGTTCAACTTTAGGCTCAACCTTCGGTTCAACAGTGGGTTCAACTGTGGTATCAACCTTCGGTTCAGTTGTGGTTTCAACATTCGGTTCAACTGTGGGTTCAACTGTGGGTTCAACCTTCGGTTCAGTTGTGGTTTCAACATTCGGTTCAACAATGGGTTCAACTGTGGTATCAACCTTCGGTTCAACCTTCGGTTCAACCTTCGGTTCAGTTGTGGTTTCAACATTCGGTTCAACCGTGGGTTCAACTGTGGTATCAACCTTCGGTTCAGTTGTGGTTTCAACAGTGGGTTCAACTGTGGGTTCAACAGTGGGCTCAACCGTGTGTTCACTAGTTATTGAGTCTATTGGTTCATCTGTATCTATAGCCGAATCATGAGCCTCATCTACTTCATTCACTTGAGGTAACTCCATAAGAGGAAGATCATCAATGAGTTGATCTTCAGTGTCTTCTAATACTATGTTATATTCGGGGTTTTTTAATTTTAAAACGGGCTTCTTTCTCGGTTGATATGACCTTCTCGATTGTTTTTCAGAGCGTTCCACAACGGATGAATCAGTTTTCAATTTAGTTAGGTTTTCTTCACTTAATTTCTGATAGTTACCTCCACCGATTACGTTACTTACGTTACTTACGTTTATTTTGTTAACATCCTGAACGTCTAATTGCTCTGGGATCTGTGTATCAATTTGAAGATTCATTAATGTCTCGAAGTTATTTTTGTTTTTGTTTCTTCGCATAGATTTCTTTTTCTTTTTTTGACTCTGTTCGGTATTTTGCCGAATGTATTTATCTAATAGAGTACTTAGTGGAATTAATTCTCGGATTGTTTTATGAATCCCTTTAGTAATTTTCTGATCAATAAATTCGCGATTCTGTGCTTGTTGATCTAAATTATATTTATGTGAAAACAGATTTGCACTTTGATAAACTTCTCTAGCCGCATTAATATAACACTGATGAACAAAGTTAATATTGGTTGGTATTTCAAGGTCCTTTAGGTTAATATCACGATTAAAATGGTACCCTTGTGTAATTAAGTTAAGTTTTGCGTGACAAATGAATAAACTCTCGATTAGTTTAACAAGTTCTTTTTCATCACATTTACTGTCATTAATCAAGAAATGATAGTCACTTTTGAGAATATGTTCTGGTAGAACTGGTATACGCCCAAGAGAAATTTGAAACATCTTGATTGACTCTCTCGGATTCATGTGAGATGAAGTCTTATACATATTTTTCAAACCGTTATGAATATGTGGACATAATAGGTCGACTATTTTATCGGTTGCAGTGTTTTTCGCCTCTATTAATAAAGACTCTGACATAGATAATACTTATAATTATAAAGGTCAAATATTTTCTAAATATTGAACGCTACATCATAAATTTATATTTTCAAAACAATCTTTCGAAAATATAAATTGGGGGAGACCCCCATACCCCCCCCCTGGTCTCACCATAGGGGGGGGTATGGGGGGCGAGCCCCCCAACCTATGCCCATGAATGTAAGCTTTGTGATAGTGGGCAATCTTCATATGTTTTAAGTACAGAAGGGTCAAAATAAGTATTGACCTCGGGTAAATTATTTTTCATATTAGTTAATTGACATGAATTGGCAGGTGTTCTTTGGTTACACACAGGGGTTCGCATGGCACTATATTGGTTAACTCTATCGGAATCTAATTTCTTGATTTCCATATTGACCGAGTTTTTACCAGCTGCTAATTTCACTCCACTTAAGGTTGGAGACCGTCCTTCTGCCACAACTTCTTTACTATTGCTTTGGGTCATATTATAGACACCGTCATAAAGTTGCTGATGAGATGGTGCATCAGCCTGTCCAGCTGCTCCCACATGATAAGTATCACTATATCCTTGTCGTTGTGTGTTTTTGTTATCAGTTGGTGCGGTTTGGTATCCCATACCATTCTGCAGATTTGATGATGATACAGGCATCAAATAGTCATTATTCTCAGTGGTTTCACGATGTGTTGTCACAGCGACATCAAACGGGTCATAAACGACTCCTTTATTTTGTTGTAATGAACCCATAATTCCAAGATAATCACCACGTTCAGTGGTTTCTTTCATGGTTGTTTTTGCAGTATCATCTGGATTATAAATAATTGGTTTAATATTTTGTGCAGTATTACCGACACCAATATACTGATTATATTCAGTAGTTTCTTTAACGGTTGTTTTTGCGAGGTGATTTGGATCATAGACCACACCTTTACCTTGATCATTCTTGACGTGACCTAAGTAAGACTGGTTTTCAGTGGTTTCACGTATGGTTGTTTTGGCTAAATTAAATGGATCATAGACCACCCCCTTACCCTGATCATTCTTGACTTGACCTAAGTAAGACTGGTTTTCAGTGGTTTCACGTATGGTTGTTTTTGCGAAGTGGTTAGGGTCATAGACGACACCTTTACCCTGATCATTCTTGACTTGACCTAAGTAAGACTGATTTTCAGTGGTTTCACGTATGGTTGTTTTGGCTAAATTATTAGGGTCATAAACGACCCCTTTTTGTGTGACAACATTCACATAACCACTTGGATTAGAAGCAACCACATAGGTTTCATTACGTGTCTTTTTGGCATTATCTTGCTGATAAACTTGTCCTTTGGTAACATCAAACTTCAAGTTAGTAAATGAGTGTCCTTCTTTTCCATAATTAACTTGTGTGGTGCTTCTTTCGTTGTTGCGATTTTCGAAACTTAATTGTTGTTTGTTGTTATTTGATTTTGATCCTCCTGTACTAACCGCATTACGGAACGGAGTATTCTTGAAGGTGGCCTTACGTGCTCTTTTGACCTTAGGTATTAATTTAGCACTCACATTTTTAGAACCACCTTGTTCTGTCGCAATACCAATTACTTGGCGCGATGTTTGCCGTTCAGTGGGTCGATTAACGATTTTAGAACGGACCATTGGTTTCACTTTAACACCTGTTGTCGTAAAGTTTCTTTCTCCATTGAAGTTAGTTACAAGTAGTTCGGGTTTATATTTATATTGTTGCATTTCAGCGGTTCTCTGGTCAACTAGATCTTTACCACGAATCACACGGCCTTCCTTGGTCACTTTAGGGTTGACTAGCAACTGATCAATCGTTTTAGGTAACACTCGTAGGGGATTGTGGAATCCTCCACTGGGCCGAGCGGTATATCCATCGTTTAATCCAGGCCCCACTTGGATTTGCTCAAAGGGTAGTTCATTGTGACGAATTTGTGTACTGGTAGCGAATCGGTCTAATTCACGGGGTGCGATTATTTGGTCTAGATTTTGCTGAGTTGGTGCGAACATAGGAGAAACCTCTGTTTTATGATTTTGATCTAATTTAAATTGTCCTGTGAAAGTTTCTACTTTATCAGCCATCATCCGATTGTTAACATCCATGTTTTGGCGTACTGAACCACCAAAGAACGGTACCATATTATTATGAGTCATTGGAGGACCATCCCGATTACCATCCTCTCGGTCAGCCTTTGGGTGACTGACTAAATGACTCCATCCTTTATTAAGTTCGGTTTCAGCATATAGTCCATTAGGTAGAGTACCACTTGTTCCTCCAGTTTCTAATTGAGCGTCTTGATTTAAGATCGTTAAATCATTGGGGGTGGCTTCTAATTTAGATAACTCAATAGGAATAACATCCATGACTTTTGCTAGTTCTTTATTAAAAACATTTTTATTGTATTTAGGGTTCGCGACTCTTTTAGTTTGTGTTTCACTAAGCGTATTAAAATAGTGTGGTATGACATTCGTATTAATAGGGTCAAAGCTTTTTTCAAAGTTAGGAATAACATGGTCGTCTTCAATTTCCCTTACTTTCTGAAAGTAACCACTATCATAAATATTATTTCCTCCAGCTTTTTTATTTTCTAATTCATCATCTCTTTTTCGTGTACTTGGTTTTAATTGTGTTCTAGCTTGTTTGCCTTCCCGATTGAGAAGGTATCCACTAGCCAATAGTCCTAAACCGAGATAAACAGGTATATCCATAATAATTATATATTAACTATATAATTATTATCAGAAAAAATAACTGAACCTTAACCAAAGATTACTTTAAATATCTAATTATTCAAAATACTTCTTAATTTATCAGACTTATTTATAGCGATTAAGCGGCATCTTATCGGATCTCTGACGATAATGATTAAGAGCAGCAATGGGTGGGACACAAGAGGTTTGATAATTACTACATGGTAGTTCTCCCCCTTTAGGTAGAGCCGCTGTTTGACTCATTGGATGAGGGATACATGGAACATGATTGTCTTTAACTATCATACGATAGTTAATTCCTATTTCACCTGGGTGTTCCCACCGTGTGCGGTCTTGTGGATTTAAACAGATTGGTTGAAACCGATTGACACCTGTTTCCCTGAAGGTGGACTTGGGATTACTCAAGAGAGTTGATTCATTCTTAATCACACATTCTGGTAAATGAGCAAGCGGGGGTTGGCATTCTTCACATCCATTGACTAATCCAACACATTTCTTCTTTTGACAGGGTTGGAATTTATAACTGGGGTCCTTAGTTAAAATACGACCAACATTAAATAAGTCTGATTCAGTATCAACTAGAGGCCTACTGTTATCATAACTAACCCCTTGTTTACCTAACCATCCAACCTCTGTTGGAAGACATGGTGGGCATTGTTCTGCATAAACGGGATCAAGTGTGAATCCTAATGCGGCTGTTGACTGTTGTAAATCAAGGTTAATATTATTCTGATCATTACTAGCTCTGGTCCAATTGTGACCAAATTGAGGCATTTTCTCGAATGGTTGAGTCATTGATTATCTATATTATATTTATGTTATAGATAATAATTAAATTAAAAATTTATTGATACTTAATTGGATTAAATTGTGGTGGATATTTCATTCCTTTTTGCTCCGAACATTTGGGATATTCTAGATGGTATCCAACATGGTTAATTCTGGGGCCATATTCAACGATTGAATTTTGGCACTCAGGGAGATGTTGTAGAGAATTAACATTTTGACATGCTTCACCTTTACACGGTATCCCACTCATTTCACTACACTGGTGACAATGGGGGATAAACTTCCTTTCTGGACATAAGCTACTTTGTCTGGTAATCCCAAACAAATCACTTTCTACATCAACCATATTGTTCTTTGTTACTGACACATTATTACCAGCCACTAATCCTAATTTAGCGCGACAATCGTGACAGTTGTAAAATTTAGTGGTATCCATGGCCCACTGAAACGGTGATGTACTCTGGCTTATTTCCTTTTGATAAGCACATTGGTCATAACGTGATCTATTCCAGCTCATTTGTATATATATCTATATATACAAATTTAAAATTTTCTAATTCTGTGTATTTTTGATACGTTTTCACAAATTTATTTTTCGTTTATTTATTTTGAATAATTTGACTATTTAGCTGGTTGTCACAACGACGCTTATAATCAACTCTCCTGACGAAATCACGCGTGTTATTACCATTTCGGTACCATCCACCCTGACGTGGTGGTGGTGGAATAATAACTTCAACGCGTTGGGGATTTCCATAATCAGGTAAATAAGAATACCGATACATTGTCTTACCACGGCATGTTTGACATGGTTTTTCGCGAAGATTGGTTAATTGACCTTGTAGTAACGAGGATTCTGTATCTTTATCATTTAAAGATGGCATTCCTGGACCACAAAAGAAGCCTGCATAGGGTCTTGCAAATAGCTGTTGTGGGCCTCTTAAGTTACTGAGTTCAGAGTGAATTAATGCGCTTTCATCATCAACCGTATGAGTTTGATCAGGGTATACTTTTTGAAAATGCATACGACTATCCATTGTATTACTGTAATCTTGGGTAGAAGGGTCAAATCCTGATAATTGATAGTTACCGATTCTACGGCTTTGTTTTTCATCTGTTTTAATGAATGATGGGTCTTGTCTTAATCTTCCATCAAGCCCCCAGTCGAAATTTGTGGATTGGTTTAATTTAATAGGTGTTGGAGTTGTGAGTGACATCTTGTATATTATAGAGATTAGAAAAATTTTATTTTTGTCACTTAAATGTATAGCTCAAATAATTTAAAGTAATGGATGAGCCAGTACCAGGTCATTATAAAAATTTAGAAGAAATTGGTCAAGGTTCTTATGGTCAAGTGTTTCGTGCATATGATGAAGACCGAAATCAAACAAGCGTTATTAAGAGAATTTCCAAGAAGGGTCGTAACGGTGCTGACAATACAGAAAAAATCTTATCAGAAGTTAAAATATTAAGTACCGTACAAACAGTGTGTAGTCAAGGTATTCTATGTTATCTAGATTTTATGGAGACTCCAAAAAATTTCTATATCGTGACAGAATATCTAGATAATTATCAAGGGTTAGAGCAGATCATTGAGACTCAAAAAAATATTCTAGATTGGCAATTATACCGATTATTAATGAATATGTGTCATGGATTACAATTAATACATTCAATGGGAATCGCACACCGAGACATTAAACCAGAGAATATTATGTATAATCCATCTAATATGGATATTAAGTTTATCGATTTTGGGTTGGCTTGCTATAAGGAAGACTGTAATAAACAAGAACAGTATGGGTCAGCACTTTACATGGCACCAGAATTATTTGCGGGTCGTATTCCATCATCATTACAAGGTTATATCAAAACTGATTATTGGTCACTTGGAGTCGTGATGTTAGAAATTATTCCTCCAATTTTGGAAGGGTATTCATTAATGGAATATCTGGCTGCATCCCGTCAATTAAAGTTAGAAGAGGACCTCAATGATGTTATCAAGATTGATATTTCCTTACTTGAGACAGGGATAACTGATAATGATATATCACAATATATATCAAATTATCAAAATTGTAGTGCTTTAAAGTCTCCTTTAATTATTAAATTTATTAATAAAGTCATTAAACCTTTATTAAGAGCACACCCTAGGGCTCGCACTCTCAATATAAACGTCTTAAATTAGGCACCATAAAACTTACATATCTAATATCTAAACATATTTAAGGAAAAATATATATTTATAGTTATAATTATAATTATAACTATAATAATGTCATCTCGAAACCAGCAACCTGTGACTAATATCGGTTTATTTTATAAGCAAGTTGATGACTTTAAGGAGAAATTGCTGATCATTTTAAATCAATTTGAGAAAAAGAAAGAGATCATTGAGCTGCATAAGTATTATGATAAACTAATGGCTCTGAAGAAGGTTAATGTTCGTAAACCTATAGAATTATTCTATCAATACTGTGTAACGTCTGCTGCTGACCAGATTTTAACACGTGATGAAACGTTTTTTGTTGGAGAGTTTTCTAAAATAGAAAACTCTCAATCGACGTTTATTATAGATGAAGCACTCGATATAGTGACTCAAAAGGATATTTTTTTTGTATCACAAATCCGTGATGTCTGGGCTTCATTACAACCATCGGTTAAGAATAATATTTGGAGCTACGTTCAAGTTATTTGTCTCTTATCTGAGAAAATTATTGGATGTAATGTTTTATCAACAAGGCGGCAAGTTCTCTTACAAGAAGGTAAAATAAAAGGCTAAGGATAAGACTAGGTCTTAGGTCTTACTACAAAAAATTGTTATATATTTATTTATTATTATACATAAGGAATAATCGTATATATTGTGTTATATACGATTATGTCAAGTGTTGTTGATGTTGTTGATGTTGTTGATGTTGTTGATGTTGTTGTTGTTGATGTTGTTGATGCTGTTGGTGTTAGTTCCACATCTGAACCGTCTTCTGAGCAAACCAATCATCACCAGGTCCAGTTTAATAACTACTTGGTTGAGTTTATTCAGAAGATGAAGGTAATTCTCCCATCTGAAAGTAGAGTATTTGCTAAATATTATAAGTATTATCGGGGATACGTTGATCAGGATAAAAGAGTTGCGTTTATAGCTGAGTTTGTTCAATATATTTCAAAATATAAGAAGGAAATATCACTATGTGATGAGGGATTATTTAGTGAAGAAGATGACTATTATCCAAAGAAACCGATCCAGTTAATGAAAGGGATAGATTTTAAGAAAATTTGGAGAAATGATGACTTAACTGAAGGATCTAAGGAGAATATCTGGAAACATTTACAGACATTATACCTGATTGGGTCATTCGTTTTGAAAGAGCATGATGAGTATGCTGAACTAATGAAACAACAGAGTGAGATCATTAACAACTTGTTTGAGAGTATGGTGTATGAGAAGAAAATTAAAGCTGATGCGGAGCGGATGAACCAAGCGGATATTGAAGCGAATAAATCAAGCGGTTTTGATTTGAGTCAATTAAGTGATCTGTTTGATGGTGATAATGTAATTACCCAGATCGCTTTAGAAATTGCAAAGGAAGTTAACCTATCAGGTGATTTAGGTGGTATGGGAGATCCATTCCAATTGATTCAGACACTCTTCAGTAAAGATAGTACTAAACTACAAGAAATCATTGCTAAAGTGAGCCAGAGACTATCCACAGTTTTAGAAGAAAAAGGCCTAACCGAGGAAGAATTGGTTAATCAAGCGAAACAAATGAATGATAAGATTCTGGGTAAATTGAAGGGTATTCCAGGTATGCCGAATATTGAAGAACTGAGCCAAAAACTAGCATCACAGCTATCCTCTAAGAATCAATCAGAAGGCAACGGTCATGAAGGTCCTGTTCATAATATTCAGGAATTAACCGAACAATTTAAGCAAAACTTATCACAATTGGGTTTAGATAATATGGATAATGTACAGAAGATGTTTAGCCATATTATACCCTCTAGCGGGCCTAGTGGTCCTGAGAAAACCGATGAGAATAAGGTAAGAGAAGAACCAGTAAAAACGGAGAAACTTAAGAAGAAGTTCGGTAAAAAACGTAAATGACAATGACCATGAAAATTATAAATTATTTTGTACATAGATGATATATTTGTTGATATGAATACATCATTAACATATGATTCTGAGCAGAAGAAACACGTAAACGACCCATTTTGGGCCGATCGAGTGGAGATTTTATATGATTCTAGCCGTTTAATAGAATTCTTCCCTACATCCGATATGAGTGATACCGAAAAACTCAATTCCCTAACGCGATTTTTCATTTATTTAAGTATAGTTTTATTTATAATTTACCGTAATTATAACTTGTTATTTATCGGTATTATAGCATCAACCATTATTTATATAATTCATTATAACGAAGCCAAGAAACATGCTTCTAACCAAGAACAGTTTGATGATCAGATTAAAGATGAATTATCGATCAAGAAAGATACTCCTATTAAGGTCAATGAACTTGGGGATATTTGCCAGTTACCAACACCAATGAACCCGTTTATGAATGTTTTACTGACAGATTATACTGATAATCCAAACCGTCCTCCAGCGTGTGCCTATAATGATCCTCAAGCCAACGAAGCAAGAGACAAGTATTTTGATCATAACCTCTATAAGGATGTAGAGGATGTCTGGAATAAGAGAAATTCACAACGGGAGTATGTAACACTACCAGGAACAACCATACCGAATGACCGTGATAGTTTTATGAAGTGGTGTTGGAAGACAACCTATGTCTGTAAGGATGGTGACTTGAACTACTGTTTACAAAACGAGGATATGAGATTACCTGGCTGGTCTGGTTGATTTGAAATCCCTTCGACTCTTTCGTATCAACTCATAATAGCGCTATTATGAGTTAATAATTGAATAATTTCCCTTATTGTCTTTTTCCATACAATAAAAATACCACATGATCCTGAGTCAAATTACATCATTATATTCTCTTATTCCTCGTTAGGAATACCGTTTGATTTTGGTTGAACTAAATAAATCAATTATTTAAAAAAAATCCTTAATTTAAAAATTGATTCACATAAATACGTAAACATATATATATGTATACATATACATATACATATACATATACATGACTTCACTTGTGAAACCAAAAATATGTATTAAGAAAAAAATTGAACAAAATCACAATAATTCCATTAATAATGGGGGGGAAACACATTATAATTTCATTGAAGTTTGTGCTGGAGCTGGTGGGTTAAGTTCGGGTTTAATTAAAGCTGGGTTTGAACCGTTACTATTGAATGATATGAATAGAGATTGTTGTGAAACATTGAAGATAAATCATCCACATGCTAATATTATTCAAGGATCAATGGAACATATTGATTACACACAATATATTGGCAAGATTGACTTATTGACTGGTGGAGTACCGTGTCAGTCATTTTCGCAAGCGGGGTTGAGAAAGGGTTTAAATGATCCCAGAGGAGATCTAATGGTCAAATTTATCGAAATTCTCAATATTATTAAACCCAGAATCTTTATGATAGAAAATGTCAAAGGTTTATTAACACATAATAATGGAGAAACTATTAAAACTATATTAGAGAATATTAACCAAAGTAATTTCTACAATGTAACGTATAAATGTTTAAATGCATCTAAATATGATGTTCCACAAAAACGGGAGAGGGTATTCATTGTAGGGGTTTTAAAAACAATGAATAATACATTTGAATTTCCAATTGAAAAGAGTGTCGTTAAAGTACTTAAAGATGTTCTTGTAGATGTTCCAGATTCTATTGGATCTGAATATTCTGAAGAGAAAAAGAGATTATTTAAAATGATACCACAAGGTGGGTGTTGGATTAATTTACCAGAAAATATACAAAGAGAATATTTGGGAAATAGTTATAATTCAGGTGGTGGAAAAAGAGGTATTTTATATCGTTTATCCCTGGATAAACCATCATTAACACTATTGTGTACACCTTCACAAAAACAAACAGAAAGATGTCATCCATTGTATGAGAGACCGTTAACTGTTAGAGAATATGCCAGAATTCAAACATTTGATGACAATTATGTTTTCACAGGAAGTTTAAGTTCACAATATAAACAAATAGGTAATGCGGTTCCCGTCGAATTAGCTAAAAATATGGGGGTGGCGATCATTAAAGTACTTGATTCGTGTAACAATATTCGTCAATAATTTTTTTCACAAAATTAATAATTTTATCCATATTTACACCAAAAATGAATTTTAGAAACTCTTTACCAACCATATGTTGTAGTGGTACACCTTCATGATATAATAATTTATTATCACCTCGTACTGTTTTCTCTTCCGTATCAGCATTTATACAGGCATATACACATGTATATGCCATATTATGTTTTTTAAAATTACTCAACTTATCAAGATTGGACTTTTTCGCGGATGCATTATCTGTGTTAGTTCTGTTTTTTATTTCAATTACGATTTTTCTTCTTTCAGATAAAACATCTAAACCAGTACAATGACCTGTTCCTAGATTGATGAATGTATCGTATTGTCCAATAATTTCCTGCCAAATTTCCCCAATTTTCATTTGTAATTGTTTGTGCTTCAAAATGAGTAATTTATAATGCATAACGGTCTTTGTATTTAACAAATCATAAGTAATTCTGTCTTTTTGTGGCCTCATCAGAATTTTTTTGATTAAGGGATTTATATTTGACAAATATAAATCTACATCAAACACAGATACAGTCTCCTCCACAGGTGCAGTCTTCTCCACAGGTACAGTCTCATCCACAGGTGCAGTCTTCTCCACAGGTATAGCCTTCTTCACAGATATAGTCTTCTTCACAGGTACAGTCTCCTCCACAGGTATAGCCTTCTTCACAGATATAGTCTTCTCCATAGGTACAGTCTTTTTCACAGATATAGTCTTCTTCACTGGTACAGTCTTCTCCACATGTACAGTCTTCTCAACATGTACAGTCTTCTCAACAGGTACAGTCTCCTCCATGTTCGAAGGTAGTATATGTGACAATATATTGCGTATAAATAATGAATCAATTTTTACTACACTACACTACACTACACTACACTACACTCAAAGGAGTATCGTAAATGATACCAACATAATTATATCCTTCAGACATTATGTGATACCTGAAACCCGTGATCACTCAAAATCCTTTAAAATCAATACCGTTATTATCCAATCACATTCATAATGTTTACGTCGGAGTGAAAGACCTAATTATGCCATGGTCTCAGGCAGAAAAAATTTCATGGTTTAAATGTGGGAATTAATATGGTATTTTGAGTTAATATATATAAAAATTTATTTTATATTGATAATATAATAGATTATCTAGATGACTTCATTTAAAGATAAAAGTTTACTATTTTATAGTATTCACCCTAATGATGAACACAGTCGTGATTTTCTCAAAGAACTTGAGAAAAATCCAAGTTTGAAGAAGCAATTTATTTTAGTATGTGTCAATGATCCAAATATCCGCATTCCTGAAAAAATTCGCCAATTGAATAAAGTACCCGTGTTAGTTGTTTCAGGTTTTAATACACCAATTTATGGACCAGATGCGGTTAGCTGGTTGAAAAATAATACGTTTCAAGAGAAAGCTAACGGCCTTGATTATGGGTCTTTGAATCAAGATGATTCAAAATATTCTTATATCAGTGATGAAATGAAAACAAGCGACTATAACCAATTTTTTAATAGTGATTATAACCATGGATTTACTGATAAAGATAGCGTTCTGAATCATCAGTTTTCTAATCTTAAAACAGATAGTCATATCACGACTTACGATGATTCAAGTGAAATGAAAAAGGACATCTCTAGTCAAATAGAACAACGATTGTCAGAAATCAGAAACCAACGTGATAAAGATGTTCCGCGTCCAATGAAAAGAATCGGTGGTTTGGATAATATGGCATCTCAACAGAACCAGTCTTTCTCTCATGGAAATGGTGGTGGAAATGGAGGAAATGGTAGTGGAAATGGTAGTGGAAATGGTAGTGGAAATGGTAGTGGAAATGGTAGTGGAAATGGAGGAAATGGTAGTGGAAATGGTGGAGGAAGCACCGCACCAACATATAATCCGAATCCATTTGCTAGTCACGTTGTTCCTCAACAACCACAACAAATGCAGAATAGACAACTACCGTTTAGTATGCCACAAATGGGAGGAGGTAGTGCAGGTGGACCTGCTGGACCCACTTTACCTTTTAACATGCCCATGCCAGTACAAGGAAATCAGATGAATAGGGGTCCCACATTACCGTTTAATATGCCCCAAATGGGTCCTAATTTGCGGCTTTAATTTCACATAATGTAATGACATTTGTAGATTACATTTATAATATTTTAAAAAAAATAAATTGCAATTTATTTTTTTTAAAATAAAAAATAAAAAAATAAAAATTTTATCATTATTCGTTTGGGAGATCCTCATCTGGATAATAAAACCATTTGAGATTATTGTCAATGTCATCTTTCTCTCTTAGTTTCTTCTCAACAAGGATACACAGTGGGTCACGTGTTGTAAATTGACTATGTTCAGGGATATTCAGCAGTTCAGCGATTGGTAGTAACTCCTTTGTAAGCTGCGTTGTTTGACAAACTTTACCCTTTTTAATAGATTTCTTGGATTTAACTTTACTATCATGGCGATGGTATTGAATCACTTGTGTGTTATAATTAATCAATTTAAATAAGAAATCTTGCTTCGATTCATCATATGCAATATATCCTATAATCGGTGCATGGTGTGTTTTCAATGGGGTTGTGTCAACGTCACATGTGATCATATTAGTCTTAAAATGAACCCCTATTGGCCTCATGTTTGAGGACCATGTCATAACATCTGCCTGAGACATGTTAACCCATTCATGTGTCTCTGGTAGATACTTTCTGTTTACTTGATTGATATGATGTCCAATAAATTTGATATGACCACTCGTCTGATAGGTATATATGTTATGAAATTTTCCAAAGTAATCTACCATAATATTACATAGATTTTCACTTTTAGGAGATCTATCTTGATGTTTAGTATGAATTTGGCGCACTAAGTACTCAAGAATATTCGCTTGTAATGATGACTGGTTGCGGGCCAAGAGAAATTGTATATCATACTTGTTAGTTGGTCGTAGTAATTCTTGTATTTTAAGTTCAATTGAATCGTTCAATGTCTGTTCTTTTGAATTGATACTCTTGGCGTTGGCGTTGGCGTTGGCGTTGGCGTTGGCTTTGGCATTAGGATCCACAACGGTTGAGATAGAAGGATGCGGGAGCATCAGCGCTTCTATGCTAATATGACTCTTTTTGATAGTTTTTGGTGTCATCTTATAATACAGTGGTGACTTTTCATCAACTAGATCATCTGGTTGAAAAATATAATATGGATCGTAATATATCAAATGACCGTTACGGTTATAACGATCAATTAATGGAATAGGTTGTCTCTGTGGTAATCTCCCAATAATGCGGTCAATCGCTTCATATATAAACTCTTCTTCTATACTGGGGTTTTCTTTGACAACCTCATAAACAATATTATCTAATTTCATAGCGAAATTAGATCGGAATAGATTCATAATGTATTGTTGTATTTTCTTTATCCGAGGTTCTGAAAAATATATGTTGTATGTATCCGTATTAATTGGTATATTTGGGTCAGGACCAGTAGGACCAAACCCTTCACATTGGTAATCACATAGCATATAATCACACTCTCTGCTAAAATCTTGGTCCTTCTTAAATTCATTATTGAAAATATTAATATTGTGATTAAGAGCACAATCAACAGCAACCCGCTTTAATACGTGTTCAACCTTCTTAACAAGGCGATCTTTACGCTCTACTCTCCGATAAACTTCTTCATCTGGAGTCTCTTTAAATAAATCCTGATAAGTGAAGTCAGTTTCAGGTACGGTATCAGATAACTCAATAGCATTTTTTTGATAAAGCTTCAAGTATTTGCTATAGGAGACTGGGGGTGCCGAACAATACTTAAACACTGTAACCTGACGCTCATCTAATCTCAGGTTAACATGAGAACAATGACGAGCCGCTCTACCAATAACTTGATATAATCGTGTATAATTGTGCCATGGATCAATAATATGAACTTCTCTAACCATCTTAAAATCAACACCCTCACCAGAAGCCCTAGATCCAATAATAACCTTAATATTCTTACCGTCTTTATTATCCACGTTATTAATAACAGCCAATTCACTCTTTAATTTATCCTCTCCTGTGTATAGAACGTATTTGGCTTGTATAAAACTTGAACATGCTGGTCGCTTATTATGTTCTTTTTTGGTTAGACCACAAATAGCACACCGTAGATCTTGTGATTTCAACGATGGTCTTAATAAGCTCTTGTTAAAATTATCTCGACTATATCTCATAAACCCATTTTGTTCTAACATTAGAGCAATCACATACACACTACTCTTAATAAATTCAGTGTATGTGTAAATAATACCCTTACTATTAATAACATTTTTCATATAGGTTTCATATTTTTTTGAAAATTTCCCAATCTGTGATAAATGAAGAAAACCGTGCCCTTCATCGTTAACAAGCCCTTCACGGTACTTATAAGTGGTTATTGTTCGCTTACGACCACCGATTTCGTATTGCGTTCTATCCTCAATAAACGATTCATTAAACCCTTTATCACCATATCTAGCATGAGTTTCATTAGATCTCTCAGGGAAAACAATGTTAGATAATTGTAAACCTGTTGTTTCTTTCATAGAAACGGTATCGATGAGTCTTAAATAATTAGAAAACTGATAAACACTCATCGGACATTTAACTAGATTTAAAGTCATAATATAGTCTATTTCATTAATTGGCTGACCACCTTCTTTAAAGAGAGGACGAGGAATATATGTTTCAATACCTGGGTGAACTGAATCACCTTTAAATTCGACTATTTGGGGAAATGTTCGTGGATCTTCACCGCGAACATATGAAATATAACCTCTAGCTAATTCACTAAGTAATGATTCATTCACAACATTATCAGTGGGAAATAATAGATTACTATAAGTGAGATTGGATACATTATCACTAGATAATAGCGGTTTATATTTCCTAATGAGTGATTGTGGTGCAGGATCAAAGAGAGATGGCCGTTTATCATTCCTGAGCAACATATCCAATAATAACATAATATCTTCAGCAACGTTTTGCATTGGTGTCGCTGTTAATAAAATAAGTTTAATCCCAGTAGAATCTTTAAAGATTTCATTAAAGACATCAATTGTGCGCCGCTCAGATTGTTTAATCTGTCTTCCACTCTTATATTTATTAGCCTTATCGGCCTTATCGGCCTTATCGGCCTCGATAGTTGTAGAGCTATCGGTGTTTTTTTCTTCATCTAAAACAGTCAATCCATGTGCTTCATCGATAATAAAAACACTATCTGAAAAATATTGACCAATTGTCATCTGATTCCCGTCTTCATCATATGGTAATTTTTTCTTCAGTGTTACATCAACATAATTTGTAAAAGCACGCGCCGCTATAAATTCATAATATTGATGAATAAGTCGTTCACTTTTCCGTGCACGGCGTTCTAAATCAGGTTCAACTTCAGGTGAAATATAATACGTATCACCAACACATTGTAATGACCCCCGAACACTGCCTTTCATCTCTTTTTTATCTTTTTCCATACTGTATAATTCTCTTAAGAAATTTCCCTGTAATTGCTCCTTTGTAATGACATAGATTTTCTTACCAAGTTTATGAACTGATTCTTTGAGTCCTTCTGCAATTTGCACTGCACCACATGTATTATGACAAATAATACCATCAGCAATATAATTATGAAAATTATCAATTTCTAAATCATAGACATAACCTTCGTATAACTGTTCAGAGATACTTTCAATCTCTACTAAAACGGATTCATTTGTGTTTAAGACGACAGGTACAACAGGTACGACAGGTACGACAGGTACAACAGGTAATTGATTAATCATAGTCATCAATTGATTATTCTTCAAGTGACTCTCAAAACCGATTTCTTCATGAAAATGAAGAATTTCTACCCCTGTTAATAATCCATTCAAGTAACTATTGGTGCGGGCTCGTGACATCTCTATTCCAAATTGTTTAAACATATGATAAATTTGCTCTAATATTGATAAAGATACCGTTAAGAGTTGAAGTTGTTGAGGATTAGTGTCAATCCTTAAACAACAGTCACAATAGACTCTCAAGAACCCCCTGATTTCCGTCAAAGCAGCCCGCATGACTATTGATGGTATGACTCGGTTCAAAAATGAGACTCCCCACTGGTAATCATAACTCTTCAGTAGATTCTTATAATCATCTGATTGAATTTTTAAACAGCATTTCTCATAACAATTCTCAATGATAAACGGTTTATAATTTAACTTATATTGATCACATACATTAACAAACATATCAACTAAATCATAACATGTTGAATGATCTAAATTAGGAAACAACATTTGAGAGCGGTCCTCACTTTCACACGCGATAGCTATCTGCCATCCTAAAAATTTAGCCAAATCTAGCCCAATTGGAGAAATATTGGTCTCATTCTTTAAAGCCTTAGGTATTGAAACCGATTTAACATTAGATAATTGATTAGTCCACCCCTGTTCCGTTAACACATGATGTTGTGTCGTCATTCTTAACTGGCTTCCATTTTTTAAAATGATATGGCGAATCGGCTCGCAGATTTTCTGGCGATACAGCCTCTTAACAGGAAATTCCATGATTTGATGGGACTCCTCATTATACGTATTGATTAATAGTTCTTTACTGAGTGTTTTCCATTCACCGAGTTCCTCATCCTCATCTTTAACAATGTGTTCATCTGTGGTTTGTGCCCATAAATTTTGAATTTTTTCCAAATGACCATTAACATAGACATTTGTATCGGGTAGTAGACATTTACCTGTACCGACTCCCCAAAACATTAATAAACCATTATAATTGGTTGGTCCAGAGACAAAATTTCTGACAAACTCCTGGTATTTCTGAAGATTAAATTGTTTGGGATTGCACGAGTCTTCTAAATACTTATCCAGATGCGTTTTCAGAGGAAATGGTAATGATTTAGTTTCGTTAAATTGCTTTTTAGAATAGATGTCTTGATAAAATTCGGGCTGTTGGTAATCTGGATATGACATAAAACCTGTCTTTGACATATTAGTATAATATTATATATTATTATACTAATATTTTTGATTGTAAAAATTGAAATTATATATGATACTATGAAACGTATAATAAGATTATTATTATTTTACGTTTCAAATGAACCATAAATCAGTCTGTTTAAATTGTGGGAAAAAGGGCCACTGCTCAAAAACATGTCGACATCCAACTAATAGTTATGGGTGTATTGTCTTTAAAAAATCAACAGATGGGATTAGATACTTAATGATACAAAGAAAATATACACCTGAATATATTGAGATGATACGTGGACATTATTATGAAGTACACACGGATGAGATTAATTATCAATATCTAATCTTATTAATTAATAGCTTATCCTTGATAGAAAGAAATTATATTCAACAACATGGTTTTGACTACTTATGGAAAAACATTTGGCAATGGGTTGGAACCGAAGACCAAATGAGGAAAATTCAAAATGACTTTCAAAAATGTCAACACCGTTTCAATTTATTGAAGAATGGCCATATATTTGGTCGTTATGGATTCTTGAGTTTCCAAAAACTCTTTCAAAGTATGCCAACGACACAAACTGAACCCGATTGGGAATTCCCTAAGGGAAAAAGAGAAGGATATGAAGCAGATCAACGATGTGCGATAAGAGAATGTTGTGAGGAAACAGCGCTCCATATGGCAGACTTTAAAGTATTTCTACATGTGACACCATTCCAAGAAACATTCAACGGTGTTAATAATATCAAATATTGTAATAATTACTATCTAGCCGAATTAACTAACATTGGTCGGTTAATTTACTATAATCCTAACCATATTGAACAAAATAAGGAAATTCGCAAAATTGGTTGGTTTACCATTCAAGATATGTGTCAAATCATTAATCCTAAATGCACATACCGTATTAAAATAGTTAATGATATTAACAATCTCGTAAGTAAATTGATAACACATGACGTTACGAAAGCTTCTTAGCTTAGTTACTTATAGAAAGATAAATTACTCATATGACGTTCTTCCACAACGGTTCTTAATTCAATGTATTTTGGATCATTTAAAAGGTCTTTGACCAATTTGTTCAATTTTCCACCCATACTGTAATAATTAGTTAGCACTGAATACTCCACGAAATAATATAAACTCTTGCTACTATAACGGTAATCAAACATATTTATAACCTGTTGTGCTTCGCTAAATAACCGATTATTCAAATAATACTGAATCGTTTCAGGAACATTTGTGAGATTGTGTACGGTTTCATAATTATCAATGATTCCAGTATAATCACCATAATAATAGTTAAATAAATCAGGATATTTACGCACAATAACAGTGGTTATTGCCTCATCTAATTGATACCATTGATCAGCAAGCATGTCTTGAAGTTCATTTTCAAAGAGACTAACATATCTCAGGATATTATCCTTATGACCTGTCAACATACCACCCGCTATATTATGTCTTGTCCAACGGAAATATTCTTTAGGATGTAAATCGGATGTTAAGTAAGGGCGAATCATCAATAATTTGAGCTTATCTTCTATCTTCCACTGTTCAACCACACTTAGGTCTTTGGTAAACCGATAAAGACCAAAATCCATACAAATGAAAGTTTCAGTATTGAACGGGTTATCTTCTATACTCTCCTTCCACATATAGGGTCTAGCATACATTAACATATGATATAATAAAGTATCTTTGGTGATATTCCGATTTTTTATCTCATAAGTTGTTTGTAATTGTTCAACTTTATCCTTATATTGATAGGTACAGAATTCACTGATTTCTTTCTTTTTGATAACCACATTTTTCTTGTTAAAGAATAACATTTGCAAAACTGGATAACATGTACTATCTGTCCAAATAATAACGGGGAATGTTATAGTTAACCAGTGATGAATATTACCTAACATATCAGAAATATGTGATGGATTACCAACATTATATAATAAGGTAATTATGGTACTATGTTTGGCTTTGGGATGAAGCGTTAGTGGTTGATTAGAGACCTGTGGTAATTGTGGTAATTGTGGTAATTGTGATAATTGTGGTAATTGTGGTAATCGTGGTAAATGAGATTCTGATAAATAATTTTGGCACATTCTTTCATAAAAACACAAGTTTTTTAATTCATCGAGTGTCATTTGACACTTCTTGTTAATATAGGATCTCCAGACATACTGACATGCCTCATAACATTTATCATAATTCTGATACCCAAAACTGTGAGTAATAAACTTATTGATTGGTGTCGTGGGGTTCTCATAGATGTAACAATAATTGGTAATCATTTGCAAGTAATCACCATAATACTGTTCAAAATACTCAGGATATTTGAAATAGACTGGACTATATAATTGTTCATCCGCATGACCATAACCCTTGTCCAAATAGGATAAGAATTGTGACTCAATTTCATGACACACATTGTTCATGTACTTCTTATGACCTGTAAAAAAACCAGAACACATACCACAACGACCCATACGGAAATATTCTTGAACATTATCAACTAAACTCTGAGGCTGATAATCAATATAACACGTGGAAAATTTATCACGATTGGCCGAAAACGCCTCATCTAAGTGAATTAAATTTTTATAACCCATACGCTCAATACAGATATTAATCCAACAAAAATGACTACTAGCAAAAGGGTTTTCTTCAATGGTTCTCTTTAGTAACAGATACCGCGCCATACAAAATAAATAATAACTAGCATTATTCCGCGGGTCAAATTGATACGGTTTCTTGAGGCGATTACTGATAATTTGACCACGGTAATGACTAAAGGGTTTATCTTCATATCCAGGATGCCCGATAAATTTCAATTGTTCAAAATCAACAATAATATATCGCGTTCTTTCACTCAAATGTGGTGGTCTTAACTGTTTTAATTGCTCTAAACTATCTCGATCACAATAAACGACTAAATTATATGGGAAAGACATCGTTGCGTTAGAGTGAGTTAAATAGTAATCTTTAGATCTGACATCCTGATTCGTATCGAGTGAGTTAGTTAGATTAATATAAGCGGTTACCATTGTCCAATTGTTATTGCAAGAACGGCGTGGAAACACGTAATCATATAAATGAGTGAATGTTACGACACCCGTTCCAGACCAGTGACCATAAGCCGTAATGTCAAATTTCTCTTGCTCGGGGATTAATGACCAAAACTTATCACGCATATCCTTAAAATACCAAATATCATCACACACTAATAGTCCCTGATAATGGTGCTGACGTAAAAATTGGTAAAATTCATATTCAGATGTCCCGTTATGTGGTTCGATATCCATAAAAATAATAGCGGATGAAAGTAACTTATTTAACCACGGTTCCCGACCTTGGCTTGTCAACAAATCACATAGATTAAAATGAATATTATGGCGTTTAGTTACCTCTGGTTTACTTATTTTGCTGCTAATATCAAAAGTATAAACAGTATTTGTCTCATTGTAAGCTAAACAATACGCATCATAACCGTCACATGATCTTAGATCAAAAATATCGCGATTATTAAATAATGTGGATAAATATGCTAATAAACGGTAATGTTCCTGACCAACTGGACCGTATACATCAGCACAACTAAGATAACTAATATATTTCTCGAACAAAGGTATATTGATGTCCATCGGTGTATATAAATTACATATAAACTGATGTTGTTATGTAGATAAAATTACTTTATATAGTAGATTGCTCCAAGTAAAATCACTGGAACCATAATGGCTGCTAATGAACTATAATTGAAATCGGCGAAGTTCTCAATGATAAACTCTGTATTTTTGTCATGAAATGCCTTAAACATCTTACTATTCCAATGTGAAAATAGTCGATTCGATGATAAATACTGGTCAATTGGAACGGCTTCTAGATATTTGATATACTGTTGACGATACTTGGGAACTGGGAAAACATTTCCCAATGTCATGAAAAAGTTCTTATAATTGAAAACTTCTTGGAAATTTGGTCGTTGAGGATACCGTTGTACAATCATGAGCAAATATTTCCAAATAATGGCTGGATCACAAGCAGGATCCCGATGTGGAGATAATCGGCTGAGCCATGATAACAGAGTATCACGACTGGTTAAATTAACTTCTATTGGGTGATATTTAAGATAATTAACATAATATCTTTGGAACTTGGGGCTAATAATGACTTGAGGTAATGCTTCAAAGAATTCCCTATAATTTTGAACTATCTGATAATTAGGATTCTCTGGAAAATGACTCGCTATTGTATAAATAAAACACAGATCCATTGGGGAAGATATATCATATATTGATAATATAAATTTTCAATAAATGATACAAAGTATTTATTTGAAATCATATGATAAGATTAAGGTGACCATGTGACCATGTGACCATGTGACCATGTGACCATGTGACCATGTGACCATGTGACCATGTGACCATGTGACCATGTGACCACTATGACCACGTGACCACGTGACCACTATGACCATGTTTCGGGTTTCATATGAGGTGATAGGACTAAACGGATAAATCCTAAACTACCAACATCATATTCAAGGAACAATGGGAAGTCGTTCTGTAGATACATCGTGACTTGAGTTGATAGGCATGAACATTTAGTAAATTCAATCAACTTTTCTAATTTAACATAAATCTCTATGATTGATGAGGTATCCTCAGTACTTTTCTGAACTTTAATACTAGATTCCTCCTTATTAGTACGCGTTCTAATAATCTCTTGAATACCAATATCACCCTTGGTGTAGAACTTAAGAGTATCCTTATGGAAGGTTATCTTAACAACCTCACCCGAAACGCTCTTCAAATTAGTAATAATTGACTGTAAATCGGTTGAAGGCATCTGAATACTATAAGGATACGTCAGCTCTGGTGGGTCAATTGGGGCAACATTAACATCCATTGTATCAATATACACCTTATTACATTGACCCTTAGCCGCATTCTCAATCAACAAACCGAATGAAGTACTAATATCTGAATCGTCACCTGTATCATACTGGTCTGAATTCTCCATGGGATCTTCCACGAACAATGTTAAAATATCCTTGGTTCCAACACCCTTCAAAATTTTTGCAACATTAACCACATCAACACCAATCTTGAGCGGCTTTTTACAATAAAAACCATCAAAATTACTTGCGTTTAGAACTACTTGTGCGATAATAATGTGTGCTAAATCCATTTCTAAAATTTCGATCCCATCTGGAGTAATATTAATATTAGCTTCAACGATATTATTCTCTTTCAAGATACTGAACAGAGACTTAAAGTTACTTGGTTGAAGTGTCTCTATTTTCACTAGATATTGTGAGTCTCCCATTTATGTATTGTTTATTGTATTATTTCTAAATAATAAAATAAGTTTAATTCAATTTTTAATAATCAATTTTACAAAAATCAAATGACATACATTATTGATACCCAGAACCAATAGTTGTTACACGAAAAATTGATTATCCAAATTTGATAATAATAGATAATTATTATACATCAATGAATTCTCAAGAAAAAATTCCAATGTTACTTAATGTCTGTTATGGTGGTTATGGTTTTAGTAAAAAAGCAACACAAATGTATAAAGAGCGGAAGAGCGTAAAAACAAACTCTTATTTATTTGGATTACCGCGGTGTGATCCAATTTCTATTCAAATAGTGAGAGAATTAGGACAAGAAGCAAATGGTGACTGTAGTGACTTAAGAATAGTTGAAATTTACAAAGAATTAGAAGATTATGTAAGGGTTGATGAATATGATGGAACGGAGTCTTTTTCGTATCAAATTGATAAATATAAATTAGATCAAATAAAGAAAATTAATAATTCTGAAATTTCTCCACTTGATAAATTTCAAAAAATCAATGAGGTGATTGATTTTATTTTACCTGTGTAACAACCGATTCATTTATCTCCTTATCAGTAAACTGATACTCTTTGGAATTTGCATCAATTGGGTCAATTGGTCCTTCAACATAGCGGTATAATGGAACTGATTTAACAGTGGTTTGACCGAAGATTTCAGCATAGCTTCCCAATCGGTCACTCACAGGAGATGGAACTGTATTACTACGAGGTAGACAATTAGGTGGTCTCCATTGATTCATGGTCCAATGTGTTGGAGGGATATAAGTATAGCCTTTGTTTTTGACATCTTCTTCTAGACTCTTACGGATTGTCTTCAACCTCACAGCCAGAGTATTTCTTCTTGCATCGGTTGAAAGATACATGTTTTCAATATCCTCATTTTTCTTATTGAGCTCGTCAATCTTTTGGTTTAGATCAACATTAATTTTATTCGCATCAATAATCTGTTGGGTTTTCTCCTCAATCGATTGGTCTAAGTCCTCAAAATTAGCTTTCTCATTGACTAGTTGCCCTCTAAGTGCACTGATTTCACCTTTTAAGTGATCAATCTCATACTTCATCTGGTAAATTTGCTTCTGTGCTTCTCTCTGTTGCTCAAAGTTCGCGTCCATTGTTTCTTGTTTTAATAATTGTATATTTTTATCCGTATAAACAATCGGTAGATGGTCATCAGCAGGCTTAACAGAGGTATCGATTTGCTCGTTTCCCGTAGGTACATTCGGTTTCATAAGTTGAGTAACGCTCATTCGCGGTGATTGAATAATTTTATTATCAGGATTCACTGCGGTAACATCCTGTGAGTCCCCTGTGGCCGTGTCTGCTCCACCAATAAAGCTTTCGCGAACATATAATGGAGCCGTTGTTACAGGACGACTTTTCATATATTTTTGTTTCGCGTAAAATTTCTTGAGATCATTTAAATATTTACGATAAGGATCACCACATTTATCGATGTTTTGAAATAAATATTTCAATTGATTCCAATTATCTTGATAATCTCCAACAGAGTCAAACACCAGATCACGTTCTGGTGGATTTTTTTCTAATTTTGACTCAACGATAAATTTGTTACTATATGAAGGGTTTTCATACATCCGAATATAGTCAAATGGGCACTCATTGGGGTGATCATATAGAGCAACCTTACATCGTGTGTTATTGAACCCTTCACGGTATCCTTGTAATACTGATGATAGTATTGTTAATAATATTAAAATGAAGATACTGACTAGTATTAACAATAGATTCATTATAAAATTATCTTCCAGAAAAAAATCGCTTTAATTATCTTTATTAACAAACATTGGCACAAGTAAAATCTACTGCAGACTTGAAAAGAGTCTTGATGATGTCTAAAAGAGAATAGATTAAGACAACCACAAAAGCTAAATGTAAACGGGTAGTTTGGTCTAATTCTGGTTGAGGAATGAGACTAGAAAATAGGTAAACTAAACCAAAGAGGACTACTAAACGAGCTAAATGATTGCCAAGGTTTGAGACTGAATTTATTGGTTCTAATTCTAGTTTGGATTCCGTTTCACGTTGTACGCGAGGGCGTGGCATTGATAAAAGAACCGCTTTAGATACTGGTTTGAGCTCTAGTGCAGGTGACTGGTCTTGAGACGGATTCATATGATACTTATATACGCTATTGAGAAATTATGTCATTTGTAATGGCATAATTTCTATTTAAGTTATCTAATAATTTATTAATCTATTAATCTATTAATCTATTAATCTATTAATCTATTAATCTATTAATCTATTAATCTATTAATCTGTTAATCTATTAATTAACATGCGATCTCGCAGATCGTTGATTTGGTTGATACAAGTAGAGATCTGAGGACATCAACAAGACTGTATGTGATCACAACTGCAGCTGTAATCATTATCTTTGTATTCAT
>Ga0209492_1000057_pt1 | contig 35306 bp, 42 predicted proteins | sample PPLLak12cMay2015_FD_187253 | JGI IMG/M metagenome (GOLD analysis project Ga0209492, IMG submission 187253) | Freshwater sediment microbial communities from Prairie Pothole Lake near Jamestown, North Dakota, USA - PPLs Lake P7 Core (1) Depth... | ecosystem: Environmental > Aquatic > Freshwater >... | reverse complement strand
ACATAGTTGTCTCTGCAGTTGAACATGTTGTAGCTGTAGTTCCTACAATCTTCTGAGCTACACCCCCAAGAGATACAAATCCATCTCCTCTAATATCAAAAGTCCCTATATGCTGCCAAGTTCCTGCTGACCTAATAGGAACAGAATCATTTTGGTTTACAGAGAAATATTTATCGCTGTCCCAATAAGTAAGAAGTCCTCCTGCTCCAATTTGGGTCTTTTGAAATTTCCCATCAAGGAATAATTCCTCAATTCCAACTCCTATATTTACTGAAGCATCTATAGCCCTTGTATATGAATAAGCTAATATCCATGTCCATCCATAGTAATAATCATATGTAGAATACCAATATTCTACTAAATCATTTACATATAATTTATTAGATATATTAGGAACAAATTTTATATATAGAGATGAATCAACTGCTGTTACTTTTTGACTTGTTACAACTGACCAGTTAGAATAATCTCCTGTATATGAGCCTCCTAAAACTTTTGTAGTTGACCCAAGAGATACATCTGAACCTGAATAGAAATATGTTGATACATCAGCTGTCCAATCTCCTGCCAAAGTATAGAAGTGTCTTTCTACCTCTACATATTCTTCAGGAACATAATATGAAGGCTCGTCTCCTGGATTTCCAGTAGATGATTCCGGGACTACTACAGAGACATAAACGTTAGCGAGCATGTCAACAACATATTCTCCTGGACTAACTCTAATGTCATAGGAGTTAGCTCTTTCTGATGTGCTTGCATCAAGATAGGTGTTTCCTGTTGTCTGATGATTTTTTATATATATTGTCGGGTTCCAATTCTTAGTGCCTGAATAATAATAGCTGTCGCTCCATTGGTTTGACACAAGAGTATATGTGCTTGCAAAAGCCCTATCATAATCTATCTCCGTATTATTTATAATGCTGGAGACCAACATTATAGGTTGGTTTGTCATTTCTGCAACAACACTATTTGAAGCATCTGTAAGAACTATGCTTGGAGTATCCGGGTCTAATATAATCTTGTCTCCAGCTGTTCCTGTTCCTATTAGCTGTCCATTATCTATCTCGAAGTTTCCTATCTGCCCAAATTCTGCATTCACTCCCCCAGTCAAATATATCGAATCTGACCAAAGTCCATATCCTCCTATAGAGTTGTCTCTCCAAGTTAGTCCATTAAGTTTTCCTAATCTTACTTTCCTATTTTCAGGCTGTATGTCATGCGCGGTCATTCCATCAAGAACCTCCATAAATGGAGCATTAGAATCATCGGCCGTCAGATACAGAGCTCCTTGTCTGCTCTCGTCTGTAGGATTTCCTCGTCTTACAAATGTAAATCCCGTTACATCAAGTGAAGCGTCCATTGTCCAGTCTTTGACTGTATCTATATAGAATCCGTCAGCTACTGCGCTTGAAGGAATAGCAGACTTAAATAATAAATAGCAGGAAGGGTCATTTCCTAAATATCCATTTCCTATAAGAATAGAGGCATCAACTCTTGTTGTTGATAGAGTATATGAATAAGTTCCTACAGATATGAGACTTGCATCTCCATTATAAACAGCAACATTAATAGCAGTTCCTGCTCCTGACTGATCTATATCCCAGCCTACTGATAGATATCCAGTTCCTCTAATAGTAAACCAGTTGCTTCTAAAGCTCTCTGTAATATCTGTTAATTGAAAGTCGTATCCTCTATATGGAATATCATTTGCATCTACAAGAGTTGTTGCTGATATATTGACAAGACCCATATTTGGAGTAGCAGTTCCACCAAGAGGACCTTCTCCATCATTTCTCTCGTAATCCTCGTCATAGACCCATATCTGAGTCCCTGAAGAGTCATAGACCCACCAGTCATATTGATGGATATTATTTCCTAAGAATTGCTGGGACCTGATAGCATCATCAGGTAAAAGAGTATTGACATTTTCATCAACATAGAAATAGAAATGATATCTCGAAGCATCCAGATATAGTCCAGCTGGAATATATGTGCTTGCTTCTCCAGGCCAAACAGCTTCAACAGAAGAAGATATCCATAAGTTTCCATTTAGAGCTCTAATCTTGTGTAAGATTAATTCATAAACTGTCATAGATCCTCTTACCATAAGATTATCTAATTCCAGCCTATAGGTTCCTTCAGGCTCTTTTATTAGCTGATAACCAGTTCCGGTGAAGCCTGATATAAATGGAGTTGTAAGAGCATATTGGCTATCATTTTTTTCTGTTCCAAATATAGATACATCTCCTAAAAATCCTGCATCATCTCTTACAGTTAAGTCATCATTTATTGTAGCATCTCCACCTATGTATAAATTAGATGCGCCTGATATATTTCCTTGTATATCAATCTTTCCATTTATAGATACATCTCCACCAACCTTTACATCATCATTTACAAATAAGTCGTCTCCAATAGATACGTCTTTTGTAACGTTAATATTTTCATTTACTTCTAATCCGCCATCTATAGTTAGATTGTCATTAGCATCCACATTTACTTCAACCTGAGAAGCTGCAGTTGATATATTTTCAAATACAATTCCCTGGTTTGTTATATTCCCAAGTTCTGTTACTTCCTGAAGAGTGCTTGCTGTTCCGCTTCCTCCGCCAGTTGAAGAACCTCCGCCACCTGAAGAGGAAGTTGTTGATTCTCCAAATACAGTTCTATAGACAACGTTAGTATTTATCTTGGACCCATAAGAAGCATCAAATTCAGGAACCTTAATAAGTTCCAAATCACAAAGTCCTCCTCCTGGAGTATAATTCTTTATTGCATTAATATAATACCATCCATTTCCTATCTTCCAATGCTCGATATATATCTTGTCATCGAAATTTCCAATAAGAATATCGTTAGCAGTTAGGTTAGCTTTGCATGTTAGGAATCGGGAATCATTCTGTAAGTTCCCTTCTATATCCTCTTTGTAATATCTGTTATAGAGGGTCTCGTTAGTCTCCTCTGGAACATTAAGATAAGTGTTCTCGCTGTCCCATCCAAGGAATATATTGATGCTGCCATCAACATCATATTTCCTTCTTGGGGATAGAGTGTGAATTTTATTTACAGAACAATCTAACGTTTCCCATTCTGAACCATAAGGATAAGAGGATACGTCTATAGTGTTGATAAATGCTATTCGGGGTTTCCATGCAGTCTTAAACTGTTTGTCATCAGTTATAGTTGCTACAGGAAGACCGTCTGCAGGAGGATTGTATATAGGACCTCCAAAATATCCTGACCCTCTTTTACTTGCTGGAATTGTTGCAAGAATTGTAGGAGATATATTTAGAGTTACATCATTCTCCTCATTACTAAATTCGGAATCGTTAGCTGTATAGTGAGTATAAATTCCATCTGGGAACTTAGCTTTATAGTCTGCAGTATAGATATCGCTATCGTCAATAAGTTTGAAAGAAGTTCTTTTTGGAAAGACATTCTTTACAGGTCTGTGTTTTGGTTCAGAAATCTTTTCTGTCCAATCCCTATATTCTCCTGTTGAGTAGAAATCTTCAAACGTCTTGATATGTAACTTGTTCTCGTTAATTTCGTCTACAGTTATAAACGCATTAAACATTCGTAACACATCATCAAGAAGCGCAGACTGTTTATAACTCCTTGGTAATAAGTCATCTAAGTCTATAGATTTAGCAGGTCCTATAAGACTGTTCACCTCTGAAATCTTAATGAAACTCCAAGGGCCAAATATAAGATTTATAGACGCCAAAGAATCTGGATTCCTATGAATATAGAACCATGATTTCTCTGTAACCGATACAGTAACAGAACCATTATAATATGATCCTGATCCAGTTCCTATAGTTATTTCATCGGCTATTGCCTGCTCTTTTCCTCCGTCAGTTGGGTTCCATGTAGTTAAAGACCACTGAGTAGTTCCAGCTGTGAGAACGCTTGTATTAAAGAAATACATGGAGACATCAATAATGAAAGTCCCTGCATGAGGAAGAGGAAATCTCTGACCGGTGTAATCATATAGTGCAGTAGTTCCTACATTCTTAGTTGAAGGATATTTGAATATATCATCATGTCCGCCTGTAACATCATTCGCAGTCCCTGGAAGATAGCTGTCTTGGAAAGTCCATCCTTTTATAGAATAGATAGGCTGAACCTCTGAAGATATCCAACTTGTATAGCTTGCTCCCGTAAGCATAACAGTAGTTGAAGGATAGGAATAGGCTGTTGGGTTTCCTAAGTAGTATTTTGCATAGAGGCTGCTGTCAGAAGTGAACTCCAACCAGTCTGTATTGAATACAAAATACATTTCCTTTAAGACATCCTCCATTTCTGAAGTCATCTCATAGGAATATCCATTATCAGTAAAAATTTTATCGAATACCTGTTTGACAGCTAAGTGAGGAAAGACAGGATAGTCATCCATGAATCCATGTCTGTTCAGCTGATAGTCAGAAAGAGTATAAGTAGGCCATTTGAATTTCTGGTCCCAAGCAACGTAAGCATAGATATAGCCTTCTCCATTTTTAGAAGCATCTATATCAGACTTCATCCAAGACCTAACATTATTTCTGGTCCAGTTGTGAGCATAGGCCGTAGAGCCAAAAGTTATATCATTATCTGAATCCTGGTTTCCAAAAACAAGTTTGTCCCCAAGAACCCCATATAGAGATAGAGTGTTGGTGGAGATAGTTACTTCGTAAGTGCTTTCGGTTATTTCATCAATCTGGAGAGAGCCTTTCATTATAAGAACTCCATCCTCCATAATCTCTGCATAGACCTTCTTAGAGACATCATATCCTCCTGTCGAATTTATATTAAACAGGGCTTTGAATATCCTATCCGTATTGAGAGTATGCAGAACCGAAATAGGCTTAGTGAATGACGCATTCCTCTTCCCAAAATTCTTTATATCTTTTAGAAGAAAGTTAAGACTTTGAACTGATACCTCTTTGCTGTCAACAACCTTTCGGTCATCACCTACTCTTAAAAATACATTCTTCATTCTACTGGAATTGAACTATAAATTCGTCAGCATATTTCCATTTGAGGTCATAGCTGATTTGTGGAACATTGTGTCTATTTGCAATCTTTTTCCCTGTCTCCAAAAGTATTATATCATTTTGTGTCAAGTCAGTTTCGACAAGAGAGGCTTTGGGGGAATACCAAAGGTCTTTTAGAGCTGCTGATTTATCTTCACACATCCAGTCCGTTCTTACAAGATAAGTATTTTCTACTTTAGTTCCAAAAGCTTTATATTGCCTATTAGCTATATATTCCGTTTTAGAAATAGCTATATCATTCTCGGGAACAAGGTCAAAATTATAGGCCTCTGTGTTTCCAAGACTGTCTATATATTGTATCCTGTAATATCTATCGTATTTTTCTTTAAGGAGAAGAATATTAATCCTGATAGTCTCGCTTAGTCCTGTCTTTTCTGCTACAGTGAAATAGAGAGTGCTTCCATCAATAAAATTAGTTGAGGCCTCATCGTTAATTATAGCAGGATCTAAATTTATAGACAATATGCTTACATCTGCAGGTCCAACCGTCCAGTCATATATAAAAGTGCTGGTGTCTCCCGAAGCTTGATATCTCGTTATTGCAAGTCCATTAAAAGAACTATCTATTCCATTACTCTTTCCATATAGCATGTTAAGATGAACCACGTCTCCATAGTGAATATCTCTTTCAGTATGATTAGAGGTTAGGAATAGGCCTGATGAATCTGTCCTGAACTCATATAGTGAAGCGTCCCAAGTTCTATTGAATTGGTCTACACCATAAAAGGCCTTCTTAGCTACAGAGCTTGAAGTGCTATCTCCAGCATCCCATACACTCTTTGCCACAACAGAATAGTCAAGAACTATATCTGGGAAGCTATGAACCATAGAAGAATCTTCAGCTGCAAAAGTTGCTACAAGGAAAGGTTGCAGAATTGCCTGAACATCAAAAGTTGCTTTATTGTTCTCGTCCTTCTTTACCTGAAGTGTTCTGGTTTCTGCCCCTATAGTTACAGTAAGCTGATAATAAAAACCTGCTTGGGCGTAATTACTTGCATCATATAATTGCCATTCCTGAACAGAATAAACCGGCTGGATATAATCAGGAGCAGACAGAATTGCTATTGCCATGATAGTTAGTGTTTATATTTAATACAAAAAAAGGAGACCTTTTTTTAATCTCCTATTTCTCCCCAATGCCGGCGTCATCAAAAACCTTTTGGAGGTTTAGTGCAACGTCCGCTGCAGCAGCTGAACCAATATCTGAATACAGGTCATTAAGTTCTTTATAGAATAGATATATGAAAGGTCTGGGTTTTATCCCTTTAGCAGCTATAGACCTGCTGAGAAGAAAGGTCCTTGTTTTAGATGATACAAATCTGCCTTTGGAATCTCTGAATTGTCCTATTCCTTTAGCTTTAGCCCAATCTTCTATTTCTTTCCAGGGCATTTTTCCAGGAAATCTATTCCATTTATTTCTTGGATCATAAATTGAACCTCTACCCCAAGGATATCTTCCTTGGTCAACATATTCTCCGTATGCTGGAAAGGATATAGTTAATTGAGGTCCTTCTTTTTTATCTTCTACTTTATAGAATATCTTTTTAGCCAGAGCAGTTCCTTTAAGAGCTTGAGCCATTCTCATAACTGTATCAGCTCCATACTTCTCTAATACCTCTTTTACATTTACTAATCCCTTATCCATTACCCTTTGGGAATTTTGTTCTCGTCTCTGGAGAAGCCTGTTCTGATAGAAGCATTAACTTGCCATCCGCATACTATGTCTTCAAATTCTAACATCCAAGGAGACACTCCTGCATTATAGTCTATGTCAAAACCAATATTGCAGTGGTTATCGTTAAATTCCGTTAGGAAGTCGTCTACAAGAAGCAACATGCTACTCATAACAGTATCTATATTGGAATAGTCCCTTTCTACTCTGTCAAAGAAATAGATAGGAATAGATACGGTCCACACTCCATAACCTGCTGATGGAGCTATAGCTGAATAGTCCAGCCACATAAGAGGATATAGTCTCTGATCCTTAGCAACAAATTCAGTAAGAGGTTTGCTCTCGAAAGTTGCTATCTGACTGTGGGTTCCTGCCCAAGTCCTGAAAGTATTTATAATTTTACTTAATGAGCGTTCCATATCTCGTATTTTCCGTTTTTCATTTTAAGAATTTGATTTCTGAGAGGATATCTCTCTGTATAGGATACGTGAACCCATGCTGGTTCATTATCATCTCCTGCTTCCCATATCAGCTGGTCAAATTCTAAATATTCTTTTATATAATCGAAGACCTGTTTGTTTGTAACAATGCCTAAAATTTGAGCATCTATATCTATTGCCTCTCCAAGAAGGTGCTGAGAAGATTTAGCTCCACCTATTTTTTTATTTACTGCAGGGCTTCTATAAAAAGAAGATATAGCAATAGGTTTTCCAAAATATTCTCTTACAGGTTCAAAGACCATTTCAGCAGTAAATCTCATCACTGCTAATATCTCTTCTGTAGGATCGTTAGGCAACCTCGTCTGGGTCATAGTTGCCTCTTTGTATGTTATGTGCTCTGATATCTTCATCTTGAACTTGGTCCTTGAACATAAATATCTGGTCCATCATAGTAAAATGAGATAGCAGAAGTTCCTCCTTCAGCAGGAAAGTCATCTGCATCCGCCTGAGTGTATTCAGGAAATGATGCTCCATTTACATTAAGATATAATTGAAGCTTCTGAACATACTGATTAAGGAATACCTCGTTGTCCCTGATTAAGTCTCTAAGTTCAGATATATCTATAGCAGTAGAATTAGCATTAGAGCTCTTTACAATACTGTCATTAGTAATCCTATAAAGAATTTTCTTCTGAACTATAATTTCTGTTGCCTGAACAAGAATAGGCCAAAGATATTTTACTACCAAATTCTGATAGGATATTTCTAAGTTCCCATCTGCAACTCCTTCAGTAATTTTATTAAAGAGCTTGGAGCCTAAAACTGGTTCTAATATTTGGTCCTGAGCTAATTCCATAGAGAGCTTAATCGTTTTGTCGTCGACATTTGTGTCAACAAAAGACTTCTCTTTAAATTTTGCTATATCCATTAATAATACGCTCATGGTTATTCGGTTTTAAGTTTCTTTTCTTTAAGCTTCTTGCTGATATTCTTGCGGGTTGAGACAGTATGATATTTCCTTATAATTCCATCTCTTCCTACTCCCTTTTTCATACGGTCCATTTCTACAGGAGCTCCTGCATCAGCATCTGTATCAGCAACATCAGTCTCTTCTTCTGGTTCTACTACTTCATCTGTAAATATGAAAGGAGCAATATCTACACTTGGAAATTCATTTATATCCATAAACTTGTTCCATATCTTTGTAACAGTCTGCTGCATAGGATTTATAACGGTCTTGTTCCAGAAATCTATTGCAAGTCCTAAATCACTATTTCCTAATTCTCCTGGAGTTTTAATCCCTACAAGAACTGGGTCTGTAACTCTATGTCCTGAAAGAATTTTCTGCATAGTGTTCTCGTTGATAGTCATAAAGAGTTTGTCCTCTTTTGAACCACCTATATTATCTACCTTAGGAGCCTGAGTTGCATCATCAGCAAAAGCAATAAGAGGTTTCTTAGCCTGAGCTGCTCCTGTGTGCATCTTAAGGAATTTTCTTGCCTCTTCGTTCTTAGCTTCAGGAGTTCTGATATTGAAGAAAGTAACCATCACATCAGTATTAAGACCATTCTTAAATGCTGAAGTTCCATATTGGTCAGACATAATATCAGTCTCAATAGAGTTGATACATCCTACATAACTTGGAAGAGGATAATAGAAATATCCACTGATATAGGGTTTGTAATAGAATATCTGTGTTGTTGGCTGTAAGAATATCTTCTGAAGTTCTTCGCTATTTCCCTTCTTTACAGCATCTTCATAGGCCTGCTTATTTTCTGATGCAGTTGCCTCGTTGAAGGCGGGAATAAAGACCCTATCATTTCTCTGTTTTGACCAGTCCCATGAATAGTAATATCCTGAAATTTTTCCATTGTCATCTACTGTTGAGCATCTGACTTTGGAGAAATCTATATGTTCTATAGAGACTATCTTAGTCCAGTCCTTAGACCAGTTTATAAGAAGAGCTACACCTCCAAATAGATTTAGGTCATTACTTAATTTCCATAGGACCTCGTTAGCATCTTCCTGGTCATTTACTGCAGACATGAAAGTGTCCATCTCATCTGAGCCTTCTGAAGCATCCCATATAAATCCATTTCCTGATACTTGGTCTATCTTAGACCTCAGGATAGCTCCATGAAGAGCGCTATTAGTAAATAGCTCTATAAGCTTTTCTGGATATTGGGAATTACCATCTGAAGAGAGATAAGGAATCCAGTCTTTGCCCCTAACCTCTGTAAAGACAGGTGCGCTCTCTTTAGGGTTGAGTTCAGCAAATTCAAAATTCGTATATGCTATGATTGGTTTTTGCTCTTCCATAGTTTTTTATATTATTGTCAATTAATTAGTCATCATTATGATGGAAGCAATATGCTACTATCTGCAACGTTAGAATCATTCTCTATTATAGAGTTCTGAGCGTCAATGCTTAATCTTGCTCTCTGATTATAATAGTGATAATCATCTGTTGAATAGAAGTTCCCTGCTACATATATTTTAGTCGCATCAGCGCTTGGTTTAAATCTATATAGAGATGATGCGCTTTTAAAATGGTCTCCTATAAGTCCTCCTTGCTGATCATAAGCAGCTGAAAGAGAAGTTGCAGTTCCATCAGCTTTTGATATAGTAAATGAATTATCCCAAGTGGTTCCTACAACAATTATATTTCCAGCTGTCCACGGGTCCTGAATGATCTGAGATTGCGTTGACACTACAAATACAGAGCCGTCATTAGCTGGAACCCAGTCTGTATCAAGAACCCCTATTTCCGTATTTATTCTGCATATTTTATTGAACTGACTACCTCCGAAAGAAGTAGTGCTCATAGCTAAGTATAGATTTTTACCAGTCACATCCTGATATCCGCAATAGATTGTATCAGAAGATGCTCCTGTTCCTGTTCCAATAGCAGTGCTAAATGTTCCATTAAGAGAGCCATCAGCTGTAGTAATAGCGCAGATATTAGATGGAATAGTTAGTCCTCCATATGTTGTTAAACTTCTTCCTATAGCAATAAGGTTTTCTCCAGTCCCACCGAGGTCACTTATAATAAATAGTCCAGTGACATAAGAGCTGGTAGCTGCTGTAAAGCCAGAAGTTGTATCAAAGGCTGCATAAGTGCTTCCATCTGTTCCATCAATACAGACAAGTCTTCTTGCTGCTAAGCCTCCATAGGTATGGAAATAGCCTCCAACGTATATTCTATCATTTGTCGAATCATATGCAATGCTCGTAGGCATATAGTTATATCCCGATGAGGTCCCAAAGGATCCTGTCCAAGGAATTGAAGATCTTGAAATATTTCCGCTCGCTGCAAAAACGTTATAAGCAATTATAGGATCATTTTCTGAGACCCAAACCCAATCTGAAATTACTGTGCCTGCTGCTGGCATTTCAGGCTCAGCAACAAAATTGCCATCTAAATCAGTTAGGGAATAGAAATAAGTGCTTGAATCCCTCGTCGCTCTAAATGGAATAGCTACTTTGCTTTCTGAAGGAAATGCTATTTGTGCATATGAAGCATTGCCTCCTGTAGCCAAAGTTATAGTATGTCCTCCTACTTTAAAGTCTCCTTGAACTGGTTCTGTTGATGGAGTTGGAGTTGGGGATGTGCTAACATCAACGCTAAGTAGCTTATTATCAACTACAACGATTTGGTTTCCTACTTTAATTATGCTGCTCATTTTATCAAATTATTTATATTTTAGTAAATTCAGTTTCGCTTCCAAGCCCATCAACCTCAAAATGTATGTCAAATTGGTAGGTCGGAACGTCTCCTGTTACAGTATTATCATCTCTATATAGTTTACATAGAATTATTGCTGATTTTGTATATGTTGAAGCATCCACTCCTCCATCTCCTCTGTTAAGCTGATGTGTCGAAGAATCTATCCATGCAGCTACTGAAGTGTCCATTGTATAGGTCTGCCAAGCATTATTAAAGGAACCTCCTATGCTTGCTATTTTATAGTCCAATTTGTAAGTTGGAGCTGTTGAAGCATCTGCTTGTCTATAGTGAACGTGAGGATATAGTCTGCTACCTTCTTTCCATCTGTGAGGAAGTTGAACCTGGAAATATAGTATTTCATCAGGATCATTTTGTGGGAACATATAAGCAACCTCATCATAATCGAAATTAGGTAATGACGTTGAACCCTGTTTTCCCTGAACGAGAGGAACGAATAAGTCATCGTATCCTGTTGCAGCCCCATGAGCCCTGATAGTTCCATCAGAATATATTTCAAGGTAGTTTCCGTTAGCATAGTCTCCAAAGACTATAGAACCATCTACAACTGTTAGACCATCGGAAGAAGATTTTTGGAGATAAGCTCCATCTGCATATCCTTTATCTATAAGTGTTCTTTCATCATAGGATCCTGATTTATCCTCATTATATTGTATTCTTTGATAGGCCTGTATTGCTGACCCAGCAAACATTTCTAAGACCTTTCCATTATTTGAGGAATCTATAATTATTCCCGCATTTCCACCTCCAGTAAAACTCCATCTAATTTCTTCAGGACCCATGTCATCATAATATCTAATAGATGCTCCATCGGTTTCGTTATTAAGGATCTTAAAATAGCTATTCCCTACATAAACAACTGAATCTACTTTAGCTGCTAAACTTGCATCAATATCCACTAATACAGCGTCTTGAATATCCAATAGGCTTCCATCCTGAACATCTATAAGTTCCCCTGTAGATATTCCTGTATTCGTCCATCCAGCTTCTGAATATGCTAAGACATCACCAATACTTACTTCAACAACACTTACATCAGTTAGTGCTTCCAGAGATGTAACTGTTGCTACACTTACATCAAGAAGTCCTGTTTCAGGATTCCATACAAGACCATCTCCTGTATCAGCTGCAAGAACTTGAAGTTCATCATTAGAAATACTCATGACAGCTCCTGAAGCGTCTGTTCCAACATAGAGTATCTTTGTAGAGACGTCTACTGCAGGTTCTGCAAGAAGTATCAATCCTGAAGGATCTGAAGTTCCATATTTTAATATTATCTGATTAGGCATATCCCTTATTATTTTAAAAATCGTCCAATTCCATTATTGTATATAAAAGCTACTTCTGCTCCTGATATGACCCTATTATATATTGCAGTCTCGTCAATATAGGCATTAAGGGGATTTGTTTCTGCAGGATAGTTATCTGTTATATCTGTAAAGCCTATAGTAAAAACCTTATCTGACCTTGTATCTCCTGTTGGGGCCAATGGTTCATCATATTTAGAGACACTCGAATCATCTGCATTAAGATAGATATTTAGTCCGCTTGAAGAACCTGAACCACTATAGGTAAATACTAAATGTGTCCAGGCTGAAAGAGGAACTGTATCTATTTCTTTTACAGCAACTATAGCTCCTGTTGAATTTATAATTACTACAGCAGGTTTGTTAAGGTCAAGAAAGACATACCATCCTAATGTAATCCCATATTTATCATCACCTTCAATATAAGAGGTTTCGCATTTTCCCATTAAGAAGTTATCATCAAGAGCTCCTTTCTGAACTCTCTTTATCCAGGTGCTAATAGTCCATGCATCGGATAGCCCAAAATTATAAACAGATGGGTCAGCTGAATATGCTATAGTAGGAAGGCCTGAACCTATTCCTGCTCTTGGATAATAACATCGTATATTCTTTCCATTGCTTGCTTGTTGGCCATAGACACTTACTAAATCGTTATCGTCCCAAGAATCTTCTGCTGAGGTTGCTCCAAAGAGTTCATCAAATTTATAATAGCCTAAAAGTCCTGTAACAGGAATCCCATTATCTCCTAAATAGGTTAGGATTTCTGTCTCATACTTTAGTATGCTTGCATCATATTTTAGAATCTCGTTCATGAACCGTATGTTCCTCCTATTATTTGTAGTAGCATAGAATCTATCTCGTCTTTAGTATAGAACCATTGGGTTGCATCAGCTGGAGGTTGGTTTCTCCATTTATTAGGTGAAGAACCTGATGGGTCATATTGAAGAATATCATTAGTTGCTATAGATGAAATACTTACATCGGTTAGTTCAACTAAAGATGTAACCATATCAATAGATACGTCCAAAGCCCCAGCATTCCATTCAAGTCCTGAACCTATTGAAGCCTCCTTAAGGAAAGTCCCGTCAGGAATTAAGTCCTGCTTAGCATTTAAGCTTCCATCAACATAAGCCTGACTATAGAAGTCTGTAGGAATATTCGAACTTACTTCTGCTATGTCTAAAGTATTTTGATATATTCTTGCTGAAGCATCTATCTGTTCCAAAATATAGGTCCTTGTAGAGACATCAGATATAGAAGTAGAATTTATAGAAATAGCTGAAGTATTTGTTGCTATGGAACTATCTCTTGTTGCTAAAGACCCGTCAACATAAGCCTGACTATAGAAGTCTGTAGGGATTTCTGTTTTATCAGCCTTAGTATCATATAGGTCAGAGATGCTTGGGTCCTGAGGAATATCTGCTATCTCCTGATAAAGGTCTGCAATAGAAGCGTCCTGGGAGTGAGTATGTGTATAGACATAAGTGCTTAAATCTGTTACATAGACATCAAGATAAGCTATTGAAGTATCACGAAGTCCTAAGCTCCCATCAACATAACTTTTCGTCACGTCCGGAGTAACTCCAGATACATCTGTAACGAATAGTGAACCATCTTGCCAGTAGAACTGAGCTCCTAAAGAAGCTTCCTTAACGAAAGTTCCATCAGGAATAATATCTTGCTTAGCATTTAAGCTTCCATCCACATAAGCCTGACTGTAGAAGTCTGTAGGGATTTCTGTCTTTAGAGCAAAGCTGGAATCCACCTGAGATATAGTATAGACATCTGTAGGTATTCCATCTATTCTTGTTGAGAGGTCTTCGGTTATATTATATAGGTCAGCTATTGAAGCATCTTGAGTTCCTGGACCTATATTATCAATCCTTGTTGAAAGGTCCAGAGTATAATCATATAAATAAGGAATGCTTGGGTCTTGAGTTTCTGCTAATAAGAATAGAGCATCTATTGAAGCGTCTCGTGCAGCTAAGCTTCCATCAACATAAGGATAGTCCATGCTGGTTCCTATAGAAGCTTCAAGGGCTAATATAGAAGCATCCTGAATTGCATTATAGCTCCATAGGTCAGCTATTGAAGCATCATAGTCTCCACCACCTCCACCAGAAGTATCAGTTACATATAAAGAACCATCTTGCCAGTAGAACTGAGATCCTAAGGAAGCTTCTGCCAATGCCCAAGGGTGATTACTCTTGGAATTTCTATCAGTCAAATCATCATGAGGGAAAGAGGTAACAGAACCTGTTCCCGTGCTGAAGAGAGGATCGAATACAACATCGTATCCTTTATAGTCAAAAAGAGATGGGTCATAATAGACATCAGAATCCGTTTCCTTAACAAAGGTGTATTGCCCATTTTCCAGGAGGTTCATAATAGAAGCATCGATTGTGCTGCTATCTATCGGGCTTTCATATATGTTATATTCACCTGAGGCTCTGAGTGTGCCATCTGACCCATCTGTGAAATAAAAAGTGCTATATCTATCTGGATAGGAAGACCTGTCTATAAGAACAGCATTTACATCACTATTATAGAAGTCCCTAAAATTAAAGAGGTAGTGAAGTGATGCATCAGGAATCGTGACCTTAGAATATAGGTCATAAATAGTGATGGTGTTGGTCCTTGCCTGATATAAATTTATCATAATAGTTTTATATTAGAATCTCGTTAAAAAGATTTAGGAACTGACGTAAACTCGTTCGGTCTTTATCTATAATACAAAAAACCTGTTTCTTTTTTCAAAAAAAAGGAGCAACAAAATGCTGCTCCTCTTTAAGATAAGTGCCCGCTTTTTAAGCAGGTGTAATTGCGGCTAATTGTGCTGCATTAACATAACTTTCTGGACCGGAGAAATTACCGGCGAGAGTAAGAGTTTGACCTGCAAGGTCTGCTCCTGCTGTGCCAGATGTTCCAACGCTTGAAGTGAGGTCGAGAGCTGAGCAGGAATCGTTTCCTAAACACCATGCTTCTCCATTTCTGTCGACTGCAACTGCAATAAGTTCCTTGTCAGCCATAATCTTAACTTGATTAACCTTGAGAGCTTCATTCCTTGCAAATACAAGGGTAAGAACATGGTTATAAGAATAAGATCCTGCTGTAGGAGTTCCAGTTCCAGTAACAGTATAATTAGAAGTCTCTTTGGTCATTTCGAATTTAACGAAAGCATTTCCAACTGAGACATCACCGTCAGTAAAAGTTGTATTGTTAGATGCATCGATAGAGATGGTAACATCTCCATAATTAGCCAAAAGAACATAGCATAGCCCATTAAATCCTTTTACGGAATCTCTTGGAATGGTTTGTAATACTCCCATTTTGTTTTAGTTTTTTTGGTTAATAAAAAAGAAAGGCCTAAGACCAGGCTTAGGCCTCTCTGGATTAGTTAGTCTTGATGACCTTCGTTACATCTGCAACTTTTACACCAAGTTTGAACTGAGCTGCAAGCTCATGCCATCTTGCGTAAGGGTTGTATTGGAATGATAGGAAGTCAGTCTCATCTACAAGGTCAACGACCTCTATGATGTTAGTTGGGTTTGTCCAAACAAGTTCGTTAGAACCATTTAGTCCAACCATTGCAACTGCCTTAATCATTGTGCCAGGGATATAAATCTCTTGCATTCCTTTTCCGTCTGCTCCAACGGTTTCCATTGTGATGGTTCCGTTAAGATTGTAGAGTGCTCTACCGTAAGCAGCTAAGTTAGATGGAGACATTGCAAGGATAGTTTCTTCCATTGTGTATTCAGGGAAAGAAGCCTGCTGCTTGGTAGCAACTGCATTTACCCACTGAAGAATAGAAGCATCAGCCATGCTTGTGAAAGCTGTATCTGCAAGACCTAATGCTGTATAGGTTGAAGCATCGGTTATCTGCTTTAGAACTCCACCGTTAGGAATTTTAGCAGATGCATCCTGCCATAGAAGATATTCTACATCATAGAATAGTTTCTTCTGTTTGAGAGCGAGAATCATTTCCTCTGCAGGAAGTTCTGCAGGATCAGTGCCTCTTGTTCCAAGGAAAGCCATCATAGTTTTGTTGAGAGCTTCTTTGGTGTAGGTTTCGAAGATTTTCAATTGAGCGTCTTCAAGAACGACCTCTGTGATAGTGGTGCTTCCGGATCCAGTATTGTAACCAGCGATTGCGCCTGTAGAGATGTCCAGGTCTACATTGGTGATGTAGGGAATCTTGGTGCGATACTTGACACCGGTTTCAATATCAAAATAATCCTTAAGTCCTTTACCAGTCAAGATCATTAACTCGAGAGCTTTTTGTGGGTTAGCAGCTGTGAAGTCTGCTAAAGCCGATACGTTAAAGTTTGTTGCCATTTCGGGTTAAATTAATTTTGGTAAATAGATTTTTCTTTACGTTGATCTTCCAACCTACGGGAGATGACGTCAGTTTTTGATAAGATGGTAGGTTCATTCTTTTTAACAGGTGCCTGAACAAGACCAGAGGCCTTAATAGTTTCACCTAAGATTTTAAGGTCTGATTCGAATTTAGTCTTTAGTTCGGAAATTTCTGTTTCCTTTTCTTTAAGACTTTTTTCGAGACCTGTTTTCTGCATGCTTAATTCTGTAAAGCTCTCTGAGAATAGATTGCCCCATTCGACCTTTCCATTAGATACGCTGAACTGAACTGTGTAAAACCCTTCTTTCGTTAGGTCAACCAATTCTGCAAATCTGTCTGGATTAAAGAAACTCATAGGGTTCTTTCCTTTTTCTGCTTCTACAACTTCTTCTTCTGCAGGGGCTTCTTCAACTGGAGTTTCTTTAACTTCAGCGATTACACCTTCAGCAACAACAAGAATAGTTGTTTCAGATATAGGATATTCCCCATCAGCTGCGGGTGCTTCTCCTTCTTCTGTAACAACCATTACAGCGGTTCCGACTTCAGTATTTTCATACTTAATAACGGTTCCGTCTTCCATTGTGCTTTCTGCGAATACAGTTTCTGTAGACTCAGGGGCTTCAGAGAATTTAGCGATAACGCGGTCCAAGATCTTATGGAGACGTGTTACTTTTTCTTCTTTTTCAGCCATAATTTAGTAATTAAGATTAGATTAATTAAACAACTGTTACGGCCCATGAATACTGAGTTGTAGATCCATCGGGTGTAAAATACATAGATGTGTCAACAACTGTAATTTGATCTGATACAACTGCCTGAATTGAAGCGTCTACAGCAGCAAGAGCAACATTAATTGCAGCTTCTGTTGATTCAAGTGGACCTACTCCAAACCAGTCAGGGACAAGGTTTACTGTTACAGCCATGATAAATAGTTTAAATTGTTCGTATAGTAATACAAAGTGTTAGAAGCCTGTTAAAGAAATATCAGGATAAAACTTCTATTGGATTAGAACATAAGATGATATATAATATATTTTAATACAATATGACTTCAAAAGAAAAAATGCAGGACTCTGATTTTAAGAACAATTATGATAGATGTCATCAGCATCTAAGAAAATATTATGGTCCAGCTAACCACTGCGAAAACAAATATTGCCCAGGAACTTCTGATATATTTCACTGGGCCAATATTAATGGGCATGTCTATGACACGGATGTAAATAATTATAGACAATTATGTATTCTATGTCACAGAAGATATGATAAGGGAACTGGCTCATATCGTATAAGGTTTCCCAAAAATATTAAAAGGGACCAGATATTTACTAAAAAAGGACGACAGAAATATATCTATAAAACGGAGGAGGAGAAATTTATAAATAGAAGCAAATCCCAAAAAGGAAAGCCTAAAAGCTTAGAGACAAGGACCAAGATGAGTATATCTGCTAAAAAAAGATGGGCTATTCAAAATAACCATCTATATACCTCCATATAATCTCTTGAACCTCTTGCCCCAATTCGGTTTCTTTCATATTATGTTCTTCAGCCAATGGGTCACTGTATAATTTTTCAAAAAATGCAGTTGCATACATATTGTCCCCATATGCGGTTTCTATATAAACAGGATTTAACCTAATATTAGATTCCGCTAATAAGCTAAGCATTTTTGGTATCATCTGATCTGCAAACCCGACATAATTTTTAAATCCGAGATTAAGTCCCTTTCCCCTTTCAAATAATTCAATATGAATTTCGGGGTTTTTGTCTTTTGATAGATTAACTAATTTAGCTGACATTTTATCCAGCCCAGCCTTTATGACTGGTTTTAATTTATCAATTAATTTGTCAGCAAAAGCATACTTAGTCATATCGAGCTCCTCTAAATAATTTTTCCAGTAATAGAATTGGAACTCAATTTTGTCAAGGGTTTCTTTATCTATCTCTTCAAGATAGACCTCTCGTATTATTTCTTCTGATAGTTTCATAATTATATTGATTATAATGAAAATGCTCCTTCAAGAGCAAGTTGTTTTACTTTTCTTTGAGTTTCCCTAATTGCGAATTCATTCATACTATAAATATCCTTAAATATTTGTTGATCGTCTCCTTCAACCGTATCTTTCATTTCTAAGGCCTTCACCATTATTTGTGCATAATAAGTTATTGTATCATAAATTAGGTCTGATACAAATCTTCCTCTATCAACATCGGCCAATTCTATTTCCTTTCTTAGACCTACTTTTTTATTTACTTGGGTTGCTTCTGGCTCAAATTCAGGAATTGGATATTTAGCCGGTAGTTTAGTTTCGGGAACTCTCTGGTCAGGTTGTGGTCCTGCTTCTCCAAATGGTCCTTGTTTTTTAAAGTTCTCAAGAGTTTTTTTAATCTCCTCAATTTTTTCATCAATCATTTCTTTAGTATCAATTATTGTCTCGTTCTCCTTTCTCTCTTGATAAATTGGATCAATAAATTTTTGGAAACCATTTAATGCAGCTATATAGACTTCCAATCCAGTCAAAGCCTCTTCCCAATCTGCTGCAAAATAGACCTGCTTAACCCATTTGTGCCTACAATTATAACTCCCTTTATATCTGAACATAGAATAGTTCACTTTGCTCATAGGATTGTCTCCGCTAAAGCTCATCATGTCTATATCCTCTTTTCTATAGATAAGGTCTTTGTCCATTACATCAGCGCAGAAGTCTCTATTCCTTTCGTCTCTTGGTCCTTCATATTTATATCTTACAGCATATAGTCCTTCGTCCAAAGCAGACTTAGCTGCAGGGTCAGACTGTATAGCAAAAGTTAGTGCAATAGCTTCTCCTTCTTTAGTTAGCTTTCCATCTTCAGAGACCTTAACAAACCCTAACGTCTCCATCATCTCTTCTCTTGTTCCTACCTCTCCAAGTCTATTAAGGAATAATGGTCTTAGCTCTTCACTTAGAACCATACGGTCATCTTCAGTCTCTTCACTTAAATTTATCTCTCCTTTGGGAACAAGACCCAGAGCTGCTTCAATACTGAACCCATTTATATTTCCAGCCTTAATCTCTTTCCATAGTTCAGCATCCTGTATCTTAAATGCAGTCATCCAGGTTCCTTTAGGAAGTTCAAAACCATATAGAGAGGATTTATCCTTAGCAGGGTCTTCTACTATCCAGCTCTCAATCATCTTAACATTATAGGTCTTTTCTGCATGCTCCAGAGTTACTTCGTTGTTCTTAGCCTGCATAAGATATGCTTCAGCAAGTTGACGAATAGTGTCCTCTCTGAAATAGACATAAGCGTCCTGGTCAAGACCTAAAGACCTTCCACTCCTAAATATTTTTACATTTGGAATAAGAGCAGGTCCAAGAACTATCTTCTTTTCTTCATCAGCTAAGACTATCTTAACGATTGGGCTTTCCTCTTTGAGTTTAACAAAGTTTGTTAGGATAGCTGGACTTGAGACCAAGGATATAGCAGATACGCCTTCCTTCTGTGGGTCGAAGACTAATTCAAATAATAGGGATTTAAGTTCTATATTCATAATTTCTATTTTACATAAGCGCTTTCCCTTACAGAGACTTCACGCTGTTTATTGGTAATATTTGTTTCAACTACATAGACTGGAACTGCCTTAACGGTTTCTGCAGCAATCTGAGCAACACGTTCTTCTGATATCATGCTTCCTCCAGCCATTCCACTATTTCCCATTTTATTTAACGTTTCTATAACGGGTCCAAATGCAGATGCCATCGTTCGCCTTGATGAGACATATTCTCCACTCTCTGCTGTAATAGTTGTTCCGCCTTGAGAATGAGGAAGACCAGTAATATATCCACCCTCTTGGAATGGGTTCTTGTTAGGAAGAACTACGTCCTTTGGAGGTGCAGTCTCTTTCTTGTTGCTTCCTTTAATCTTCGCTAAGTTTGCAATACCTCCTGCAACAGCTGCCGCAGCTGCAATAGCTCCAAGTGCAGGGCCTACAATAGGAATGCCCGCTAAGGATTTGAATGCTGATGTTGCAGACTGATAAGTGGATATAATAGTCTCTGCAATAGCTGAGGCCTTTGTATCTCCAAAGATAGCTTTGCTTGCTCCAATAAGTGCTCCAGCAGCTGCAAGAGCTCCATCAATCTTTTGTTGCTGGACGACCTTTTCCATCTCCAGCCTCTTCTTAGCAAGTTCTTCTTCAGCCTTAACTTCTTGCGCATCTATATCTGCTTGCTTTTCTAATCTGAGTTCATTATAGGCATCTCTAACACCTTGAACTTCAGATTCCATTATCTCTTTCTTTTCAAGGGCTCTCGCTAAGTCCTCTTCGAACTGTTCGTCTTCAAGTTCTAATTGTTCTTCCCTTCTCTGAGCCTGCAGTTCTATTCGGGCAGCTTCTCTCTCCTCTTCGTTTTCTATAGCAGCTAAGTAAGCCTCATCTTCCCTTTGTTGTTTGGTCTTAGCAGCTTCCTCTTCAAGTGCAGTTATTTTTTCAAGGACTGATCTTGCTCTTTCAACTTCTGCTGCTGCTAATTCCTCATTCTTTTTTTCCGTTTCAGCATCATCAGCTTCCTTTTTCAGTCTTGCTGCTTCTACTTTATCTGCTTCTGCTTTCTGAAGAGCTGACCTCTGATCGCTGAACTCCTTACTCTTGTCGTTCCTCTCCTTCTCTACTCTAATAAGATTTGCTAATAGATTTGCCTCTTCATCCAAGTCCTCTTCAGTTGAGGACGCAAGAGCATTCTGAGCTTTCTTTATTTCATAGGCCTCTTTAGCAAGTCTGAGCTGTTCATTGGATATTTCGTTCTGGATAGCCTGAGCTTCATTAAGAGCTTTTATTCTTTCCTCTGTGGAGAGTGTAGCATCATTAGTCTTTAATCGGGCTTCGGATAGTTGAACTTCCAGTTTGGCCTGTTCAACAAGGAAGTCCCTTTGAGAGACTTTAAGTTTATTCTGCCTGTCTGCTAAGTCTGCTGCTGCCTTTGCTGCTGCAGATACTTCCGCAGTGAATGCCTTAAATTTATCTCGGGCCTTTTCCAGCTTCCCGGACATATCATCAATACCTGTGGTCAGCTTAATTGTTCCATCAGCTAAGTCTTTGAGGCCTTCTTTAAAATCTCCTTTAAATAGTTTACCAATAGCTTTTGCAATATCAAGGAGAGCAACAAATCGGTTTACTATATTCTGAACAATAGCCTGGAATCCCTTCTTAAGTAAATCCCCTAAAGATTCAAAAGAGAACTTAACCTCTGTAAGTCTCTTTCCCAATCCTACAAATACATCACGAATTTTATCTAAGATAGCTCCAAGGAATGCCATAGCCTTTCTTAGCTTCTGAGCTCCTTCTTCTGTCTTAGTGAAATATGATACAAGGGAAAGGACTGCAATAGCCAAGGCGCCAATTCCTGTTGCAAGAACTGCTCCTCTTAAGGTCTTCATTGCAGCAATTCCCTTTTGAGCTCCTTGGGTTACAGTCTTAAACACTCTTCCCGCTTGAGTGTCCATTAAGCCAAATTCATCTGCCAATCCTGCAGCTGCCTCTTCAGATTTCTTAAGGTCTTCTGCAAGTTGGTCAGCTCCTTTGGTCTTAAGATTAACATTTACATCTTCATCCTTTGCCATGCTTTCGGTCGTAAATACTCTTTTGTTTCAAGTATGATAAATAAGTCATTAATTCTTTTATGGGCTTTCCTAACCAGATATCTCGTTCTATTACTCCTGAAGTTATAGAATGGAGAAGATGATAAAATCCCCAAATTTCTTCGAACTCTAAGAATCTATTATCTCCCTCTTCTGCTTCCTCTGTTTCCCTTTCTCTGAATAGGATAGGATAGTTCTCCTTAATTGAATTAATATATTTCGTTACTGCTAAAAGAACTCCATATCCAAAACTGAAATCCAGTCTCTTTAAGAACTCTTCATCAGCTGTTTCCGCCTCGTTATATTCTGATATTCTATAGGCCTTTAAGTCAATAGGCTTAACATTCCTATAGAATAATCCTATTATTATATTCTTTAATACATTTTTGAGGGTTCTTTTTTTATAGACTACGGGTCTGAAGAGAACTCCTAAGATTTTATGGATATTGCTAAATGGTGTATCTCCTTCAGAAAGATAGAACTCTATATCCGCATATTCCCTAACGGTTAGGTCCTTGAAATCCTTAAGACCATATAGCTGTCCATCCAGACTGAAGAGAGAGAAATAGTTGCAGGTGAAGTTATCTTTGGATATTTCCATCTTTCTCCATATCTCTTCTATAGTCTCTTCAGTGAAGTCCATTAGGATATCTACATCAAGTCCTGATACCAGAGAGATAATAGATATCTTGTCAGGAAGTCCAGGTTCTTTTATCTTTTGTAAGTGGTCAAAGATTTCAATGCCTTTGTATAAAGGAAGTTCAACAAGTCTGTTAGGAACTCGTATCTTTCTCTTTCCGTATATTAAGTTAAGCATATAAGTCTGAATAATCTGAATTTCTCATATCTATTGTTGTTGGATAGGGATTAGGGTTCTTGTCCCTCTGTTCAGTTGGATCCCAAACATTGCCACCTCCAAATAAGAATTTATATCTTGCCCAGTTTGCTATCATATAACTGTCAACATAATCATCATGTAATCCTTTTCCGTGGGCGTAAGAGAGTTTGCCTGTTAGAGTTCTGCTTACCTCGTAAGTGCTCATCTGGTTGTCCAGTTTAGAACATAGGTCAACCGTTGGGAAAGTGCAGAACCCGTTTGCCATATCTCGTAAAGTGTTCTCCACTATGTCTCCTTTGCTCTCGTTGCTCATCCAGAATTTGGATATCTTACATCCTCTATCCTGTAGGTCTTCTACAAGTCCAAGTCCAAGACCGTTGCATTCTCCAAATCCTTCTGCATCATATTTCTTAATAACTCTTTCAAGTTCTGCTGCCTGAGATGGAATGCGTGTCTCCTGTGCTTCATATATATAGACAGGGATTCCCTCTTCATCCATTATAGTAAGAACTGTGTCATCGTCTCCACCTCCTGCTATATCTATTCCAAAGAAGTATCTCTTTTTAGATTGAGGGTCATTCCATGCTTCCGCTTTCTGAAGATGGGAGAACTCTCCAAAGACCATTCCTCGCCCAAAGACAAATTCAGCAAGATATTCCTGACGAAAGACAAATTCAGTGCTATTCTTTTTAGCATCTTCTATTTCCCTTAAGTCATAAAAAGGGTTGTCCAAATAGGACATTCTATATTCTATCTTGAATGGGTCAGAGGTGTTAGCTTCAGAACTTAATCTATAGAAATGGTTTCTTCCTCTTGGAGTTGAGGCCAAGACCACCTTGCTCTTTTTCTTTGCAGCAACAGTTGGTTGGATATAGTCCCAAGCTCTCTCTGCCCACATAGCAACCTCGTCTCCTATAAAGTAATCAAAGCTTCCACCTACAACTGCATCATAGTTTCTTGCAGTATAGAACTGGACTGTGCTTCCATTTATAAAAGTAATGCTTCTGCCCTTGTCTGAATTTATAGCTTTAGAAATAAGAACATCAGGAATAATCCTAATCATGTCGTTATATATCCTCTCGTTCTGTTTGTGAAGTCCATTGACAAATGCAACAGTTAGATCCTTTTCACTTAGAGCAAAGATGGGAGCTAATCGAACAAGGATAAAAGATTTTCCACTCTGACGTGCAGCTCTGATAATATGATACTTGGTCTCTTTCGGGGAAGTTCCTAATATCTCCTTGACAATCTCCTCTTGTTTAGGATTAAAATCTTCTATAGCTACTTTTATTAACCCCATAGTTTTTTGCTATTTTCATAAGTCCCTGTCTTGCTCGGGTCTTAAGAGTGTTCTTAGTTGTTCCTGTTTCTTCTTCCATTTCTTTATAGGATTTCTTAAGGATATATTTATCCCAGAGGACCTCTCTATATATTGGAGAGAGCTGTCCTATTTCGTCTTCAAAGTCCTTTAGTTTATATATGGGAACTTCCTCTTCCTTCTGTTCAAGAATTAGGTTCTGAATAGTATTATTAGCTTCTGTAAGTCCATCAGACCCATGGGTCAAGGAAGAGAAAGAGATTACCCTCTTATTTCTTAAACTTACTCTTAGCCTGGCAAGCATCATTCGGAAAGCTATGGTTGTTGTCCAAGTTTTAAAAGATGACTTGCTCTCATCATAGTCCCCAAAGTTTTTCCATACAGCTATGATAGTATCATCAATAGCAAACATCTTATCCTCCTTTGTTGAATTAGGAAACTTCTTGTAGAGGAACCTTCTTAGATAGACTTGTAGGTCTTTGTATATGCTATTAAAGACCCTTTCATCCCTTTCTTTAAGGAATAACATGGCCTTATCCTGAAGCTCATTCTCGACCCGGGTAAATTTTTCGTTTTTCATTTAGATTTCCTATTCAAATAGAATAATATAAGTATTTGATTACTATAATATTATTCAGTTTCAGTTGAACCTTTAGTTGAACCAATGGTTACCTGTATCTCGTGATTTTCAACTATAGTCTTTTCTACAGGAACCCAACCTTGATAATTACAGCTTAATAGGAACTTAACCCCATTAACTCTGTTCTTATCAAATAGTCCATCAGATATCTCTGCTTCGCATACTGCTACAACAATATTCACAATCTCGCTGAAATCAGGCTGATATTGTTTAACATCAGCTCTATATCTATAAAAGGCCTCTTTGCTGAAGAACTTCATAAAGACCTGATAGGTCTGAAGAGTAGGAGGAAGACCAGTAGAGTGTCTCGCTTCAAAATACTCAATACTCTTCAATGCCATATCCTTTGGAGTTCTGTAAGTTCGTCCTCCACCTCCATGGATAGGCTTTTCATTATATTCCGAAGTTAGATACTTCTCGAAGACTTCTTCATAGAATTGTCTAACAGTTTTATTGGGGTCCAGTGTTATCATTTAATATTGCTTTAAGTCCAAGATATATTCCTTTAACTGTTTCCCATCCAGTCTTTGGGTCATTTAATATAAAATATAGAGCCATAAGAATAATTGGCAGGATAAATAGTAGGATACTTGTTAACAAGATAGCTAAGACTATCACTTGTAGGAGGAAAGCTCCCAGTTTTTTTAATAGTTTCATATTGGTGGATTATTAATAGTAATTCTCTAATTTCTTCTTTTTCACTCTTCTTTGCTGGAGGAAAGTATGCAATCGTTTGGAGCATTTCCAAATATGTATTTCCATATCTTGTTCGGAGTTCTTTTATATATCCGTGTATGTTTCCGTGTTTATAAGTATTGCAACCTGCGCAAGAGACAAAGACATTCTCTTCACAATATCTGAGATGACTAAATCCTTTCACCGGATAGAAATGGCTCGCGTGCGCGTTCTTATCTATAGATATTCCGCATGAGATACATCTCCAAGATCCATCGGGCAGTTGGTCTCTCTTCCTGATATAGTCATTAAAGAGTTTTTGAGCTTTATCCTTTAGCTTAGTTAGTTCAGACTTTGCCATTTCTTATCATCTTTTAATCGGTCCTTAATTTTAGACTTCATCATCGTAAACATCCAAGATACACTGCCCAATGGAATATTATATTTGTCAGCTAATTTTTGATAAGTGCAATCAGGAGTTCCAGTGTATTCAGTTATAAGAATTTTAAATAGTTTCCAGCGGTCTCCAAAAATCTGTTTCCCCTCTTTAGCATCAAATAGGTTCTTTAAGTAGTTAGCCCTCTCTATTATTTCCTCATCATCTTCTTCTTCCTCTATAGATACATTGTCATGGATAGCTATCCTATTAACAATTAGTAATTTCTTTCTTCCAAATGGGGAATTGTAAAATCTCGCATTTCTGTCTATTCCCTTAGTAATATAATTAAAGAGCATTCCCTCTTTTGTAATTCTGTAGAACTTGTTTAGGTCTTTAGAGTTATCCAGTCTGATTATTATACTATAGATAACATCGGAGACCAGTTCAAGAGGATCACTCGGGTCAGGAGCAATCTTTTTATTTATTTTTATTTTAGCCTGACGAATAAATTCGCTATTATTCTTGGCTATATCCTGCAAAATCAGGTCTCTCTTCTCTGAGTTTGTCATCTAAGATATCTATTTTTTTCTCTACTACTGAAATCCTAATCCAATCTCCAGAAGGGGTTATAGAGGTAGCAAATTCAAGTTTCGGATATTTGTTATGAAATGTATCCTCCACAAGAATTAGGCATCTCCTTGGGTTAATTGCATATTCCCTCTTTCCAAAAATTCTGGTGTAGCTTTTGGGTTCTTTAATCGAGTTCTTCATCTATTGCTTTTTTAGTTGAGTATAGGCTAACATCGCCATATAGTTCTGATTTATATAATTCCTCTAAAATTTTATCTATATATTTTGATTCCGTATCTATCCATTCGAAGAGATCGTCATTTACATCAAAAAGTTCCATATCCCTTTTCTTTATAATACAAAAAAGGTGTTCTTTATTTTATAGCGATGTCCTCATTTAGTTTTATTTAGTTCCTTAACGAAAATTAACGTTTGATTTCGTTATAGATACGGAAATAATTTATATATTTGATGTAAATTAATACATAAAGACATGAACTTCGAAAGAGGAAGAGAGCCAAAAGAAGCTCTTAAAATAGGAGCAACCATTAAGGCCCGACTTCATTGGAATGATACAGTATATGAAATCCCCTTTTGGCTTTGGAGGAAGATTAAAAGATTTAATTATCTTACTAATAAGATTAGCGGTATGACAAAGAAATATGGATTAGAAGCAATGCAAAGACCGGATGCTCAGGAATACTGGAAGAAGATAACGGCTCTGGCAGACGAGATAAAAAGGGATGGACAGGATTATGGATATTATAAGGAATGGGTAAGAAGTAAATGGATAAGGGTAAAATAACTCCCAAAACATCGTGGTAATTGCAAACTATTTCGTATATTTGAGAGGTAAACTTAATTATAAATACAATGAAAGCACAGAGAAATGACAAATGTCCATGCGGTTCGGGGCTTAAATACAAGAACTGCTGCCTTAAATCTGATGAACAAAAAGATAGGCAAAAAGAACTCCAGGAGCAGCTTGATAATTCTGGGTTCATCATGATAACAGGTGAGGAGAATATAAATAACCACCTGAATGACGTCCGCAATGTAATGAAGAAAGAATGGGACTATATGCTGAAAGAAGCTATGAGCCCATATAATATTCCTCTTCATACAATAAGAAAGCCAGATTTCACCTGGACCGGAAGTCCTCTCTATTGGAGAAGGGAAAATGGGAAGTCCCGTAAATTCAGGATGGACTTCTATTTTGATAAGGAGTTCGGACTTAAAATCCGCAAGGGCAAACCTGGGGATTATTTAGTCCAGGTCACAGATTTGGAAACTGGTTCCAGTCTTCTTCTTGGCAGTCCATTCCATAGGAACTCCACAACTGACTGGAGCGGTCAGAAATATGATTTATCTGATACGGAAAGAGCTCTTACGTCTCTTCTACTACTTGCCTCTGAAGGAACTGGGCCTTTCTATGTAATGGAGGACCTTACAAAAACAGTGGCAGATGATATGGGTTCTGGAAAATTTTTCTCAATAGTTAGCTAATAATGGGAGCAAATAAGAAAGAATATCCGACCGATAAAAAGGTCCTAAAGAAAATACAGGAGCAGGCCGAACAGGCCTTGCTCCTTGATAAATGTCGAATTAAAAAAGAGAAGAAATGAGCAGACCATATTTCACAAAGATAGAGAAGGAGATGATCAACAATATCATTTATCAGTGTTGTGTCAAGCTTCGTGGAGACGGCTTTCTTGAGGACATGTGTCGGATAAACGAACTTCCTGATAACTTCAATGAGGGACAAACAAGAGAAAAAATAAGAAGATATTTCTATAAGATATATCAGGAATTACAAACCTATAAAAAAGAAAAGCTATGAATAGTTTTACAAGACACCAGTCGCCATTTGATAAATTGCAAATTGGAAGGGTTGAGGCCAGAGCTGAAATAAGATATCTGGAGAGCATTACAAGAAGTAGACTTCACCATCTCGGGTTTAGAATTGAAAAATCCAGGAAAAAAAGCGAGAGAGCGCATCCCTATATTATATTCTATAATGACCCGCATCACTATAACAAAATAGCATTTTGGAATTGGCAAAAGTCCTGCGGTGTTTCTTTAGGAGGGCTAATACGGTTTTATGACTATGTAAAATTTGAGGACCTTTGGCCTTTTGATAAAAATCCATTTAAACTTAAATACAAATAACATTAAAACAAAGTAACATGAACATTAAAAGTCAATCAGAACAGGGACAATTAAGAAGTATGGTTGGAGCTATCCTCCCAGACTGGATGGATAACTATCATCACAGGTCCCAAATAGCAAAATTCTATAGAGACAGTTGCCCCAAAGCAAACAGCTGTCATACACTTAGATGGCATGGGAAAGAGGCCATCAAATTTTGGATGGAGAAGAAGCCTCATCGTAGTAAGAATATGCTTGATTATTATAGAGCATATCCTCTATAGAAGTAAATCTTTCACGTCCAATCTTACTATAAATATAGTCCTTGCCGGCAAGACTTATTGGTTTATCTATTGGGGGAATTCTCTGGCAAGGACGAATTCTCCCTTTTTTTGTTTGGATATATATAGTATGAAAGATTGGACAGGAAATAGCGCTACGCTAACTAAGACGCTTGGTTCTTCAGCTCATTCCAAAGATGACAGAGAAGAACATGACTATTATGCAACAGACCCCATAGCGGTCAAATTACTATGTGAAATGGAGAAGTTCTCTAATCCCATTTGGGAACCAGCATGCGGTGAAGGCCATATATCTGACGAGCTTAAAAGAGCTGGATATGAGGTCTATTCATCTGACCTAATTGACAGAGGATATGGAGAAGACTATTTTGACTTTCTTCAATCAGATTTAGATTGGGCTGGAGACATCATAACTAATCCTCCATACAAATATGCTCAGGCCTTCGTGGAGAAAGCCTTGAAGAGCATAAGGGATGGAAATAGAGTAGCTATGTTCCTAAGATTACAATTCCTTGAGGGAAAGGCAAGAGGACGCTTCTTCAAGAGCTATCCTCCTAAGATTGTCTATGTCTCAAGAAGCAGATTAGGTTGTCCCCTAAATGGAGACTTCTCCTATAATAGAGCTAAGGCAGTTGCCTTCAGCTGGTTCATATGGGAAAAAGGATACAGAGGAGACCCTATTATAAGATGGTTTAATTAACTAAATTTTTGGGATTTTAAGGAAATCCTAACAAGGACTATTGTATTATAAATGACAAGTCTGGTTTCTCCGTTGCTTAGGATCGGGAGAGTAAAAAACCAGGATGTTCTTTTAATATATTAAATTTCTACAGATAGCATCATATTTGAAAATATATCATGATATTGCTATGTATTCGAGACTGCAACATAAGAACCAGAAATCATACAGTTATCATGAAGAAATGCTAAAGATTAATGATACTAAAAAGAGATAGATTATATATGGAGAATAGATGATGCGAACACCCGTATGGCAAATAGTCCTGCTCTGACCTACACATGTCAACAGGCAAACTGGATCCTCGAAAGAGTAAAGCCATCCGAAAAAGAAAGCTTCAACAGGATAAGCAGGTGTTAAAGTGGTTTCCAAATCTGGATTAATATTTATAAGCTTACTTAGCTTAGATATAGATCCAGGAAATAGATGTGTTGTGAACGATGAAAGGAAAATATATAGACGTTAAAGAACCCTTAAGATTGTTAAATATTTGTTAAAGACCCAAAATAATCACTTTCTGAAAAAATACAAAGATATATAATATATAACTAATAAATTTCGTTATGACAGACAATCAGAAAAAGAACTTACTTAAATTAAGTATTAAACCCTTTACCTTACTTTTAGGAGATACTTACGTAGACCCTAAAACAGACCCTGAGACAGGATATTTCTATATCCTTAAGAAGCGTATCTTCTACAGAGCTTTCATAGTAGATAAGCTATATGATGACCCTCGTATATCAAGAGAGACTATAGCAATCCTTAAGGCTGCTAAAGACCCTGATAAGCATATAGTAGTTCTCTTACTGCCTTTAGGACAGAATAAGAGGAAAGGAGAAATCCAAATGAATGCTCGTATCTATGACTGCTCTAAAATCCTTCAAATTCCTGGCATTGATAATCCCTTCTTACCTCCTGCAGTATATGACCAGGACTTCTGGATAAATACTAAAGGAGAACTGATATCAGATAAACACTTCTGGGATCCAGAAGGAAATAAACCAATAGAATTATTCTAATGAACTTTCAAAGAGGCTCTGATATAAAAGAGGTCCTATCTATAGGACTTGCTAAAAGAAAGCAACAGATAATGCCTGATTTTGCGAATGATTATTATCAAGGGCTTTTTGGCCAGCCTGATATTATCTGGACCTTTAACGAAGACGCAACCGAAGCTATAGGAAGACATCCTAAATATGAACCTATAGAGGCAAGAAGTGGAACTTGCTCCCTGGATGATCCAGAATATGAAGATTCACAATCTGCATACAAAGAACCCAATGAATATTGGGAAGCTAAATTTAGTAATGATAAATGGGAATTTATCAGGAAACCATTTCATAAATCAAAAAGCCTATTCTAATGAACAAAGATGACCTTAAAACTAAAATCACGGAACTAATAGATTATTACTTCCCTGAGATGGATAATGATCCTCCACCAATCTACACCATCTTGGATGCTCTTAGAGAGGTCCGTAATGATATTGTAGATGACCATATTGAACTCTTTGATGAGAATGACCCTAACATATTTGACTTACATAAATTACCCTAATCATGGCAAAGAAGAAATTACCGCTGACCGAAGAATTGGTCCAGCAAGCAACAACTAAGGAGGAGTCTCCAAATAGAGCTAAAGAGGAATATATCCTTGAGGAAAAAGCTTACGCAGCATTAGACGTGCGAGAGAAAGAGAGAACTGAAAAAGTTCATCTCCTAAAGCAGATTAAGAACCTGCTGTTGATGATATATGAGAAGAGCTAATTAGTTAGGAAGAACTCCACTACTTTTACAACTCCAACTATAGCTGATATAATTATGCCTGATACTGATAGGGCCTTTAGAACAAACTTCTTTGTAACTTTGTTCTCAAGAATTGTATCTTCCATATGGTCCAGACGGGTCTCAATATGTTCAAGTCTATTTGGAATAGATGTCATCTCCTTCTCAAAGTTCTTTTGATGCTCTCTGTTCTGAGCCCTCTCCGTAAGAGCTTCATTTATCTGGTCCTCGTGTCTGGAGACTTTCCCATTCATCTTTGTTAGATGAGCATTAATAGTATCTAATTTAGTATCTATAATTTCGAATTTTGCTTCTGTGCGAGCATGTGTTCCTGATACACAGGATAACAGCAGGTCTTTTATTTCATTACGGTCTGCTTGAGAGAGTGCCATATTATTTAAATTTTATAATGTTATATCCTAATGAGAGTTTGAAAGCTTCTTGACGTATAGCGTATTCTGCCCCTACCGAATATCTCCTACCAACAAAGGATATCCCTATTTCTGGATACTGAACTCCAAAGTCTGAAGATGCATGGATGTTAAGATAGCTGCTATAATTTGTAATTTCTGTTTTATTTATGATAGTTGTCTGGGGTTTGAGTAATTTATAAGATAATAGGGATGAACCAATTATTCGATTCCTTGATAGTGTATCGGAGAAATTGACAAAAACCGTAGAATCACTCCAGGATCTTTCATAGGCATAAATGGCAAAGTAATCTCGAAGAATTAGAGCGGTGTCGACGTCTGCTGGAATCTCCACAATTTCTGGATAGTAGACTGTGTCAACTTTATAAACATATTCCGTTACAGGAATTACATGAGTGATTGTATCATAGACCATTATCGTATCCGTAGTCGTCGTAACAGGATGTGTATAGGCGTGATACTTGTAGCCTGATACCAAACATAAGGCGATAACCAAAAGTGCCGCTATGGCGCTAAAAACACCCTTAAACGTCATTTTCATTTTTCTCCTCTTTCTTTAGTTTTCTTACTCCTAATAGAGCTGCTCCTATTCCAGTAAAGAATATAACCTTGTCAAAATATTCTAAGACATTAGGCATCTCCATGAACCAAGCAACTACTCCAGCAACAAAAGCAACTATTCCAAACATGGATATAAAGAACCCTGCAGTTCCTGACCCAGATAACTTACCGTTGCTGTTCCTGATTAAGTCCCAAAATTTTATTCTATATTGCATAACCTATCTAATTCTTCTAATAATACATTTCTCTCCTTCTCTTTTTCAAAGAAGTAAAGAATTTCTGTTGTCCCGTCTATGTATTTGAATATGATATTTCCCTCATCTGGTCTATATTCTTTAAGTGCTTGTAAATTAATACGTCTCCGTCCATACTTGAACCATTGATTGAATTCCATTTAGACCTTTTATTAAATTCCACTACCACCATTCCATAAAGAGCTGACATCATTAGCTGTTATTGTTCTGGCATAATATCTGAATTGATCCAAGAAAAAGCCATTACTATTAGGTCCTCCAATGACATTTCCTATTTTTAATAAAGAAGCATCAGTTATAATTACAGCTGTTGAAGACATCTGACTATTTAATACATTATCATAATATGTATAATAGGTAGATGAGTCAGCATCATTTATAAAGGAAATCATATGCCAGTTTCCGTCAAAATAGTTCTCCGCATAAATAAATGGGGCAATGCTATTATTTATAAGAAAGCCTATTCCAGGATTAGGAGGATTTACAAACTGCCCTAAAAGACCGGCGTCTGAACTTGAATCTGGAACCTGTAAAAAATAAGATGGATAAATTGAGGAATCCATCTTTATCCAAAAATTAAAGGAGAAATTTTTATCTATGGATTCTATAAAATAATCATTTCCATATGTCATTCTGCTATCTCCTGCATAAAATTTTACACATTGATTAACTTTCCCTGCAGAATAAATTGGGCCTGTTCCAGACCAAGTAGCAAATTGTCTATTCCCTGTATCCTGTAAATTATTTTCAAATAAAAATTCAACCCCTTCAAATTTATATCCTATTAACATTTTATTGTTAAAATTAAGATATGCTCCGTTATATGTAAGATATGTATCCATTAGAAAGATGACATTAAGGTTCTTCTCCAAATATTTGTTGAAGTGCAGATATAAAAATATGATGCGTCGTAACTCCATTGACCGGGAACTCCAGCAGAGGTTCCAGTTTTTGTCTCGAGAGTTAATATGGATTGAAATAATAGAGACGCATCTAATGTATTATTTAAGGAAGCATCTTGCTGAATATTTTTAGATGTATTCCATGCTATAGATACGTCCCTTGTTGCTAAAGATCCATCAACATAAGGTTTAAAATTTCCTGCTGCTGCAATAGAAACGTCCTGAACAACTCTATATGAATTTAACCAGGCTATTGATACATCCCTTTTAGCAAGAGAAGCATCAACATAGCTTTTTGCAACTCCTAAAGTTCCTGTAGCATTTACAGTAATTGTATCAATTAAGCTATATCCTCCAGAAGTCTCAGTAATATGATAATCAAAAGTTACATTAGTTCCTTCCTTAATAGAGGGAACCATAATATATTTAACTCCTTCATCTATATTGTCCCAATAAGTGCTTAAGTCAATTTCATTCGGAACCCAAACAGCAGCATCGGGAGCTTGTTCAAAATCAGGGAGATTAAGAATTTTTGTAACAGGAATGATATCAGCAGCTGGATTAGCCGCAAAAATAGGATAGTAATCCTCTCCAAAGATATTAACAAAATATTGGTCCTCTATAGATACATCATGGGCGAAGTCCCCAGTTTTAATATTTTCAGGAATACTATATCCTTCGCTTTCAGGAAATGCAGCGCAATGCCAAGGATTATTATCATCCTTTCTAATTTTTGTAATTAATCCAGAGGCATCTATCAGCCTATTAAACCAATAACAATTTGTGCATACAGGACTATAATAAACAGTCTCCTGAGCGGTTATTGCCGTCTTAGTATCTCCATAGACTATAAGAGAGGGATCTTCAAAAAGAAGAAATGCTCTAAATGAATATTGAACACTTGGGTCCAGAGAATAAATTCCTAATGTAAAGTCTCCGTCATCCCCGTAAAAATATTCTGCCGAATTGTCATTAAGAGAAGGATCTCCTGTTCCTACTTTATAGACAAGGCCCTTAGCTATTGTTGTCCCTCCACTTACATCTACATTATATCCTCCTGATAAAAAGGAGTTGGATAAGATGTTGCTTGCGTCTAATGTTGATATATCGTATGCCATAATTAATATAAATCTTGAATTTCCATTACTCTATTTCCATATAAGGATGGTTGAGAAGATATAGAAGTGGTTCCCGACCATAATATTGAGGCTGTAATCGTCTCATTAGCGGTTACACTCTCTATTGTAGAGATACTTAATATTTCAGTTCCGTAAACTTGATGATAAGCTGTTCTGACATCATAATTTAGTCCTCCTTTATTTATTCGTATTTTTAGAGTTACAGGAGCTCTTGAGACAGAACCTCCACAAGTAATAGGAGCATTAAAAGATATTTTAATTTTCCTGGATTTAGGAGTAAAAGTTTGTGTCATGCCAGACATAGTTGTCTCTGCAGTTGAACATGTTGTAGCTGTAGTTCCTACAATCTTCTGAGCTACACCCCCAAGAGATACAAATCCATCTCCTCTAATATCAAAAGTCCCTATATGCTGCCAAGTTCCTGGACCTAATAGGAACAGAATCATT
>Ga0209492_1000054_pt1 | contig 36211 bp, 49 predicted proteins | sample PPLLak12cMay2015_FD_187253 | JGI IMG/M metagenome (GOLD analysis project Ga0209492, IMG submission 187253) | Freshwater sediment microbial communities from Prairie Pothole Lake near Jamestown, North Dakota, USA - PPLs Lake P7 Core (1) Depth... | ecosystem: Environmental > Aquatic > Freshwater >... | reverse complement strand
CGAAATCCCATCTTGGCAAGGCTGTTTTCCCGGTGGATCGATATACAAGCCCGGGGATCCCATCGATCAGATTTTCGGCCGGATAATCGGTATCTTCATTCGCACAAACCGGGGCCGCCAAATTTGCGATATTCCCAATCAGAAATGATCCATTCGCCATTTTAATTCATCCTTCGGGCCATCGCCGTATAAATTTCATCGGTGATCCCCCGTAAATTATCTTTAACCACAATGGCCAGCCCATCCACCAAGTCTTGGCTGTCAATCCCGCTTTTGGGTGAAACATTTATATTCCAGGTTCCATAAATATTGATCGGCATCCCGCCCCCAGGCAATCCCCTGGATCCATGAACGGCCGGGGATCCTTTTTTATTGATGATCACTTCTTCGCCTTCATGGGCTTGAATAATTGTATCAGCCGCCAAAGATGGGGAATAATATCCGATGGCGGCCGATTTGCCCGGGGGCCGCTTTTTCGGCGGCTTGATGGTTTCATCATATTGATTGAATTCTTCGGCTTCATCATTCAGATCCTTGAAAGCATCGGTGGTTTTGGAAATGGCTTGTGGGAAAGCATTCTTAAATATATTCACCAAATCTTTCAAGGATGCCGACATTTCCCCGAAAATTTCTTCTTGCGATTTATAATTTTCAAGATTTATATTTTCCGCCTTGGCTTTATCGATCAAAGCTTGGGTGGAAGCATCTATTGTCAACCCGTATTCGCTTTGAAGGAATGCCATCCTGGCCAGCATCGGGGCCAATTGTGTTAAAGCTTCCCGGGAAGTGAATCCCTGATCGATCAATTTACTGAAGGCATCATCCGCCGCCATTTCGAATTTGTCAAATTCTTCTTCGGTCAATCTTGTGGTATTCGAAAGCCCGATCAAAGCTTGGGTGATCCCCTGGATCCCGTTCACCAATGCTTGATTTTCTTCCACCTTTTTTTCATAAGCCAAAAGCGATTCATAAACCCCGATGGTGGCGGTGGAAAAATCCCCTTCCAGATATTTCTTATATCCTTCCAGGCCAGCTTGAAGCTGTTCATTGATATATTTATTCACTTCCGCCACATTCAAGCCACGGCCAGCCAAATCTTCGAAAAGTGTTATAAGGGAATTGGAGCCTTCCGTCCCTAATTCAATGGCCTTTTCCATCAAGGCTTCAAATGAATCCCCGATTTCCCTTTGGATTTCAACCGCCGTTGCCATGCCTTCATCATAATCGGCCAGGATTTCCCGGACACGGATTGCAAAATTGTCAAAGCCTTCCAGGGTGATATCCGTTCCCCTGATTATTTCATCAAGCATTTTCGATGTGGCCCAATGAACTACATCATAAGATTTGGCGATGCCCTTTTGGATGATATTGGTGATATAATTTCCAGCATCACCAAATTTCTTCATTTCTTCGGTGGTGGATGCGATTTCCATTGCCACCTTTTTTATTTTTTCCACAAATTCATCATCCAGATCCATCCATTCATTTTGGGCTTCAATTGCTTTTTTTACTGCATCCGGGAAAAGGGATCCAATGACTTTGGCCACCCCAATTATTCCCCCCACCACCCCGGAAATCCCGGAAAGCATTTCCCCAAAATTGGCGGCCGATTTCATTTGATTGAATGATCCCACCATTTGCGTTGAAAATCCAATAACATCCCCGAATGGCCCGTTCAAGGATCCTATCACATCGGCAAGATCCATGAAGCCATTGATGGCGGCATCAAAATTCTTTTGATCCAAAGCTTCCATCAAGGCCCGATGGCTTTCTTCCGCCGCCAAGGATTCTTCTTCCATCTTTTTCAATTGGGCCACCCAAGCTTCCCCGGCGGTTTCACCTTGCTCCAAAGCCCCAGGCATCAGATCCATCCGCTTCCACAAGGAATCCATTCCGAATTGAAGGGGCTTATGGGCTTCAGCCCAAGCCTTCGATTTGGTGGCCGCATCTTCCATTTTTTCGGATAATTGCCGGATGGCTTCCGCCCGGGCCAAAGCACCAGCCGCAAAATCTTCCGATGGATCTTCTTCCAAGACAATATCCATATATTTTTTATGGGTGGCCGCTTCAACTTCCAAATTGACTATTTCTTGATCATGCAAGGCTTTCAATCTTTTATAAAGATATCCTTGATTGGTTACAAAATCACTAAATTTTTTCGCCGCTGAAAACAAAGTCAAAAAAGCATTCCCCACCGATTCTTTAAAATTATTCCAATCATTCTTGGCCAGGATAATCGCCCCGGTGGCCGATTTCATGGCATCCGATGAAGCATCAAATCCATCGGCCATCTTTTGCTGAAGGGCGGCCATTTTTTCGCTTTCGGTGGAAAGCTTTTTAATTTCGGGGATCATCATATCAATTTGCCGCCAATTCCCCTGGTATGCCCGGGAAACCGCTTCGGTATTTGATTCAAGGGATCCGCCGAAAATTTCAGTTAACCCGATTGCCCCCCTCACTACATCATCGACCTTTTCCGATGCGATTCCCAAATTGAAGGCCAGGGCCACAAGCGATTTTACCTGATCATCTTCTGTTCCGGTGGCCCCCGCCATTTGCATCGCAAAATCTTCCCATAAAGCCCCGGCATATTCAACACTTTCGCCATGCTGTTTCAAGGTGGTATTTAATCGGCTTTGGATCCTTTCCGCATTCATCGCTTCGGTGAAACAGGATGAAAATTCTTTGCCCAAGAAATCCATCCCTTTCGTGGCCAAATTGGCAATTGTAACCCCTTTGAAAATGGATCCAAAAAGCCCTTCTGTTCCTTTTTCCGCCTGATTTGTGGTTTTCTCTGTTTTACCGATTTCCGAATTTAAAGCCTTCACCCCGGCCACGGCCCCTTTCGAATCCAATTCGATTAAAAGATCAAGCTTGATGGCCATTTATTTTTTCCCTTTCCCCCGGGCGGCGGCCCGTTCCTTTGCTTTTTCCCTTTCGATCCTGGCCTGGGTGGCCCGGATATCATCGAAGCTTTTCAAGATCTTCGATTTCATTTCATATCCTTCCACCCCAGCCAAGCTTAAAAGATCCATGATGGCCCCGGATTGGATATTGGTATCATTGCAAATTTCATTATATAGGCGGATGCAAAGATGATCAAGCGGCGAAAGATGCTGGGAATATTCTTGGCGGCGTTCATTATCCCATTCCCGCCACCAAATTTCCCACCCTTCTAAATATGCCCCAAAAAATCGGTTTCTTTTTCCTCCCCCACAAAGGCATCAGATCTCGCCATTATTTTCGACAGGAAGGAAAAAAGCAATCCGCCATCTTTTGGGCCAGCACCACCCGCATCCATGGGAAGATCCGGGGCCGAAAGATTCATCAAAGCCCCGACAAATTTTTCATTTTGCAAAAGATCCTGATTGAAGGGAAGCTCATTGCCTTCCGCATCCAGGAAATGCTTCCAATCCACAATGTGATCGGCGATGATTTGGAAGATTCCAATATCCATGGATTGGCCATTGCCTTCCGCTTCCCTCATTTTTTTCCGATAAGCGAAAACTTCCCCGGGAAGCATTTGCTTGATCTTCAAGCTGAATTCCCCCACCTTGTTTCGGATATGGATCCATTTGCCATCATCCATCGCCTTCATCACATTCCCGATATTCAGCGGCATTGATCCCCCCCTTATACCGAAGCGGCCGGATATCCGGTCAAGGCCGTGATTTCATTCAGCATATAAGCCCAAGGAAGCAATTCGGTCATGCCCGTGGGGGCGGCGGCGGGCCGCATGGCCTTTAATTTTACAGTAACAGGCTCCGGCGAATCCTGGGAATATTCCGGGGCTTCGACAATCATGGCCATCGGGATTTCAATGAAAAAAGTGTATTTGGATGTTTTCCCGGTGATGGCTGGGCCTTCCATTTTTATCCGAAGCTTTTTCAGATTGCCAAGCTGATAATCCGAAATGAAAGCTTCATTGGTGGAATCCTTCTTGGGGAAATTCAAGGTGATCAGGAATTCGGGTGTATCTGATTCCAGGTGTTCACCGATGGCATCAGCCCCGGCCACCACGGGCAAAGCCTGATATCCCCGGATGGGTTCAATGGCGATTCCATTCGGGAATAATTTATCCCCATCAGCGAAATCAGCCCCGGCCTGGGCATTGGCCCAAATGGTAGTGTGAAGAAGCTTGAATATCCCTTTCCCGGTGGAAGGATATGTCAATCCAAGGGATCCGCTGGAATCGGATTCCGGTGTAACTTTTGTGCCGCCATAATTCAAATCGATCTTGGCCCCGGAATCGAAATATATTTTCCCGGATTTGATCTTGGCCGATGGCACAAGCTTGACTTCACTCCCTTCATCCCAGCCGATGGAAAAGAAGATGGATCCGATCACGGGATTCCAGCGGAATTCATGCCTCACCACCCCCGATTCCGGCGGGGTTCCTTCATTGTAATATCCGAAGAAGGCGGCCAGGATCCTTTCCAGCCCTTCGAAATAGAAGCGGGCCGACATAGAGCCGGAAGCTTCTGGATATTCCATCGGATAAACCGCCGTGGCCATATCGTGATCGAATTCATCCGAATTATCCACCAAATTCACATCGCCTTTCGGCGGGGTGTGGGTGATCACAAAGATCCCTTCTCCGGCCCCGGGAATAACAGGGGTTCCCCAGGCGGAAGCCTTCGCCAAGCCTATTCCATTTTCCCTTTTAAATAAAGACATTTTTCACCTTCCTTTGATCCACCCTTTGCGGGGGTGATAGAAAATTTTTTCAGATTTGCTTTCCACATCATCCACCCTGATCAGCTTCCGGCCCGGGGGTGGCGTTTTGATGATGATCCCTTCCATCGGCTTGCCCGATGATTCGGCAAATGCCCGTTTTTTCCTGGCCATTATAAATCCCTCCAATATGTGAAATTCAAGCTGATCTTGACAACCAAAAAATTATCAAAGATTTTTGAAATCATGGCATTGGCTACAATACCGGGGATTTCGATGGATGATTCCATTAGCCGATCTTCAATGGCTTCAATGGCATCGAAGGAATCCAATACTGATTCCTTCCGATCCCCGGCCGCCGTGATCTTGAATGCCACCCAAGCATCCACCAATTTTCTTTTTTCAACCCGCCCGCCGCTAATTTCAAGGATATCTTCCGTTCCGGCTTCAAGGCGAAAAAGCTTATTCATCTTCGATGATGGGGCGGAATTAAAATCAAAGAAATCATTTGAAAGCGAATATCCAAGCCCTTCCAAGGCATTGATTATCGCTTCAATATAATTTCTGAAATCGCTGTTCATCGGACAATTGACCTTGTTCCGAATCGGATCATTTCATCTATTGATCCGGTTTCATCGGAATCATATTTCAAATTCAGCGATTCCAATTCCGCCGAATATTGGGCGGCCTTTTTCAAATACCGATTCCACCAAATATCTTCGGTGGTTTTTGCGAAATCGAAGAAGATCAATTCAAGGGCATGGGTGATTGTCAAATCCCGAATTTGGCTTGCATCCACCAAAAGGCTTGGGCGGCGGCCCCTTTCCTTCAGCACTCTTTTTATATCTTCAAATGCCCTTTCGATTTGCGGGGAAAAATTATCCTGATCAGCGAATCGATCTTCCGCCAAATTCGGATGAAGCTTCAAAAGATCGGCATCCACCACAGTATTTTCCAAGATGATTTTGCAACAATCGAAAAGGAAATTGGCCTGATCGGCGATGGATCCGATTTCATAATCCACCACCAGCCGCCAATTTTCGGCCATGGAATCGATTTCCCCATCGGCCCCGCCCGTAAAGGTGGCCGATATCCTTTTGGTGGTTTCATTTATTGCCGCTACCCGGGAATCCACCACCAATGAATCATCAGGGGAATAAAGGGAAATCAAAGCTGAAGAAGGGGCCACAATGGCCCCATCTTCATAAATTTCAATTTGGGGAATGAAGCTTGCCCCGAATCGGGATTCGGAAACCAGCATCCGGGCGGAATTCATTTCTTTTTCTTCTTCCCGGCCTTGGCGGCTTTGGCCTGGGCTTTGGCTTCGGCTTCAGCTTTGGCCTGGGCTTCGGCGGCGGCCAGGGCTTCGGCTTCCGCTTTCTTTTTGGCGGCCTTGGCGGCATCAGCCGCCGCCTTTTCCAGCCCCAGGGTGATCACGGCGGCCCCGCCCGGGGGCGGCCCCACCGGGGCGGGCGAAATATAGATCTTCCACCGGGGGCTTTTCTTCATCCCGTTTTCCCAAATATGCTTCGGGACAATCACCCGCCGCCCTTCCAGATTCACAATTTCAATCATTGGACTTTTCACCATGATTCACCCCCGATGATGATTGGTTCGGCCACTATTAATCGACCTTCCAGGCTTTGCCCAGGGCATTCAGCTTGCCGGATTGAACCATTTCCGCACCATAGACGGTCAAGCCCTTGCAGGCCGTTCCGAATTTCAATTCGGGTTCATAGACCTTCAAGCGGCCCGGGCCTTCCAAGGGGATCTGATTGGCAAAGGTGATGCCATCCGGCACGCCAGCCAAAACATTGTGGACTTCCTGGGTGGATCCGCTTCCGCCCATATCTTCATCGGTAACAGGCACATTGGATGAAAGGAAGATGGCGAATCCGGCGAAGGGGCCAAGATAACCATTCGTGGTAGCATTATCGCCCAGGCTGGTATTCTTGGCGGCCAAATACTGATTGATTATTTCCAGGATCCAGCCATCGATCACAGCAAAGCGATTGGCCATCGGGACTTTTGAATCATTCAGAAGCCGCTGAAGGCGGGCGAAGAAGGCATAAACATTGCTGGATGAAAGGGCATCGGTGGGCGAATAGGTATTGGCCACAGCCACATCCACATATTTCCCCAGGATGAATTGATCGATCACATCCCGGATCCCGTAAATCGCCCGCTGGAAATAAGCATTTTGCAGATTTACCGGGACTTGCTGAATGTCCACCCCATCCAGGAAGAAATGGAAATATTTCTGCTGATCGATTGTCAGGGTGTCGATGGTTTCCGTGGTAACTTCAGCGGTGGCGATATCGGTGTTTTTCGTATAATCCCGGATGGTGATATCGCCGGGATTGAAGATCTTCAGCGAATTGCCGATCTTGATTTCGCCTTCGAAATTCCGATTGCAGATCTTGTCCGCTACCAGGAATTTGTCCAGGGTGGCTTGAATGAACTTGCTCCAAATTGTGGGGATAAAAGTGATTGCCATGTTTTTTTACCTCTTTTTAAGTGATTTTTCCTTGCTTCATTTGATCTTGGATATCGGGAAAAACCTTCAAGAATTCTTCATTGCTCATGGCGGCGATTTGCTTTTCGGTGTATTGGCTTCCCGGCTTCCAGGGCTTGCCCCCGGCGTTTGCGTGGCCCGGGGCGGGCGGGATTTCTTGGGCGAAAAGATGCGGCTTCTTTTCCTTCAAGGAATCGAAGAAGGAATCCACATTTTGGGGGATCCCATCGGCATCAAATTCCACCTGATCGATCAGGATCTTCAAATAATCGGGATCGATCATTCCGCTTTTCGTGGCGGCGGCTTTCAATTCGGCCATCTTCACCCGATCCAGGGCTTTCAGCCTTGCCGCTTTTTCGCCTTCATATAATTCCTTCAGTTTGCCATCTTCGATCAATTTCTGATCGGATTCGGCCTTCGCCTTTGATTCGAATTCGGCCAACTTCCGCTGGGCCGCCTTCTTTTCCTTTAGCAATTCCTGGAAGGAATCATAAGAAACCGATTTGCCTTCACCTTTCCCGGCATCGCCTTCCGGCTTGCCTTCACCGATCCCGCCCCCGGCGGGTTTCCCGGCTTGGTGATCCCCCTGGGATCCCTGGCCCTGGCCATCCTGGCCATCGCCATTCTTTCCTTTGCCAAGATCTTCATTCGCCATAAGTTTTCCTCCCTTGATCAAATGATTCAATTTCAATGGAAGATATAATATCAAAAAATGATTTGTGCAATGCCAAATTTGCCGCTTTCGGCAAATCGCCTATTTCAGCCCCCGGAAAATATCCCGCCATTGCTCTTTGGTGAATTCATTTATTGCATCGATAATCTTTTGATCAAGCCCCATGAATTCCCGCTTGGGCATGGCGAAGCCCATCCCCCGGCCGCTTCGCATTCCGAAATTATGAACGGATGCCAAGGTGTATTGATCCACCTTCCCATGTGATTTCGATGGCACATAGATCCGAATGATGATCCGATTTTCCTTCTTTAAAACTTCAAATTCAAAGCCTTCCCGGGAAATCATCGCCCCGGAAGCCACAAGGTTTGGCCTTGCCCCTTTCTTCTTTTTGGCATAGGCTTCCGAATAGGGCTTGAAATTCACCCCGGCGATATCCAGGCCGCCCCGGGTTCGCTTCACAATTCCATCGATGGCGATATCGGCGATGCCCTTTGAAATGCTGGAATCCCCTTCTTGAAGCTTCTGAAGCATGGTATTGGCCACAGCCCGCCATTGATCGGCCCGAAGTGAAAACCTTGCCCCGGTGGCCATCAATCCTTCTTGGGATCCGGCCCCACATAAATAAAATTGCCTTCCTGATCGGGGCGGATTTCATTGTGGGGTTCGCCCATCAGGATATCTTCCGGGATCCCCTTCGGGAAAGCTTTGCATTTCAGCCCGGAATGATCATCGGCTTTAAACCATAAGCAATCAAAACAAGCTGGCCTTTCACCGATCATTTTTCACCCCCTTCAATTCTTCCCATATTCCCTTTTCATCAAATCATAAACCATTTTTGAAAATTCGCCGGGATCCGAATTATTCAAATATTTTGAAAAAGCTTCGGCCGTGAATTCGGCCACATTACTATCAGCATATCCTGAAATATAATTTTTGTGATGATGAATCCCCTTTTCTAATTCTTTTATTTTCGCCATCACATTCGATTCAAATTCTTGATATTCAAGATGAAGCTTTTTGAATTCGGGATCGGTCATTTCCGGCTTTGATGTTTTGGTATTAAAATCCTGGAATGCCTTTAATCTTGCTTGGCGAAGGGCTTCCACCTGATTTTTTATTTTCGATGAAGCTTCTTTTAACCATTCATTGTATTTTGTTTTGATGGCATCGAATTCATAATAAATCCCGCCGGAAAATCTTTGCTTGAAATTATATTGGGTAAGGGTATGGGCGAATTCGTGATCGATAATCATTTTTAGGGCCGATCCTTCGCCTTGGGGATGAAAGCCCGTTTTGATGCAATAGGCGAAGCTTTCTTCCACTTCCTTCATATTCCGTAAGGTGGATTTTGCGATATTTATCCCATGCTCTGATGCCGAAGCATAAACCCCCCGCCTTTTTTCTGCATCCCCGAAATGGATTTTCCCGCCCCGGTTATTCCTTATCACCCAATCGGAATCCAATTCGGCCACCCGGGCCAAGGCGGCTTTCACATTTTTAATCGGCAATCCATTAAAAGCCTTTGCCTTGAAGCTTCTGAATGTTTCAATTGATGTGTTTTCTTTCGCCCAAGCTTCCAATTCGGATGTGGATTTTAATTTTTCCAATTTCGCCAATGCGGCTTTCAATTTCACCTTCGCTTCCGCTTCGATTTGATCTTGGGTGATTTCCTTGGCCACGGGTTCGGGCGGCGGGGCGGGCTTGGGGGCCGGGGGCGGCGGATTCGGGATCCCGCCCGGGCTGAAGCCCTTCAAGAAATCGATCCGGCCCTGGGCATCCTTGATCTGATAAAATTCATCAGGCAATTTCATCCCGCCGGATTTCACTTTATATTCCAAGATTTCGGCATCCAATTCTTCAAAGATTTTATAATCGGTTTTTGGATCTGGATCATATTCCCCAGGATCCTTGATGGTGATCTTCCCGCCTTCCTTCAGATCAGGATTGGATTTGATCAGATCGGCCGGGGCCAAAAGGCATCGGCAAGAATCGCCACAAAAGGATTCACCCCGCCCAGGTTCGGCCCGATTTTGGATCCATTCGGAAAATTTGGCCGGGGGAAGGGAAGCCCATTTGATGCAATCCGGGCATACATTCCCATCACCCATATCGATCCATTCCCAATCATATTCATCCAGATCTTCGGCCAATTCCATGAAGCCGGAATCAGCTTCGAAATCGAATTCAACCTTTTCTTTTGCCATAGGCGAATCCCAAATAATATCCGAAATCAGCGGCCCGCCCGATGGTGGATCCGGCGGCCTTCATCGCTTCTTTCTTCATGGCTTCCCATTCCATCCGGCCGGAATCTTCCTGGAAATAAGCCTTGATTAAATCGGCGGCGGCCCCCCGGAATTGCATCGAAAGGGCTTTGATCCGATATTTTTCCATCATTATCTTTTGGCCGCTTTCCAGGCGGGCGGCGAAGATGGCCAATTCCCCTTCAAGTTTTTTTTGCAATGAATTTCCCAAATTTCCCCCCTTCCGCCAAGGCTTCCTTCATCTTGGCGGCCAGGATCCCCACAATGGCTTGATTCCTTTTTGTCAATTCGATTGGATCCAAGGTGGGTGATCCGAAAGCTTTTTCGATTTCGGCCTTGGCTTCTTCTTCCATCTTCCGAATCTTCAATCGATATCCCCGGATCACTTCCCGCATTTGGCCCCCCTGATCTTGATCTTTTCTTCCCCGGCCCCCACATTATTTGGAGCTTCCCCCTGGGATTTCGTGCCGATAATGTCAAGCCATTTCGGCCGCTTGGCTATTCTATAACATTTTTCGATGTAATAAAAATCCGATTCATAGACGGGGCGAAGCCATTCCGCCGAAGCCTGATCATAAATTTCCTTTTTCACCATGATATTCGGCCCAGCGATATTGGCAAGCTTCAATTCCCGGCGATGCCAATCCCCCAGGGGCGGAAGGATCCGGCCGCCAAGATCACATTTGAAAATGAACATATCAATTCGATGATCCTTGGCAATTTCCTTTTTGATGATCTTCAAGAAAAATGGGGTGGCCAGGATATCATCATCATCCAATTGCATCACCCATTCGCCTTGGATGTGCGGGGCGGCAAGGTGGATCAGCGGCCCCACCGCCACGGCATTTTCCCTGGCCGTGGCCTTGTTTGGTTCCTTCACGGGCCGAAGAAGAAGATGCTGGATCCCATCGCCAAGCGAAGCAATACAGGCCACATTCCTTTCCAGGCATTTCGGCCGCTGGGGATGGCATCTTGTCAATACAGTTAAAAATGGCCTGGGGGCATCCAATAGATCGAAATTCTTTCCCCAAAGAAATCCTTTGCTTTGGCGGATGAAATATTTTTCGATATCAGGAAGCCCCGCTTCCCTTGTAATATTGGCGGTGGAATCGATCTTGAATGCCCGCCTTTCGAAATGGATCAGCTTCGCTTCCGGGATCCGAAAGCACCGATTGATCGAAAGAGCGAATTCCGGCAATTCCACATCGCCACCATAAGCGATGAAATCAGGGCATATTGGCCGCCGCCCCGGGAATCGATCAATGAATCCATTCCCGATGAAAGGGAAAGCCCCGGCCCAGCCTTCCTTTTTTTTGTGAATAGTATTTGTCAATGCTGGGCATAAAACCCCATCACCATCCGGGAAAAGCTGATTCATCTTGGAAACAAGAATTGAAACCGCATCCCGGGCCATGGCCACATCATCGGCCAGGGCAAAAAGGTGGCCCCTGTTTTGGGCGATTCGATTGATGGCTTCCACCCATCCGATCCTTTCCGGTTCAAAGATGATTTCGATCCGGGGATCACCATTATAAAGATCCCGAAGCCGCCCGAATTCTTCCATGTTTTTCTGGATCAGGATGAAGATCCGAATATTTTCATGGGTTTGGGCCAAAAGGCAATCAATGGCATCGGTGATTTCCGGCCGAAGCCCCAGGGTGGGAATGGCCACATTCACCCGATCCGGGAAGGCTTCAAGTTTTTCTTCGCCCGCCGTTTTCATGGATCCATTATCAAGCAATCTTTCCATGGCGGCCCATTGCTTCGGGTATTGCCTTTTGATTTGAATATCATCCATTGGCAATCACCATGCCGATCCCCATTTGGCGGCCCAGGTTTCCGAATTGGAATTGGCCTGATCCCGGTGGATTGAAATTGTGGATTTCCATCAGGATATTTTCTTGATCGGTGGCCTTGATCCAATTCCAAAATTCCTTCACCTTCACTTTTTCTTTTTCTTCCGGGATCCAATCCGTGGCAATGTCATGGATGGCGATGATGTGCCTCACAAGGGGGCCAAATGAAGCATAATCAGCCCCCACCCCTTCCAAGGTGTGATCACCATCGATGAAAAGAAGATCGATCCGGCGGCCGGAAAGCTTGGAAAGCAAAGCCGCCTTCACTTGGGGATCCCTGGAATTGCCGATGATATCCGCTTGGCTTTTCGGATCCTGATCGATGCCGATATATTCCGCCCCCAGGATCCTTTCATAAAATTTCCTTTGATGCCCTTTCCAGATCCCGATTTCCACCACCACGGGATGATCGATCCCCCGGGCCTGGAAATAAGATGAAATAAATTCCATGAAGATCTTCCATTCGGCGGGCCGTTGCCCGAAATCTTGAAGCGGCGTGGCCGCCATCATTTGATTCAAAAGATGTGAATTCATCTGATCCCCCTTCGCTGATCTTTCTTGGCATAGTATAAAGCCCGCCCCCGGGCCTTCATGGCTTCCAATTTCCCTTGATCCCAGGCCGCCTTGAATGTGGCCCCGTGAATGTGATAAACTATTACATTCAGAAGGATCAAGGTTCGCCATCCGGCCAGCCTTACTCTATCACAATAATCATCATCATCACCATATCCCGGGGAAAAATCTTCATCCAGAAGCCCCACCCTTTCGATCATTTTCTTATTCAATAAAACACAAGAAAAGGGGACACATGATGAAACAATTTCCCGCACCATCGGCGGCAAAGCATTATGATATTCCATCGGATCACCCGATTCATATCCCGTGATCCGCTGATATCTTTCAAAGTTTTGAATATTCCCCGTATTTGTCAAGCATCCGATCACCCCGGCCCGGGGGTGGCCAAGCTGATAATCAATCATCCGATCCAGCCACCCGGGATCCGCCACCACCACATCATTATTCATCAGCACCAAATGATCGGCATTCCCCCGCATCGATTCCCGGATCCCCCGATTGGCGGCCTTCACAAATCCTTCATTTTCATCCAGGAAGATCCGCTTCGATGGGAAGGGGGCAAGATCCAGGAAATCATTCATCAGCTTTCGCTTCCCATCTTCGCTTCCATTGTCGATCCAAATCAGCCGAAAATCATTGGTAAATTTGGCCAATGCCGAAAAGCAATCGATGGTTATTTGGGCATTTTGAAATGAAATGATAATGATATCGGTTTTCAATTTAATTCCCCCCGGGCCGATGCGGTTTCAATTATGATCGGCCCTGATTTCAATTCATCCGGGAATGCTTCCCTGGATATGATTTCCCAGGTGGTTTCCTTTTGCCTGGATCCGCCCCACCGGACAGCCCAGCCAATGTATTTATAATTCAATCGCACAAACCAAAACAATATCCCGCCCGTGGCGTTTATATGATTGAATTTATCAGCCACCCCAAAGGTGGCCTGGAAATTGGTGATCGGGATATCGGTTTTGACATTGAAGCTTCCAATCATCGGATATCCGAAGATCTTTTCGAATTGATCCAAGTTAAAATGAAATTTCCCAATGCCATTCACATATTGCCCGATGATCATTTATTCCCCCAAATCAGGCCCGCTTCCTTCCTTCCATCCTTCAGCATTTGATCCATTTGCCGCCGCCGCCGCCCTTCTTCATGGGTGGCATCCATTTCCGATTGATGATGATTCGGGTGGAAATGATAGATCACCGCTTCCGGGGAAAGATGGAATTTGCCCAGCTTCCGGCCCAGCCATTCGATTTCTTGGCAAGCAAAAAGAAAATATCCTGGATAAAATGGGCGGCGGCCAGGATATCGATCCAAGAAGGGCTTCCCCATCAGCCCCACCCCGGCCGGATTGAAATGCTTTTGGCCTTCTTGGGTGAATCCGATCACCCCATCATCATCCGGGAATCGATCCGCCATGGCCTTGATTGCCGCCTCTATGGCCCCAGGCTTGAAGATCATATCATCCACCGCCCAAATAATGGCATCCGGGCATCCAGGGGCTTCCATATTTCGAAGCCATACCGATCCCGAATGGCCGCTTGAAATTGTGAGTAAAATATTTCCCAGGGGTGGAAGCGGCCGCCAAATATCGATTGCATCAAAGGTTTCCTTGTCCCCATCGCAAAGGATCCTGATCCAGATATCCACCCCGGCCGCCTGGGCCGGAATGCTTCTGATCATTCGCATCAGCTTTTTAAAGCGATTCCTTGTGGGAATCAGGATATCGATCCGCTTCATTTGGCCCCCTTCTTTTCTATCACCCCAAATTGAAAACATTGCAAAGCCGAATCAGGATTCAGATTGATCACCTTGATATTTCTATTTGAATATTCCGGGGCCACCTTTTCGAAATTTTCCCGCCAATGCCGGATTTCTGGATCCGAAGATGAAGCCGGATATCCGCCATGAAAATTCGCTTTCCCGCTGGGAAGATTCTTCATATCGAATCCCAAAAGGCAAATCGGATTCGCCCCAAGGATGGCGGCAAGATTCAAAGCGGCATATCCCGAATTCCCCCCACAAAAAACCCCCCGGGAAAGCGATGTGGAAAATCCATGCTTGCCAAGGAATTTGATGATATATACATCTTCCCAGCCCATGGGATCCGAAAATGCCGGGAAAGGATCGATGGCCCAAACCTTCAGCCCCTTGAAATTATCATAAGCCTTCAAGGATTCGGGCATCATCAGCCGCCTTTTCTTTGAATACCAGGAATGAAGCCGGATATCGATTGAAAGCATTATATCCGCCCATGGCACAAATTCAATTGATCTATTAATGGCGATGCACTTTTCACCCCGAAGCAATTCGAAATCAAAGCCCGCCAAGCTGGGGCCGCCGCCGATGATGAAGCATCTTGATCCATTCCATTCCCCATCCTTCATCACATCGGAAAGGAAATTGATTTTATGATCCCGGCCCATGGCCTATTCTTCTTCGCCCTGGGCGGCTTCATTGATTCCCCCGCCACCGAATAGGTTTTGCAGATTGAAGATCCCGCCGCCGCCCTTGATCTTCCCCAGCTTGGCCAAATTTTCGGTGATGGCTTTTTCGGCCGCTTCTTCATCGGTGATATCGGGATTGAAGATCATATAAAATTGGGCCGGGGAAATCAGCCCATCTTTCAAATCGCTTTGGGCTTGCTTCCGCTTTTCCATCGGATCAATGAACATTTCCATTTCAGCGAAATCGATCTTGAATTCAAGATCTTCCGGGATCAGCGGCCCCAATTTTTCGGTATTCCATACCAGCCGGATCAGGTTAAAAAGATCACCTTCCAGCCGCCGGAATGCGGGCAATTGCTTTTCCCGGATTTCCCGAAGCCCCCGATTCTTGATCACCAATGCCCGCCCGGATGATTCATCAGGGGAAACCGAAAACATATCCACCGAAAGGCCATAGGTGGAAAGAAAAGCATTAATATCCGATTGCAAAGATTTATCCATGCCTTCAAAATTGGCCGTTAAATCCAAAGCCCCGATTTCCGATCCTTCGCCTTCAAGCAAAAAGCTTGAAGATGGATCCGAAAGAAATTCCGGGGGAATGTCCTTTGTGTTTTGCGCCCTGATCCAGATCTGCTTGAAGGATTGGAATTTGAAAATATAATCCTTCAATGTCCTTTTGAATCCGGTCAATAATGTCCCATCCACCAAATCTTGGCCGCCCTTGGGATTCCAAAAATTATCGGGGATCTGATTCAAATGAATGATGGCGAATGGAAGCTTGCCGAAAGGATTCACCATTTTTGGATTATCTTCGGCCGGGGGAAAGATATTGAATTTTTCATCGAAAATAAAATGCTCTGCATCACTCCAAAAAACAGATTTTTTATCGGTCTTGAATTGGGAATCGATATATTCCACATCATAAAAAACAGCCATGGCTTCTTCTGGATAATCTTCCCGCTGGATTATCGATGTATTGGCCGGGGTGTTCAAGTGAAGGGTGATGGCCTTCTTTTCCCGATCCACTCCCACCCGGATCAAAACATCATTCAAAAGATTGGCATATTGATTCACCTTCTTCATAAATTCATCGATGGCCAAATCGGCATAGATCTTTTCAATGGTTTCATTCCCCTTTTCGCCGAAGCTTCGCCTGGGGGTGATTTTATAGATCACCGAAATATCATCCACCACCTTTTTCAAAATGTTTTGGGTGGTATTCCGCATCAGCCGGATCTTTTTGTAATTGCTTGGATGAAATTGGGAAGCCAAGATCCCTTCCAGCATATCGCCCCATGAATCAAAATAGATCGAAAGCCGATCATTGGCATCCGATTTCCTGGAAGCTTCCGCCGATGCCTTGGCTTTCATATATGATTCCAGCACCACCCGCCCCACCTTGCTTTCAAATAGATCTATCATTTTTCCCCCTTCCTTCCCCGGGCGAAGGATTGATTATATCAAAGATTTTGATTCCTTCAATGATCTTCATCATGCCACCCGCACCATGTTTTTCTTCAGCGGATATTTATAAACCGAAAAGAATTCAAGGGCCGTGATCATGTGGGAAGCCCAATTGTGAATCGGCTTGTCGCTTGTGGGTGATCCCGTGGCATCCACCGGGAAGCGATAATTGGCCAGCCGATCTTGGAATAAAACACATTTCTTGGAAACATAAAGCCGGGGCATGATCTTCCGGGTGGCCGTGATCCTTTCGGCATAATCGCATTTCCAAGGATATACCACCTTCAAGCCCAATTCCCCAAGCCATGATATCCAGGATTTCTTGGAAACCCCCCGGGCGGCCCCGGCCGGATCCCCGATGTGAAGATCATATTTCGGATATCGATTCTTCACAATCAAAGCAAAATGCGGGGCTTCTTCTTCATTCATTTCATATTCATCGATGATATAAATTTCCCCATTGGGATTCACCTGGATCCAGATGATGGCCGTGGGATCGGCCAAGCCGAAATCCCAGGCGGTGAAAAGCGGAAGGGCCGGATCATAGTCCTTATGGATCACATGGGAAAGATCGAAATTATAATACACTTGCCCTTCCACCGATCCGGCATAGGATATTTCATATTCCCGGGCGATTTGCTCCCTGGTCAAGCCTTTGGTTTCCCGGGCAAACCAATCATCATTCTTTTCTGGATGCCGCCGCCAATGCCATGAATTGATCCGATATCCTGATTCATTGGCCGGGGCGAATCGGATCCGGGCGAAATTATTTCCCTTGCCATTCGGGGTGGATCCAAATTTCTTATTATTTGGGCAAGCCGAATGAAGCCCGCCGAAGATCGATTCGGAATTTTCACAATAGGCCCATTCATCGGCCTTGATTTTATCATAAACCCCGCCACGGCCAGCCCGGATATTTGTGGATTCCCCTTTGATATGCCCGCCGCTTGCTGGATTCACTATCTTCAAATTATTAAAAATCAATGGGGCTTTCAGATATGAAGGAAGATGATTCCAGGTGAATTGAAGGCGGCCGAATAATGAATCGGTGGTGGCCCGGATCCCACCATCATCCACCAAATCTTCTTTCCTGGATATGATCTTTTCTGAATATCCCGGGCGGAATAAAAGGCCATGAAGCGAATCCACCATGGCGGCCCAACTCCACATCATTTGGCGGGATTTTTCATCCAGGGTATTCCCAGGGGCATTCAAGGATCGAAGCATTTCCGCCAAATATGGATATGGCGGAAGCGGGGCGATTTCGGTTTTTATGCTCATTCCATCCCGAAGCTTCTTTTCCGTTTTGCAATGCTTGAAAGCGAAATGGCAAATATCCCGTTCACATTTTATGAAATCGGCGAATTCATCAGCGGTGATCATTTCCCTTCTTTCGCATCAATGCCCTGGCCCGGGGGCAATGCGGCCGGATCCCCTTTGGAAACCGCCTGGAATACCTTCAAGGCTTCTTCATAAGAAAGCCCGGATTCCACCTTCCCGGAAAGATCCAGTTTTTGGATCAGCATCCCCAATTTCTTCATAATCAAATCCAGGGCCGGGATCTTCGGATGAAGCTTGAAATAAAATTTGTCATAAACTGTAACGGATTTCCCATCAGCCGATTCCTTGATCACCCGATCTTCTTTGATGGATTCGATGGCCCGGGAAGCCCCAGGCGGCATTTCTTCAAAGCTCTTGGCCGTGATGGCCCCGGTATCAGGATCGATCTTCAAATAGTTTTGAATATCCGAAAAGCCGATGATGCCCAATTCTTGCATGATCTTTTCGGCATTGATATCCACCCGCTTTTCAAGATTGACTTGGGCGGCGGCCAGGGCTTCGGCCACCTTTGGATTTTTCAATAGACTTGAAGCCATTGAATCGGCAGTTTTTTCCGAATATCCTGATCGAATGGCGGCTTGTTTTCCATTCAGATCGATCAGATATTCTTTGATGAAGCGGGCTTGCCGATCATTCAATCCGCCTTTGGCTTTACTATGCCTTCCCATTTATACCATTCCCCCAATAAATCTATATCCCATTTTTTTTGCCCAAGCTTCATCTTTCAGCTTGTTTTTCTTGATCGGCAAAGGATCCAATTTGAAATAATCGAATTTGATTTTCATTTTTTTGGCCAATTTGATTTCCCCGGCCGTTCCTTTGCTTTTCCCATCATGGATAAAAATCGCCTGATCACAATTTTTAAAACACAAAATGCTTCGGTGTTCATAAGCCCCCCGAAGATATTTGAAATTCAGATAAAAAAGATGAAGCGGGATTGAAAATTCCCGGCATAATTCCCGGGCCGCTTGACAAGCCCCCCCAGGTTCCCCCGCCGTTACAATGACGGCCGCTTTATATTTATTTACTGCCGCCAAAATAATCTTCTTCACCCTTTCATCGCCAAGGGTTCGGGATCCGAAAATAAGAAGCCTTGGGCCGGATCCATTCAAATCATGCTTCACTTTTCCTTTTTTCTCCCTTTGAATCACTTGATCACCCTGATCAATCCCCTTCGCTTTGTTTCAATTCTTTTGGCCAGGAAAAGGAAGAAGCGGGCAATGAAATCAAATGATTTCATTTGAAGAAAAGCCATCCCAAGCCCAGGCCGATTCCGATCCCCAGGATCCCCACAAGGGCCACCCGGAAATAAAGCTTCCGAATGGTGATGGCGGGGATGATGGTGTATTTGGTCATATCCAAAGTAAGCTTCCGAAGATCGGCCAAATACTTTTGGGCGGCCGGGGAAACATTGATTTCCAGATTCTTCGGTGTTTTGGGAAGCTGGGCGGGCCTGGGCGATGAAATTTTGGATCCGGGCATTTCTAACATTTTTCCCCCTTGATTTATTTCGGCCATTATAACACTTTAATTCCGGCGGTCAATTGGAAAGCCCAATCGCCCCGGGCATTTACTCCATATCCGGCCACCACCGAAATCCGCTTCCAGAAGGATCGATTGGCTTTCAAAATGGATTCGGTATTGGCCACGGATGCCGCCAAAAGGGCTTTATATCCCTTCTTGGGATCATCGATCAGGCCATTCAGCTTGGCGATGGTGGCCACCCGGGAATCTTCCAATTTTCCCCATTCCTTGATTTCAAGCACAAGCGATATATTGGCCCCTTCCAGAAGCTTGATCTTTTCCACCTTGGCCAAGGCATCATCTTCCAGCTTGGAATATTTGGCTTCGATGGTGATCTTTTCGGATCGGATGGCGAAGATTTGTCCGGCCGTTTTCGATTTGATGGCGGCGGCCTGGGCCATTTTTTCATCGGCGGCAGCTTGGATGGCCTGGATTTCCTTGGCCTTGGCCCGGGCGAATGCTTCACCGATGGCCATGATATCGGCCTTTTCGGTTTCCAGGATGGCGGCCCGCTTCTTCAATTCGATGTTCACCAATTCGGCCTTTGTCAATGCCACCTTGTAAAGCCAAGCATTGATCATCAGTAAAACCCCCAGGGCCACGGCCGCCCAAATCAAAATCTTCTTCAAGATAGGATTCATACTTTCCCCCTGTATTCTCTTGATTTCTGAAAATGCAAAATCACCGGGGATTCAATTTCATTCCGATCATCCCGGAAATATTTATTGATCCGGCAATATGCCAAAGGCAAATAGTAAATCACCCCCCCGGCTAATACATTGGTGATTCCCATCTTTTCCAGGGCGGCCCAAAGGTTTTTTTGCTCTTTCGGATCCATCATCGGCCCCGGATCGGCGATGGTGGCGATATTAATTTTCATCCATTCATCCACCACCCTTCTTGAATTGGCATCATTGGCAAGCCAAATTGTGCCTGATCGGATCCGGCCAGGGCGGCTTGGATAGACGGCCAGGGCTGGCCCCCGCCATTCGGCCAGGGCGGCAAGATCATTGAAAAGCACAGGCGGCCGCTTGATTTCGGCATCGGCATCCAGCCAAACCAGCGGCCCCGGGATCCGATCCATTTGTGATCTGATAAAGGCGGCCTTGGCGAATGTATTGTGCCGCCAATCCGCTTGGGTGGTATCGCTGAAGGCGGATGGAATGATTTGGCTGGGGATCCCGAAGCGGCGGCATGAAGCTTCCAGGCGGGCGGCCCCGGTGGAATAATTCGGGGTGAAAAATGAAATTACAGTAAATTTCCAATTTTCCATTATGCTTCAATAATGCCATGGATTCGATCATTTGGCATTGCCATATTTTCCGCTTTCGGCGGATGCGCCCAAATATAAAAATAAATTTCACATTCCGGGCAATGGTATTTCATGGAAAGAATCGGCGGCAAGGAAACCCCCCAAAAAGGGAAATCCTTCCCGGGGTGAAGATCTTCGGAAACCTTTTCGCTTTCGTGGCCCAGGATGCAAATCATATTTTCCCCTTCATATAAGTTTTCCAAAGGGCGGGCCTTGCCCACAATCTTTGAAGCCGCCGCCATTCCTTGGAATATTTCATTTCCTTTTCGGGCTGATAAAGCATCATAAAAGGATATCCGCCCAGCTTGGCAATTTCCAAGCATCGGGCTTCCGCCTTTTCAAGCGAATCATTTTCAAATCCGGCCAGCACATAAATATATATTCGCCGATTCGGGACAACCCCAAGCCGCTTCATGGCCAAGGCCACCTTTTCAAGATCCCCCGGCCGATCATAGGCCATCCAGATTTCCCGCACCTTTAATTTCCGAATTTCAAAAGCTATTTCATCGGAAACAAGATCGGCATAAAACCCTTCAAAAATTATTCTTCTTTTATCGGAAAGCATTTTGAAAACATCGGCAATATGTTTTTCCCCACAAGCCAAAAGATTATTATCGATCAGATTATTCCCATCATGGATTTTCAATTCCCGGATCGATCCTTCCCTTTTCGGCACAAAGCAATACCAGCATTTATTGGGGCATCCCCTGGATGTGATCACATATCCGGGCTTCAAGAATTTCCCCGGGGTGAATTCGCCGCCGGGATCCCCAAAGGCTGGGCCGCCAAGAATGATCTTCCCGAATCTTTCCCATTGCCGCCCAAGCCTTTTCGCCTTTTCAATATCCCAGGTGAAGATGGTGGAAATATGAATTTCATCAAAATCCATATTCACATTCACCAATCGGGGATCAGGTGGCGGGCCGAAAAAACAAGCTTCATCATCAGGGGTGAAATTTGTTTTGGATGGAAAAACCCGGGCGATTTTCATTTCGGAAATTGATTCCAGATCCGGCCATCCAATTCGCCATTCTTGAAGAAGAAGGGGATCCCGGCTTTTCCGCATTGATCCCGAAGATCCCTGGCCCAATCAAAATCCATCGGCCGGATCCCAGCCACCATATTATCCCCACATTCATAATCCGGGCATTCGTGGCAATTTTGCACGCCCTGGGATCGGCAAATGTCCTTCGCAAAAGGATTCACATGGGCGGCCGGGGATCCATTTTCCTTCCCACAAATCACCCAATCAAGCTTTTCGGTTTGCATTTGGAAAGGTTCTGGATCCCCATTCCGATCCGCCATCACATCCACCCCCCAGCCCGCCAAGTAATCGATGCAATTCCCGGAAAGCCTGATCGGCCCAAGCATCGGCTCTATTGAAACAAATCTTTTGGCGGCCGGGATCTGAAGAAGGATCGGGATCCTTTCATCGGCCCGGGCCTGATTTTCAGCGGTGATGCCAAGCCAAAGATTCGGCAAGGAATATCCCTTCCGATAAATCATGGCCGAATTGCAAAATTTTTCTGTATAATGCCCAAGCCGAAACATTCTTTCATAAGCTTCCGATCCTTGAATCGCCGAAGCCAAGCCATTGAAATATTCAGCCATCCGGGCGGCCCGCTTTGTCAAGATCATAAAAATATGATTCCTGTTTTGGTGGATGATCGGAATGATTTTATCGATGAATTCAAATCGGGAATCTTCATGGAATAGATCACCCAATATTGAAACAAATATCCGCCTGGGCTTCTTCCAATGGAAAGGATCCTTCAGCCTTTCGGGGTGAAATTTTATTTTTGAAAAATCCGAATTGATAATAGCTTTTTGAATATATCCGCCATTGTCAAATTCGCAAGGCTCCAAGCCATGCAATTTTTTCAATCGGGCCACCATCTTTTTCGCCCAACAATTTTCGCACCCTTCGGAAATCGGTGAACATCCCGTGATCGGATTCCAGCTTTTATCCCACCATTTTGAAAATTTCATTTTCTTTTTTGTGTCCGGGTGATGAAATTGATCAAATGCTTCCCCAGGATGGCCGATGATCCGCCCTTCCGAAAACAATCCAGGGTGATCACATCATTCCGATTCCCCCGGGGATCCTTCAGCCCATTTTCCACCCAATTCCGAAGGGTTCGGGGCTTCCGGCCCAATAGGGCGGCGGCTTCTTCTTGGGTGTAAATCTTTTCTGGATCGATCTTCAGATTCTTCAAGAATTCTTCAAATGCGAATGAATTCATTTTATCACCCCCGCTTTTTTCAAAGCCGCTTCGATGGCCGCCGTGGCCTTTCTGTTTATGCAATTTTGGCATGGCTTTACAAATCCCATCATTTTGTCCTTCATCCACCACCCTTCTTCAGATGATGCGGCCATACTTATTCCGCTGGCGATAAATTCAAGATCTTCAAAACAAGATCCACATTTGAATTCAATATCAATTTCGCCTTCATAATGAATCTTTGCCATTATCTTCCACCTTCCTTCGGAAAGAATCTTGATGATTCGATCCGCTTCAAATATGAATCATCCGGCGGGAAGAATCCGGCCCAATACATCAGAAGGGCTTTCGATTCATCGCCGCCACAATAATCAATATAATGCCGCAAAATCCCCATTCCATGGCGGATATTATATCGGATTTCATGGATCCTGGATTCATCCAATTTCAGATTCTTTTTCCATACGCTGAAATTGATTTGCATCAGCCCCCGGGCCAATGGGATCTTCACGGGGTTTCCATCAGCATCAATCCCATCCCGATATGATGTGGCTTGGGGATCGAAATAAGATTCCCTTTCGATGATGGCCATCACCTTCATTGGATCCAGCTTGAATTCCGGGGCATATCCCCAAACCGCTTCGGCGATGGCGGCCCAGGTGGGGAATTGAATTTTCGTGGCTTCCAGCTTTTGGAAAATGATATCTGCTTCCTTCTTGATTATCCTGGCCCGCTTGATTTCCCAATTCCTGGCCAGCATTTCATTTGAAAGAAGATCTTCCCGGCGATTGGCGGCGGCTTCATTCTTGATCACCATCAAAAGATTCAATTCAAGAAAAATGCAAATGGTGATCAATGCGATTATCGCCCCAAGATTCCATTTCTTGAAAGCCCGCCGGATATCCCGGTGGATCTTTCGCTTGATGGATCTGATAAATTTATCCATCGATCTTGATCCCGCCAAAGCCCAAAAGATTTTCGCTTGTGAATGGGTGATAAAATCGATTCACCAATGCCGGGAAGATCCCAATATTCCCTTCGATGGTGAAGAATAAATCATTTTCAACCTTTTCCACAATGCCCACATGACCCATCCATGAATTCCTGGCCCCCCGCCACCAAAAGGCAAGATCCCCCGGGGCGGGGGTTTCCACGATTTTCAAAACAGGCCCGCCCACTTTGAATTGATTCATCAAGGCCCGGGCCGAAAGTGAATATTTGAATGGCGGAAGGATCCCCAATTCTTCGGATGCCTTCAAATAGCACCATGAAATAAATCCGGCGCACCAATTGGAAGGCGGTTCGGCCAAGCCATTCAGATATTTTTCGATATCCGGGCCGAAATTGTTTTTTTCTTCTTCCCCTTTCCCGATTTCCAAGATGGCGAAATTGATGGCCATTTCTTTGATATTCATCTTTTCACCCCCATTTCTTTTTTGATTATTTTTTTGAATTCTTCAAAAGATCGGATGATTAAAACTTGATGCCCAAGTGATTCCAATTGGGCATGAATATTTTTTTGTGCATTTGAAAGCTTCCCGGATTCGGTTTTCAATTCTATCATAAGATGGCGGCCTTTCGGAAGATAGATCAGAAGATCCGGCCAGCCCGTCATGCCTTCCACCGGGAAAGTATAGAAGCGGCCCGCCACCCGCCGCTTGATGGCCGTGGTTAAATGAAGAAATGGGATCCCCAGGCGAAGCAAAAAGGATTCGGCCAAAGCCTGGATGATCGATTCTTCCATATTCATTCACCCCGGCGGCGATTGGCGGCCATCGCATCCCGGGCGGCCAAGCACATTGGGGCATCCGCCGATGTGAATGCCCTGGATGAAAGCCATTGGCCGCTGGGCGATAATTCCAATCTTGGCGGATTGATGCAACAAGCGGCGAATTTTCTTTTGTCAATTCCTTTCAGATCGAAAAAAATACAATCACGGCATTTTTCAATTTCATAACTCATGCTCCCCCCTTGGCCGCTTCGATGGCGGCGGTTTTTTCTTCAGCCAATTTATCTTCAAGATCCTTTATTTGCTCTGGAAGATATTCCATCTTTTTCATTGAAGGGGCATCCAATCCGCCGTTATTCATTGCTTCAGTATAAAATGAAAGCAATTCTTTTTGTGATGTGATCGATCTCATCAAATCTTTTATCCGATCAGCCCGCCTTGTTTTTTCCATGGCCTTCAAATCTTCATCGGAAACAATTGAAACCCCCCGGGATATTCCTGGGCGGCGATGGAAATCAGGCTTTTCCTTATTCAACCACCTTTGGAAAAAAAGATTCAGATCCCCTTGGGCCGAATCCCGGGCTTTTGTCAATTTCCGCCGGATCCAATCTTCGATATTTTGCCATTGGAAAGCAAGATCCAAGCCTGGATATTTCAATGAATATTTTGGAAGCCCTTCCACCCAAGCTTTTTTATATTTTATCACCAAAGCATCAATTTCCTTTTTTTGTTTTTCAACTTTCGATTCGTGCGGCGATTCATCGCCGATAATCTCTTTTCCTTTCCTTTCCTTTCCTTTCCTTTCCTTTCCATTCTCCGAAGATAAATTGATTTCACTTGATTTCAATTGAATATCTTCTTTTGTGGGAAGCGGAAGGCTTGTTTTCCTTGGCCTGTCAATCACTTGATGATCAAGGAAATTTTTCACAATGAAATATTTTTGGCCGCTTTTTTCATATCGAATCAATAATCCAAGCCCAGCCAATTCATCGATCATCGCTTCAATATCCAAATTATCAGCCGGGAAGATCTTGGCTTTGATTTCAATTGGATCTTCAATCATCACCCCATGATCATCAGAAAAATTCCAAAGGCCAATGAAGAATAATCTGGATGGGATCCTGGCCCGAAGGATCTTTCCATCACTCCAAAATTCCGGCTTGATTGTCCTTATTCTTGGCATTGTATTTGCTCCATCAGGCAAAAGGGCCGGGGGGGATGGCCCGCATCATCGACCTTCGGGAATTCTTCTTCCCGATTTGGGGATTGGTGATTTGCGGCCCCCCGGCCCTGGATTTCGTTTTGAATGCTCTTGATGCCATCGGCCGCATCATATCACAATATGTCATAAATGGCAAATTATTTTTTCCCGATTTCTTCCAGGAATTTCCTTGCCAAGAAATTCAAGCTTTGGGAAACCGATTGATTCAAGATCTTGGCCATCCGGCGGAATCTTTCCACATCCCTTTTTGAAAAAGAATATGAAACCGCCCTTTTTCGATCAGCTTCATTTATGATCCTTTTCATTTCCCACCCCTTTTTGAAAAGGAATATGAAACCGCTTTACCCCTGATAATTATCCTTGCCAAATATTGAAGGTATCGCTTGAAGCCCAAGGAAAAAATCCAAATGTGATCAGGCTTCGCCACATATCCGAAATCCGATATTGATTTCCTTGCGGATGGATCAGATAAATATTCGGATCGGATTTCCCGAAGCCGCCTTTCAGCGGTGGATGGCTTCATTCCGGGGATCCGGCGGAAAATATCACAATGGCAAGTGATCCCAGCCCGAAGGATCCCGGCGATAAATACAATCACCCTTTGCTTTTCGGTGATCATCTTCCTTTCCCCGATTTCACATTCGCATCAGGATAAATCATAAAGCCATGGATCGGCCCCAGGGCGGTTTTGTTTTTCTTGAAATGCCGCTTCGCTTCCGCCATATCGATCTTGATCAGATAATGGGGAAAGATCCCATCGGCCACGGCCCGGGCGATTTCCTTCTTGGCCGCTTCTTCCTGGCCATGCAATTCCAGGCGGATATCGGCGGCATAGGTGGATGAAAAACCATTGGCATAAGATGTTTTGGGGGCTACCGCTTGGGGGATTTCCGGGGCAATGAATGTATTGGCCGCCGCTTCCCGAAGGGCTTCCGCTTTGGCTTCATTCCCTTTTTCTTCCGCTTTCTTGGCCTGGGCTTCCAGCTTTTGCCGCTTGATCCTTTCTTCTTCCGCCGCCTTGGCCCGGACTTCCGCTTCCAGCTTTTGCCGCTTGGCATCTTCGGCCAAAAACCATTTCTTTTTCTTGCCTTTCACGATATCGATGGCATCCGTGATCGGCCCCGTGATTTCCTTGAAGAAGGCATCGATTTCCCGGCAGGTTTCCAGGGCCGGGGCTTTCATCTTCACCCTTCGGGCTTCGGCCTTTTCGAAGATGGCCTTGGCTTCACCGATGAAAATGGTGGCCACCTGATCTTCTTCAAAGCTTTCCACCGAAAGGGCCGTGGCCTTGGCGATGGCGGAATGGATTTCGGGATCCATTTCCTTCTTCACTAAAACAAACTCCGGCTTCACCGCTTCATCTTCCTTCGCTTCTTCGAATTCGAAAAGCGGATTTCTTCCAATGCTCATTTTTTTATTCTCCTTGTTTTATTTTAAAACATCTTCTTATGCAAAGGAAATCATTCCAATTCGGGGCGAATTTGAATGAATCATCCGCCTTGATTTCCCCCGCCCGATTGAAACAAGCTTCGATCAAAAGCACATCCCTTCCGGCCCCGGTGATTTCCATTCCCGCCTGGGCGGCCAATTGGATCCCGGTGATCTTGGATGGCAATGATGTTTTGATTTCCACCACGGCCCGAAGCTTCCCGCCCTGATAATATCGCCGATCCGGGCGGCCAGCATAAAGCAAAATTTTATGATAATTTATTTCTTCGATCTTGCCTTCCATTTTATCGAAGCCATATTTTTTTTTCAAGTCAATCCATGATTTGATGTGGGGATATAATCTTTCATCGCCCGATTCAAATTTCCCCTGATCCACCAATTCCAAATAATAATGCAATGCTGTCCCATATTTTTGCTTCCAGGCCAGCACATCGGCCGGGATGGCTGAATAATCCCGCACCATGGAAAGGAAATCGCTGATCCTGGGGATCCGCCGGGATCCCAGGCGGTATTCTTTTAAAATTTCATCATAGATCAGATTCATTTTTTTTATCCCAGGGGCGGGGCCGAAAGCCGCCGCCCCCAGGATCCCCCCTTTACCTTTCCCCAGCCAATTCTTCTTCAAGCTTCCGAAGGGCGGATCCGGCCCAGGCTTGGCCGCCGCTTTTCGATTTCCGAAGCTCATTCACAAACCGCTTTCCGGGAATCACCTTTCCGGTTTTTTCTTTGGTGTATTTCCCATTTTCATCCTTCTTCATTTCTTCGAAGGATGTTAGGGCCATCAGCTTTTCTTGCATGGCTTCGGTATCGCCATCACAATAATTCGCCAAAGCCTTTTCAAGCTTTGTGAATACATCATCCGCCGCCGGGGCCGGGGCGGCCGCCGTGGGATTGCCGAATAAATCGCCCTTGGGCTGGGCCGGGGCCGCTGGGGCCGCCTGATCCGCCTGGGGCTGATCCTTCACCTTGGCCGATTCGATGGGGGCTTCCCGATCACCTTGAAGCCCTTCTTCCCGGCCTGTCAATTCTTCGGCCACAGTAGGCTTGAATCCGGCCAGCACCACCACCCAAGCGAAAACATTCCGAAGGGCTTTGGCCCCGGCCCGGGTTTGGGCCATGGATCGAAGCTGGAAAAGCGGCACAGCCACATCGCCCACCTTCACTTTTTCTTTCATGGGCATCTTCTTCCCGGGCTTGGAAGGATTCGGGATCCATTGGATCTGATCGGATCCGGGATCTTCAGCTTGCTTCGATCCATCCTTCAAAACATATTGCCATTCATATTTCGCCCGCTTGCTCCATTTTTCTTCATCATTCAAGCACATAGCTTCAGCGGATGAAATGATTTGGCCCGTTTGGGAATCCACCACATCGGCCCCGGCTTCAAAGCCGAAGGCATCCCCGAATTGGACAGGCCGTGTCCATGTGATCCGGGCGATGCAATGATAAAAATTCCCCATGGTTTGCCAATCTTCAAATTCCAGATATCTTTCGCCATTGAAGATCACCGGATTTTCTTTGGCGGTCAATACCTTCTTTAAAGCCTTGGCGGCTTCCGAAGCTTCGGCCAAGATGGCTTCGGGCTTCCGCACCATCACCATCGATCCGGCCGCTGATATTTCGGCCGGAAGGATGTTCCTTCCATCACTCATTTTTCACCTTCCTTTTTATTTTTTGATTTTCGTGCCTTTGTGATGTTTTGGATCCGCTTTTCCCTGATCGATCTTGCCCGGGCTTCGGATCCTTCTTCCCACCCGGACATATAGGCTGAAATGCTTTTGGCCATTCTTGAATTCATCTTCCCGGCCAAGCCATCCTTATTCCCCAATTCAAAATCATCCTGATCATCTTTGGTGAAATATTTATCCATTGGGGAATCCGGCATAAATCCATTTGCATATAAGGATGAAGGCCACAATAATCAAGACAATTAAAACATCTTCCACCCATCCCAAAATATCATAATCCTTTATTTTCTCCCACATCTTAAAATCCCCCAATTGAATTTTTTTTAAAAACTTTCCATTGGCGGCAAGCATAACATTCCAGGGTGATCCCCAGCGATTCCGCCTTCACCCGATATTTTTCAAGCTTGGCTTCCGACAAGGATTGAAGCCAAAGCCGGATGGCCCTGGTTTCCCCCGGGCTGGGCTTTTTGCTATGGCCTTTCATCTTTCGGCCGCCACATATTCCGGGATCGATTCCAAAATAATTGTTTCATATCCCTTCAATAGACAAGATGTTCTATGAAGGGGCCGGAAACATTTCGGGCAAACGGCCTTGGAAAGCGGCCGGATCTTGGCTGGCCAAATATAATGCTTGAAGCAAAAAACACATTTCCCTTGGCGGGGTTCAATTCTTCCTTCAGACAAAACTTGATCCTTTTTGAATTCTTTTTCCATGTTCATTCCGCTTTTTTAATCGCATCCCGCAAAACGCAAATCGGACAATCACAAATTTCATGGCCATCGAATTCATGCTCCAATTTTTCCGCTTCATCCATTTGGCCTTCCAAGTAATCCAATGCTTCCCGGCAAGCATTCAAAAGGATCGGGGCGGCCTTGATCATATCCAGCATGATCTTCCCATCGCCCTTCAAGCCGGGATATGGCTTGATTTTAAAAAGGAAGCGGCCCAATGGCCCTTGTTCTTTTAAAATGGAATCATCATTATAGCGGCCGCATACGATTTCCAATGCTTTAGCCTTGATCATTTGATCACCATCCAAAATGGAATTCTTCCCGCACAGATCCCCGCAAATCATTTTCAACAAGATAATTTTCCGCCTGGGTGGCGGATTCAAATTTGATATCTTTGAAAACGATATCGCCATCTTCATCCACCAATTTCCCCGCCACCAAAAAATAATAGGGCCTTGCCATTTGAAACATTTGATTTCCCCTTTCGGAATGTTTTGAATTTGCCATCACAACTATTATAACGCAAATTTCGCTAAAGTCAATAGTTATTATTTTTTTTCTTGATGATTATGGCAAGGATGATGCCAAATGGCCCCGGGGAAGGGGGAAAATAAATTATCCCCCACAAAATGCCACAAAGGGCCACAATCCCCGATCCGTGGGGATCCCGCTATTTGGCTTGAAGATCTTCCAGGATCTTCCGAAGGGCATTCACCGAAGCTTCCAGGGCATCGATCCGGGCTTCCACCGGGGATCGGCGGCCCCGCCAATGCTGATCATGGCATTCCTTCCGGCAATATTTTTGCCATGCGGTGGTGGGTTTGAATTCAGATTGACAAAAAAGGCAGTTTTTCGCCCCGTAGGCTGGTTTTCTTTTTTTGGCCATAGATTCCCCCCTTTATTGCATACAATGCATCTACGCATTGATTATAAGCATTCCCTGGGGATTTGTCAAGATATTTGGGATCTAATTTCTTGGCTTGGATGATCGGCCATTGCCAAGCCTTTTTGGCATATCCATATAAATTTGGGTGGTGAGCTTGATATTTTCTTCAATCACCCTTTCCAATTTTTCAATCCGATTTATTATTTCTTCGAATTTGATTTCCATTTTTATAATTCGATCATGCCTTTCAGAAGCATTTTTTTCTATGCCATGGATATTTGATTTTATATGATCGAATTCTTTTACACATGGATCCTTTATATCCTTTGCTTTTGCCTTCACTATTGCCCCCGTTATGATGGCCACCGATCCGATGATGGCCGATGCCCCGCCAATCACTAAAACAACCAATTGAAAATAATTCATTTTTCACCGCCTGGATCGGAAGCCCCGCTTTTATCCTTCCATCCGAAATAAAGCTTCAAGGCCGAATATCCGAAGGTGGCCACAATGGAAGCGGCAAGCCAAGCCCAATCACCGATCTTCCCATGAAGCTTCAGATATTGGGCCATCACAAAAAGGGCGATGGAAAGAAGGAATTTCCTGGATGTGATTTTCAAAATGAATATCTTGAATTTATTCATGCTTCCCCCATTATAAAATGATGGCGGCCAGGATGACAAGGCCAATTATGCCAATTCCGGCCAAGATCACTTTTTTATTATTCCCCCAAAAGATTTCCCATTTGGAAAAAGAATTCCCATCCGGGACAGGATCAGGCTGGGGATCCGGGACAGGATCCGGGACAGGATCCGGCCGCTTCTTTCCCAATGACCACGGCGGAATCCCATATCGCTTTTCATAGGATCGGCCCAGGGCCACGGCGTTTTCCATATAAGCATCATCCTTCAAATTTTGCGGAAGCACCGCCAGCCAAGGATTCTTCTTCCCGCATTTGGCCAGGATGGCATCGAAATTTTTCCCGGTGGCTTCTGCATTGAATCGGCAGTAAATGATCCGGCCTTTCGAATCCTTCAGCAAATCCACCTTCGAAGCCCAGGGGGAAACCTTCCCTGTTTTTTTGTCGATGGCCGAAGCCCCATCGGTGGATCCATCGCCTTCGCCGCTGTTCATATCCGAAAACCATCCCATGAATATTCGGCCATCTTGGCTTATTTGGGATCCATCCCAGCCGCCCAGGCCATGGATTTCCCGGTGAACATCATTCCATGCCGGATCAATCCTTTCAGCGATGCGATTGATATGTGTTTGCAAAGATTTATTGGCTTCAATTATTTCCCATTTCCGGCCATTCGATTTGATATTATTCAAGCCATGGGTGGCCCCCCATCCCATATCGCTTTTCTTGATCCCCCAATGCTTCACCAAATATTCGGCGATGCGAAAAACATATAAGGCATCAGGAAGGATGGGGATGGTTTTCCCGGCATATTTCCCGGATGGGATTTTATATGAAATCGGATCCTGATTCCTGGCGGTCAATTCATTGCCAATTTTGATCTGCATCTTCCCAGGATATTTTTCCCCCACCTTGGAAAATATTTTCATTACTGCATCAATATATTTCAAGGTGATATCCCAATCCACATCAAAATAATATCGATCCCCCTGGATGTTCATTATCTTGAATTGCTTTGGCTTTACTTCCCATTTATAAGGATTCGGGGCGTAGTGATGATATTGGCAATTGTCAAAAAGGTGGCCCCGAAGATATAAATTATTTGGTTCAATGGCCAGGGCCACCATCATAAATTCTTCCATGATGGCTTCCCATTCGGGATTGATCTTTGATAGATCATATAATCCACCATTGAAAACAAAAGGGCAAAGCAAGGTTTCCGGCTTCAATGATTCCCATGGGCTTTGACTTAAAAAAGCGATGGAATTGATCCCGGCTTTATGGGCCACCTTGTCAACATAATCTTCCAGGGCGGGCCTATTCAATTTGAATGATCCTATCTTTCCAGATATGAAACCCCTGGGGCCATTCGAAAAAGCTTCCAAAAGATCGGATCCAATAAATTTTTTATCTTTCATATTGCCCCCATTAATTGACCGAAATATGCCAAGCGATTTTCCCGCCCTTCTTCGCCGTGGGTTCATTTATCTTGATGTAATTAAATGCCCCGGTGGTGCAAAAAGAAATAATTTCTATTTCATCCGTTCCGGTGGCTGTATTGATGTTTGCCAATGATGAAAATCCGCTTGTGGCTTTTGTTTTGGCCGTCCCCCAGGAAGCCGGGGAAGCGGCAATATAGATTTTTATGGCATCATCGACAATCGTTTTTTTGGTATCATTCACCCCAGCCCCGGAAATTCCAGTTGAAGGAATGGCATCAGCATCCGCACAGGCGGCAATGGCCGGGGTGGCATAATCGGTATATCCTTCCACCGCCACAGTATGGGCATGATTCGCCGCCGCCGGGATTGTCCCGGCCGGGGTGAATTGGTGATTATGGGCGGTAACATCGGAAACAGTATAGGCGTTATTTGTCGTGCCAACCGATCCGGTGAAAATGTGATTATGCGCCCCAGCATTTCCAGTATTTACCGAATCGGAAAAATAATGCCGATGGGATGATTGGGTGTGAACATGATCCGGGGCGGCGAAGGTGGCCCCCCCGTGATTATGGGAAGGCAATTCGGTATAATGGAATTCGGGGAATGTCAATCCAAGCAATTTTAATTTTATGGTGGTGGCCCCATCGAAGGCATTGAAGAAAAATATTATATCGGAATTCGAATCTATTTGATCCACCCCATGATAAACCCTTTCTTGGCTTCTGGATCTTTCGATATATTTTTCTTCTTCCCCGATTTTGATCTTCAAAACATAATCGCCATCTTCAAGCTTCACCCGGACTTCTTCTTCTTCCATGGCGGCCGAATCGCCATATCCAAGCTTTTTCATCAGATTGGCCACAGCCACAGTAAATTTATCACCCCTTGCAAAAAAAGCCATGTTCGCCCCCCTTATAATAAAATTCCCACATCCGAATCCCCTTCATCCATTAAAAGATGCACATCGGAATCTTCCGAATCCAAAAGGGTGATCAATCCATTATTTATTTCCGATATGTCAAGCCCTTCGATTTCCATCCAGCGGGCGGCCCCATTCACCCCGATCCGATAAATTTGAACCATGCGATATTCATCAGGATATAAGCCCCGGCCATATTGAATCGAAATCACATCCCCAAGATCCAGGCCGATCATCTTCCCAAGATTCCCTTTGGCTTGATGCCAAACCAATTTATTCTTTTTGAAAAATAAAACCCCGGCAGTAATATCCCGGCTTGTTTCATCGCCCTTCACATATCGAAGATCAATATTATCCGGCTTGGCCGCCCATAATGATTCATCTTCCACATCGGCCGGAAGGCGGTGGAAATAGTTTTTTCTGAAATGAAACCAATACATTCTTTTATATTCATCAGTAATTTCTTCGATGTTTTGATAATACATATAATCCGAAATGAATTGCTTCGGAAGCTTGAATGAAGATTCTTGTGTCCCCCATTCCAGAACCTTTATTTTTACATTCCCATTGGCTTGCTTAAAAATCAAGCAATCGAAATTCACCGAAAGATTCTTGAAAAATTCCCCCCATCGCAAATCCGAATTGATGATGATGGCCGAATCGGCATAAGCCCGGGCGGTATAGATTTCTTCGGCATCTGAAATCCCATCGATCACAAAGGATCCCCAATCTTCATTTATTCTATTTAAAATGGTGGCCGGATTGTCGATGATGACTCCATTATTCGATCTTCCATAAGCATTGAAATATACTTCCAGATCATTGCTTGAATCCGGGAAAAAGATATAGGCCCGCCCCATGATTTCAGCTTTATCCACATAAATTGATTTGCTTGCTGTCCCGGTGGCCCCCCGGCCAATCAAAAAAAGATATGCGGTATATGATGCGTGAGCCAAGAAATCTATTTCATATTTCGTCCATTCCCCCGTCCCTTCGATTTCAATAAATCCGGCCGATGCGGCCCATGAACCATCGGCGGTCAAAAAAACATTGCTCAAGCTATTTCTCAAGCGAATATGAACGGATGCCCCGATTGGTGTTTTATGCCAAAAGGAAATCTTATAAGGGGCCGAAGCAATCAATGAAAGGTTTTGGGTGATTTGGGCATTATTTTCGCTTCCATCCACATCAAATCTGCATGAATAATCCCCATCATAGACTTCCGAAGATTCTTGATTCACAGTAGAAGATCCAGAAACAGATTCCGTCCAGCTTGTCAAATTTGTGGCACTTGCCCAATCTTCCAATCCGCCATCGGTCAACCTTCTTCCGGTGTCAAATGTGCAAAGGGAAGATATATCTGATCCATTGGCATCGAAAACAGAAATGAATGATAAAACCTCATGCCAACAAGCAAGATATTTCCCATCATCGATTCTATAAGCGGCCAGCATTCCTTCCCCAGCCCCATCAGTATCATCCGCTGTCCCGTAAATCAGATTCCCATATTTCCCTTCATTTTCGGCCGGGACATTTGGGAAATCTTCCTTCTTGATCATTTGATTCATGGAAAGATCCAATTCGGCGGAATTGGTGTCAACCACAATTCGGAATTCTTCCAGATTGCATTTCGGAAGCCTGGATATTTGCCCTTTAAAAAATAGGATATCATCGATATAATATTCGGCCACGGCATCTTTGATATACTGATCGGCCCCACTCATTTTCAAAGAAAAATAATCATTCAAATTCGAAAGCACTATTTCGATTGATGAATTTTCAAAATTCTTCGATTCATTGATGGCCCTGGAAATATTTGAAACCGATTTCAAATATGGCTTCGATTGGCCGCCGCTGATTTCTTCGATGGTTTTGGAATAGCATTCCACCCCCGAAGAAGGCCAAGTGATTTCAACCCTTTCCGCCATTATGCCCCGCCATTGGGATTCATCCAAAATTCAATCACCCCGGCGGAATAACCACGGCGAAGGGCCGATTCAAGTTTGCTTTGGGTGATTGCTCCATGGTAACAGGCGGCCGCTGATGAATCTGGAATAAATATAGAATATTCTTCTTCAAGAAGATCTTCCAGGATGGCCCTTTCAGCGGCGGTCAAAAGGGAAAATGGAAGGCGAAAACCCCTGGCCCGCCCCCGGATGTTTTGGAAAAATTGGCCATCGATTTCATCCACAGTTTTCATCACTTTGAAAATATCGAAATAACTATCATTGAAATTTTTTGTCAATGGGCAATTTATCCCCAAAAATGATTCACCAATTTCCACATAATCCCCGGAATCCAGCACCACCGAAAATCCCATGTATCGATAATTTTTTGATGCCGGAAGAATTTGATAAATATTGCCCGCCGCCCAAGTTAAATCAATTTCTTCGGCCACGGCCGTCCAGGCATTCGATGAAAATTGGATCTTGATGGCGGCATCATCTGGAATATTGTGATTGATCAGGGCCACCGCATCGATGGTTTGGGCGGATCCGAAATCCCATCTTGGCAAGGCTGTTTTCCCGGTGGATCGATATACAAGCCCGGGGATCCCATCGATCAGATTTTCGGCCGGATAATCGGTATCTTCATTCGCACAAACCGGGGCCGCCAAATTTGTGATATTCCCA
>Ga0209492_1000053_pt1 | contig 36236 bp, 54 predicted proteins | sample PPLLak12cMay2015_FD_187253 | JGI IMG/M metagenome (GOLD analysis project Ga0209492, IMG submission 187253) | Freshwater sediment microbial communities from Prairie Pothole Lake near Jamestown, North Dakota, USA - PPLs Lake P7 Core (1) Depth... | ecosystem: Environmental > Aquatic > Freshwater >... | reverse complement strand
GTTGCCCATTACATTGCCGCGTTTGTTGCTGTACATTTTGCCCATATTAGCGCCATTTACGCGCAATATAAGCCTAGCCCATATGTTTGGCTCGATTACTTGGTATAGCCACAACCCTTTGCGTGATTCGTCGCCAAATGGCTCACATATCCGCATCTGGTGAAGCGTCATTCCTGCCTGGTGCATACGATCATAAAGTTTGTTGTACGATTTTCCAGTCTTGCTGTGGAATGTCCAAATATCCTCTGTTCTCCAATCATAAATTGGATATACATTCCAGACGTTTTCTACCACATTCGTGGTATACATTTTGCCGTCATAAGTGGGCTTATCTTTCGCAATAGACCGAAACCTGTTCAAACTTTCTTGCGCTCTAATACCAACGAAGCAGGCGCACTTTTCGCCTTGTGCGTACCACTGTCCGAAGGTTGGCACGAACTCTTCAAACATTATTCCATCGTACCAGAATGGGAAATGCGAACCATCTTTGATGCTAATATCTTCCTTTTCTCTTACCCACAAATTGCGCTTTGATTCATCCCATGCTGTCCACTCTGGTTCATGTGAAGAACAGGCATTCCATGTTTTGATTGGAACAGATACCCAATATGGATCAATGTTGTCTTTGTATTCTGTATAAATTTCACGGGCAAAATTTATTGTATGAGTAAATTGCGCCTCCCAATCCAGCAAGAATAATCCCACCTTTCTCCCGCGTTTAACAGCTTCTGCCAGTACAAGGTGAGTCATAACGCCGGAGTCTTTGCCGGCAGAAAATGAGCAGTAGATTTTCTCAAAGTTATCGAACGTCCACTCGATCCGTTCTTTCGCAGCGGCAAGAACATCTATACCCAATGGATATTTAGGCATTGTTTATCTCCCAGTCTGCGATGACTGAATCGGCAATATTATTAGCTGAATCTTGCGCCTCTTGAGACATGTAGAAATTCCATGCAATGCGAGTTTCTTCTTCTGTTGCACCTAATTCAACGTTACATGCGGCCTGACCAATCCAAGGCTGGCGACCTGTATGTTTTGTAAGATGTTGTCTGGCGCTGATTGGATATTCATTTACAGCTCTTACCATCGCATCACGGCAATTGATTGGATCAGACAAAAGTCTTGCAGACGCTTGAACTTTGCTCATTTCATTTTTCCTTTTCTTCCACATGCCATTTATGAAACACTCCCATTTCCAGTATGGAAACCAGCACTCGAATAGATCATTCGAGGATATTCTCTCCCTCAATTTCAGCAATTGTTGTTGCCTCCCATGCCTCAGAAAATTCATGATCTACAAATAACCCGGCAAGCCCTGTAACTTGCTGTAGTCGCAATACCTCGTCAGAATCCATGCCAAGTTCTTTGGCGATCTTTTCATCAGACCAAAACCGGCGCTTTAGATCAACGACTATATCCGCCATAGAATCTACTCTGTGCTCACCACGCGCCCTATTGTGCCGAATTGTAGAGGCCATGCGGTCGCTTTTGTCATCCCTGGATGCGTTGATAGATACAACAGGCAAATAGCCATGTACACGCGCTTTAATGCTCTCAGATTCTTTGCCTACCCGATGTCGGTGAAATCCATCAATAACTTCAAATGCGCTATCCCGTAACCATGACACGATTGGTTGAGTGTATCCATCGGCTTCAATTGAATGCTCTAGCAGTTTCATCTCAGGAGGCGCAACGCTGTTAGGGTTGTAATCGTTAGCCGTAACAACAGATGATTTTATCCACTGAACAAGATCAACAGGTTCGTTTTTGAATGGGGATATTTCATGCAACTGGCGACGAAGTTCATTTATTGCAGATACTTTTTCGTCTAATTCCATTGAATTAATTTGACTCAGAATAACGTCAAATTCACCGGAAAGATTACTTCCAAGCAAGTCCATTTCGCGCCTTTCATTCCGCCAAGAATAGGACGCTGGCGCGATTGTGTGGCGGAAATACACAATCCTGATGCCTCAGTGCCAGCGTTAAACCGAATAAAAACCCCGCGTCTGCGGGAAAACCACACAGCCACCAATCGACGCTTAAAACGATTGGCGCTTGAGTGGCTACACCGAGATCAAATCTTTGAACACTTTTGGCTTCTTTAATTTTAAGTATCGCAGCGTATCGCGTGGAATACCTTTTTTCCGCCAGATCGAAACGGCTGAAGGCGTTACCCCGATTAGCTCTGATACTTTCTTAGTGCCACCTAGCGCGTCAATTATTTTGCTGTTTATGTTTTCCATGAGTCACTATAGCATGAGATTACAGAATTAAACAATATTAATTTATTTTTATCAAAACGCTTGCAATGCGAGTTTAATTAGTTTAATGTTCAGTCATGCAGTAACGAACGGAAAGGGAAATCATGACATACCTAGAGCAAGCCGCCGCACAGTTAAAAGAGCGCATGACGATCACCACGATCAGCGACGCAATGGATAATTCAAGCCTGCCGAAGTGGGAAGCATTGCTGTCCGCTTACAAGACCGACGACGAAGCCAAGGCGGGTTACTGGGTGTTTACCATGATCAATGATTACCTGGATGAAGAGGCGCAAGACTTGGCAATCGAACTTGAAGCCAAGGCCAAAGAGGATGCCGAGCAGGATCACGCCGAGGCAATTGCAGAAAACCGTAAATATGGGGGGGCAGCATGAAAACTACAGCGACTTTATACGTTTACAAGGCTAAGTATGCCGAAGGTGTTGAGGTTAAATCCTTTGACAGCACCAAATGGGATCACGGCAGAGATGAAATTTTGCTAGACACGGTAGATGTAGAGGTTGAGTACACCATGCCGTCTGATCGCGAAATACTTGAAAAGGTCGTAGCTGGACTAAAAGCAGCCAAGGCCCAGATTGAAGCGAAAGCATACATAGAAGCTAAAGCCATTCAAGACAAGATCGACTCTTTGCTATGCCTTGAGTACACGCCAGAGGTGGAAGCATGAGCGCCAACACCCAAGCATGGCTGACCGGCATGGCTACCGGACTTTTGATACTGGCGGTAATGCTATGAGCCGCCCAGCCGTAATAACGCCAATCGCAGAAACAGCCATTTACCAGACCACCGCGCAGCTTGCGGATAAGTACAAGGCGCAGCGGGATGATCTGTTGACGATATTGAGGCACGTCATTAATGCGCCACCAACGGCAATGAACTTAGGTATTTTGCAAAGTTTAGCCAAGCAAACAATTGCCGACATGGAACAATCACTATGAAACGCCGCCACACAGACCACCCGATACCCGTATTTCTAGTCGATCTGGTAATTGCAACAGTCGCCAGCTTCACTCTAGCTGTATTAATCGCGCTTTATTTTTTCTACAAAGGATAAATCATGGATCTAGGAAACGAAAGCCGCAAGGCATTGATCGACGGGCAGACGGTCGCAATGAGCAACAACGCAAAGCGCATCCTGGCGCTGCGGGTATTGGGCAATAACCACATTCTTCACCCCGAGTACCAGCAAACGCCACGGCATAGCAACCGTGACGGGTGGGTGAATCACAGCGTATTGCGTGGCGTGGCTGATGCGGCTAGGGCTGCGGGGCGGATATGAAATCAGGTGTTGACAAGATGAAAACTTGTATTCAGAATATGAACTGTTCGCGTGGGGCGAAATTCACCGAGAGCCAAGCTGGTTATCGGTTGTCAGGGTTAAAAACCCAATCTGGCCCCACACAGAGACAGCCGAAAACCAACTTGGCTTTTTCTATTTGCGCACAGCAAGTGCCGCTACAGATTGGCCTGACTGGGCTTGATGCACCGAATACACACGATTGGCTTCATAACCCAAATCGTTTGCAGCGTTTTCCAGCGACTGCATACATACCGGTTAGAGACACTAGACATGGCCGGATGGAACAGAATGGATTGCTCAGGCAGGACTGGTGCGAAAGCATGGGTCGAGTAGATAGAGTTACTATCTCTCATGGGGAAGTGTCGGACAAAGAAATATAACGAAGGGGAATAAAAATGAACATCTACAAAAAACTAATGGATGCCAGACTGAAACTTCAAAGCACTAGGTTGTCGAAGTCAGGTCACAACAAATTCGCGGGGTATCTGTATTTTGAGCTTGGCGACTTTTTGCCGACTGTACAGACAATCTTCGCAGAAATCGGCTTGTGTGGCGTTGTGTCGTTTAGTGCTGATATTGCCACGCTGACGATATACGAGACTGACGGAGACGGTTCTATTGCCTTCACAAGCCCAATGGGTAGCGCAAACCTCAAGGGATGCCATGAGGTGCAAAATGTTGGAGCCGTAGAGACTTACCAGCGCCGTTATCTTTGGGTTACGGCAATGGAAATTGTAGAGCATGACGCATTAGACGCCGGCACAGTCAAAGATGAGCCAAAAAAGCAAACCCTTGACGAGTCAGAATACGCTGACTGGCAATTGAAATTCATGGAATGTACTGACGTTGACACGCTGAAAACAGAGTGGGATAAATGCCTTTCGCAGTGTAAGGAACTTGGGGACAGGTCATCCGCTGAACGACTCAAGAAAGTGATGATGAGCCAACACCAGAAGATTGAAGGTGCGCTATGAGCCTGTACACCCTATCCCTTGAGTTCGCCACGGCACTCGATAAGATCATGGACTCTGATCTACCAGAGGACTGCATAGCCGACACAATAGAAGGCATGAGCATGGAAGTTGTTACTAAAGCCCAGAATGTCACTGCTTACATGCTGAACCTATCCGCTGAGGCGGAAATGATAAAGGCCGCTGAGAAGAAAATGGCAGAGCGTCGAAAGGCGATTGAAAACCGCGCAGAGAAATTCAGAGAGTATCTTAAATCCTCTATGGAAATGACGGGGATTACAGAGATCAAAGCCAATGACGGATCATTTTGCGCCAAGCTGCTGATTGATCGGGATGAGGTCGTAGTTATCAACGATGATTTATTGTTGCCGCCTGAATTTATCAATGTGGTGACGACAACCGCGCCCGATAAGGCCGCCATTAAAAAGGCGTTGAAGGCCGGCATTGAAGTACCTGGTGCCGTGATCGAAAAGCGCAACCGGCTTGAGGTGAAGTAATGCCAAACGTGAAACGCTACGAGCAAACACCCTGCCAGCATTGTGGCGGGGTGAAGCAAAAACAGCGTACAGAGTCATGGCCTGCATACCACGGCAGGACATGCTCAAGGTCGTGTGGTGCGTTGTTACGCCGAAGCCGAGAGCGTGGGCCTGACGTGGCTAGACTAAACTCAATTTTAAACATGAAATGGGGATGATAGATGTCAACGCTCAAAGAATCCCGCGCCAAAGCTGCCGCGCTTTCCACGTTGGTAATTGACGCGATAACCACATGGAGTGACGAAGATGGGACCAGATGTTGAGAACGAATGCAAAACGAAGCCTGAAAGCGCAGCGTCCGCGTTGAGTGCCGGGTTGGGGGCTGTCCGTGGGCATTATTTCGGCATCAAGCGCGGAGAGTATTACCGCGACCGTGATGGCAAAACCGTCTTTGTGCAGGCGGGCGGACTTTCCTACGTCGGAGGACTGACGAGAACGCAGCGTGACGAGCTTGACGCAATTATTCGGGCGTATGTGGTTGCGGCGAAAGAAGCCCCTAACGTGTAGCTAAGGGGCTGCGCGCTTTTGCGCAGTCCCGCTTGAGCGTAGGGTTGTGCGGCATTTTAACTACGGAGATAAACATGAAAATAGGCAGAAAAAATGGTGATAAAGGCGTGAGAATTACGGATGGTCGATACGGCGTTGATTGCGTTGAAGTCTCTGTAATGCGCAACGGGTTTCAGTGGACGGGGTTCGAAGCCGATAAAGAGTTGCTTGAAATGCTGCGTGATGCAATTGATGAATACCTGACGCACAACGAGTAATGGACACCCTAAAAATACCGGCAATTACACCTAAATAACCCGCTAACCTTAATGGATGCTGGGTACTTTTGAAACTGGATCGACAAATACACCTCGGAGTAATCATGGAAGTAACCTGCAAGTCACAGTTAAAACGATTGGCTATCCAGCGTGGGGATAAGCCAGAGGTGAGCATGGCGCCTGTTGGTCGAGTAGTACACGGTCAAATTTATTGGTCTGTCGATCACACGCCAGAAGGTGACGTTTACTCAGCCGAGCAACTAGCCGAGGTAACACGACAGCGGGATAAACTCCGCGAGAGTAACGAAGCACTGGTAGCGGCACAGGCGCACATTAAGAATATAAAGTGCAGTGTCGAAACGGTTTGCGAAGGCTGGACTATACCTGACGCAGTAAGGAAAATACTGGAATCTGTATTGTATGCCACTTGTGACCTCACCGCACTACGCCAGCACGAGCGAGAGTACGGGGCGAAGTTGCTATGGGATGCGATTATCTGCATCGGGGAAGATAATTTTGCTAGTCGCCATTTAAAACGCATGGCCGCTGAGATATTGGAGGGGAAGTGATTACTTGTATCTGACTATCTGCTGATCTACCTTTGATTCCGCGCTGGAATTTATTGTTAGGACGAACATGGAGGCAAAGAAATGAGTATATGTATTAGGTGCAGGAGCCATGCGATAAACCATCACCGACATGGCCGCGATGGGAGTGACCCTGATTTGTGCGATGTTTGTTACTGGCGAAAACGTGCAGATGATGCGGCAGATATTGAGCGCGAGGCGTGCGCAAAGATTGCAGAACAACACGAGGAAGGGCCGGGCGGGGCTGATGCCATACGGATGCGATCTAAGCCATAATGAACCGCCAAATACACCCTAATTTGCCAGACATACCGCCACGAACTACCTGCTGTTCCACGGCACTTGCCCGGTAGGCTGCCCGTTGCGCTCAAGTATCCGAATATCGTCAGGGTTGAACATGACAAAATTACGGGTTCCTTCACCGCCAGCGCGTGAGCTGCCATCCAGGTATTTTATGCCGGGTATGCCGAGTTGATTTAGTGCTTGTTCGCCTTGACCATTCTTGCCCAAATACCTCAACAGCTCATCACCGCTCATTGATTGGCGTAGCTGTTTACCACCGTTGTTGGCCTGTTCCCATGTTTGCAGTGCGCCTTGCACATGCTGGCTCTGCTCACTCAGCGGCTTATCCCAATCCAGCATCTTGGCTATGTGAGTGTCGGGGATGTCGGTTTTGTAGGTAAACCCTGGCGGCTGATAAGTGATATTTTTACTCGAATATTCGTCTAATGAAGAAAGAAGTTTATTTGCATAGTCTTTATCTTCCATTCCTGAAATTAGTTTTTTTACTCTACCAGTATCGTTATTATGGCTAACTAACATTGTGGCTATAGTATTTTCAAAACTATTCCTCGGCTTAACCCCATCAATCAATGTTTCTCCATTTCTTAATCCTTTAGCATCAGAAATATTAGTTCTATAATTTTGAGCAACAGTTGGAGATTCGGCCAAATAAGCCCCATGCCCATAAGCCTGCGCCCCTTCGCCCGTTCCAATCTTGGCTAGGTCGAACTTGTCGAACAGGTGAGGCGATCCGTGCCATGCGGTAGCGGCTACGCCCATCGGCATAAATCCGGTAGCAAGCTCCATTGCTCCCTCAGTCGTACCCGGATTAGCAATGTTAAACAGCGCCTTCTGTGCGTCCGTAGGCTCCCGGCCTTGGAGTAACCCCGCCAACGTAGCTCCACGCTGTTGCACGTTGCCTGCATAGTCACGAATACCCTTCGTGGAGCTATCACGCATCAGCAAATCAGCCAATTTAGGCGAGTTCCCCCACTTGGCTTTCTCGTTGCGGAATAGCTGCATCAGTTGGGAGAGTTGGGGCATGGGGGGATTCCTGATAGAATTGGGGTATGGATATGCCAGTAATGATAGCTATTGTCGTTAAACCGCTTCTTGCGGCGGCTATGTACTTTGTATTCGTCTGGCCTTTGGTTCAGTGGGCAAAGCGAATGCCAGACTGCAAGCTAAAGCGCATCCTGTTCTGGAAAACTCACTGATTAGCCAGCGGTAAAACTCCATATTTCGCACCCTGCACCCAAGGCGATAAACCTTGCACCGTGTTTGCAACTTCCTTGCTGTAAATATCCTGTGCCGGTTGTTTCAGGGCTGATTTAGCCTGCGATCCGGCAATTGCTATAGATGCAGTTTTTGAAGCTATACCGCCCACCATTGGAAGTTTCTCAAGGCTGTTTGCAAGGTTCGTCATCATCATGGCGATCTTTGACGCGGTAGGGCTGCCAGGTGACGCAAAGTTCTTCGTCTTGCCGATAATCTTTGCAGACTCTAAAAACGAATTCATCTTATCCGCGCCAGCCTTGCCGAATATCTGCGTCATCTTTTCGGGGCCGATTTTGCTGTATGCGTTTTCCAGTGAAGCCAATAGCACAGTAGGCGATTGCCCCTCTCTTGTTGCCGCGTCTTGCAAGAATTTTACCGTTTGCGACCTTAGATCACGGATTACCCGTAACCCTTCCTTGCGTTCTACCTTGTCACCAGTTAGCAGGAATTTACGCAAGTTCAGCAAGTCGTCTTGGCTGCCGTTGATAATCAGCCTATCGAATAACGCCTCCGGCCTGATAGCGTCGTCAGTGGTTGACCCTGCCCGTTTCTTGAGTATTTGCGAGATTACAGCCGGGCCAGATTCAAACTTTGCGCCCTGTTGCGCCCTGAGTTTTGCCGCATCACGGTAAAGCTGCCCACCGTCATTGGTAAAAATGTCGTCTATCTGCTTTTTGAATTCGCTCCCATAGTGGCCTTTCGTGCTTGGGTCTTTTGCCAGCACCGAAGCATCACGGCGCAATTCGTACAGCTTGCGCATGGTTGTCGGATTGGCTACCAGTTCGCCAGCGTCATCAACAGAGATAATGCCAAGTCCTTTTGCTTTCGTCAGCAAGCCCCCCACACCTTCAAATCCTTTGTTATTCTCAAGCCATTTAAGCACGTTATCGCCCACTTGCGTTACGTTCTCGCCTGATACATCCTCAGCTTCCTTATAAGCGGCTCTCACCCCTGTTTTAGTGGCTGCATACTTGTCTGCAATGTTGCCGCGCAATGTGCGTCCAAATTCCGCTTCTGTCTTTGCCGCGCCACCTGTGCCGGTTTTCAGCATGTCCATGTTCTGTAATAACTGGCCTTGCTGATCTTCGAGCCGGTTGCGCACACCTGAACCAATAACCGGAATATCGGCTACCATGCGTTCAGTCTGCTGATCGTAGAAGTTTTGGCTCAATTGGCCTTTAGTGCCAACCATAGGGATAGGCTGGCTTGCTAACGTGGCCTGCCGTGCCAGTGCTTTAGCGTCCATAGGCGCACCGGCTTCGAGTGCTCTTGCCGCCTGTTGGGTAAGCATGTCCTTGGCTTTCTGCCCCATTGCATTAAAATCCATACCAGCGTTTTGCAATGTCACAGTAATATTGGCCTCAATATTCGCACGGTAATCAGGGTCAGCAAGTTTGCGCATTACGTCAACCTGTTGCGCCGCCGCCCCTCGACTGCCTGCAATGGTCTTGATTACCTTGTCGCCAATAGCCGAACCACCTGCACCAAGCGCCGTGCCAATAGCCGCATTAGTTCCACGGCTTTCACCCTCGCCAACTGGCTGCATAGCGCCTTGCGTAGCGCCACCGACTGCGGCTAGAGCTGCCCTACCCTTTGCGGTAGTCTCAAGCCCTGCCAGCCATTTTGACGCATTCGCCAGTTTCAGTGCAGAAAGACCTTTAACGCCAGCGCCAAACGCACCAACACCTAACGGGGCCATTGTTGCGACTTCGCCTGTAATATTTCCGGCCATGCCTGATTTAGTGCTGTTCAATCCGGCCATAGCTTGTTTATATTCTGCGACTTCATCAGGCGTGGCTTGTCCGGTCATCTGCTTGAGTGCTAGATATTTCCCGTACATGGAACCACCAATACCGGCAAGGAAATTACCGCCGTTGCTCTGGCTTTCTGCTTGCGCTTTGTATGGGCTGGCTTGTTTTGCCCCACTTGTTTTTGAGTCCTGATAAGCCGCTGAGACAGTGTTAAATTCAGGCGTACCCTTCTTGTCGGCATTGTTGACTATCCATGTTGCGTATTCTTCCGAAGTTGCCATTATTTCCCCCCGTTAAGGATTGCGTCCGCTTGAGAGTGAATATCCATTGCAGGCGCGTTCTGAATTCCTACACGCTGTTTTGCTCTTCCTGACGCTTCAAATACGCCGTTTTCTGCCTGCCTGCGCATTTCTTTCTTTTGCGCGACTTCTGCGGGGCCATCGCCTATTTGCGGGAAATATGTCGCATTATTGCGGTTTATCTCGTCTGTTGTTGCCGCCGCACCGGTTAGCATACGAAGCATTTGCTCAGACCATTGATTTTGCGACTGCTTGGCAAGTCTGGCATTTTTTCCGGCTAACGCGTTAGTCCATCCACCGGCTAAAGACGTGTCAATCTGAGCGCGTCCTGTGCTTGGGTCAAAACCGCCACTTGTAAGCGCATCGTAAGTCTTACTAGCCGCTCTCATATTTCCAGCGTAAAAACCAGCTTTCGCTTCTGCCTCTGTGGGTACTTTCTCAGCCCCGTCCTTTTGTGGAGGTCTAACACCTGGCACGATGGATGGAGCGCCGCCCGTTTTCCCTGGCTGAAAGAAGATAGGATTGCCCTGCGCGTCCTGACCAGCGACCGGCGCTCCATAACTTACGCTAGTACCCGGCGCATGAGTAGTCATCTTGGTTATAGCGTTTTTATACAACCCGATACGCGGATCACCGGGCGGCAAACTGTTCATTTCTGTAGTTAGTCTCGCAAGGTCTGACGGCTGAAACTCTTTAGGCGCTTTCGGCACACTGGCAACCATTTGGCCGCCCTCGAACCGCTGCTGCCCCTCGCCTAGTGTGAAGGCTTCTTTCCGGCCTGCTTCTTGCAGCTTCATGCCGAATTCGATCCCCGGCATACCAGCCGCGCCACTTAGCAAAGGCCCCATGAGAGACTGCAATCCGCCGCCAGATTTGGAAGCCTGCATAATTAGATTGCGTAGCTGCCCGGCATCGGCATACCACTGCTGTTTCTGCGCCCGATCATCCATAGCCCCCTGCATCTGCAATTGACGAAGCTGTGACTCTTGGCCCATGGCACCTATTTGGGCTTGCTGCATGGCGTCTGCGTTTAACAGGTCGCTTAGTGTTTGGTATGGCATGATTTCCCCTTAATTTGAGAACCAGTCAGGATTCCATTGATCGAGTAATTGCTGATCCTGTTGAGTCCAGTTCGTGCCGTAGTCATCCCATGTCTGGTAATCCGGCGAACTGGTATCAAATAGGCCGGATTGCCAAGTGCCATCATAGGCCGTATTCGCGCCATTAGGATCAAAGTTCCAGTCGCCGCCTGTTGACCCGCCTCCAAAAGCCTTTTGAATCGCTGCCAACAAGGGATTAGAGCCGGTAGCATCGCCGCCGCTTCTGCCCGTCATCGCTGCTAACAATTGATCTTGTGGGGTCTGAACTCCGAAGCCTTTCATCAGTTCCTTTAGCATACCCGTCTGCATTTCATTCTGCGCGGTCTGGCCTTGGATTAGCGAACCCGCCCCTAGTGTGCGTTGTGCGCTATCACCTTGAACCCCAGATAACGAAGCCAGCGCCTGCTGTTGCGGGAAGTAGTATTGAGATGCCGTGCTCTGCCCCATCTTCATCAGGTCGCCCAATCTGTTGCCGCTGCCCAACATCCCTTTAGCCGCTGCCGTGCGATTAACCGCGTTCGTGCCTTGGTCAAGCATGGCCTGATACACCGGGCTGGACTCCATCGAACCGGGGTTATCCATCAGCGTGGCGAGTTGCCCACGGTATTTAGCTTGGTCTGCGCTAGGCGTAGTGATCAGGTCATACGCTTTGTTGAACGTGTCGCCGGTATCATTGCGCTGAGAATTGGCCGTGTATGCCCCAAGAAAAGGCGCGAGTGATTTCGCCCAATCGCTAACTGAATTATCTGCCATGTTGCCCCCTGTGCTACCCCATAAGTTGGATTGAGTGTTATCGCCGCTATTCATGCCTGTTTGATTGCTGTTTTGTGTCGGTTGTTTTGATGAGTTATTACCCCATAAATCACCCAATACTGAGCCGGTCGCGTAATTACCTAGTGCGCCTTTAGCCCAATCAAACACACCGCCAGAGGGTAAGCCGAGCGCGTTGCTGCCTGCGTTTATACCTGAGTTGATTGTGCTGCCTACGCCGCCAGCAATTGCGCCTTTAAGCGGGTCGCCGCCAGTAAGTGCGCTATTTACGCCGCCCTTGATTGCGCCGGTGATTGGGCTAGGCAATGAGCTAAGACCTTGTACCGCTTCACCAAGTCCAGGCACGGCATTTGAACTCCACATTGCATCAGCGCCGATGGGATTAAAGCCACTTGCAGCAGCTCCACCCATTAGCCCACTTAGCCCCGCAACACCACTAAACATTCCGGTTGCAGCACCTACGCCCGTGAGCACACCTTTCAGAGCATCACCCCAGAAGTTATCAGGGCTTGATGTAGGCATGGTGTAGCCCGATTGGGGTACGTAATAGCCTATCTGTGGATCGTATTTAACCTGATTCTGGTCAGTGACATATTTTAAGTTCTCAGGGGATAGCTGGATAATTGATTGGCTTTGGTCGCCAAAGAAATCATATTGATCCATGACTGATTTGTTTAAAGCGACTTTTCCACGCCCCAAACTAGCAGTAGTATTAGGAACAATGTAGCCCCCACCTGTTGACGTGAGGTTGCCACCTGTGCCAAAAGTGGGCGCTGCGTTAGCCTGCCATGTGCTTCCAGAATCGCCGCCCAGATTAACGAATGAACCACCGTCAGAGCCGATAGCTTTACCAAACGAGCCGTAAAACTTGGAGGGGTCGTAGTTGGTTGCCATTATTTATTCCCTTGGTTATAAGTTTTCACAGGTTGCGGCTCATTCCATCCCAGTAGGCCATTACAGCCACGCCCTTAGCACAACTTCCCATTTTGCAGGGGTGATATTAACCAATGTACCAATAGTGACGGCCCTGTTTTGAATATACAAATTGGCTGCAATACTCGCTCCGATTGTTGTTGCGTTCACAAATCCGGTCAAGCTACCTCGGCGCGTTCCGTCGTCGTTAATCCCGCCAACCTCATCCCCAGCGGCGTAGCCATGTTCTGTAGTAATACATCGTAGTGTTACCTGAAAACTTGAGGGAATAGCCCCAAGTGAGTGAGCATTAGATACCGTGGTATTGGCTACAATTGCCTTGGCTACAACATATGGAGACCCGCTAGAAGGCGCTGCACTAGTCCATGCACTCCCGTTACTCGTCAAAACATTCCCGCTTGTACCAGGTGCCACGCTTGTAACAGCGCCAGTACCGGCACCGATTAACACTGAGGCAGACGTATGGATTGCCGCACCTGTGCCGCCCTGTGCCACGGTTAGAGGTGTAGACATGCCGGTTATACTTGTAGCAGTCGCCGCGCCTATGTTTGGCGTTACCAGAGTCGGACTAGTGGCGAATACCAGCGCACCGCTGCCAGTTTCATCGGAGATGGTATTTTTTAGCTGTAGCGATGTGGTTGCCGCAAACTGACTCAAAGGGTTGGCAACCAGCGCATCACCATAAGTGGTTGGCGTTTGCCATGTCGCCGTGTCTGCGGCTGTGGCAATGAGAATTTGCCCCGTTGTGGGAGCCGCAGCCGCCGAGACTGAAACTGTATTGGTTGATGTTTTGATGCCTAGTGCAGCAGTGGCAGAGCCAGCCAAACCAACACACGTAGCCGCAGCCAATCCAGTTTGCGTACCAGACCAACTATTGCCGCCTGCCAACTGAGCGTAGGCTGTAGCCGCTGTGTATGCCGCCGTTCCAAGTGTTCCACCTGTGCCAATGGCAAGCGTAGAACCGTCCGTTGCGGTCAGTGTAACGGTGTTGCTTGAGGTCAGTGTCTTGCCGTCTGCAATAGTCAGCGTTGCGCTGGTTGCCGGAGCAGTTAAAGCCACTTTGTTGATACTGGTTGCCGTGGCCACGCCTAGAACGGGCGTTGTCAGGGTCTTGTTCGTCAGCGTTTCTGTGCCGGTCAATGATGCCAGTGTCACCGTGCCAGTAGGCAGCGTTACGGTACCCGCAGCCGTTATGAGCGTTCCGGCATTGTAAGCAGGCCATACCCAGTCGTTAATCCCGTTACACCATGCCGAACTGATCACCGTAGTTGATGCAACCAGTTCGACGTCTGTTGGTATTGTCATATTTTCACCTTGATTTTAGCCCGTAACCCAAGCCGCACCGTTATAAAAAACAGGTGCGACGATTGCACCCCCGCCTGCCCCAACTGCTGCCAAATATGCAGGTGCCGCCGCCAAATTAGTGACATAGGCGCGATCACCAATAACGGGAGTTAATGCGGCGAGTTGTGCCACTGTGTAGCCCTCTGTCCTGACTCTTCCTTTTACATTCAACCCACCAGCGCCAACAAGTTTGGGGTTAATAACTAAGTCTGTGGCATCATAATAAATATGCGCTTCATGGGCTGATCCAAACGCCACATCATCCCCAGCAGCATAACCTTTTACCGTTATTCCATGCGTTCCACCGCCGACTACATGTATTCCGAATTCGTTAGGTTCTACATATATTCCATAGTTAGCTGTTCCATGTATATGAGAATCGACATAAATGCCAAACATAGCGCCACAAGAGCCATAACTTGTAGGCGCTCTGACATTTATGCCACGATAGTATGTTGAAGTAATTCCGGCAAAACCACTCCCCTCAATCTGTATCTGGTTAACCTCTGTAACGGTACAAGATGCTGATGTAAGCGCAGCGCAACCCATCGACAGACCAGTCATTAACGAGACTGTGCCTGATCCGGTAGATGAGATACGAACCCCCATCCGACCACCACACAATCCGCCGCTATTGGATATAGCAGTCAGGTTCCCAGATCCTTTGTGATAGCAGAAACTATTAAACCCTGAGACTCCAAGTGTGCTATTAGTGGTGCTTGTCCAGTCGTTAATTGCCAGCAATGCGCGAGTTGTCAGGTTTGAAGCCGTGGCCTTGTGGATAGCTACTCGATCCCCGTTGTCGCTTACTGCTATCGAACTTGAATCTGTGTCCCCAAACTTTGACGCCTTATTTACCGATGCTGATACGGTTATTTTATCGCTGAACACAACGGGTAACGTATCGGTTACAGTTGTTCCATCATCAGTACGGGAAGAATCTACCAGTGAGTTAGTAGCCGAAAATTTGGGTACTTTGTTCGCCGTGCCGGTAATTCCGGCAATGCCGCTATAAAGCTGCCTGAACCATTCCTGCCACACGAACCCAGTTAGCTCTTTGTCTTGCCGTGGTGGAGGTGTGAGATTGAATAGCGCCATTAGCTTTCCATCCTCTCAACATCGAGTTCAATCCCAGCTAATCTCAACGGCGTATCAGCGGCATGGGTGAGCTTGAAAGCCCTGCGCCGGAACATGCCGAGATTAGGAATCCTCGCTCTGTCTACAAGGCTGATTGTTCGTGCCGTTGACCACGTAGCATAGTCATTATCGGAATAACTCACCGAAACGCTAGAAGAGGCCGTATCTCCGAGAATTTCCAGACTATTGCAGCGTTTCCGGTTTCGCGTTCCACCGTCTACTGGATTAAACACACATTCCACCGTGATTGTTCGTGAACCGTCTTTGTACGTTGGCAGATACGCCACCCCGAGAGGAGCCGGTGACATTTCATAAATATTGCCCGTGGTTTTTTCCATTACTAACGTGTTACTAAAATCCTGTGCGTTAGTAACATGCGGGCCTGAGACTGAGTAGGTAGCGAAGAATGAAGATTGCGTCGAGGTTGTTTCATCCAGGCTTGACCATTCGCACCACTCGTTCTGAGTAATGTCGTAAACCATCGTGCGCTTGAATGAGTTCAATGCGCCAGCGGTGTCTACCACCGCAACGTCAACAACAGCATAATCAACCACGGCACCAGTACCAGACACAACGCCGTCGACTGACAACACGTAGAAGTCATGCCCATCAACAGACAAATAGCAGCTTTCCACCTTGTCCGAGAATACAAACGATTCCATGCTTGCCAGAATCCGGTCTATCGAGACGGTAGACACTTTCTGAGCCTGTCCGCCGGTCATCATATGAACCGCAAGGCCGCCATTCTGGTTTCGTGACATCCAGATGATAGATTGCCCGGTCTGGACTACCGAAGCCGCCGAAGCACACCCTAGCGTCAGTGTTTGTTGAGGTATTTTTGCGAATGGTGAATAAGGCGCGGCAATGTTGGCGTTGTAGAAAAACTCAGTCGAGTATTCTTTTTTACATACCAGTTGATTGTGATGTTTTGCCAGTGTTACGGCAGTATCAGCGTAAGTATCCGCAGCGACGAAGCCTAGCGAGTTTATCGAAGTCGGCGCTTCCAGATCCATGTTGTAAATCTCAGATTCTGCCGCACTAAGTACGAACAGATAGCCGTCTATCGAGACTGGTGCGCCGATTAAGTCTACAGGCAGATCGGCGTCAGTCACCCGCGTCACCACCCCCGAAGCCGCGATCATGAATAACTGGCTGGCCGTGGTCGATGTTTTTGGTATCAACAGCATGGTGTTGATTGTGGTCGAACTCTTGGTTTGCTCAAAGTACGCTTTGCCGGTTGTCGTCAGGATTGGGCTTACCCGCGCATTGGTCAGCGTAGCAGCGCCCAGGGTTGCCATTGTTACCGTGAACGAATCATCCGGTACTGTGACAGTTGTTACGGCAAGGATCGTCAATACGCCAGAATAACCAGCCGGGCTGATACCGCTTACATTGACGCTTTGGCCTGCAATAAACCCATGCGCCGCCGCAAAGGTGTATGTTGCCACACCCGCGCCCCACGAAGCCGCCGTGGGTGTTTTCCGTGCTATTTCAGTCACCGTTGCCAGGGATGAATCAATCGAGAACAGCGCATCGCCAATCAGCGCATAGTACAGGCTGTGCTTGTTGGAATAAGTGAAGCCGCGCCCGTCAGTGACGATTGAAGAGGTAGCGAGCTTAGACTTGAACCCAGGCCGCTTGATAATATCCGCGCCCTTTGAGTTGTGCTCAATATACGCATTCAATAGCAGATAGTCAGCCGTGTTGAGGTAGCTGCGGTTATTGGCCTTGTCTGCGAATGGTAAACGAATTTTTGGCACTCAATTACCTTTCTATAGGCGTAAAAAAAGCCCACATCGTGAGCTTCGTAGGCGGTCTGGTGTTTTATCTACTACGTCTTATATCTCCAGCCGGGATACGGTGTTTTATTCCCCAACAACGAGTTTTCTTTTGTCCAAAGTAATGCCGTAGTTAGGTCAGAGGGCACCGCATCAAACAACCAGTACTGAACCGCGTATAGAGACATTGTGCCTTGGTTATCAATTGTATTTGTGTATTGCATTTGCATGGAAGACTGTACATTTGTCATTGCCTGTGCGTCAGTATCCGTGCCGGTGTACGCAGTATCGTCATACTGCACCTTGCCTACCATAGTGCTTGGAGCTGTAAATATAGCCGTTTGACAGGCAATGTGAGCAGTAGCTAGTTTTGTCATGGCGTTAATGGATGGAGCTGTTTCTGGAACCGCCCCGCCGCCAGATTTAAATGCGTTGTCTGGTCCCGTAGTTTTTGAGTTGATATTCCATATCATATCTCCGGGATCAGCGCCATTGGTGCCGCCCAATCTGAAATACCAATAATCATCTAAACTTCCGGCTGTTGGGTTCGGCCCGTACACGCTAATTAGTAATGCTACTTTATCGGCACCCGGTGCCGGTATCGCATCTCCGACGATAGGTCCAGTAATTTCTGAGAATTCCGCAACTCGTGCGGCTTTTAATGTAACCGCATTTACAACTGAATGAACGGCAGTGGGATCGGCATCGTAAAGCAAAGATGGTGTCCACACTCTACCGCCAGCATGGTCTAAGAACGATAGCCCACTACCCTCGCTTAAAGGAAAAAACATCCTTAGCGCGGGGTAGTCTTCGGCCACGTATTCAACCCCAGAATACGGGGTTATTGTTCTAGCCCCTGTTCTGAGCATCAGGCTTTACCCTTGAATCCCGGATAGAGGCCACGCTTCGCATTTGTCTTGATCTGCCAGTGCATCCATGAGAGAAGTCCTTTAAGCTCAGTTGCAGTTGGGGCGGTTGCAAATGAGATCAACCCAAATGCCCGAAGCACCCCTGAACCGCTTGTATATTTTGATACCGTCACAGGAGCCGCTGTATTCGTGAACCCTAAATTAGCGAGTGGGTTGGTCTGAGTTATTGCCGCAGTAGTTACAGTTGACCCGTCCTCCGCAACGAGATAGTAGTCAGCGGAGATTGATGAGCCAGTTGGATTCGATACCATTATGGCGCACATCTGATCTTGTAATTCCTCGTTGGCTACAGTAGCCGTATTTCCATCACTACCGTCCCCCACTGTAAACAGTGTGTTTATATCACTCTGCGCTACCGAAAGGTTTACTGACGCAGCCGCTATGGCTCCCCCAATAACTACCCCGGCGTTAGTAGTCAGAAAATCCGGTTTTCCCGCTACAAATAATAGGAGGTTTCCATTATTTGCCAGTCTGGACAAATCTAGTGTGGTTGATGCCCCGCTTGCATTTGGAATATTTACGCCGTTTGTTGTAGTGGCTAAAGTCCCAGTAGGATCATAGCTTGAACCACCAGTGACCTCAGTCAGTGCGGTTATTCCAGTGTTTACTGAGCCGTCCCAGTAATAGGAGTTAGCCAGAAATGGGAAGTTGGCAACGGTGTTTGCAAGTTCGTCTTGCGCTGAATAAGGTGTAATAATCATGATTAAGCCTCCACGCCGACAATAATTAATTTGCACTCGGCAGTGGTGCCGACATCCACCATCGCGCCGATGTAATCAATGGCACTTGTAAAAATCAGCTCCAGTGGTGGCACCGTCATCAGTACCGGTATGCGTTGAGTGTCGGTAGTTAGCGCGGTTGCTGCTGTTAGCCAAGCATCCCGCACCGCATTGCTGGGTGGGTCGATACAGATAGCGGCGGAAATATGTTCAGCCGTTACGGTAGCAATTGGCACAAGAAAGAATACTGCGGCAATTATTGGTGTAGCTGAAAAATCGAATGTTACGGCACCAGTGGTAAGTGCAATGTGTTCACGGATATGAATTACTCCACCCGGCATAGTGGTGACACGCGCCGCGCCGTCGACGCTTGTCAACACCCACTCGCTACCCTTCCACTGGTATTCGGCGTTGGTGTCGGTTTCGTAGAAGGTAATAAAGTCGGTATCCGGCAACATCGTCAACCGTTGCGCGTTTGTGCCTGACATCTTGTGACTATCGACCATAGTTTTCATTTCAATCTCCTGCGTAAATGTCAGATTTGCTTGCAACAGCCATTGCGCTCAGTGTGGGCGTAGTGGCGATAATAGGTTTTGAGTTGACGCGCTTTATCAGGCGTTTGGAGCTTGCGGCTTGTTTCATGACGAGCTGAATAGCTGCCCCGACTTGGGGATATTCTGGCAGCATGGCAACAGCCAGATTAAAGGCCATAGCCTCTTCATAACCGGGCGGCAATGAGATTGCATCACTTCCCGCAGCATAGGCCGCAATAATACGATACGAGCGCAGCCTGATCGTGTTTGCCGCGCTTGGTGAAGGCCATACGGTGATTGTTGCCAGTGTGTAGCCCCCATCGTATTTGTAATGGGTTGGAATCTCTGCGCTGGTTGCCTCTTTTGTGGCGATTTTGGCGAAGTTCTCAGGGGTGAGTTCAGTCATCGGGTAATCAATGCCAGATACACGACAAAACAGGCTTTCGATCATCGTAGGTCGTGGAATATTGAAGCTGCCACCAGTGCCCACGGTATAAGCTTCCTGCGCGGCCACCATCGTGGCTGAATCTTCGCGCACATCGTAGGATAGGAGCTTGTCGTTCTGCCAGCTTTCAAGCATGGCATTCAACCCGACAAGGAAGTCGGCTGCAACGTCTGTATTCAGTGCGGCATTAGGCTCACCTAATCCAAGCATCCTGCCTGCGCGATTGATGATCGTTGTGGCGGTTGCCATTATTTAACCTTTGGCTTGCGGCCTGGCTTGGCTTTGACAACATCAGGCACGGCTTCGGTATATTCCAAGTTTTCAACCTTTGGCGCTTCCTCAATAACCGGCGCATTCTTCTGTGCTATCCAGTTCTCATAGGTATCAACCTTCCATCCGTTCTTTTCGTGTTCGGCAACTTCGGATGAGTTTACGTGCGTTGCGCCGTGGTTCTTGTTGGTCATGAAGATTGGCATTATTTGTTCCTTTCTGGATCGTTGCTTCCGCCTGGCTGCGTCATTAGCCATTGATGATAGTTGCCGGGGTATTCTTTCTCTTTCGTGTGATGATTCAGATCAATATTCGGGATTAGCCAAATATCACCACCCAGACCGATCCAGCGTCGAGAGAATGCGTAATCTTCGCCGTACCAAACATTCTCGTGTGCGCCATGATTGAATAAATCGACATGAGGCGCGAACCTGTCGCCATAAGTCAATTCTGGGTACGCATTAATGAAACGATTTACCGCGTTCTTGGTGATCTTCAAGAATCCAGCCGGTATGCTGTGCATTAACACACATCCATCTTCCCTGACTCGTGGATTACCTTCCAAGTCTGGGAGAGGCATTCCCATGTAATCGCCGGAGTCGTTCTTGAATCGGTACGTTCCTGCGACCACATCGCCCTCAGTCTCAATCAGCTTCAACATGGCTTCGGGTTGCCAACTCAGATCATGGTCGATAAAGACGATTACATCAGCCTTAACGTCTAGCGCCTTTCTGAGCATGATTGAACGGGCGCAACTGATATACGGGCACCCAACTTCACTTACGATGTAATCATCCCAGCCAGCGGCCTTAATCAGCGGAACAGAAGCCGCGATACTATCCAGCGTGACCTGATAAGGCTTTGTGACTGTCGGCACACAAAACACGACTTTCTTAGTAGTCATATTCCCTCAAATATTCGCCTGACCCGAAGGCCAGGACTTTGTTTAAGCAGTTGCCCAGATACCCAAACCGCGCAGGGTGTTCTGGATTTCTTGCACAACAGCCAAATGCGCTGCGGTAAAGTCTGTGCTTGTTGCAATTGCAGAGGTGTTATGCAGGGATGCAACAAAGGTACGTTGCACAACCGGCACTTTGCCGTAGAAGCCGATCAGGTCGGCAGCAGCGCCACCAATCTGACAACCATCAGCAGAGCCATAATCCAAGCGTTCATATGTAGCCATGTTATTTCCTTTCTAAAGTGAGTTTGGGACGGTGTTACCCGCCCCGTTGATTAGCTTGCTGAACCGATCATGCGGGAAGCCCAAGCTGGCCGTAATGCAGCCATGCCGTAGAGCATATCCAGACGCAAGAGCAGTTCATCGTTACGAATGTCGCTACCCATCCACAGACGCAAGCTCAAGCCGTCAGAGGTGATGGTCTGGCATTTGTGAGCATCATCCAGAATCGGCAGTTCAGCGGTCACGAACTGGAACGCTTCTTTCTGGTACATCAGCGATTGTGCGTAAGTGGTTGAAGCATCGCCCACGAACACAGGAACCAATCCCGTGTCGTTAAAGTACGTGGCCGCCAGAGCCGCACCCGCAGCCGAGCAGATATTCTGCTTTGGCCCGGTCAGGATGGTTGCAGGCGATACGGTGTTTGTCGTAGTGCTGCCCGTGATAACCACAAACTGCTGCAACACGCCCAGACTCGCTTTAGTTTCAGGATGGCACGAATACACGCCGGGGATCGTGAATACAGAGCCAGTTGCAGGCGCTGCGGCCATCGAAGCCAGAGTGATATTAGTGCCGCCATCGGTCACAGCAGCAGCAGCAGCCAGAGTGCCGGTCACGTCAGAGCCGTTAGTCAATGACCAGATACGCTCGTTCTCGTAGTAGTCAGCCATTGCGGTACGTGCCAGCAGACCTTCACGGAACAACTTGCTGGTGTCAGCCTGCGGGTTCTGGTATGTAGCCAGTACGGTCGCCATGCCGGACATGGTTACAGAGTCCATTTGGATGCTACGGTTATCCTTCGGAGCCAGACCTTGATTCAACTTGGCACGAGCAAGACCGGGAACAGACAGCGTGGTGATACCAATGCCAGCCGTACCAGCCACGTTATAAACGCGCTTGGTGCAATAGGCCAGAAAGTCAGCCTCGATGCCGGAACACATCACAGCGACAGCCGGTTCAATGTAGTTCTTGCTTAGGTTGTCGAAAGCAGCGTCACTGTTCACGGAGGCGATCAGTTCGGCAGAGTTAAAGCGCATGTCCACACCGTCCTGAGTTGCAACGGTAATGGTTTGGCTGGACTCGTTCTGATCTTGCACGTCCATGACGCGGGAACCTTGACGGCGGGTGTACTGGTTAGGTTCACGAATGCGCAGAGTCTGACCGTTTGGCCCTTTGTTGCCATCGTATTTGAATGAAGCATCGTACTGGCGGTCAACCGTGCCAATAAACGACAGCTTCTCGTGTGCGATCCGAAGAGCTTCCTTCTTCACGCGGTCTACTACCTTAAATACATTACTCATGATTTATCCTTTATCTACGTTGAGAGATGATCTTTTTGCGGTATCTGGTGAACTCGTCGAAGGTCATATCCTCTGGCGCTTTCTCAGACTTCGCTTTTGTGCCGACCGGTGTAATCGGTGCGGCTGCGTCGGTTGCTTTCTTCACCACCGGGGCGGCTGTAATCTCGTCCTCAATACGCATGAGTGAGCGGATAGCGGCCAGCGGATGCTGACTGGCTATCTTGACTGCTTCGTCTGGATGAGTGGCGAGGTAATAGGCCAGTTTCGGCCCTTCTTCGCTTTGCATAACCACGGCTTTAACGTGATCCGGCATGGGAACAGTAGAAGAACCAACCACTTCATCGAAATCCGGCATTTCAGCCGTAACACTGCTTACTTTCTGGTTCCAACTTTCGACGGTCTGACGCTGCGCCGCCTGCGCTTGTTGCTGATTAATGCGTTGACTGTGTTGCGCTAGTTCGTGCCTGAATTCCTGCCTGGCTTCGTACTTTGCGGATGCTTTAAGGAAGTTTTCGTAGTCCGGAAAGTCCTCTAATTTTGGTTCGGCTTCCGTTTGTTCAACGACTGCCGTCCTGACCTGTTCCTGTTGCCGCTGTTCGATACGTTCAAGCCGCTCGCGCAACTGTTCAGCCTGTGCCTCGGCTTTGAATTGGAGCCGTACAGCGCGGTTAATCTTGCGTTGCGCTTCTGTCTCTTCTTCTTTTGGTGCTTGGGCGACTTCTTCAACGACTTCCGGTTTTGCCTCTGGGGTTTTTTCTACAACTTCTTCGACTTCTTCAACCACGTCCACCGCTTCGGTGTTGTCAGACATTTTTGCTACTCCTTACATATCCGGCGCTTGTGGCGCACCGTTGACCATTCCTTCTGCTGCGTCCATCATTTCAGATGCCGCATTGTTCATATCATTAGCGGCCAAGTTCATTTCATCCGCTTTTTTGCCAAGCTCGAGCAGGGCTATTTTCTTCTCATAGGCCAATGCCTTCTTGTCGAAATCCAACTGCATAGATGCTTTTTCAATGCCGGCACGTACCGTATCAAGTTCATCAGACGCTTTGATAATCTGCTTTTCAACGTCCTGCGCTTGCTGCCCTTGCATCAACTCTTGCAACTTGGCTTGCATCTGCTGCATCATCTGTTGTGCCTGTTGCAACTGTTGGTCACGCTGTTGAATAGCTTGCTGCGCCTGTCCGATAACTTGCTGGACTTCGGGTGACTGTTCGGTGTCTTTCTGTTCGGCTTGCTGGATTTGTGGAGGTAGTAACAGCTTGAGACGTGCCGCCATTTCATCAGCGCCCGGCCAGTCCATGTTCTTCACCATCAAGTCGCCCATAATCTGCATCATGGCTGGATTGCCTTGTACCATCTGCATCATGGATTCAGCGGCTTCCTGTCTGCGGGTCGTGTAGCTTGGCCCTGTTGATACGGTGACATCGTATTTCCCGATGTTCAGATTGTGGATTGTCTTGCCGCCAACCTTGAGCGAGGCTTTTTGAATGTTTGGATTGAGCTGAACCATGTCAGCCGTACCATCCAATCCCAATATCCGCACAGTCCTTGCTGTGTCGTAAACCATCGGCGCTTTGCCTACAAGAATCCGCCCACATTGCCGAATAGCCCTTGCTAAATTGTCGTGATAGTGGAAGGTCGCCATGTCGCCAGAGCGTTCCCGCGCCATGATGGCTTTGCCAGACTTTTCATTACTTGGCTGGCCGACACTGGCCGCATACATGCCGAGAGCCGATTGGATGTCGTGCTCACTGATTTGCATGTCCTGTGCAAAACCCGCGGGTACGTCGAACGCCTGTTGACGTTGTGGAGCCGGTATCTGATTACCAGCATCATCTACATTGTTGTAGCGCAATACTGAATAATTCTTGTTGTTCGCGTCCTCCCACTCTGGGAAGTCCTCAACAGCGCCAAAGGCGGCTACATACGGCGCTTTGGGGGTGAGGGCTACACGCTCGGCAAAGGCTGAACGTGAATAGTCGTAGAGCCTGGACGGGTCTTTAGCAGCATGAACCATGCCCGTGTGTATTACTTCGCCGTCAATGTCCTCTTCATTGCCCCAGACTGGAATGACAGGGATGTATTTGCCGCCCCATTCACGCGGCTTTTCAACATAGTCCTTGCCGTTCATCTTGCACCACATCACCTTTTTAACCGGGATGTTGCGCGTCTCTTTAATCTCAGGAATCTCAATACCGGCTTCCGTGGCCTGTGCGATTTCTTCGTCGGTTGCGGTTGTGCCGTCAACGAACAGGGTTAAATTCTGGTCTGTGGTTTCGATGTAGTAATACTCGGCAATACGGACTTTCTCAGCGCCGATCCAATCGCTATATTTTCCTGTGCTATCGCTATCCCATTGAATAGGGCACTCTTCGCCGTAGGTGGACTCATACTCTTCCTTGTCCATGTCCTCAACGATGTATGCACCACGGGAATCTGCTCCATCCGGTTCCAAACAGCTAGGGTCATATGTGACTGTCAGTGGGTTACGGATACGCTTGATAGCCAGTTCCTGCTCAAATGTGGAGTCATGCGCGTACTCGGTCATCACACGAAAGAATCCGAAGCCACCTTTTACCGCACATTCCAGCGCCGTATCATAGGCTGTGTCGGCGTTGCTGCGTTCTTCAATGTGGCGGCACAGTCCTTGCAATATGTCGGCAGTCTCGATATCAGCCTGAGAGTCTACAGGGCGAATCTTGATCGACGGGCGAGCTTGACGCGAATCGTTTACGACCTGGCGGATATACTGGCCGAGCTTGTCGAATACAAGTACCGGTCTGCCGTCTGCCTCGCGCTCGTCTCTGATGGTTTCCGGCCAATGGTCGCCAGAGGCAAACTTCACATCCTCGATATACCGCTTGCGGTCTTCGCGCCATGCGTCATTCCATCGGGTGTAACGCTCTCGAGCCTCATGAAGCGGGTCGAGTTCTGCTTCGGCCTTTTCTTCTTTCGCTTCATTGGTCATAAATTCGCCTTATGTAATATTCGTATCATCGGGTTATAAGCCCGTTAATTTTGTGACTAAACCGTAAAACATATAAATTTTACTTATCGCATCCATGAACCACCGCCGCCGATTTTCTTCTGCGGTTGTGGTTTTGGTTTGGATTGGTCTTTAACAATGCCCGGGAACAGTTCAGCCAATGCCCATATCGCCGCGTCTGCGCGGTTTGGGCTGTTCTCGCCTGTGTAGCCATATGTGGAGAACGCGGTTAGCTCGTCTTCCAAGTCGTTGAAATAGCCAACGTGCCTAACCTTGCCTTGCTCGTACAGTGCTGAGAATGGTTCTGCGCGTACTGCCTTGCCTCGGCTTGCTGTGACGGTCTTGTAATTGGTGCGCGGCCTGGATGCTTTGATGACAAAGCCAACCATTGCCCCGCCGTAGTTCGTCTCTCCCACTATCGCATCGGCAGAATGTCGGTCATAGGCATCAGTTGCTACCTTGCCCCATGTTGCAGGGCCAGCTTTAACGGTTAAGTCTTCTATCAGATATGCGTTGCCGTCTGTACCCAATCCAGCCACCACAATGCCTATAGCGTCATTGTCTGCGTTGTTCTCGTCGTCAGCGCCAGAAGGGTCTACGGCTACGATGATGCGCACCATGTCCGGCAATACGCCGTCAGTAACGCGCCATCTGTCTATGTTCTCTTCTGGAAATAGCTGGTTAGGCGTTGCGTCTGCAAACTCGCCATCAAGAAACCGCTTTCTAGCTCTGGCGCTCATGGCCTTGAGCGTATCCATGTAGCCGTCCGCAAGGTTTTCGGTGTTGTCCTTAGGGTTTATCTGCATGGTGACGTAATTGTCTCGGTTCGTTAACGGCTCTTTGGTGTCAGGATTGCGCTTTTCCTTGAATATCCGGTATGACCAATGCGCCTTACTCGGTGGATTGCAGTCGTAATAAACACGCGGCTTCAATGGCTGCGCGGGTATGGTTCCAATGGCTTGCTGTTCGGCTTTCTGCGCCAGTCGAGTGATAGCCGTTTCGACTGACCCGTATGGAATTTGGCTGCACTCGTTCGCGTAGATCGTGGCGAACTCCATGCCTAGAATCTTTTCTGTGCGCTCTTTGTCATCAAGGCCGGCGAAGAATATCTCTGAGCCATTATCAAAAGTCACGTACCAATCCGACTTGTTCAGCACGTACTTAGCGCCAGGGAAGCACAGCGACATGACCTTGGGGAAGGTATCCATCACGATAGACGCTTTAACCGCGTTGAACCTGAACCGCACTATTGCGTGGCGGCTCTTCGGCGCTTTCAACGCTCTAACGCATACAGCACGGACTAGCAGGAAAGTCTTACCGCTACGACTGCCCCCGAAGAGCATGACATGAGTAGCTTCACCGCCAAGTAGTAAATTGGCTTCCTCTTGCTTGCTGGTGAGCTTCACAGCTTGGCATCGGCTGGCAGTAGTTGGAGTATTGTTACGTTGCCGGTATGTTCCAACACTTGCTTATCCATGCCTAGTAGCTTGGCTTTACCCATCGTTGCCCCTGTTGCTGCGCTGGCCTGTACAGTCTCAGCCTGTAACGCGGCCTGCCTTGCTTCCTCAAGCTCTGCAATCAGATCGTCTACAGTAATGGCATTGCGTTTGACTGCTGCGGCCTTGAGTTTGTCTATGCGTAACGCTACATTAACGTTATGTAAAACCTCGTGCGCCTTTACCCGTATGCTTTCATCAGGCATTTTGCCTACATTGTAGGACCGCCTGTAAGCCTCGCTAGCATTGCCCTGTGCTACATAGCTCAAGCAGAAGTTTTCTTGTTTCTGTGTGAGCGGTCTGCCCATTACATCCAGCCTTGCTTGGTTGAAAACGCATCAAGATCAGTCAACAATAGGTATATATCGTCATTCTCAAAATGATCTGCGAATAATTTCGTTTCTTCTCCTGAATGAGTGCGACTATATTCGCGGCGAAGTAGATACGTTGCTCTAATAATAAATGGCTCTTCTCTAACCCGATCTATATCGCTAATAACCATATCACCTCCGCGTTTTGTGTTCGCGTAAACTGTTAAATCACCCCACCACCAGCTTAACCAGCGCAATGCCCATCATGGATAAACCGCCTACTATTCCGCCGATTACCCATCCCTTAATTAGCTTCGTTGTGGGTTGTTCTGCCTCGATTACTCTAACCCGTGTCTCATGGTCTGCCAGTTCGCTAAACGCACGTTCTAGCCCGTCCCGTGTCTCTGCGTGGCGTTGTTCCAGTCTCGACAATATCTGTAATGAAGCGTCAATTGATTTTACCGCTGATCTAATCTCGCCAACGCTTGATTCTAGCGCGCTAAGTCTATATTCCATGACGTCACTCTCGGCCATTGTTGTCACGCCTTCGATAGGTTATTGATTGTTGTGTCTTTTGCTTGGCTGGATCTCGTTGTGCCAAACTCAAAATTATAGATGTTATCAAGGTAGCCCAGGAACCGCCCTAAAACCAGCGTAAAGATGCCTTTTACATACTCGCTGATGTCCGCATCTACCCATACGATATAAACCAGCCAGCAGATTACCACTATCGCCAGCACGTACATTGAGTCAGCGCGATAATTATGCCGTCCGGCCTTAGTTATACCGTCATCGCGGCTGCGAGCGCTGTTTACGTTATCAACCTCGATCTTGGCAAGGTCGGTCGCCTCTTGTATCCCAAGCTGGCGCATCTTTATCGCAAAGTCATTATCTGCTTGCTTCAATGCAATCATCTGTTCTGGTGTCGCACCGGATACCGCTGCGGCTATGCTTTGTGCGTCAGCTTTTACTTCTTGGCCGAGTGCGCCTGATACCGCGTTTGCCGCTAGTGTTACAAGTCCTGCAACATTGCCAGTTGCGGCTGCTCCAATCCACGGTAATGCCGTTTTTATGATGTCGGTGAAGTTCATGGGTTGAGTATTCCTGGTAGATAGCCTTTGCCTGGCGACTTGGTGAGCACGTGGCCGCGATTAACTTCAGCCAGTCCGATATGCACCCAGTCGCCGCCGTTTGATTTGGTTGTTTTGTACTCGAGTATCAACTGATCCACGTCTTTAGCGATACCCGCATCAATTATTGCTAAAGCCACCTGTTTTGGAGTGCCGAATCCAGGGCACACGAAATCACACGCCAAACCTTTGAGGTGCGCTGATGTTGGCGACCCTTTAACCAGCTTGTTCACCAACTCGCTACGGTATCCGCTGCTGATCCTGATGGGGTAGCCTAACGCCTCCCGTACCTCTTCCATTGTCTCGGCAATGGCTAAAAGGTTGGGAAGGTAGTCGTTAGTCGGTTGATTGGGCTTGCCTGTGTTGGTCACGGTAAACTCGGCAAGAGAAAAATGTTCACTCAATTGCACCGGATAACGCCCCTTTCGACAGGAATTAATCACCCCACCGGAAACCGCACAGTAGGCATAAAAAAACCGCCACTAGGACGGGAAAGCAGGCGTTGTGCCAAATACGCCTGCGGGGTTTGGTGGTCTTGCTGAATGGCAGCTAAAGCGCAGACCGGCGCTGATGGGCGTAAAAAAAGCCACTACCGTTTCCAGTGTGGCGTTTCTTTAGGGCGCAAAAAGCCGCGTCAGGGGAATTATAGATCGAACCGAATGATTATGTCAATACCGACTTTCTTCTAAGAATTATTTCAATCTGTTGGTGCGCATCCTCTAGCACCTCCTGAAAATTGTTCCGTGGAAAACGCCAAACGGCACATACATCATAATGGCGATATATGGCCGCTCTTGGCAACGGCTCTAGGCTGCTTACACTTGCATCTATGGTTTTCATTATATGACCGTCTACATGGCTTAAAAGCTCTTCAAATGTCGGGGAGCCGCCGCCCGTGGCTATCAACGGAACTCGTTTGTTAAATCCTATGGCCGGATTATAACCACCCATCCATTCAGCCCAATCAAGTAAAAAGCTTACTACCCGTTGATCTGGCATACTATCCCCTTATTGAGTTTTTCCTGTTGGTCTGATCGTTGTTTGCAAATCAAGCATCTGAACCGCACAAACTCGCCGCGTTTATTGTAAACTTTTAATCGTGTAACCAACGGCCTGCGCTGTTTGCAGCAATAGCAGTAAAATGTTTCTTCGCTCATCATCGCCTTTCGCACCCATTGCACCGATACCACTCAAACACCTTGCCGCCCTTGTCGATCATCCTTGCGGTTACGTGAGCGTTTCCACCAGGGAACCAGGCAGAGCACCCGTTTCGCCCACTCCAATCAAATTCCAGCCGGTTGTAACAGCTCGGGCGCTCGATAACCGGATCAGCCCACCGCCGCCGCCATGCGTCTGCACATTCTTGTTGGGTTATCATTTCCGCTTCCCGTACAGCTTGTCACCAATATTCTGGATAAATTGACGCTCAATCCAGTTGAGTTTCAGGCTATCCACATTGACCACCAATATCCCATCGTTGCGCCACCCCTCTGCCTTGATAGCGTCAACGTCCATCGGCGTTTGCTGGTGCTTTCCGAGTGGGCATTTGTAGGTCATTTCTTGCTGATTTTCAAGTATTGGCCGTTCTTGGTAACGATGTAATTAGTCCCGCCTAGATGCTCAATTTGGACAACCTGTAGCCCCATTTGATGTATCCAGCGATAGGCGTATTTCATTTTCAATTTCCAAATTTTCCGCATTATCCAGAGCTTCATTTGCCACCTCTTGCTTAACTAGCCTGCTTCTGCACTAACACCGGCACGTCACCCGCCTTCGCCCGGCACTCGTCGCAAATATGCCTGTGTCCGCTTTCTTCCTTTGCCAACTCCCACGGGCGGCAGTCTTTTCTGCACTCTGGGCAGGGCTTGTTGTCTCCATTGCGTTTTAGCATATTATTTTCCCCTTGTCGTAAAACTTGACTGCGTTAAAAAAGTTACTAATGTTCATTAAGGTTGGCGGGTTATTTTGGTGTAAAACTCAAGTCCAATAGGTCGCCTAATACACGTTCGACCCCACAAGCATTGTGATTTTCCCGCGCACTTCGCGGCAAGGTATGTGGTAAGCAGTGCGCCAATCGCTTGACCCCTTCGGCCCGTTCAAAAACTCAGTGGTTACAACATTGCCAGAGTCATCCATCCAGTGAGTAGGTATCTTCTTTAGGCACTTTTGGCATGTTATTTCGAGGTCAGTTCTAACGCTCCACCCGGCGCTTCTTGGGCCATGCGCCTTTCCGCAAATGGCACGGTATGCACTAGCGCCGAAACAGAGGTCGTTCTCATCGCACTTAATCGCATGAACCACGCGCCCAGCGCCTCTCTCATAACCATTTGCGCAGCGCCCTGCCAGTGTCGCCGCGACTATCGTTGCATTCATCTTCGTAGCCTCCTGTGTGGTCGAACCCCTCATTGCAGGGGATCGCTTCGCTCACCCCTGAACTCCATCGTTAGGCACATCAATTTCGTATGCCTCTCTAAGCATGATCGCGCAGCCGTCCAACTCATCCGGCAAAAAGTGGCGCACTTGTAGCTTTTCTGCCTCTGGCGTGAACATCATTGCAGCCAAGTTCTGCGAAGCTTCTTCCAGTAGCAACGCCATCATTTCGGCGTGGTGTTTTTCTAGTGCCATGTTTCGTTCCTATGTTTGCGCCGTGCCTAACACGGCATTCAACGCCGACGCCTTCGGCGCGGGTTAATTTGAATCGTTATGCCCCGTATTCATTATGGACAGAGTCATGCACCCAAATTTTTACTCCTCGTTTCCAGCATTCGGCAGTCAATTTGCTCATGTCCATGTCGCTGAATTTTCCTGTGTAGACAACCTCCGGGTATTGATCGAAAGTCGTAATCATTTTCACCGGCAGGTAGCGATGCTCAAACTCATCCAGTTCTTTGATAACGGCATCCACCTTTTCAATGTCATCTGCATTTTCGCAATAGATGCGCCCATAACCTTTGTGCGTCAATGTTCCCATTTTTATCTCCGTTCGTTATTAAAACCGGCATAACCCGCCGTTCAAGAGGGACGCCGCGAAGCGTCGCCCCTTAACTCTACGTTAGCCTTAATCTGCTCATACTCCCACTTATAGCACCGCTCCAATGCTGGCCGTTCAGTAATCGAGCACACCAGGATAAATCCGCCTGTTATGATCATTGATCCGGCTTGGCTATGGGCGCATTCATGGCATCCCAAATCTGGCAATGTGTCACCGTTCACGTTTAGGTTTTGTTTAGCCATGATTTTTGTCACTTTCACGACTAGGCGAATAAAACCAATTAGCCTCTAGCCACGTCCATTTCCCATTGCTTGTTTTAGGCACGCGGGGCTCTACCCGCACAAGCAAACCGCTCTCACTTGTCCCGCGTATCGTGGCGGTAATTGTGTGACGCGTTTCATTGCCGGAAAAAACAGTCGCCACCTTGTCTCCAACAATCCATGCTTTGATTAATTTAGCCATGCCGTGCCGCTTTCAACCGCGCCTCAAGTTTCGCTTTCTTTTTCTTGTCGTAGGCAAGTAGGTCTTGTCCGGACTCAATTTCTATGGCGTTCAGCCATAAGCAGAATTTCAGCCACCAGATACGCAAGCGTTTTAGCATTTTTGTTCTATCTCCCTCGCTAGTCGGGCATATTCGGCCTTGATATTTTCAAGCTGCTCTATCGTGTACTTCTTCGCTGCGTGGCTTGATTCCAGCCACTCCACCATTGGCAGACCGATCTTTTTTATCAGGTTGATACGGTACTCAATCGCATTACCAGATAGCCATGAGTTACAGCGTTCACATTGAACATGACAATTTTTTGGCTCAAATCTCAGTTCAGGACATGCCCCCACGCTGCGATAGTGCCCCGCGTTTCGCTTGCCGGTCTGTGTGCCACAACTGATACATGGCTGCCCTTCATCGCGCAGCCTTACCCACCTATTGAAGCTCTGTTGCGCTTCCTTCATCCAGTCCGCACGGCTTTTAATCCGTTTCTTGTCAGCCCGGTACTGTGCCGCCCGTTTTTTCGTGCCGTTCGCCTTCCCGACTTTGTAAGCACACTCGATACCACAGGCGGATTGCAATGGGCGCTCTGGTACGAACTTGTTGCCGCATCCTTTACATGCTTTAGCCCTCATGCCGCCCTAACATGAAACAACACACCCAAACTTGCCCCGAATGCGTGGACTTGTTCGAGGTATTGGCTAAAGCCCTTAACCGTTAAATCTGTTGTACTCGCCATGCAGAAGCCAACACCGTTAGGCATTGCGCCCCACTTGCTGTATTTTTCTGGATTCTTCACCAGTTCGGCTATATTAATTTCATCTTCGTCTGGCAAAAACTCGCGTTTGAAGTGTTCATGCCAAACAATATCAGCGTATTTGTGTCCGTCCAGCCAAGCCTGCTCAGCAATATCCTTCAACGGGCCAGCCCAGTACAGCGCGTTTTGGTCTAGCTTTCTGGCCTTCACTGGTTCGCGCAATACCATTTCAATTCCTGACGGCGCACATGTTGCCGCTGCTATCGCTAGATTCAGTACGTCCGAATTGCATAGGATGAATTTACGTTCGATGAATTTGCTCACTTGCTCCCCCGCATAAACACGATCAACGCAGCCACTAGAAGAAAATAGGCGATTAGGTATGGGGTCATGCTACCCCCATCCCATCACCCTCAAACTCCATCGCAACCATTTCTATCCGCTCTCGTACTCTCCTTGCCCGTTGCGCAAACTCCCTGTTTGACCGCTCGGTGAGTAGCTTGGCTAGGATTGATATCTCCTGTTGCGCTACGTAGCAGGAGTCGTCTATTAGGGCGTGGCGTACGCGCTGGCTCATGCTGCGGCCTCTTTCGCCATAATTGCGTAGCTCTCGGCTGCGGCTTCTGGGTCGTCACGTACGGCCCGCTTTGCGGCTTCGAGTTCGCCTAGTTCGGCCAGGTTGTAATAAGCTGCCACGGACATGAATGCGTCACGGAATTGCCTTGTGTCTATCGCGCTCATAGCTTCAACTCCTTGAGGGCGGATTCCACAATGCGCCGGACAAATTCGCCAACAGGTATGCCGGTCTTTTGCTTGGCAAGTTTGAGCCGGTCAACCATGTCAGGCGGCATTAAAAGATGAACTTTTTTGTTTAGTGTTTTCATGGTTAGAGTATGGGGTTAATTGTGGGAGTTTGTCAACACTTTTAATGATTAAAATTTAACGTATTCACTTTCTGGCCTTTGCTCGTCTTGCTCATAAAAAAGCATTGATCGTTTATCGAAGAAAAGCGGCAAAGAACCAATCCATCCATCCGCATTACGCTGTGCTTCAATCTTGATAATTGCATCAGGCTCTCCGATTTTAGCCATGTCGTTCATGCTCTGGGCTATTTCCTTGGGTTTGTTTCGCCATACTGCCACCACGTTCTCAACCAAATCACCAATCTCTGATCCGCCCTTGATGTCGTGTATTCCAGGTATTGCGCTGTCGTCTTTTGCTTTCTTGGCATGAGCAACAAGGTGAATATGAACAGGGTAGTTATGGGCTACGTTTTGCACTTGATCGACAAATAGTTTTTGACGAGAGTAATCGTCAGGTGCAATTCCGCATTTCATCAGCGAATCAATCAGGATGTGTTTAACGCCATACTCTTCGCACACATACCTGCACAATGGCGCTACATCATCCGGTTTAATGCTGGCCTGTTGGTCGTATAACCAAAGACGTTTAACAGCCCAATCGAACCAATCCTGCAATTCCTGTGCTATTGGGTCGCGTCTTTTTATGCGCTGAAATATCATCCTCAGAAGTAATTGAACTGGCGTAAATTCTGGGCTGATCACGAAGCATGGCTCGTTGTATTCCATGACATGCACAAACACCTGGCTGATAACCGCGCTCTTGCCGTGGCCCTTGTAGCCAACCCAGACCGTCATCTCATTTTCACGAAGCTGAAATTTTCCATGTAAAGACTTGAAAGGAAGGTCACGCCCATACTTCACATTTTCGCCAATGAAATGTTCAATCACCCCGTTTTTGTAATGATCCACCGTCCTGATATTGTGCTTTGCGCTCGGCTCCATGTACTTTGACAAGTCGATAGAATCAGGGATTAAGTTAGGGAAGTTGGCCAGGTTGCTCATGCCCATTTCCCCCCTTGCCAAATATCCACGCCGTTATGGTCACCACTGGTTACAAACAGGCTTTCCACAAGCGGCATAAGTGCTTTGCAAGCGTTCCGTAAGCGCCCGTCTTTACGCTTCCCTACCAAACACACACGGAGGCCGCGCATAGCGTCTAAATCGTATTCAGTTAGTTCAGATGTTTCGTTGAGTGTGGAAAAATCCACGTCGATGAATTCATGGGTTAATGGGAGGCGCTTCACGGGGTACAGGTACAGGCAAATGAATGTAGGCTTTGCACCGGCAAGGCGAATGTCTAGCAGAAGATCGTAGCCGCGTAGTTTCATGTCGTAAGCCCACTCATTTTCATCATGAAGGCCCGGGTTTGTTCTGCTTGCGTCATTTCAGGCGCTACGATGATTTTTCCTAGTTTCGCCCAATCGTCACGAATTGAGTTCATGAAAGCCTGATCCCAATCGGCGTAAGTCTTGCCGCTGGATTTTGCGTAACCGACAAAATGAGCAAGGCGTTCAGCAAGGCGAGTGTGTCCGTCCTTGGTGGCCCATTTATGCACAGATTCTGAAATTCCAAAGTCAGGAGGTATAGGGGTATTTTTTGCTTTTGTAGACTTGGGTTTTGAAATAGGGGTTTCTGCCAACTCTATTCTATTACCTTCCTTCCCTTCCTTCCTTCCGTCATGAGTACTCAGTGAGTATTCAGTGAGTACTCCTTGAACTATCAGTGATTCATCAAATGCAGGGCAGGAAGGTTTTGAAGGGCGATTTATTAATTGATGCTTTAAAAAGCCTTTGATATGTAAGTATGTTTTATCATTCACTGAATACTCACTGAGCACTCCTTGAGTAATAAGCTCACGCAAAAGCGGTTCGCAATCAATGTCATCTATTGGAAAAACTCGCGCTTTTATCTGTTTTGCCGAGCGATCTAGATTTCCAGCATCATCGGCAAAATTCCATGTTCCAATAAATAATAATCGAGCACTCAGTGAGCACTCAGTGAGCTTTTCGTCTGACCAAAAGTCAGGCTTTATTGTTCTTATTCGTGACATTACCAATGCACTCCAGGGTTGGCGCTGGGCGATAAACTCCAGCATACAAAAGCCGTAGAAAGGCGTCGGGCGATCTGTACTCTGCCAACCCTGCAATACACTGATATTTTCAATTGATACCTTTCATTGGATGTCGGAACTATCAACTCCGACACGTAATCATAGACCTTGCTTTATGAAATTACAAGGTCGTTACTGGCAGATCATTAAAAATATTCCATGCTTTTCTACGCCTTGCCATAAGATCAGTGTATTTTGAATAGGCGCTAGTCTTGGTCGGAGAAAAACCTAAGTATTTACACCAGTAATCATTCCTGAGCAATGTTTTACAAACACGCCGCCAGCTTGGTGCTTTCCCAGCATTCTCTATTTTTAAGTCTGACTCGTCTGGTATTCCTTCTGGGTAGCCACGTGACATCCACCATTTTATGTAAACTGATATTTTGTTTTTGTAGTGCTCTGCTGTTTTTGTTGGCGTACTTTCAAGCAGGTTTTTTGCGAAAGACTCCCAAGTGTGTCCATCCGGTAGGGTTATCGTATGGTTGCCCATTACATTGCCGCGTTTGTTGCTGTACATTTTGCCCATATTAGCGCCATTTACGCGCAATATAAGCCTAGCCCATATGTTTGGCTCGATTACTTGGTATAGCCACAACCCTTTGCGTGAT
>Ga0209492_1000050_pt1 | contig 37688 bp, 35 predicted proteins | sample PPLLak12cMay2015_FD_187253 | JGI IMG/M metagenome (GOLD analysis project Ga0209492, IMG submission 187253) | Freshwater sediment microbial communities from Prairie Pothole Lake near Jamestown, North Dakota, USA - PPLs Lake P7 Core (1) Depth... | ecosystem: Environmental > Aquatic > Freshwater >... | reverse complement strand
ACCCTCATATCATATGAATTTTTTTATTTGGTTAGTGTATAATGAAGTATATACTAATCGGATTTCGGAAGTCCACTAAAAAATACAAAAAATATGATGGCATTTTAAAGGGAGATGATGGTCATCTCAAGTACGTACCATTTGGTGATAATAGATATGAACAATACAAAGATATTACCCCTTTAAAATTATACCAGCACTTAGATCATAACGATACCAAACGGTTGCTTTTGTTTCAGTCACGCTTTGGTCGGATGTATGAAAAGACTGAGAAATATTCGCCCTTATGGTTCAGTTGGAATTACTTATGGTGAATATAGACCCATCATTTTCAGACTATCATCTGGTAATTTCTTCTTCACTAAGCGCTTGAAATATTGACAAAAAGGTGTTGATGATATAATATGTTGCATGCGGTTCATGGGAAATGTGTGGCACTTCTGCTCCTGATGTGAGTGACTAGGTAAAAGTATCTGTTCGAGGTCGTTATCAATCTCATATAACATAATAAAGGGTAGATGAATTGACATTAATCATATGAGGAGGGTCTAAAGCCGTTGCCTCCATGGGCTTTCTGTTACGGTTTTATGAATCATAACAGATACAGAACTTAGAATTATGTAAGTTATTTTTGATAATTTACATGATTTTCGAGTTTATGCATGGCGTGAATGTGAAAAATACATTGAATCAATAACGTTTAAATCAAAGTCAAATATATTTTCCATCTTAGATGGAAACCTCGAATTATAAAACCATACTACAAGGATTATATGAAGCATATAAATCGGAGCTACATGTCCGATACATATCGTTGTCATCTGTCAGACTAATAAGGTCATCTTCATCAACGTACGCATCATATTGTATCAGTTTTTCTCTTAGAGTATCATGAAATTTTTCTTCTTTTGATTTCCATGGGAAACAACAACAGCATTTATTACCCATTAATGATTATATAATCTTATCTAATATATAATTAGAAATTATTCAAAATTTCTTTAAATTCGGGGCGATTAGTGGGATCCTTTTGTATCATTTGTGAAATCACTACTGAGTACGGTTCAATATTGGTTGTATATTGAAAGTCACGAAACTTATGAATAATAGCATACCTCTCCATATCCGTTTTGAAATCACTAAGAATTTCAAAAAGGATAATACCCGCACTGTAAACATCTGATTTAGTTGTATATAACCTGAGTTTTAAATACTCTGGTGCCATATACAGTTCAACCCCATAATTAGAGGACGATAGTGGTGATTGATCCTGTGTTTTGACAGACATCCCAAAATCTCCTATTTTTGGCCTCATATTAGCATCTAAGAAGATATTATTAGGGTTCAAATCATGATGTAAGATTTGATTGTCATGAATATATGACATCCCGTTCAGTATCCCTTTTATTATCTTTTTATCAGCATCTATTAATTGGTCCAGTGGTGAGTCTTTCCTCATATAATTCCTTTGAACCAAATATTCACGTAATGTTGTGACACATAACTCCATTTGTATGTATAATACAGGATAAATCGATGCGGTTTCAGTTTCACTTATGATGCTGCTACTGCTACTCATATCAGATTCGCTGTCATCATTTTCAATGACGGGTGTCCTAATCTTATCAGATAGTTCCAACCAAGACGAGTAATATCGAGCCACGTTTTCATGGGTCAAATCTGATAAACACCTGACTTCATTGAACGCTCTAATATTATTGGGGTCGTTGATATTCATAAAAGGTACTATTTTAATAGCATATTTTTTGGTATCGACCTTATTATATGCCTTATATACACGACCAAATCCACCACTTCCTAACGGTTCTAATTCAATAAAATTCATTGAATAAAATGAGTGATTGATTACTAATTTATCAATGTTTAAATTATCTGTGGTCATCGGTTCACATGAAATTTGTTTACATTGACCAATTAATTGAAGTAAATAGTTACTATACATTTCTCTCACATGTTTCCGACGGTTGGTAAATAATTTCTTATCTTCTAATAAGCCAATTTTATATAGGTATTGACAAATATCTGTAAACAAGGAGTCATTAGGATCTAATGTATGACATAGTTTTTCCAATAAGGAAACTAAGAGCAGTTCTTTATTATCTAACTTTAAGGCATCATTAATCGATGAGGTGGGTAATGGTTGTGCAGGGATGAGTGCTGTCTCTGTTAAGTATTTCACTAATGCCATTGGGTGTTTGTGTTTGTAGGTAATTTACGATAAAATCAAATCATTTTTTTTCATGTTGGAAAATCAAACCAAAATTCCCAGTTAAGTCTAAATTTTTTGATAAAACTATTCATATCTAATATATAGTTATATTATGGGTGATATTTCATTTACACAATATGATGGAGTTATCTTTGACCCTCCATCAACGATTACTATCGGAACAATCATTACATATTCTTTCTCAGTAACCAATCTAAGTGATGCCATCCTAACGGATGTGAGCGGTTATGATAATATTGGTAACTTGGTCAGTTTTGGTGATTTAAATATTGGTGAATCTAAAACTCAAACTGACGATTATCCAATTACAGCAGACGATATTACCACTGGTTATGTCATCAGTTCAGCCGCGGTTGAAGGAACCTATTCAGGTACCCAGATTTACGATACTCGATGGACACAAGTCGATCTCAATACACCACCTGCAGTCACCTTAGAACAGTATTCAGGTAGTATTTCCGTAGTAGGGACACTCTATGCAGGTACTCCTATTACTTACACTTATCAGGTTCATAATACAGGTGGTTATCCGCTAACGGATGTCACGGTGGTTGATGACCTCGGGTATTCAATTGTGATTGGTAATTTAGCGGTTGATGAGACACAAATAGTGACACATGTATATAATCTGCAACAATCTGATATAACAAACGGAACGGTTGATAGTCAAGCGGTGATTAATGCGACGTTTGCTACAATAAATATCTCTTCAACCGCGGTTGATTCCAGTATTCCTATTCCCCAAGTGGTGGAAATTAATATTATTTCTTATAACGGTGCTATTGCGGATCCATCCATTGTGATCGGTAGTTTGGTAACATATACAACTATTGTTCAAAACATTGGTAACTGGCCATTAACCGATGTCACTGTCTTTGATACTCTGGGGTCTACTGTTGTCTTAGGAAACATGGTACCCGAACAAATCAAAACAGCTATTTCCAATTACCCTATTACTGCGGATGATATACAATTGGGTTATATTGATAGTTTTATTACAGTGACTGGATTATCAACCATTGGATCGGTGATCCAACAAAAAGCATTAAAAGTAACATTAGGTACCCCACCTGCTATCCTCTTGTACGACTACTACGGTACAATCAGTGTACCTCTGCCATTAATCGGAACACCCATCACTTATACTTATGTGGTTCAAAACATGGGTAACTATCCATTAAGTGCGGTCACTATCACAGATGACATTGGATCGGTAGTTAATGTTGGTGCATTAGCCGTTAGTCAAACTAAAACGGTTACTCATCAGTATCATTTGGTTCAAAGTGATATTAATCAAGGTCAGGTCAATAGTAATGCTGTAGTTACTGGGTCATTTGAGACCATTGATGTTACATCTAGTAAATCAACGATCGTTACAATTACTCAACTATCAGACTTATCATTATCTAAAAAGACAACTTCTGTAGAGGATTATGCTGGAGGAAAGGTTGATTACACTTTAACAGTTACTAATACAGGTAATTTATCAATTCATCAAATTCGTTTATATGATCCGTTATTAGAAATTGAGGAAATTATTACTCTATTGATACCCAGTGTCTATATTTATGTGACGGGATCATATATATTAACTAAGGATGATATAGCGCGCGGTTTTGTCAGTAATACAGTCTTAGTTATGGGTTTAGATCCTGATGAGAAAAGTGTGTCAACCTATTATCATCTGATGACACCAATTCCAGTGAGTCGACCATCCATTCAACTATTTAAAACGGTTAATTCCGTTGGCACAGCGGTAGGACAAAAGATAAACTATACTCTCAAGGTGACTAATAACGGTAATGTGTCGCTCAGTCAAGTCAATTTGAAAGATTATCTATTGGGTATTGATGTGACAACCTCTTTGAAATCTCATCAGGTTTACACCAAAACAGGCTCATACACATTATTACAGTCAGATTTTGACCGTCATTATGTTACGAATACAGCATATGTGACTGGTTTAACTTCAAAGAGTCAGGAAATTGCCGATGAAATGACTATCGTGACACCCTTGATGTTAGACCAACCGTCCATTTTCCTATCGAAAGAGGCAGTTTCAACCGATAATCGGATTGGTGGTACCATCCGTTATCAATTAGGTATCATGAATAATGGTAATGAGACTTTACATCATGTAACTTTACAAGATACAAAGTTAGGGATTAATGAGACCCTTAATGACCCACTTGAACCACGTATGTCTTATATGGAGTTAGCTGATTATACTATTACCGCCAAAGATTTTGAGGCGTATGCAGTGACTAACACGGCCGAAACAAATGCTTTAGATACGCATGATCACAAGGTATCTATGACTGTTAAATTAACAACAGTCCCATGTGTGGTGCGTGATACTATGATCTTGATGATAGATGGTACTTTAAAACCAATTCAAGATATTCAGCGTGGAGATTGGGTCGCACCTAATCATCAAGTGGCTCGTTTATGTGAAACAGTGGTTCCCACAGCAACAGTTAGTGACTTAATGGTTTTGAAAGCACATTGCTTGGCTGATGGACTGCCCAATCTAGACTTATTAATTACAAGTAATCATCCAATTTTTTACGAGGGTGCACGTCGTCCAGCATGGTGTTTTAAAGACTTAGTAGGGGTTTCCCAAGTCAAACGTAATGATATTCCTATGTTGTATGATTTACAATTTGAGCATGATGGTAGTTACATTGCGAGCGGTGTTGAAATTCAGTCTTGTTCACCTTATAGTTCCATTAATCCTTTACCAAAAGAGCTTTATTTTGATCCATCTTTGTACAGTGATGAATTTGTGTGGGATGCCTATGACCAAACAATGAGACTAACAACAGAATTACTAAAACCCATTCGGGGACGCCATTTATATAATAAGAGAACATCTCACCTTCACAGAAGGGAAAAATACCATGTCGTATTAGACCCACAGGACCCACAGGACCCGCAGGACCCACAAGTAGAAGTAATTGACAATGCGTCCCAAATGACTCCGTACAAATCTAATCAACATACTTGGATGAATATTCAACCACCTTCAAGACGCCGAAAGAATAAAAATTGTTTATTGACCCATTAGCTTTAAACCACGCTGTTCACATAGTAAACCCAGAACTCTTTCATAAGTATGCTCAATCATGTAGTCTGATAATAAGGGCTTCTTAAATTTCAAACGGTATTGGTAATCATTAAAAGTACCCTGAGTGTCTTTGTGTAACTCATCCATAATTGTCACCCAGTTAATATCGACACTATCAACACGGTTTAACATTTGATAAACGCGATCAATATCATGTGAGACAATAAATTGAATAATATCAATTTTAGCCAAAAACATGGTGCCTGCTACAAATTTAAACGGTTTATCAATTGATAAACCATAGATTTGACATAAATCAACCATATGATAATTGAATCTACGGTACTCATCTGGTTGTTTGACTGGATCAAAGGATTTAATCCACTTATTGGAACTAATCATACCTACATCAGGTGTTTTCTCTAAATTTTGAAAATTTATATCAAAAATACAATGACATAAATCTTTTCTCCAATTAGATTTATTTTTAGAATGAATGAATATCGCATATTTATAATCAATCGCAGTATTAATAACGGTTTTTGATAAAATGAGAAATCCACCAATATCTCCTCCACGGTTCACACTATACCGACACTCTACTTTTGGATGGTCAATTTGACTAAGATACTCTTGAACATAATCTTTGAGACCTAGTCCTTGTCCTTGTCCTTGTCCTTGTCCTTGATACGGGTTATTCTCCTCAACAATATTAAAATAAATATCAAAATTATCCCGATGATATTGTTTATTCAAATAATTAGCATAACTAACAAAGAACCGCATCATTGTCACATCGAATACATGAATCATAACCGCAATTTTAAACTTGAGATCCACTATTTTGGAACTATGGGCAGGACCCTGTACAGAGGATGATACTTGTTGGGATTGATTAAATTTTTCATTCGATTTCAGCTTAACCTGTTGTTCTATTCCCGACTTAATTGATTTGACACAACGGTTCTCGTAGCAACCATACGTGATCCAATGGCGGTAACATTTATCGAGATTATTCAATCCTGCCTTTTTAAGATCGGGATTTTTTGTGAGATAATAATCCCAATCAAAGTCATACTTGGGGATATATGAATTAGACATATAGTATTGTATTATATGTCTACCATTTTTAATATATTTTGAACCTATTTGGTAATATTATTAATCTTTTTGTTAAGTTGCTTGATATGGTCTCCCATTTCATTTTTCACATCACCATTTGTGAAAGGTAACATACTTTCAAGGATAAAACGGCTCACTTCATAGCATGATATGGCTTCAGCGTAGTTATCTATTTCAAGCCTGGCATCACCACAATCTATATTATACATAGCGGTATCATAAATTACTTGTTCCAATGATTTATTGATTTGGTGTGAATCTTTTGTTGATGTCATAGAGTCTTGTATTTTCCTGATAACCTCATTTTCAAGGTTACTGATTTGAGTAATTGATAAAATAATATCTGAACAGTTTATTTCTTGATTATCTTTGAAATGCATAAGAATCACTTTATTAACTAAATTGATAATATTCAGACATTGTTGATAAAACATTCTGGCTTCTGTACAACATGTCCGTGAATTTCCTAAATTGATAAGAGTTGTCATCATGTTAATCCAATAACATAACTTATCTTTAAAAACACTTTCAGTCATGTGATCTGAATCTAACCAGTCATTAATAATCGTTGTAACTGAACCTTTATTGATAATAATAAAAGAATGTAACAAATTATCAAACTTGCTCGAGTGGGTGATATATGATTGTGTGAGTAGATGATGAGTTTCTCCATAATATGAACCGATAGGTCCGATTGAACCGATTGGTCCGATTGGTTCGATAGGTCCGATAGGAGTGCTACTGTTATTAATCAATTCAAACTGTGCTATGGGAATTTGGATTAATTCATTAACATTTGTCCGATTTAACCATGGATCACGGATAAATTGGTCCCATGTCATTCTTTTAGAAGGGTCAATGATTAAGAGAGATGCGATTAAATGTCGGCATTCGCGACTGACGAATATATTACGTGGTAGGAGTACCCTAATATTTTTCTCATGTTGTTTGATCAGGTTAACTATGTTATCAGCTATAAATGGCAGATGACCCACTAATAATTCATATAAAATGATACCGTAGCTCCATAAATCAGCATTCATTGTATATTTTTTATGACTTAATACCTCTGGTGCCATGTATAATGGACTACCGCAGATAGTATCAGTTAACTGTGAATTCATGAATTTAGCAAATCCAAAATCAGCAATTTTAACGGTTAATTCATGGTCGGGTGAATAATTTAATAAAATATTTGTCGATTTGATGTCTCGGTGAATAATTTTATTGGCATGCATATGCTTTATACCATGTGCAATTTGAACCGCAATATTATGTGCTTGCCTCTCATTCAAGCGTTTATTAGGTTGCTGCTGAATGTAGGAAACAAGATCACCACCGTTACAATACTCGAGAATTAAATACACGTGTTTGGTCGGGTTCTTGTTAGAATCTCCGAATTCATATCGGTTCTCAATATCTTTCAATTGGAGAATATTGGGATGTTTGAGACCACTCATAGTCTCAATCTCGGATAATAAATTGCTCATGAATTTATTTTTCAAGATGCTAGTATTAATTTTTTTGATAGCAACAGGGTTTTTCGTCTTTACATGGGCTCCTTTATAAACCGTTGCAAAACTACCTGTTCCTAAAAAATCACCTGGATCATATTCATAATTATTGAGCTGTATCGTTGACATCTAGGAGTCAAATAATTAATTGATTGATATATATTAATATTATATTAATCAATTTCATTTTTTCTCTTTAAAGAATCGTTATACTTCCTCATATGCACTTTCTAAGCTATTCAACGTCGTCCCATCATATGATTGAATACCCATTGTTTTTGACTGTGCTAAAATTTGTTGGTGCCGAGATGCCAATTGTTGTTGTAGCATTCGTTCTTTACCTTGAGTGCGTTGTCTCTGATAACTTGTTTGCTCAAAAACATCACCCGTTTGTGTCCCAGTCACTGCGGGTGTGAGTACGCTTTCATTAATAGGTCGTCCATAATGGCGGTTCAGGGTTTCTGGTGACATGTACTTCAGATGGTGATATTTTGAAGCATGCTGGAACTGCATCTGTGATGCTAATTGTTGTACCTGCATAGACTCTTGTAACTGTTGTTTTTTCAGTTTAGCAATCGCTACTTGATTTACTGTTGGATTCTCCATTAAATCTTCATATTCTTGAGATTGTTTCATTCTTAAAAAACTCTGACTCATTGCTTGCGGTTTTTCCACTTGATTTCCACTGGGAACAAACGACTTAAATTGAGGTATACAAGGATCTGGTGCGGCCATAGGGGCTTTTGCTGGAATAGGTCCACCCAAATCAAAGATGTGGCTCATAATATTACGATTCATATCGCGATCTTGTGCTTGAGAATCAGTGTAATCATGGTATTTTAATGCCATATTCAAATCCATTTATCTAAAGATGTATATATTTAGATAATCAGAATTTAAAAATTACAAAACGATCTTACTTCATTTTAGGAAATTGAATCATAGGGGCATAACTGTCCTTGCAACCATCTTCAATATCACAACAACGGGCAATTGTCATTAAACGTGAATCAGTACGGTTTGGAACATAAGGGTTTTTGACGAAATCGCGGTTTTCCGAGTTAATTGGAATTGCAAATGCTTTCTTTATACTTGACATTATTATATCATATGATGAGATAATAATCTTCATAATGATGAGATTATAATCTTCATAATTAAGGCCTTAATGGTTCTGAAAAGAATTTTCTTAACTGATTCATAAAACCCAGATTCGGACTAATCCAAGGGCGTTTACTTTTAACCGCATCATATGTACTCTGGAGTGATGTGTAATATCCTTCTGCTCTTAAGAAAGCAATTAAGACAGTTGGAGCCCTAGAGCAACCCATTTCACAATGAAAAAATACCCTACCATTTTCTTTAAGTGCATTACGGATGAACGTAAAGGTTTGTGGTAGGTGTATCAGTAGATTCTCTGCTTCAATATCGTTAACTCCTTGTAGTTCATATTTTATAAAGGGTGCCACTTTAACAGAATGATGTGGTGGTCTCCCTACAGAGACAATATGTGTAATACCAACTTGGGACAGTAATTCACTATAAGCCGTCATTCTTCCTTGCCCTATGAACAATTGGTCTGTGATTTGAGTAATAGGGTCAACTAGATCTACAGATTTGTATTTTTGAATGATTTTCTGATTAATTTCCTTGATGATTTTATCAAGCTCCATTTTGATATATAAAGATTCCAGGACTGAGATTTTTATGTAAATTTTTTCATTGGTTATATGTATAAATGAATAATTATAGTAACTGTAGTTGGACCGCCAGTGGTGAGTTAGACTGTGGCGGTAATGAACAAGACGTCAATCCTTATCAATCTGGTGGACTTGGTCCCAGTACATATGCGATGGTGTCACAAACGATGGCGCCAAATGGTATGGGTATGGATATGGGTAATAGGATGAGTTGTGGTTCTCAACATGTTCAAGAAACCACACCGCATAAGGCACATGATCTCTCATCGGGACCCATGTCTGGTCGGTTATCAGGACACTTATCGAGTTCCGTGGAGACCCCCTTATCTGGGTCCACATCAGGCCCATCCACTCAAGTTAACTGGTCATCACTACCATTAAATTTCAAAAAACTCAGGAAAAATAACCAAACTAATCCGTATTACTTTCAGACACCCAAACAGAAGTATAATGACTTAGTCGGAGAACTAGGGCCACCTACAGTAGTTGACCCACAAGCAGGTGGTTTAGCCATCTGGATGAATCCAGGTCGTGTCAATCCTAAATATCAAATGTTTAAGCGTATTGAGATTCACGATGAACAAGTGTTCAATTCTTTTCCATATCCTCATTCGGGCTTCTTGTATACTTATGTTAAGATTAAAATCCCGATTGAAACACTCAATCACATATTGAGTATGTGTGGAGATATTATGTATGATCCGATTAAAGAGATGTTAGTTGTGAGAGGTATGTCATTAGGTTATAATACGGCTATTATTGCTCTCATTTGCCGATATATTATGGAGGAAATCACATGGTATAATATTATAGAATATGATCTGGTTAAGAAGATGACACATCATAAGAGACTAATGAACCATAGAAGACAACAAAGGAATATGAATATTCTAAAATCGGTTCTCCTAAGAAGGAAATAATATACGTGTATATTGTATAGCTAATGGAACAAACAGGTGGTAAATTTTATTTCTCTAAAAGTAATACGGTTGTTTATATTATGATAAATCTTAACCCAAGTCACCCTCTCTATCAAGAGATAACCCGTTGTCAAAAGAACTTCAATAATAATCATAGACAGGATAAATTACACATAACACTCTTTGAATTACATCTTAATCAAGATCTCATTTCGGCATCACAGATGGAGCTTATTGAGGCAGAGTTTAACCATTTTGATGGTAACAATGACCTAATCATGAGTATTATGGGGCTATTAGGTAACATTGTCTTTGAACCTGTGCCCGATTTTTCTCTTATGGGTGAAAATACTCAATTTATTACCAAAGAATTTATACCCCTTCTTAAAGGAGATAGCTCTAACATGGAGCTACTGGCATCTCATATTTCTATGTTTCGTGAGGAAGTGATAACGTATTTTTTTCAAATATTAAATAAAAATATTGGATATTATCCTCCAATACACGATCAAGAGCTTAATTGTATTAAATATGGTAATCTTATGGCAATACCCAATTATTTCATTGAGCCATTGGAATGGAAACCTCATATAAGTTTTCTTAGATTTGACTTAGTTGATGATAGTATAGAACCGTTTTTAGCACAGTGTCACTTCAGTAATCACCTGATTGATCCTTTACCCTTTCATAGTGGACGCAAGCCATTATTACCGTTCAACTCCATTATTGTTAATCTAAAAAATGGGAGAGCAGGATATAATTTTGAGAAGATATTGACAATCAATTGATAATTTCAAAATAGATATTTAGATATTTAGATAATATGATATGATATATCATATTATACATATCATATAGACATGGATATTATTCAGTGGTTAAGTGATTATTTTTATCAATGGCGTAAATATAATTATTATGTGAGTACGCTTTTAGGAAAGTATATTTACTATGAGTTATGGGGAGGCATGTGGTGGACCCGTATTGATGCTCAATTGATCTTAGGAGGCATCCCGCTCCATAATTTGGGACATTTAGAAACTCTCAAAAAAGAAAATGTGGGTGCAATTGTTTCAATCCTTGAAACATTTGAATTAGTACCAACACTACATTTTAACCCTATTTCCAAAACGGATTGGGAAGCAAACGATATTACGGTTCTACAATTATCTGTTGAAGATACATATGGTGTCCAACGAGAGGATATTATTAAAGCCGTTGATTTTCTAATTGAACAGCAAAAACAAGGAAAAACAGTATATATCCATTGTAAAGCAGGTAAAGGGAGGTCTGCTTCAATTGTCTTATGTTACTTATTATATCAATATTATCAACAATACAAAAATATTACTGAAGAAGATATAATGCGGATTTATAGCATGTTAACTCAGATTCGTACCGAAGTGAACATTAGTGATACTCAATTCATACCAATTTATAAATATATCATTTACCTAAAAGATAAGAACCATTCACCTTAAGAAAATTGAACGATTAATTAATTGAAGATTTGATTATCAAATTATCAAATTATCAAATTATCAAATAAACATTATCAATTTAATAAATGGGAATTCCTAGTTATTTTAGTTGGATCGTGCGCCATTTTGAGAAGTCAGTTATCAACAACCGTTCACCGTTCCCAGTGACGCATAATTTTTATTTAGATTTTAATTGTGCGATACATCCAATATGCAAATCGCACCCAGAATATTCTGTTGATAAGATGTGTGATCAAGTTGTGATCTACCTGGAATATCTTATCAATTATGTTAAACCGACTGAATTGGTTTATATTGCTATTGATGGGGTTGCACCTGTTGCCAAGATGAAGCAACAGAGAATGAGGAGGTATAAATCGATTAAAGAATCAGAAGAAACCGTTATCTTAAAGAAAAAATACGGGATAGAGATTCCAGATCAACCGAAGGATTTTAATATGATTAGCCCAGCTACTGAATTTATGTCAATTTTAACAGACAAAATTGACACCTATTTGAAAACATTTAAACACCTACACGTGTCTGATGATATACCGCTTATTATCTTCTCGGACGCTAGTGTTCCTTCAGAAGGAGAGCATAAAATCTTACAACATATAAGGACACAATCACTTGATAAAAACTGTGTCATCTACGGTTTAGATTCAGACTTAATTATGTTATCATTGTGTACACAAAGGGATAATGTCGTCTTAATTCGTGAAAATAACTTTCTTAAGAATAATAATGTTGATATTACGATTGATAAGTATCCTCAACTAGACTATTTTATTGTTTATCAGTTAAAAAAAATCTTATTTACTATTTTAGTAACGAATAGGAAATTAGATGACATTATGGATAATACACAAGACGACTTGTCAGAAGCGTTTAATACCACTTCATTATATGAGCAATTATCGGCATCACAATTTGAGATGGAACGGATCATTAAAGACTATATTTTATTGTCATTTTTACTAGGGAATGACTTCTTGCCATCTTTTCCCAGTTTAAAAATTAGAGATGGGGGTATTGAGAAGATTATTGTAGCTTACCGTGAAGTGCTCAAAACCGTTAAATATTTATGTAATGAAGACTTCACGGTTAATCTTCAGTTTTTACAACTGTTTATCAAACACATGGCACAAAGCGAAGAAAAATGCCTACAAAAACAACAGGCGCTTCATAAGAAAAGGGTTTCAATGTATCACCCATTCACCCCCCGTGATTATCAAGAAGCCCTTGATCAATATCAGAAAATAGAGCACCTCTATACCGATGTGGTTAATGTTGGCCAAACAGGTTGGCAAAAGCGCTATTATCAACATTATTTCCATATTAGAGCTGATGATATTTGTCATAGACAAGAGCAAATTGACCAAATTTGCTCAGAGTATTTAATAGCCTTACAATGGAATACAAAGTATTATTTTGACTGTTGCCCTGATTGGTTATGGGTTTATCCATATGAGGCCACTCCACTATTATCTGATTTCGTTCAATATCTACAGGACCGTCAGGACCACATGGACCACACGGTCCACGTTTGGCATAACCATATCCCGATGAAACCATTTCATCAATTAATGATGATTTTACCACCATACAGCGCACCATTATTACCAAAACCGTATCAAAAGTATATGACATCTGATTTATCCCCGTTAATCCATTATTATCCAATTAATTTTGAATTGGATTATTATGGTAAAAGATTTCGTTGGGAATCTCATCCAAAAATTCCATTAATCAATCCACAAGAATTACCTCAATATCTAAACCATTTAGAACAGATGGTCTCAACAGACGAATCTAAAAGAAACACAACTGGTCATCCGATTCATTATACTTAGGACCAATGGCCTCTAACGGCGGTTATTTCCAAGACGAAGACATGGACGTGGTGGTGGAGCAGGTCTTGGATCGCAATGTGCATGACGCTTCTTTTTGTCACTTTTTATAACTTTTCCGAACATGCCATTAACAATACCGTTTGCTCCTGATGTAAAATACAGTTCATCGCTAATAGAGCAGATACCATACAATCCAGCTAGTGCTTTTTCATAGTTATTATAGGTCAATTTATATTCTAAATTCCACTTTGAATCAAAGACCAAAATCCGCCCATCACCATGGTTAGCAATCAAGAATTTACCTTTGGCAAAGTGATGCTTTACAACGGTTATACCCCATGGAGCATTTAGTTCACCATTGGTCACCGCGCGGAGCTTGAGCGTCCCATCAAGATTAAAGACATTGATGATCCCATATCCAGGACCGCTTAAAACTTGATTGAGATAAGGACCACTATCTAAACTAATCTTTGCATAAATGACAATAATTTCATCTTTATAAGTAAAAATGTTATATGGACTATAATCAGCTGGTAAACTTGGGTCCAGAAAAAGGAAGCCCCGATACGCACTCCAACCGAAATCAAAGGCTTCTATACGGCGGTTACTGAGGTCAGTAATTAAGATATAATCACTAATCATGGTAATACCTGTATAAACCGAATAACTATCACTATTATCTAATACAGTTACAAATCCATAATAAAGTCCTCTTTGAATCAAAGGACTATAAACATAAATAACTCCTTTCGGGGTGGCGGCAATTAAATCACACGAGACCCGTGCTCCGTTAAATTCATAACCGACAAAACCCCGACTAGTGTTATAAGTTAAACCGATTGGCAACTGATTATTAATTACTACTGGTGATGTTTCAACTCGGAAGAAATCAATATTTAATGACTGATCAACCAACTTAATAAACGCATCGCGACCACGTGGAACGATGCTAGGACCCACATTGTTTGCTCCAATTGCTAGCCACCGTTGAGCTTCAGATAATTTAGTACCGTATTGAGCAATTAAATCTTTATTGAAGAGGTCAATGATCAACTTCTTATAAATTAAATTATGAGCATCACTCATTAATTTAGTGGCTTGTTTCCCACCTGCAGTTGTGAGAGGTAATGGATAGTTGACACAAAAATTAACTAAATAACTGAGATCAACTAACGTACCTAAATACCCGTTTGGTTTATTAAGAAACTGATTGAGTGCTAATTCAGCTTCAGAAGGTTGCTTAACAGGTGTACCAATAATTGGAGGAATATCATAAAACTTTGGCATTGGGATAATCTGTCCATCACGATAATATACAACATTCTTTTGTAACCAAAAGAGATCCGTTAAAGTTTGCCTTTGTTGTGATGGTGGAACTAGAGGCTCAGGTGACACATAATCAATAAATGGTAAATTTTCACTTCTACGGACACCGTATAAATCATAATGGGATACATTTCTATTAATATCTGTACCATCACCGTTATTCGCAATCCAAACAGTTTTATCAGTGTCACTCACTATCCCAGTTGGACCAGATAAATATGGATCCGTAAATTTAGCGACATCTTGAACATTGGTCACTAATTCTTTGATTTTATATTTACGTGGCATTAATATTCTATAAAATATAGAGGATATAAAAAAAAATAGTATATAACCCAATCCTAGTCATTAGTCAGAAATTTTCTATTATAATAGATTGATCGGGACTAAATTCCACATGAGTTCCAAGGATAGTGACTAATGATAGAGTATCGGTGTCATTAACGAAGATAGGGTTGCCTGTGTCATCTATTATGAGACTGGGCTCATAATGGTACGGCGTATCACAGTAAAAATTTCCTTTTGGACCAGCATATTGTTTAAGGATGTCTAGATCATCTCCCTTTCCAGTATCCATAGATTCATATTCAATCTTCATACACGTTTCTAAATCATCGGCATCATAGATAGGCCAATTGAGAAGGGGCGACGACGACGACGACGGCGACGACGGCGACGACGACGACGACGGCGACGACGGCGACGACGACGACGACGGCCTCCATGGGAAAATATAATTAGTGTTATTGAAACGGTAATGAATATAAATAACCCCACCCGATGTAACTATTTTTGTTACATTACACCCCTTAACAGGAGCGGATGCGGGTTGACACTGAAAATTATGATATTTATAATCAAGATAGAGATCACAAGCATAATTGAGTGTTGAAAATGTTATTCCTTTAAAACGGTTTAATAAACCGTTTAATAAACCACGTTGCCATAGTAAAGTTCCTGTTCCGATTGAAAATATGAAACATAATGTATTATATATACCAAATGACATTAATATGATATATGATATATGTTATATGATATATGATATATCATATTCTATAAAAGATTATAAGTATGATTCAATAAAAATAAGAAAATTATTATTATTTGAATTTAAAAATTGATTTCCAGTATCTATTGATGATAATAATGTACCATCAATGGATACAATACTTACTGATAAGATTCATAATTTAACAGATGAAGAGATTATTTTTATGATTAATATTAACCACAATCTTGGTCATCTGGGACCAACTCAATTACAAAGAATGTGTGTTATTATTAACCGAACCTTACTTCTCTTACAGAAAGAAAATATCCCATGTAATATCATTAACATTACTACAATGACTAACAAGATATTGGAACCGAATCAAGTGACACGAGCAGAAGTGATATGTATTCTCTATTATCTACAAGAAAATATGGGAAATGTTATAATGAAGAATGATGATATGGAAATGCCAACTTGGTCTATTCAAGAAACTGGTTTTAACAAGATGTGGACTTGCTCTTGATTCTTAGGATTGATAGACAATATTCTCGTTGTTGTATTAGATATTCAATCGTTTTTTTTACTTTGGGGTTATATAAACTTTCATATCCTGAAACAATAAACTCAGATATGTGCTCATTCATGACAGTTAAACCTACTAATAGATGTTTAAGAAGCGGTTGAACATCCGTATTGACATTGACAGAAGTGGAAGAATCAGAACTTTGATTGTGGTTTAAAAAATTAAGGTCAGCACCAATAGATCGATGAATATGACGATGAAAGTTTATATTATAAACATCGATGTATGAGACGTCTAGGATCACGGGTTCTTCTAAAGATTGTAGTAGAATTGGTTTTTTGTTATGAAAGGTGATATGTTGACGTAATTGTGACATATTTAAAAGACCTCGATTAATTACTGCAGTAATTACTCCAATTAATTTCCAATTTGATGATAGGTGTTTAATGGACGCATAATCTTCAATTGGAACCTGTGGGTCCTGTGGGTCATGTGGGTCCTGTGGGTCATGTGGGTCCTGTGGGTCATGTGGGTCCTGTGGGTCCTGTTGAGACATATTTTAGAATCAATTCTAAAATTATTATTTTATCTAATCAAATTTTCCAAAAATTGAATAACTAATCGGTTAATGAATCCAATATAATTACCATTTATCTCATGTATCGGTTAGATTATCAATGTCCTATTTGTTTGAAAGACTTTTGTAGTACGGCTTATTTACATAAACATATTTTTAAGAATAAAAGAAAGTGTACGGCACCACCAGGACATACTCCACCAATTATTGATTATCAAAATCAGACTCTATGCACTCCAAGGCCAGTATCAACACAAACATCAAGTCAACCAAAGGGTAAAATTATCATTACCCCTAAAACACCAGCACCAGCACCAACACCAACACCAACACCAGCACCAGCACCAGCACCAGCACCAGCACCAGCACCAGCACCAGCACCAGCACCAGATCAGAAGAAAATGACTATTACTGTTGATGTTAATGGTGATGTTATCCAATTACCCAACGTTGAAAATAATAATGATTATTTAGAATCAAATCCAGCACTTCTAGATCAGATTAAAAATATTGTCACAAAAATAAATCTACCCCATGCTAACAGAGTTTCATCCGATATTGATCAATACCATAAACAAACATTAACACTTCTAGAACAGTTTGGAGATATTCAATATTTGATTGAATCGGGATTGAATACAGATATGACTCTTGTCAACCTCATCGTCTCTATTAATTATGATGATGAAAATAATATTGTATATATTGAGAAAATAGCTTTACCAGAAGATTGGAAGAAAAAATATGATCGCCCACTATCTTTTATTGAAATAATTTATCAGGGGATATTTAGCATCCTTAATAGTCTAGTCACATATAAATATCATTTTTTTGAACATACTCATTCTAGGAAAGCATATATGGATTGTAACCATCTTATGAAGTATCGTAAATGTGTCTTGATTAGTCTAATGGTTCTCAAGAGCCGTCTTGATCATCCTAAGACTGAAACATTAGAACGCATGTGTAAAAACTATACTGATACATTAACTGATAAGCAATTCCCTAATATTCACCATTATGATGACTGTTTTTGGGTTAAGTTAAAGATGGTTAGCCTTTTAAAACCGATTGAATTAATGAGCTTCGCATATTTTTACGAAAATTTTACACAATTGTTTCAAGTGAATGAATCATTAACAAATCATAACTACACACTAAATAAACAATGTGAACCTAAGACAGTGTCTGAACCGAATGAAGCCGAACTTAAAGAACCACCTGATTATCGCTATATTGATTTAGAGCGGATTCCATCTGAATATCTACTATTTCCTGATTACAGTTATGATATTATTCAACGCGATTTCTATTCTATTTTAGTCAGAATCAAACCCAAAAGTTTCAACCGAGGTGTTAAATACAACCATCCTGATTGTTATTACAAAAGAATTTATCTTGATGGTTCTTGTGAAGCCCCCCTATTAGAACCAGAATGGCAAGACATGAAAACGGATTACTAATCCGTATAATATCTATATTTACTTAAATATTATATTGATTAATAATCAATATAATTGATTAATGTTATTGATCACATTACCACCTACTGTGCCACATACTGTTCAGTGGAAACATCATATCAATGATGTTAATACGGTTCCAAGTATGGTTCATTTAAACGGTTGTTCTTTTCTAAACTATATTCAAAATAATGACATCTTTGTTCAAAAAATAGATACTAATTGTCAATCTATCTGGTTAGCTCAATATCATGAACCCAATATTAAAAGCTCTTCTTTGGTTGTTGATCAACTGCAGAATTCTTATGTCTTAATAATTTCACATTTGGGTTTCAATATCATTAAATTTGATACTAATGGTCAATTGATATGGAATTATCATCAAGAGACTGATGGTACCGAATTACTATCAATGATCGTCAGCCCTAACGGGCCTAACGGTCAACTTTATTTAATTGGAAATTTCTCTGGTTGCAATCAAGTTTATCTATTTGATACAAAAGGAAATATCGTATGGAAACATGATTATAGTAACCTCGATGAGGTTTATTGGTGTCAACCAGCGAGTGGTGCTACCGACCGATACAATAATCTATACTATGCTTATTATGTGAAACTCAGTGGGCAACACCCGTTACATGAATCAGATGAAATCGTTATTTATAAAATCAATGACAACGGCATTATACAATGGATCAAGAGGCTAACGGTATCTAATCTGAATGATATTAAGATTAAACCGATGCTAGTTATTAATTCTCATCATGAGATTTATTTAACATACCAATATAACCAACTAAAAGATGATTCTGAAGATGAATATGAATATGAGACGGTCATCGCTGTCTCTAAGTTAGATAATAACGGTAATATTTTATGGCTTCAACAATACCCTTCATTCAATGATATATTATTACCATCGCTTATTATTGATTCTTTAGACGACCTCTATCTGACTTACATCACAGAAGACAACGGTATTTCTCTTATGAAATTATCAAGAGATGGTCATATTCTATGGAAGAGTGAACACATGTATCAAAATCTATCCTTAACTAATTCTGAATCGGTTGAAGTTCAACTCAACATTGATTTGTGTGGAAATATCTATCTAACAACAATTGATAACGGTTTAAATTTATTTAAACTATTACCAACCATGGAATATCACCCAACTATCGCTGTTGATGATCATGATAATATCTATTATGCCTATTATACTAATACTTCGATGACTCAGGAAAATGCTCCCAATGAATGCGGTTATGATTTAGTAATCGTAAAAAAAGACACCAAGGGAAATACTTTATGGCAATTGAGAGACCCCATCTTTAACACATTATTAGATAGTTTGAACCCATACATTGTTGTATCTTCATCACAATGTTATGTGATTTATCAAACAGCTGGATGTGTCAGTGGAGGAGAGTTTTATTCATCATATGATATAGTTGTCATGAAATTAGATACAGATGGTCATATTATTTGGATTAAGCAACAGCGTGTATTTAATACCGTTCATCCCGATACATCACCTTCAGCAGACCTTGATGCTTCAGGTTGTTTGTATGTAGCTTATCAATCTCTCATCCGAAGCGATCCATTGACATATGATTTAGTTGTTTTTAAAATGAATTCAGATGGTCAAGTAGTTTGGATTAGGCGGGGTATTGATTATAATCATAGCAGTTATTCACCGTGCTTAAAATGTGACCGCAACCATGCTATATTATACCTTTCATATAGCTACCAAACTATAGCTGATTATACAGATATTATGTTTCTTAAACTTGACTTAACAGGTCAACCTGTTAATAATTCAAGAGGAAGCCCATGGACTGCTCAGCACGATATTATCAATACTGAATTAAAAAATTCAGAATCATGTTTATGTATTGATAATCAAGGATACTTATATGTCTGTTATGTCACCGAAGGTGGATCGATTAACGGTTATCAACAACAAGGACAATTTGATTTAGTTGTTGGCAAATTAAATCAAGAAGGTATGGTGATCAAGATGACACAGAGCCCTATATTTAATACTGTTATGAGCAACCAATCACCTTCTATGATATATCGATCAGGTCACTTATATATCGCTTATCAAACCACTGGTAATATATCAGGTCAGGTTCAAACGGGAATTCACGATATAGTAATTATGAAATTAAGTGCTGTCACATTAGATATTATATGGATCACACAAAGTAATAAAATTAATACTAAAATGAATAATACTAACCCATGTATAACCGTTGATAGTCATGGTCAATGTTATGTTGCATATGAGACAGATGGGTCACCTGCTCATAGTAACGGTTATGGAAGTAGGGTTCTGGTATGCCAATTATATCAAAATGGATCAATCAGTTGGGTAAAAAGATAAAATCTCTAGTATTATAATATACACGTATAATGTCATCTAAAAAAACTGTCCTTGAGGGAAAAACAACACCAAAGCCAACAACCAAACCCGTTAAATCACCTATTCAAACAGATAGACTGAGGAAAACACCAACACCACCAACAACACCAAAGCCAACAACCAAATCAATTAAATCACCTATTCAAACAGATAGACTGAGGAAAACACCGACACCACCAACAACACCAAAGCCAACAACCAAATCAATTAAATCCCCTATTCAAACAGATAGACTGAGGAAAACACAGACACCACCAAAACCACCCGTCAAATCTGTAAAATCACCTATTAAAACAGATAGGTTTGGTATATCAGGACTAGGACTAGGACCGCGTGAGCTATTAGCTCATATGGATATAATTACACCACCAAGATCAGGTCCACGATACAATGCCCCTATATCAAGACCACGTATATCACCCTCCCACCCCCCGATAAAAATAGGATCTGGAACCTCGGGGTGTGTTTATCACCCTCCATTAGAGTGTCAAGATTCTCCTGATTTAGATAGAAAAAATAAGGGTGCTGTCATGAAGGTGATGGACCCAGATAACAGCCCTGCAGAATTGAAAATATCTAATAAGGTACGAAGTATTGATCCTGAACAAAAATATTTCTTACCATTAACAGGAGAATCCTGTGAACTATCTGATATAAAACAACTAGAAACTACTAGATGCCAGTCGTATATAGATTCACAACACAAGAATAAATTTCGTGGGTATTTCATTCCGTATGGAGGTCATACACTTGATTATTACAGTATAAACCCACCTCTCCCTACGATTGTAACGGTCTGGAAATGGGTTATTCATCTAGTTAATGGATTACATCATTTACATACGACAGGATTAGTACACTTGGATATTAAATCAACTAATATTGTCTTACATAATCAATTACCTAAATTGATTGACTTTGGGCTAGCAAGTGATATGCGAAAATTTACTTATCGTGACATGGCAGGACCTTATAGTTTATATCCATTATTTTATAATTATCTACTTATTAGTGACAGTGAAGAACTCTATAAGATATATGAAGATGATATAATCATTGTTTATCCAGATTATGTTAAGAATACAAGGTCAGATCCTATCTATAATTTTCAAAAAGCGTATGGAAAACTGTCTCTTAGTAAATTTATGAGACGTGTTATTATTCCAAATCTTGAGAAAGTTGATATTTTTATGTTATTTATGATGGTTCAAAACAGCTTTATTAATCTTCTGATTAATAAGTTTAATACAGAAAACACATATTTGACTGACCAGTTATCCGCTTTATGTGACGCTTGTCTTGAATATGATGTCGACCAACAATTTGATACTCAACATGTTATTAATTTTATAAAGGATAATATATTACATCGTTTATAAGGAATCTATAGAGGGAAATTTGAAATTAATTTTGATAAAATTAATTCTAAATATCATCTGTTTTCAAATGGTATTCGCAAAAATCATAAAAAATGTTTTCCCGTGTGTATCATTGATGTTATTAATACCATTAATAACATCAATTTGTCTTAATATTGGCTTATTTGCCAGCAAACAGTACTATTTACTTAGTTTTATGAATTTGATTACGGATGTAGTTTTCTCACTGATACTATCTTTTTTGTTTGCTAACCCTAAAAATACCATGATATTTATGAAATATTTATTCATTTCATCGGTTCTATTTACCATTGGAACCCTAACAAATATCCTTGAATGGAATGAGAACATTAATGTCGCTATGAAAATAAGTTGTATGCTAATATTAATCTGTGGACATCTTATCCAATATAAGAGTAAGATTATCAAAGATAAAACAAATATCATCAAACTAATATCTGTTTTATGTGTTTGCCTCTCGGTAGCAGTATTTTTTATTGGTATTGATTTAGTGGCAATATACTGGGTGGTCAAAAGAATCTCATTTGAGTTATCACATATTGTTCTATTTGCGATCTTATTAGGTCTCCCAATAGGGTTTGTCATTGTATTAAATTTTTATGCAGCTATTGATTGCATTGGGCGTATACAGAAAACGGTTCATTGTGTAGTATTTACTTCATACTTCTTCTATGTATTCTTAATCTATATTACTACACGGTACCGTAGTATTATGAATAACAATTATCTCATGCCGTGCTTCCAAGTAGGTATTTGGATACATTATATGGTTGTTACCATTAGTTTACTTGTCTTAGCAATGAAAAATAAACTAATTGTTGTGAAAGACACGAAACGAATTCAGAAAAAAACTATAAAATTAGAATCACTAAAAAGAACGGTTCAAATCGTCTAAAAGAACGGTTCAAAGCATCTAAAAGAACGGTTTAAATCGTCTAAAAGAACGCTACAAAGTATTTGTAATTATATTATATCTTTGATAAGCTTATGTTTGTGCATGTGTTTGTACTTTGGTTAGATATACTAAATAACATGTTGTTATCCCAAACATTGCGAATACGGTAGTGAGGAAAACTAGGATACTTATTTCCATCTTAAAAACAGAATCTATTTTATCTGAACATGATTCAGATATGATAGAGCGCAAACTAGACAACTCCGCATAAGATACGTAACCCAAGACTTTACGATTGTTAACAATGTTGTGATTATCATCAGTTACTCTAATGTAACCATAACCACCACATCCTCCCCAAGCGGTACTATATGAATTAAGGTATTCAACAAATAGGTGATTATTATATTGACATAAATTTGTACCAACAACCAGATGATTAACGGTTGAAGATGTATCGATATTATATTCATAATCGGTTAATTTATCACCATTGATGGTGAGTAGTAACGGTGTGACATTCAATAGTGTTAATAATTTATCAACTGAATTCAGATTTTGAGATATACTAATCGATGAGATTCCAATTGGAAGGACTTTACGAATATCATAACCGTTCATGATGTAGTCACGCTCAGTCATGATACCTCTGGCTTTGATATATTGGAGAGCACAGCTTCCCCAACCACCGCCACTGGTTTCTTCTCTAACTTGACAATAAATGCCCCCAATGGCTCCCCAAATGTCTTCTTTATATGTATTATCAACGAGTTGTTGAACCGATAATTTAAAAGGAATATCTAATAATTTGTTAGCTTGGATCTCTAAGAACGATGTAGTTGCATGGGCCCAACACGTATCAGCAGAGCCTTGATTTTTAACATTAGTCACATATTGTGTCCAATCTACCTGATTAATTGGTGAACCAAAATTACCGCGGCAGCATGCTCTAGCATTGACGATTGTTATGAGACAAATTAAACTGAAAACCGATTTCATTAACTTTATAATATGCTTATAAAACACACAACACAAAACACAAAATACCAATCAATTTTTCACTTTTTTCATTCCTGACCAATCATACTGATTATCATATGTAAAGCCACTCTTTTTAAACAGTTGTGTAAATAAGTTGTATAGATAATTATAGTTCGGTTTTTCAGTAAAAGTAAGTGATTTGACATAATCCATATAAACCTTGAACTCTTTGGGTAACCCTTGACATAGTTGTTCGTTGGTTGAATTATTTTTACATTCAAAAATCATTTTATACTTTTCTTCACGTGGCATTTCTTTTTGACATATCCCTTGCCAAGGGAGTTTACCCTTGATAAAATAAATCAACATATAACCGATTGATTCAAGATCATCTCTTCTTGAGAGCTCATATCCTTTATGACTATTTAATGAAGTATAACGGATCGTACCGACCATTTTTTTATTTGTATTCATGGGGATATGGGTATTATCACTCTTTTTAAAAAATTTACATAGGCCAAAATCAACTACATAGACTTCATTTGTATGTAAACCGATTAAAAAATTCTCTGGTTTAATATCACGATGAATAATACCACGGGAATGAATATATTGGATTTTCTTGATAATTTCTTGTGCTATGATTAAAACCGTTTTGAGAGTGAAGTGATGACCTGTAATAGTGAGTAAATTCTCTAAGTTTGGGCCAAGCATTTCGATAATCAGGATATTGTAATCATCTTGTTCTCCACTCCAGTAAATTTTGGGAATACCTTTATTATCCTTATATAAATACCGATAGATGTCGGCTTCTGATTTCAATAAATGAACTCCTTTATTACGCGGTTCTAATTTAATTGCGACTAATTTATCAGGGTTATCTGATGGTAGCGATTTATCAATTCCTACATAGATCTCTCCAAAAGATCCCACACCTAATTGTTTACCTAAGATGTACTTATTATTAATCATAATGTAACCACTCATTTGATATATTGGTTATAAAGATTATATGGTTATATCCATATAATCTTTATAATATGTCATACGTTTTAAAAATTTGATTTAAAAATCAATTATTTAAATAATATAAAATATAAAACATATTACACATATAACTTAATGGAACCGCAACTGAGTAATGAACTCCTTAACAAGCTAGGTAACCAAGTAAATCCCAAAAATTTACAGAAAATGATCAAAAAGGCTCAAAAAGACCCTAAGATTAGAGAATTATTGGCTACATTACAAAAATCCATGACTGCATCTAAAACCGATAACAATGTTGAGAAAACTCCAAAAGAGAAAATGATAGAGAAAATGAAGCAATACCGTGTACAGAGAGGAGGAAAAATGCGACAAGTCGCATTGGTTGATAAAAGTAAGACAGAACAAACGGTAGAACCAGAAACCAGTAAACAAGATGTTCAAACGCAGTTAATCCCTTCTATGTCAAAGATAAAAAATAATAGGAGAAAGAAATTGAGGGAATTAGAGAAGAAAATGGGTCAAATTACTGAAGAATATTGGACATTGTCTCTAAAAAAGATACGGGATCATGATGATGGTACTACTGTACTTAGTGATAGTCAACTAAGGCATGAAAAATATATTATTGAATTATATACAAAGCAATCGGAACAGGTCAAAGAAGAGACTCTTGATTTAGAAGAACTGAGTGATCTAAGTGACATTGATGCTTAGAATCAAACCATGTCTAATAAAAATATTATATATTTTATCAATATATACATTATTGATAAAATATGCAATTAATCGCCATTTTAATGTTCTTAATCGTCTTTGGATATATAGTTTATTATGTTATTAATTTATTAATAAGGAGCAGACTCACTGAAAGTTTTACAGATCAGGCTCAAAACATAGATACTCGTGATAGTCATTACTTCCTGATGACTAGTATCTTACCTGGAAAGAAAGATATTGCAGAATTAAAAGAAAAAAATCCTAATCACACAAATTACTTTTATGTTGATACAGATGCGGTCACGTTAGAACAGACGGATCCTAATGTTGTTACACATAGACAAAGTAAGTTAGACTTAAGAAACTTAAAGTGTATTAAACATGATGCGGCTATTAGACGTAAAATTGCGAAATTACAACCGTATATGTATGATACAGCACAATTTGTAACGTTATATGACATACCGTTTTATCGTGACTGGAGATACCCTGAGAGACCAATTGACTTAAACTTTGCTAACGATCCAAAGAAATATTGTGCAGAAAATCCACAAGTTTATCCCTGTTATAAATATTACTCAAAGTGGTAATATTATATTTATTGTATGATTATTATTTAGTGATGTACGGTTTTATTACTTAGTCTTAGGTGCTTTAGACCTTGAAGCACGAGATTTCACTGGTGCGGGTGTCGCTGGCGCTTCTGAGACCTCGGGTACCTTTGTCTCCTCAACAGGGGCATCAACTGGAACCTCAGCCTCAACTGGGACCTCAACCTCAACTGGAGCCTCAGTTGTTGCCTTAGTAGCAGTCTCAACAATACCTTCTCTCTTAGAAGACCAATCAGATGACTTCATGGCTTCATCAACGGATACATTGTAACTATCGGCTTTATCCACGAAAGTTTTACGCTCATCATCTGAGATTTTCTTCCAGAGCTCGCCGATATGCTTCATTCTATCCTTGGCAGCAACTGAATCCTTAACTTCAACCATCTTAGCTGCTACGAAGAAGTGATAGGCATTCTTGTGAGGAATCTTATCTGATTTGGGTGAGGTAACACGTTTGGTTGTAGTCTTACGTGTCCTGGTCTTGCCTTCTCCACTCTGAACCTCTGTAGGAGGAGATAGATGCTTCTCAACGACCTCCAGGAATCCAGGGCGTAGTGCGTTCACTATCTCATCTTCTAGTTCACATGTTGTTGAGAGTTTATTAAAAAGTTCGTCTACTATCTTACCTGCCATTATTGTTATTGTTATTGTTATTGTGTTTTATAATTGAATGTGTAATGAATTATAAAATAACGTTTTTCAAAATCAAATTTTTAATCAATTAAATTTTAATCAAATCAATAAATCAATAAATTTTAGGTTCTCTATTTGAATGTATTTAGATGATTATTAATGTACCCATTAATTATCAATAAAAATTGATAATTAATTAAATTAATTAATTGGTTAATTAATTAACTAATTTAATGCAAGTCAAGTCTAAGTTCGAATTACCGTGGATTGAAAAATATCGCCCCTCTCAATTGAGTGAGATTATTGATCATCAAGACAAGATTGATACCCTACGTGCTCTCATCTCGCGCAATGAATTGACGCATCTAATCTTCTATGGTTTGCCTGGTACTGGTAAGTGTCTTTCATACGGTACCCCAATCCTCATGTTTGATGGTACTATTAAGAAAGTTGAAGAAGTCTCTATTGGAGATCAATTGATGGGTGATGATTCCACACCAAGAACTGTATTATCAACTTGTAATGGTCAAGATAATATGTACAAAATTATTCCTGTCAAAGGACAACCTTGGGTATGTAACGAACCACATATATTATGTTTGCAAAAAAGTTCTCGGAATGGTGTGGTAAGAGATAATACACGAAATGCTTATACTGTGATATGGTCTGAAAATCATGTTAGAAAATCCCAAACAATTTATATTGGTAGTGGCCCACGAAGAAGTACAAACAAATCAGATGTTTGTCAGACAGATGAAGAGGCACATAAAAGAGCAACCGAATTACTTGAGAACCAAAAAATCAATAATCCACATTATACGGATCATGGTGACGTGGTTGAGATTTCTGTTCAAGATTACCTCAAAAAACCACAATATTGGAAATCCGATTATAAAATGTACAAAGTCAAAATCGATTTCCCAGAGAAAGAAGTGGATTTGGATCCTTATATGTTGGGATATTGGTTGGGTAATGGTGATAAGAAAAAACCAAAAATTACCACTACTAATCAGGAAGTATTAAATACATGTCTATCAAAAACGCGTGATTGGTCGAGCGCCTATGGCAGTAATTATTTTTTATATTGTTTGAAAATATATGATCTCATTCATAACAAACACATTCCCAAGGAATATAAATACAACTCAAGACAAGTCAGATTAGCTGTGCTGGCAGGACTGATTGATTCTGATGGATATTATACGTGTAATTGTTATGAAATTGTACAAAAATCTGAGACATTGATAGATGATATTATTTATGTGGCCAGGTCATTAGGGTTTTCAGCTGAAAAGAAAGCGGTTGAGAAAACATGTACAAATTCACAATCTGTATGGGCTATTAGGGAAAAACCAGATGATGAATTCGGTCGTGTAACTGGCACTTATTATCAATGTCATATAAGTGGTTCAGGATTGGAAGAGATACCACTCTTATTAAATTACAAAAAGGCACATAGCATAAATCAAATCACAGATGCATTACTGACTGGATTCACTATTGAATCTGTCGGAGTTGATAAGTATTGTGGATTTGAACTTGATGGTAATGGCCGTTTCCTTCTGGGTGACTTCACGGTCACCCATAATACCAGTCTAGTTTTAGCATGTGCGAGAGAGATGTATGGTGATCAAATGAATCGATATATATTGGAGCTAAATGCCTCAGATGACAGAGGAATCGAAACGGTTCGTGTTAAGATTCCAAATTTTGTTAAATCTACATCAAATAAAATCCGATTAGTCATATTAGATGAGGTTGATGCTATGACCAATGATGCTCAAAGCGCGTTGCGCCGTGTCATTGAAAAATACAGTAAAACGAGTCGCTTCTGTTTAATTTGTAATAATATTAATAAAATTATTCCTGGTCTACAATCACGCTGTACTAAAATGAGATTTGGATTTCTTGATACAACCGAGATCACCCATAAATTGAATCATATCATTGAAAATGAAACGGTTCATATCACACCAGAGGCTCTAGACCGATTAATTTCTATTAATAAGGATTTCCGACAGATATTAAACACCCTACAATGTCTTCATATTATCAGGCTCAAAAATGGAACCGATTATCAACCGATTGAACCAGATGATATTAATGAATATCTGGGCGTTCCAACTGATACTGTTGTCGAACAGATACTTGAGATAATGTTACAAAAATCATTCAATCAAGCGTGTCTGTCGGTTATTGATTTATTCAAAAATAATCAATGGAATCCATCTGATTTAATTCATAAATTATCTACATTTGTTTTAAACGGTAATCGTTTTTCAGAAAAACAACAATATTTTTTAATTGATCGCATATCTGATATTGAGTTTAAATTAAGTCACTCTAATGATATTGAGGTCCAATTATATGCATTAGTATCCGTGTTTCAACAAAGCAAGTTAGTCTAAATAACGACTAATTGTGACAATTTTCTCTAAATCATTAAATCTTTGAACAAGCACCTTATTAGCAGTCTTCAGTTCACGTACTAGTTGGTCACAACTAAGACTCCTCCAAGTATTAAAATATCGGGCTTCATGGTATTCTTTGGCTGATTTGAGACTGGATAAAGTCTGGTTTAGGGTCTTAACCGCATTATCAACATCACCCAAGGCCATCTTAATAGATGTTCTGAAAATATAACCCGTTTTCTCTTTATCATGAAATTCGTTAATAAGTTGTTGTATTTGAGTCAATTTAACGGTTAAATCAAACTCTACTAATATCGTGTTAACCTCTTCCAGACTAGGGTGAGTATTTTTGGCCAGATAAGAGACAATTTCAATAGTCTTGGCACACGTTAATGAAAACGTTTCAAAACAGAACTTAGTACTTAATGTACCAGCAACAACGGCTGTCGTCAGCATTTCAATTATTCAATTATATATATTTAGAAACCAAATTTATTTAAATTATATTCTTCTGTAAGGTTAATACAAAAGATCACTAGCATGGAACACTAATTAGGTGGTTGTTAAGTGGTTGTTAAGTGGTTATTAGGTGGTATCAGATTCAAAATTTGATTCTTTAATTTTCATAATTTATTATGAAAATTAATAATGACAACTAAATTTCAATATATATCTGACATTCATCTTGAAACACACACCTCTTCACACCAAAAATGGTATAAAATTAAACCCTGTGCTCCCTACTTAATTATTGCAGGAGATTTGGGAACCGTTTCCAATCAATTGTACAAGCGGTTCTTATCAGAAGTTTCATCACTGTTCACATATGTTTTCCTCATCAGTGGTAATCATGAATATTATTATGTGAAGGGACATTTCATTTCAGATACCGATCAATGGATGTCTTATGTCGATCAAGAGATTGATAAGGTCATCAAAGAGTTTAATAATGTTATTTTCCTCCAAAATAACATCTTTTTAATACCTGATACCCGTATTGCTGTCTATGGAACCACCTTATGGAGTGACATTCTCGACGAAGAACGCTCACATATTCGTAAATATATCAATGATTATAATCAAATACCAAATTTTACAACATTCAAATCTAGCGAATTATACCACCAGAACGTTAAAAAAATATCATCTGCTTTAAACGATCACCCTGATTATAAGTTTATTGTAATTTCACATCATTTACCATCATATGATTTGATCGCTACAAAATACCTTAATTGTGGGTTGAATAGTGCATTTACAAGTCAGATAGAATTAGCAAAGAATGAACAAATTCTCGCATGGGTCGCAGGACATACTCATACTCCAAAACAATTAGGTAAATTTTATGTTAATCCAATTGGTTATTTCGGAGAAAATCCTAATCCTGATTTCAATAAGACATTTTATTTATAATTTTTGAAATAGAATGTCACCTGATCTCCACAACCATGTTTACGACTATGTGGACGTGTTACTACTTTATCGGGTTGCTGGGCACAATCAAATTCACATAATATTTCAACGAATAAGGGTCGGTTTAAGTTGTGACTACGACTACGACTACGAACGTTAGATAATAGTGAACGGCATGTTGATTCATCAATATCTTGACGATGAATGATAACACCGTCATGTTCGAATGAAATAGACCAAAAATCATAATCATCATGCGGTACACTTGATAATGGTATAAGGACACGGTGTGTTACACGGTGTGTTACACGCTGTGTTACATGGTGTGTTAAACCAAGTGACCGTGTATGTGACTTAAGTCCTCTTGTTTTAAAGTCTAGTCCTGTATATTCTTCATACTCTTGTAGGGACCGATGTTTACCAAATCCATAAGCACCCCAGTCAATAGATTCATATTTTGCACCATCCATTGAAAACAAGCACCGATTTCTTTGCTGACATCTGGTATTTAACTCATGCCATTGTACTTGGTCGTCCCAATGTTTGGTTCTACCTTGGCGTGTATATTCATGCCAGATAATTACTTGATGTGGATGAAATAAGTCATATCCCCATGTGAATGCTCGGGCGCTAATGCTAATTTCCTCACCATGAAAGTAATAATTAGGGTCATGTGGAACTTCTCGGCAAAACTGACCTAATGTAAAACAAAAATGTCCCGAATAGAAGTGAGCCCTGACTGGTTCACACAATTTAGCGTAGTTGTCAATAGTTTCTGGTAAAAAAAGAACGGTTCCGTCTGGTGTAAAATGATCATAGACCATTCGCCATGGTTTATTGACTCTCGATGCGGGGTCATGATCAGGATCAAATGATGGTAGATACCCTGTCAATAAGGGTTTAACGGTACCCTTTCTCTTAAGCTGTTTGATCATTGTCAGACACTTGGTATCCCATCCTCGGACAAAACGATGATGAGAATCCAATTGCAGTGTATAGTCTTCACCATTATAATGTTGTTGAATTTGGTGGCGAGCCCAGCAGACACCTTTACTATTACGATAATCAATATCTATAACTTTGACTTGAGGGTGTGCACGGAATTCCATTAGAGTTTCATCTTCACTATGTTGCCATGCAATACAGAAAACTAGTTTATTTGGATAATCCGCATTTTTCAAACAATCACGTAGGGTTGGAACCAGTTGTGGATCACGATACGAGGCAATTTGGACAAAAATAGACATATGTTATATAATAATTATATGTTAAACATAATAATTATGTTTAACATATAATTATTATGTTTAATTCATATATATAAAATATGAGTGTCACTCTTCCATCACCCTTGAGTAATTATGCAGTTTTAGCAGGTACACAAATCACTAATTCAGGTACGACTATCATTCGAAATGGTAATCTGGGATCACCTGGTGGTCTATCACCAGGGGGTATTACCTATGTTAATGGTATAGAAGATAACACTTCTACTGCTTTGAACGCTCAAACAATACTCAGTAGTACAGTTAAACCCCAAATTATCGTTAACGCTGGCATTACCAGTAATCCAGCAGCAGCAGTTAATAATGGTGATTATATGTTCTATCCTGGTGGTTATACGACAGGTGCTATAATTACTTTAAATACAGGTAAAACAATCACATTCAATGCATTGAATAATATTAATGCACAGTTCTATGTCCATGCTAGTCAAATTGTGTTAACGAACGGTTCAATTGAGTTGATTAATGGTGCCCAATCCCGTAACATTTTCTGGGTTTCTGATTCTAATATCACAACTGGAACGGCTGATATGGATATTTATGGTAACTTTATTGCCAGTACATCGGTTACATTAATGACATATACTAGTGTCAGTGGTCGTCTGTTTGCTCAGACTGGTAACGTGACTCTTTTATCAAACACTATTAACGCGACAAGCACACCAACTCCAACACCCACACCAACACCAACACCAACTCCACCTGGTCCAACTCCAACTCCAACCCCAACCCCAACCCCACCTGTTCCTTGTTATTTAAAGGGTACACGAGTCCTGACTCATAAAGGTTATGTCCGTGTCGAAGACCTGAAACTGGGTGACCTATTGATGACACGAGGGTCGATATATGGTAATGAATATAAAAACGGTATCTCTCGTTGCCGTCCTATTATATGGATCGGTCATTTTGTGATTAATCATCCTAATGAGATAACCAATCCCGTATGTATCTCTAAGAATACATTTGGAGAAAACTTACCATCCAATGACTTGTACGTATCACCAAGTCATAATATAATATTACACGGTAAACTATTACCAGCATGTACATTAATCAATGGGAAATCGATTGTCCAAACAAACAAGTTTAAGCGGATTGAATACTACCATATAGAACTCGATAAACATAGTATTATTACTGTGGAAGATATTCTTTCAGAATCATATATCAATGTGAATAATAGGGATATTTTCAAACATGCGTCACATATTACCCAACATGGGACCACAAAGAAATTTAAGTGAAATTTTTTTTATATATATAAACAACCAAATGACCAGCGTTAAACCAAAACTTATTTTCATGGGAAAAATAAGGAAATGTGAATCGGAAAAACTTGATCATCATGACCACGACCATCATGACCATCATGACCACCACGACCATCATGACCATCATGACCACCACGACCGTTGTGATAAATGCTGTTGCCGCGATAAGTGTTGCTGCCGTGGACCTCGCGGACACCATGGGCACCGTGGTCATATTGGACCAACTGGAGCAACTGGAGCAACTGGAGCAACTGGAACAACTGGATCCACAGGAGTTGTTGGTTCAGCTGAATTTGTTCACATGATTCAATCACCCAATAATTCAATTCCCCCAGGAACTGCATTCACGATTGATACACCAGTCATCAATAGCATACCTACAGCCGTTGTCGCCAGTGCTGGAGCAGGTGGAACGGTTTTCACACTTAGCCCAGGAACATACGTGATCATAACGGGGTACTTGTCACATTTAAGAGAAAATAACACCCCTTGTCCACAACATTACACATACTTTCCTATCTTATGCTTTATGTTAGGAAAATATTTGATAAATTTATTTTTTTTCATATTCTTGTAGAACGGGTATACTTAACTGATTGATCATCTTTCTTTGATAACACATATCCGATAAATTATAGATATGTGTATTCCAAAGCATTAAATCATACTCTTCAAGTAGTTTATTAGGGCTTGAATGCTCATCTAAGTTACGATTAATAATATAGTTAATACCCTTTAGATAGCTGTTTTGTAAATTATTCGCAAATTTCTTACTCATTGATAGTTTAGATTCCACAACTTTTTCGTGTTTCTCATTGTAGAAACTAATCTTGGTTTTTCCATTATCAGCGTAATGAATCTCATTCAAATCTGTATCTTTATGATTCTCTACCAGATAGATTTTCTCTATTAGTTTACAATCCCCCGAAACATCAGAAAGAGCACAATCTTTAATATATTCAATAGCATCCCCTAAATTACCTAGTCTCTCTGTCAACATATCTAAGTAGTTATCATTATTTGTGACACAAATAACCTGTAGCACTTGATTAACTTGAGTCGATCCAGAGCGTTTGATTTCCTCTTTAAATTCTTCTTTAATTTCAGCAATTTCCCTGTTTTTTTGCTCAGTCAGTTCGTTTTTTAGTTCCTGAAATTTCTTCTCTATTTGTGTCATTTTCTTCTTGGGTTGTAGTGGGTGTGGAGATGATAACATCTTACACCTTTTTTCATTAATATGCCGTAGCATATTATCTTTCCGAGTGAAATGACGCTGACAATGAGGACAAATATTATCAGACATCACATATATGTAATATATGTAATAATCACATAAACTTTAGATAATTTCCTCCAATTCCTCCGAAAAAAATGGAGGAGTTCTTTATGATCTTCTATGATGTCATATATTTTCCTCCGAAAATGAGGTGTATTTTTCTGATTTTCCATGATTTTCTAATGATTTTCATTCGTGTCCCTCCAAGTTCCTCCAAGTTCCTCCAAGTTCATCCGAAGTTCCTCCAAGTTCATCTGAAGTTCCTCCAAGTTCCTCCAAGTTCCTCCGAAGTTCCTCCAAGTCCCTCCAAGTTCCTCCGATTTTCTCAGATTTTCCAATATACTCTGATGTATTCAATATCCTATGATAATCCTAACCGTTCTTTATTTTTGCTTTGTCAAAATCAATATTATAGGACTTCTCAAACCTTATGGACTTTGTTAAAAATCGTCTTCCTCCAAAAATCGGAACCAAAAATCGGAGGAGCGGAGGAAGTTAACAAATAAACAAAGCAAATTTCAAGTTTGGTTAACTCCAAAATTGTTAAATCTGAATTTTTTTAACAATTTTTAACAATCAGATCATAGAATTTAACAATTTTGGTTACATTTAACAATTTTATCAGGTCAAAATTGTTAAATTTTTACGTCTTTATTTACAAGTTTTGTTAAATCAAATCATCATAAGAAATCTTTAGGTGCTCATAACAATTTAACAATTTTATTTTATGAACAGCTAACAATCATAAATCAAAAATGACCTTAACAATCGTCCTTAGTTAGGGACTGCTAAAACATCAGAACATCATAACGTTAACATTTTTAAAATGTTGTGATTCATAACAAAGGATCATAAACATCATAAGATTTATGATAATCTTAAAACTTACGTAATCCTAAAAATCATAAACTTCAACAATTTTTACGAATTTTATGATTTTATCATAAAGATAAATTTCAAAAATAATTTGCTTTGACAAAATCAAAGCAAAACCCAATCCAAAGTGACCCTCCCCAAAGGAGAGGGTCTATCATAAAAAACACATTTATTTTGATTTTTTATGTTTAGCACCATACACTGGGTCAACTAATTTCAGAAAAATAAAATCAAAAATAATGATTTTTTCTCGATTTTCGGATTGAATTTAAAAAAAAATCAAAATTTTTTTTACTCCAATTTTTTTAGAAAATTTTAAAATCACGATTTTTTTTGAACAAGAATTTTTACTTATGAGTCCACTAGCTACTTTTAAATTGTCACTAGCTTTTAAAAAATCTGATTTTCATATTTCTATTTGAAAAAAAATCATTTTCAGAATCGTCAAAAAATCACTTTTTATTAAAAAGCAATAAAAAATTGCGTTTTTGAGATAGTGACAATTTAAAAGCAACCAAAGTGGACCCTAAAGCCAACCTCATATTTAGAACCGTTCAATTATTTCTTTACAGAAATCGTAGATTCATGTAGTGAAGCACCTATCCTTATATTGAAAACGGTTCAGTGCTTTTGCTTTGTCAAAAGCAATATTATAGGACTTTCTCAAATTGTGAGATTTTTTGAAAAATCATGACAAATCCTGATTTTTTCAAAAAAATCATGCATATGATTACGTGTAATTCATGTAGTTGAAGCACCAACATTAATATCAAAACCGTTCTTTATTTTTGCTTTGTCAAAATCAATATTATAGGACTTCTCAAACCTTATGGACTTTGTTAAAAATCGTCTTCCTCCAAAAATCGGAACCAAAATTGGAGGAGCGGAGGAGGTTAACTTTAAAACAAAGCAAATTTTAATTTTCATCAACTCCAAAATTGTTAAATCCGATTTTTTTTAACAATTTTTAACAATTGGATCATAGAATTTAACAATTTTGATAGCATTTAACAATTTAGCGACGCCGAAATTGTTAAATTTTTACGTCGTTATTTGCGCACTTTGTTAAATGGAAAATCATAAATAATAGTTAGGACACCGTAATAATTTAACAATTTATTTACTATGAACAGCTAACAATCATAAATCAAAAATGAGCTTAACAATCGTCCTTAGTTAGGGACTGCTAAAAACATCAGAACATCACAACGTTAACATTTTAAAAATGTTGTGATTCACAACAAAGGATCATAAACATCATAAGATTTATGATAATCTTAAAACTTACGTAATCCTAAAAATCATAAACTTCAACAAATTTTAAGAATTTTATGATTTTATCATAGAGGTAAATTTTAAAAATGATTTGCTTTGACAAAATCAAAGCAAAAATCAATCCAAAGTGACCCTCCCCAAAGGAGAGGGTCTATCATAAAAAACATATTTATTTTGATTTTTTATGTTTGACCCAGTGTATGGTGCCTAATAATTTCAAAAAAATAAAATCAGAAATAATGATTTTTTCACGATTTTCGGATTGAATTTAAAAAAAAATCAAAATTTTTTTAACTCCAAATTTTTTAGAAAATTTTAAAATCACGATTTTTTTTGAACAAGAATTTTTACTTATGAGTCCACTAGCTACTTTTAAATTGTCACTAGCTTTTAAAAAATCTGATTTTCATATTTCTATTTGAAAAAAA
>Ga0209492_1000049_pt1 | contig 38169 bp, 42 predicted proteins | sample PPLLak12cMay2015_FD_187253 | JGI IMG/M metagenome (GOLD analysis project Ga0209492, IMG submission 187253) | Freshwater sediment microbial communities from Prairie Pothole Lake near Jamestown, North Dakota, USA - PPLs Lake P7 Core (1) Depth... | ecosystem: Environmental > Aquatic > Freshwater >... | reverse complement strand
ATGGATAATGCAGATAATTGGATAATATCAGTTGAGGAAATGGCTAATAACATAAATCCAAATTATATGTGGGTTAAAGATTTACCTTTAATACTATATGTACCAAAAGAAAATCCTTTTCCACCAATTAGTGAAAATTAATAAATATGGGACAGTCAGCATTTAAAAATCCTAGAAAAATATTTAGTCAAGCTAGTACGGAGACTGTATTAAATAATCGTGTAACAACTTTAGAAAACAATGAATACAAAATCACATATTATGAGATTGTGTCAGGAACAAGCGGAAGCCTCACAATCCCAACAAACTCAACCATTAACTCAAATGAGTTTGGCTTATCGGGTAATGCAATACTTTCAAAAATTGATGGCTCAAATAAGCCAACGTATGAAAGTCCTAAAACGATAGGTGGAGTTGTAGTAACAGCAACTCTTAATCCTACTACGGGAGCATGGGCGTCATCAGGAACCTACACAGATACTAATGTTGCTTTAATTTATTCAATTAAGATTAAATCAATATACTATTCTACTTTAAATTATGATAGAATAATTGAATCTGTGGCATTAGCCGTAACTAAAACATCTGACTTAATAAATGACGGTGACGATGGTAATAAATTTATTTCTTTAAATGATTTGCCTTCTAATCTTATTTTATATGCTACAACGGCATCAAGTGATATTCCTACTTATGTTAAATTAGTAAGTAGTATTACAGACCCAAGTTATAATGCGGTTGCTGTAGATGTAAGTACAGGCTCGATAACAACTACTAATCAATTTATTTCAAGTTTAATTACCTCAACAAATGTAATAGTTGGTAATCCTGGTGTTATTAATATTACTACAATCGGAAATATTAGAAGAACAGCAGGAACAGGAAATGCTGAATTTTATTTTGAAGTTTATAGAAGAGTTGTGGCAGGAACTGAAACTTTAATCACTACTTCAGGAAATACTATTCCAATAATTAATACTGGTTACGCTGAATTTTCAGCAACTGCATTATGGAATGATGGAATATTTTTAGCGACTGATAGAATTGTTTTAAAGTTTTACGGTAGTAGAATAGTAGGTGGTTCTGACCCTACTTATGATTTTCAATTTGGAGGTTCAACTCCTGTTAGGTCTTTAGTTCCTTTACCTTTAACTGTATCTCCTAGCAATTCTATTCAAATAGTTTCAAAAGATATTACCGATAGTGCAGCTTTAACAGGAACGACTGCTATTACTTTAATGAAGTCTATTTTAATACCTGCTAATACTTATACAACGGGTGATGTTGTTAAGATATTAAATAGAATAACTAGAAATACAACCACAGGAACAGCAATAAATTATTTTTATGTTAATACTACAAATAGTTTAACAGGTGCAACGCTTATTGGAATACAAAGTGGGGTTTTTAGATTTTATTCAATGGAACGTAATTTATATATTAAATCAACAATAACTACGGAAACGTGTAGTAATGCACTTTCAGCAAATAGTGATGATGGTGTATTACTTTCTGTTTCCAAACAAAACTTAAATATTGATTGGACCGTTAACCAATATATAATTTCTGCTTTTCAAAATGCATCGGTAGGAGAAAGTACAATTGCAAGTTCACTAATTATACAAAAATATTAATGGAAAATTTAATAAAAATAAATAATAAAATAACGTGGCGACATATTGAAAACGCTGAAATAGTTAGTGTTGAAAAATTAGACGAAATGTCACTACATTTAACATTAGCGGAATACGGAACTTACTATTTTGATTATCCAAATACTAGCGTAAACGAAATAAATTATAATTCAATTGACGAATTAATTAATGCTTTAAAATAAAAGAATTTAAAAGACTATGAATGCCTCAGAATTAATATTTGGAATAAAAGACGTAGTAGCAATCATCATAGGGTTAGGTTCTATTGTTAGTTTTGTTTATGTTATAAAGTCAAGTTCAGAAAAAGCTAATATAAAAATATCTGAAACTAATGATGAATTAGATGAATTTAAAAAAGTTGTAAATGAGAAATTTTTACATTCTAAAAATACTAAAAAAGCAACAGTTGAATATATCATGAATACAATAGAAAAAAAAGAAAGCTTAATTTACAGTAAAATAACTGAAATTAAAGTTGAGCAAGAAGTGGCTCATAACAAGCTATGGAATAAGTTAGACAGTGTTGAAAAAATACAACAAACTATTAGTAAAGAATTAGCTGAGTTAAATGGTTATTTAAAAGCCAAAAACATTTAATATGGAAATCAAAAAAATATTATTAGAGAAAGAGGAATACTATCAAGAAATCTTTGAAAAAGATACTATTATCATTCATCATACCGCCGGAAGCCATAGAGCTGATTGGACTGTTGCCTGTTGGGAACACGATAAGAATAAAGTTGGTTTAGCATTGAAAGTTGCGACTTCTTATATTATTGGAGGTATCTCTACTAGAGATGTTAAAGATGTAGCTTGGGATGGAGTATTAGTATGTTGCTTTGATGATAAGTTTTGGGCACATCATATTGGAAGTAAAAATGCTAACAACTCTATACTTAATAAAAAGTCGGTAGCTATTGAGGTTTGTAACTATGGTCCATTAATTAAAGGTAAAGATGGTAACTTTTACAACTATGTAAAGAGCATAGTTCCTAAAGAACAAGTGACTACTTTGGCTAAACCATTTAAAGGTTATATTTATTATCATTCATACACTGCTAAACAGCTTGAAAGTTTAAAATGGTTGTTACAAGATATTGCCAAAAGACACCCTAAGATTAATCTTAAAAAAGGATTGCAAGAGTTTCTAGATAACGATGATGCTTTTGAACTTAATCAAGCAGCATTAAAGGGTTATCCTGGCTTATGGACTCACACTAATTTAATAGCTGGTAAATCAGATATGTATCCTCATCCTAAGTTAATTGAATTAATTAAATCATTATAATGGCAAAGAAAGAATCTTCTACTAGCACTATAGTAAAGAAAATAAGAACAAAAGGAAAAGCTACAAAGCATCCTAATAAACATAAAAGTACTAAACCTTATAAATCTCAAGGAAGATGAAATCATTAAAAAATTATTATAAACCAACTCCTGTTAAAATAAGAAAATTCGGAGATGCTTTATTAGCTTGTGCTGCTCTAATAGGCGGTGGAGGATTAATAGCATACGATAGTCTAAAAGAAGTTTATTCTCCTAAAGAATTAAAAATAATCATAGGAGTAACTTTATTTGTAGGCATTATAGGTAAATTTTTAACTAACTTCTTTTCAGTAAATGAATCAAAAAAATCGAAATCAAATTGTAAATAAAATATCTTTATTTTTTATTGGTTTTATAATCGCTGCGATACTTTTACTCAAATGTGAAGGTGATACACCTATAGATAATACAGATGGCTTAAATTCAAGATATGACAGTTTGAGTAAAGAGGTTATTAAGAAAGATGTTATAACAGATAGCTTAAACAAAGTTGTATTAGGATTAGATACAGTTAGAGAAAAGATATTGCATATTTATCATGTTCAAAAAAAGACAATAAATGTACATGATACCGTTCTCATGTATAAATTTGTACAGATATGCGATAGTGTAATAGAGATAGATAGTATTGAGATTAGTGCCTTAAAAACATTAAATAAGAATCTTGTTGATATAAATAAAGATAAATCAGATATGCTTTATAACAGAGATAATGTTATAATTCAAAAAGATGTTAAGATAGATTCTTTAATTAAAAGTAAAAAGAAGTATTGGAAAGGATTTAAACATGGCTTTACGGCAGGAGCAATAGTGGTTGAATCTTTAAATATTGGAGCAGGAGTTCTATTAAAATAATGGAAAAAAGAATAGAGAAAATAAAGCAGAAGATTATAGAAACTTACGTTGAATATAACGATAGTTTAAAAAAAGCAGAAGCCAAAAAGGAAGAGTTAGAAAATCTTAAAAAAGACTTACAGTTACTTTTACATTATTTGGGAGAAGAAAGTAATTAAGCTTCTTTCTTTGAGCTAGGAAGAGTTAAAAGATATTCATTCACTTTACCATAAACATATTCAGGTTTACCGACAGCAAATACAAAATCCCCATTCTCAAATACTATTTCAGTATAATACTTCTTATTTATCCTTCCCCTAGGAACAAAACACTTTGGATTTAATTGGCTTATAGTATTGTTAGATAGGTTAAATATGGCTATATCAATCTCATAATCATCAACCAATCCTTCCGACCTCATTCTTATAAGGTCAATCTCATCAGGCTCTTCATCGCCACCTAAAGCGTTATTTAAAGGATATATTACTTCTATTTTAAACCATTTTAACTCGTCCATATTAGTAAACTTTTCCTTTAACTATTTTCTTATTTTCTAAAAAGTATTCTCCTGTTTTTATATTCAATTCAACGTATGAGAAACCCAAATTCCATTTGTTCACGGGCATAAACATAGGATTCATTTCGCATAAACAGCCTTGCGAATGAACATTAATTAGCCTATTGTTCATTGTTGGCTCAGAGTGTGAACTTGTCCTATGATAGTGACCTACGAGAGTGTCCTCCATTGTTTTTGTAAATGTAGCCCTTGCCGGGTTAACTCCGCCCATACCCATTAATTCGTGTCCATGCAAAACTGTTAATTTTCCTAAAATTATAGGTCTTTTATCTTTTACAATATCAATTTTTAATTCGCCTAATCTTAATATTATTTCTAATTGAAACTCAGGCATATCAAATATCTCAGGTGCTTTTGAATATAAAAACTTTTCCCATCTTTCATCATGGTTGCCTAGCTTGTAAACTATTTTAGTTTTTGGAAAATGTTGTCTTAATGTTTTAAAAAACAATTTAATGGCATCAAACTCATTGTTAATGTTTCTGTGTCTCCAATCTTTTTCGTGTCTGCTGATGTTAGCAAAATCAATTAAATCGCCATTTATTAAGATACAGTCCACCTTTTTCTCTTTACCATAATCTAACGCAAGTGTAATAGCTTTGTTGTTTTGATAAGGAAAATGTAAATCGCTTACAATCAATGTTCTGCTTTGTTTTATTTTGTAGTGAGTAAAATCATTTGCGTAACTTTCTGGAAGCAAATAATCAGTTGACTTTCTAGCTGGGCGAACCAAGCTTTTATCTTCTAATAAATTTTTAAATTTAAGTCCAGAATTTCCGGTAATAACTCTAATCAAAGACCTTATATTTTCTGCACTAGTAAAATGTAACGGATGCTCTTTTAATATCTTGCGAGATAATGCAGTATTTGAAGTATTAGGAAACTTTTTAATGTATTCCCTTATTATTTTGTTTTTTAAAGTTGGTTTTCCTGCCATATCACAAAAATACTAAATTGTTTATAGTGATTAACGTAACTCACAATTTATTAACAGTTTGTAATATTAATAATAACATTAAAAATATGACAACCTTGTCACATAATTAATTAAATATTGTATTTATATATAGCTCTTTTTTTATTACATTTGTTAAGATATAACAATACGCCATGCCTACCAAAAGACAAATCATAGATGACATTTTCATATTAGCTACTCGTTTCGGAAGAACTGACGATTCAAGGCTAGATGAAACCTATATAGGATTTAAAATAGAGCAAATAAGAGTTGCTAAGATAATTGAAGAATACAACTATACGGGAGTTATTGACCAAAATTGGTTAGTAGACTTTGGAACATTACCATTATACCCTGTTAATTTCGCGGATGACCCTAATATAACTCATTGTTCTTGTGATATAATGAAGTTTAAGCTACCTGTTCCTATAATGAATTTAACAGCTTTAGGAGAAGGAAATTTAGATTTGGGGCTCAAAGTTATATCTGCTTGTGGCTCAAAACAATATACTTACTATCCATTAGAAAGATGGAGAATGATACCAAGTGGACATGTTAGGTCTTTATTTAATTATTATTCAAGATTTGGTCAGTATGGCTACGTTAATAATGATACTAAGTTTTTAAGATTTATGGGTGTTCCTGAAACTACTGAAGGATTAACTGTTAAAAATACATTACCTGTTTTATCGGGAAGTATTAAAGTTGGAACATCTTATACAGTAAACGGACCATCAATAACTTATAATTCAATCATATACCTTAACGGTCAAACATTTACAGGCGTATTAGGAGTAACTACCTTTACGGGAACAGCAGAAGTTAATTACACTAATTTCCAAGCTCCAATGACAGAAGATGATAACTATCCTGTATCTGCTCACATGGCTAGATTAATAGTATTAGAGTTTATGACTAAGGAATTAATGGTAGAAGAGAAACAAATAGCTGATATACAGAATGACTCTGCGGATGACGCTAAGAAATAAAAACAATGAAGGCGGTATTTAATAAAAAAAGCATTGACAATAATATAAAGAAGATTTTTAAAAAAGAATATAAATCAAAAATAAGCACGAGTGAAATAAATAAAATTTGGAAGGACTGGATAGATGAATGTGTAGTAAAACCTTTAAACGTAGGAACTATAGTTAAGCTAGACAAAGAAAGTAAAATATGGGTAAAAGCAATTCCTGTACATAAACATAAAAGAGCTATGTCTTTAAGAAGTAAAGGTTTAGCTTATGTAAGTGGAAAGATAAGAGAAGCTAATATAAACTTTGATACTTCTAAATATATTTATAAAGTAGTTTTTGAAACAGAAAGAATTAATAATAAAGTGAAATTATTTTACAAACCTCACATAAGCATTAAAAAGTCTGTAAGTGATGGAATAGTAAATGGTAAACTAATAACAAGATTATAAAATGGCAATAAATAGATTAGTATCAATTAAGAACCCTATAATTAATGCAATGGACATGGCTGCTTTAGACCATGATAACCATTTACCATTATTTACACAATGGGCTACAGAAGCTGAAATGGAGATAGGTAGCTACTATCAATTTACTCGTCAATGGGCTTTATTGGATGTTTGCGGATGTACTGCTGCTCCAATACCTTGTAATGCAGTAAAGATAGAGGCTTCTATTATAGGCAATCACATGGATAACTGTTGTGGTGTATTTGGAAACATATTAGGAACAGATGGTCCTTTTATAAATCCAATTATTCAAAACACTACAGGTATGTTAGTTATTGATATTGGCAGCGGAGACAACAGTAATACATACGGGCAGGTTCAGTTTCATGTTCAAAACAATAAAGTAATATTTGATGCTAAATACGGCATTAAACAAATAACTCTACAGTATATTGGATATGAATTAGATTGTGATGGGTTTATGCAAGTTGGAGAAAATCATATTCAAGCTATTACAGAATACATACTTTACAAATGGTGTTCTAGAAAGAGAAAAAAGAGTGGTGCTGACTTACAAGAAATGCAGTGGCATTATACACAATGGGATAGATTATGCGCTCACTCAAGAGCATTAGATGCAGAATTAACACCAACAGATAGAGAAGAAATAGCACAAATTTACAATAACCCATTAGCAGGAAGAGGATTATTCCTTGGTATGACTAACCCTAACAGTTACGGATATGGAAGAACAGGCAATTACTAATACATTTAACAAGGGCATAAATCAAGATGTAGACTTTATTTTACAACCTGATGGTACTTATAGAAATATGAAAAATGGAATGCTTATCTCTATGGATGGGCATCATTTTACAATAGAAATATCTAAAGGAAATAAGTCTATTAAAACCTTAACTCCTAGATACGCCGAAGATGAAACCCTATTTGATGTTAATCCTATGCCTATTGGATTTGTTTCTTTTATAGATAAGTTAGTTGTATTTAGTACTAATGATGTTGGAACAGGCGGATATGGAGAAATAGGAGTAATGACCTTTAAAAAGGTACAAGATGATTTTGTGGCTACATACACTCCTTATTACCACCATCCTGATTTAAACTTTTCTAAGTATCATAAAATAGAAGGATTTTCTTTTAGAGAGAATGATGCAACGGAAAGAGTTTACTTTACAGATAACAACAATGAGCCTAGAGTATTTGATATAGCTAACCCTATATTTACTACCTACATAGGACTTGGAGGTATAGATATAACTTCGGTAATACCTAAGCAATATATGGTTTTGAGTGGAGTTATAGATTATGCAGGAACACTATACGGGCCAACAGATGGAAGTGGAGCTATAGTTGGAAACATATTTACTTCAGACGGAATAAACAATACATATTCTTTAGTTACAGCTAGCGCAAACGTAATAGAATATTACCCTATATCTTTATTAGATTGGACTCCATCTAGGAGTATGGGGGATATTACGTTTAAAGAATACGGAGCTGGTAACAAAAACTGTGGTTCTAGTATATATTTTTATAGACTTTATTCAAATGATGGTAAAGTTTATACTACTTGGAGTTATCCTAGTTCTCCTATTCATGTGGGTATGGATAATATATCTACCGCATTAACAGGAAATGATTATAGAGATTTTGTTGGTAACGGTAGTGATACAACTATAGCTCCAAGTATATATTCTGTTATAATTTCAGTATCCGACATAGATACAGATTTTGATGTAATAGAATTATGTTGTGCGGAATACAACCAAATAAACGATGTTCCTTATATTACAAAAATAGTTGCTAAATCAGTTATAACTTCTACATCAATGGATTTAGAAGATAATGGAACTACTAATTTGGGAGAAGTATCTATAAATGATTTAACGTTGTTTCCTGCTAGTATTTTAAAAGTAAAAACTTTATCTACGGATAAGAATTACAATCTAATAGGAAACATAACAGAAAGAGAAGAGTTTGATTTAGATTTAAGTGGAGTTACTTTAACTCAAATTGAATATCCTTTGGTTTCGCATGGAGATATAACTTTATGTACAAACGGAAATATTTATGCGGACGTTAGCCCTACAGTTGGAGCTAATCCGGGAACAGGGGATGTTTTGCCTTATAGCAGATGGCTTGTCACTTTAGGAAACGATACTACAGATACGGTAGAATATCCTGATGGTAGTGGTACTTTTTATGTAACAGGAGAAGTAATAACGGGAATAGAGTATTCGGTAGCAACAGGAGATGAATCTACAATAGCATTTACGGGAGACGGAGCCGCAAGACCTTGTACTACAAGAAATAGATATACTTCTATAGCAACAGGTAAAAGAGTTGAGAATGCAATAGAATTTACTAAACAAGAAAGTGCATTTTGGGATTATAAAAACCCTGCCGTAGCATCTCACAATAAAGGATATTGGAGTGATGAAAGATATAGATTTGGAATATTATTTTTTGATAAAAAAGGAAATCCATATTATGTAAAATATATTGATGATTTTGATTTTGATAAGGTTTACGACAAAGGAGGATTAATTGTAGAAGACCAAATAAGTAGTACATTAACATCTTATGCTTTAAATCCATCCGCAATCAAATTATCGGGTTTAGATATACCTGAATCTATAATGAATGAGGTTAGCGGATTTAGTATAGTTAGAGCAGAAAGGGATAAGCGTATTTTAGCTCAAGGATTATTAATGCAAACGGTTATAGACCCAACTCCTCCCGATGAAAGTAATAGAATAATGCCATTACCTATTACTACAACCGGTTATAGCCGTTGGCAAACTTTTATAAACGATAAAGGTATTTTATGTTGTTGCATTTGTCCTGATTGGTTAGTTGGATATGTTCCTAATAATACCCAATTAGGAATAGGGTATATTGGAGAAAAAATAGAAGAAGCTTTTTGGTTAAACGGAGGCATTAAAGCGGATGGGGTTTATGTAGTTCAAACAAGTAAATTATTTACCACTATGCTTAAAGATGATTATTCTCCAAGAGTAATGACTTTATTAAATATGAATGGAAATGGAAGTAGGGGCTTTCCTGAAGAAGCTGGAGACGTTAATATTATAGGGGATGGTAGACCGTTTTATAATAAGTTTTCCGATTTAGACCCTTCCGCTATGATGTTTGGTGGAAATTACAGTTGTTCTAATCCTCCAGGCTGGGTTGGCGGAGGCTCTTATATAAGAACAGTAGGTTGTAAAAAACTATTAGTTTTAACAACACGCTTTAGGATGTACGCAGAACCTTTTGGTACTAATTATGATGATTGGAGCGCAAGAGATAATACTAGAAAAATTGTAGTTAATTATTTATCAAGTAAAGATAAAGCGTCTCAATATGGAGGTCAAGGATTATCTGCAATAGCAGAAACTTTGTATATGTCTACAGGTCATTTTCAACCAATTAACGATGCTGTTAAAGCGGATACCCTTAATGGAACTTTTACTAGTGGAGAAAACAAATATACTTTTAATGATGTAGAAGTTTTTGGAGGAGATTGTTTTACCAATCTTATTGATATTGGATGGGGATTATGGAGTAATGAGTTTTTTCCAGATAATCAGTCAATGGCTTACTCAATGTTTTTTCCATGCGAGGGAAGTGTTAACTATAATCTAAGAAGAGGAATGAAAGTTTCTAATAAAAGCATGTATCCAAACGGGCAGATAGCTTGGGATAGCCCTGCCGGAACAATATTAGAACAATACCAATACAATAAAGGTTACAGTACAGATGGAACTGTTATTAAATACCCTGCATTACCTTTTAATTTTGCATTTAGCGGAAGGTTTGAATATAGGACTAGATTTGCAGGTGCTAAATATCCAGGAGAATCCATAGATTCATTTAGAAAGTTTCTACTTAATGACTATAAAGATTTAGATGGTCAATTAGGAGAAATCAATAATATTCGCTCTAAGGACGGTAGAGTACTTATATGGCAAAACCATGGAGTTAGTTCTGTTCCTATCTTAGAAAGGCAATTATTAGCTGCTACAAGTGGCGCAGCAACCACTATTGGTACAGGCGGAGTAATAGACCGATTTGACCCTATTAATTCTTATTATGGCAATCAACATCAACACGGACTAACATCTACGGAATACGGATACATTTGGTTCGATATGAGAAACAGGGCTTTATGTATAATGAGTGTTGGTGGAAATATTCAAGAAATATCATTAGCAAGTGGGCTACAAGCTTACTTTAATAATCAATTTAATGAAGGGGATGATACCGGTTTAACGGCATCTGATATTTACAATACTAATAATTACTCTATGCCTGAAATTCCTTTATTAGGTTACGGTATAGTTGGTGTTTACGACCCAAGGTATAAAATGTCTTACTTGACTTTTAAATACGCGGATGATAGATTAATTGATTTAGAAGAAGAAATTATAAGTATAACTGCAAAAGACTTTACTATTGGTTATTCTCATGTATTAGATGCTATTATAGGGTTTTATGACTTTACTCCGGGAATATGGCATAATCATAATGATTTAGTATTAAGCGCAAATAACTCTAAGAACTATGTTTATTATGGCACAGGAATGGCTCCAACTACATTTAACATAGGGGATATTGTTAAAATTAATAATACATTCTTCGAAAACGAACTTTGGGGAGAATATATTTGCATTAAACAAGTTACTATAGATGATTATCTTTCTGACCTTACTTTAGAACCCGCTTACCCAGGAAGTATTTATTGGGTTAAGATAAACGCAGAGAATGAGATATATTTACAAACATTCAATACTGATTATTGTAAGTTTTATGGTAAAGTTTATGACCACGAAGTAGAAGTTATTGTTAATCCAAAATCAGACCAAGCATTCTCTATATTAAGAATACAACAAAAGTCTAACGATACTAATTATACTTCTGTTTACTTCTCTACGGATGACCAAACTGCTCAAGATACTAACATAGTTAATAATAGTAAAGCTTATAGATACATAGATAAGAGTTATTATAGTTCTGCTCCATTGCCAAGAACAGGCGGTAGATTGACAGACCACTACGTTAAGATTAAATTTGTATTAAAGAATTATTTAACTAATCCTACTATAGCTAAGAATAAGAATAAGATATTTCAATTCTTAAAATCTTGGTTTATAACTAGAGATTAATTTATTTTTAAAAAAATATGACAAACTTGTAACCTTTTATAATTTCTTTCGTTAAACAAGTATAAACCCTTTAAAACTTAGAAATTATGAAAGCAATTACATTATCAATCTTATTAGTAGCTTTAAGCATTAACTCTATTTTTGGCTCAACTACCGATATAGTTAAAGTCCAAAGAGATTCTGTTAAACTACCTATTTTCTCAGCAACAATACCTCAATCTTATGGAGTAGATGAGGAATTTGTGGTAATAATCTCGTTAAATGGAAATTCTTATAAATGCAAAATAGATACTGTTCTTAAAGAAACTCGTGAAGTTTGTTTTATTATCCCTATTGAAGTTTATGATAGCATTAAATCAGATTCTAAAATAGATGTTAGTTTATGTATAATGAATTATGAGATAAATGCTTGTAAATCTATATATTTTTTTGAAAATTCTATTATTCCTAAGGATATTAATAAAAATATCTAATAGTTTTTTTTACTACATTTGTTTATATTAAAAAAAATGTAGCTATGCCAGAAACTGATAAAGAAAAAGAAGCTAAAAAAGCAAAGGTTCGTCCTGCTCAAATAGGAGTAGACCCTAATATAAAGCCTAAAATTACAAAAAAAACAGGCTATGCAGAATCTTCAGCTTCTGTTAAGGATAGACCTTTTCAAATGTATGAAAATCCTGATTATCTTATTCAAAATAAGGTAGGGAGAACGGGATACTGGAATGCGTTTCAGGATTATTTAAAAGACTATAAGTTACCAACAGGAGAAAGTTATATTGGCAACGAGTCTGCAAATAGAAATTTAGCTAATGATTATACAAATTTAGCAATATCAGATTACAATAAAAGCTTATTAGAAAAATATAAAGATAAGCCAGAAGTTGTAAAAAAAATGGCAATTACGCCTAAAGATGTAAGACAAGTACAAGAGTATTATAGACAAGGAGACCCAAATGTACTAGTTGATGAAATAATAGGAGGCGAAACGTCTCAATTTAGATACCCTTCTGCTTCTATGGTAGATGTGTCTAAGGCTAAAGAAGGTGAATTTATACCTATGATGTATGGTGGAAAACAATACGTTATACCCGCAGAATCATATAATAGAGGTATTACAAGTGCAGATTTTATAAAGTATGACCCTAATATACACGCTAATATAAACCCAAATTATATTAAAACACTTAATTCAATTCGTGGAGGACAAGCGGGTGGAGCGTTTGTTATACCTGAACGAGAGCCAACTAATATTACTCCTATATCATCAAGAGCTACCGATGCAAATGCTACAACTGCGGCTCAAGGAGTAACAGCTCCTCAAGGAGCAATCACTGCTCCAAAAACAATTACAACTCCATTAGTTTCTAATAAAAAACTTCCGCCTTTAGTTATCAAGGCAGGCGAAGGAACTAATCAAGAGCAAGAAAAAGCTTATTTAGAAGCTAATAATTTAGACGAGAATTGGCAACCTAAAAAAACTGTAGTTCCCGCTCCTGCCGCACCATTACCTACTGAAGCACCTGTAGAGATAAAAGGCAACTTTGCTAAAGGAGGTTCCGTAAAGGCTCCTAAAATGAAGAAGTATGCCGTTGGTGGGGAAATAGCAGGATATAATTATCAAGGTCAACCTATAGATAGATATGGTAAGGTTATAGAGAATGAAGGGATGTCTACAGAAGATGTTGGTAAGTCTGCTTTAGATATATTAACAAATGCTGCTGGAAAAATAGGTGGTTCAAAAACCACGACAACAGGTAACGCTAATGCAAGTTCTAACGCTACATCAGATGCCGCTAATAGCACTCAATCGGGTTCAACTGAATCGGGGGGATTAATGAATAGTCTAGGTGGCAAATCTGCTGCTATTGGAGCTGCTACGGACTTAGGTGTTGCAGGAGCAGGATTAGGAGCTGCTTATATAGATTCTAAAAATAAAGACGCTAGAGGTAGATACAAAAATGTAGAATCATCCGTAGGTTCATCCGCGTTGAAAGGCGCTGCTTTAGGTACTAAAATAGGAGCAAACCCTGCCCTTGTTGCCGCAACAGGAGGATTAAGTATTTTAGCTGGAGCAGGTCTTGGTGCTTTAGGTGGTGGAATTTATGGAGGAGTTGAAGGTCAAAAAGATGTAGCTTCTATAAAAACAAGCAAAGCTAAAATGGCAAACGAATTGTCTCAAGCAAACGCTAAAAGAAATCAACAAAGAGCAATAGAAAATAGAGATGCAGGCATATTAGAAGGTAATTTAGCTACTCCATTAACAGAAGGAGAGGCTATTTATAACGAAAAAGATGAATTGATTAACGCTAGAGAAGGTGGTATTATAGGCGCTGCTAAAATGATGTATGCTAAAGGTGGTACAATAGTAGGTAAAGGCGGCCCAAAAGATGATGCTATATTTACTAAGGCTAACAAAGAAGGTATTGCTCCGGGTAGCTTTATAGTTCCTGCTGAGAATGAAGAAAAAGCAAAAGGAATAAGAGCTGCTTTATTTGGAAATAGAAACCAAAAAGCTCAATTTAAAAAAGGTGGAGAAACAGAATCTAATGTTGCTGTAAGTAACGGAGAGCATTTATTTACTCCTAAAGAAAGAAAAAAGATTATCAACTACTTAGGAGAAGAAATCTTAGAAGAACTAGCTCCTAATGCAGAAGAGAATAGTGAAGAAATGAATATGGGTGGTATGTTAGGAACTATGACTGACAGAACAAATATGAGAGAATATGTAGGTGGTGGTTTAATAAAGCGTGCAGATGGTTCTTATTCTAAAAGAGGATTATGGGATAACATTAGAGATGCTGCGGGTAGTAATAAAGCTCCAACTGCGGAAATGTTAAAACAAGAAAAAAAGATTAAAGCTGAATATTACAACGGAGGTATTATACCTGAAGATGTTGCTACTCAAAAAAGAACAGAGCAAATTCAAGATAGTTATGCAGGAGGCGGAACTACAGGAGATGGCTTAAATAAAGGAGATAGAATAGTAATGGATGGAAATGATGCAACAACTATGAGGATAGAATACGATTCTCCAAAACCTCCTCGTCCTGTTAGTATTTTAGGTTTTAAAAATAGTTCTATTGGAGGCGGAGGCATGACTTCTATGTTTGCGATGGGTGGAACTACGGGAGATGGTTTAAGTAAATCTAAAGCTAAGATTATGCTACACGAAGGTATGGCTAATGGTAAACCTATTACAGAACAACAACGTAAATACTTTGGTTGGGTAGCAGGTGGAAGTAAAGAAGCTAAAATGGATGGCGGCGATATTAATGGTTATGCTATGGGCACAGACGTAGAAGGAGTAGAAGATGTTCCTAAGTCTAGTAAAACTTATTCAGAGTTAATTACTCCTCCTAGAACATATAGAGGAACTAAAGAAGAATACAAGGCTGCTGTTGACAAATCAATCAAAGAAGGTAAAACGATTCCTAAGGACGCTGCAACTACTACAGCTAAAATGGATGTTAAAGCTCCTTCTGTTAAAGGAAGCAAAAAAGTAAAAGATATGACTTTTGAGCCAATGGAAAGAAGGGATGTTGCTTTAGAAGAATTAAGAAAAATGGATGAAGCTCAAGCTTTAGGATTACAACAAGCTGGGGAAAAAGATATTATAGCTAAGCCTATAGTTGATGTTAATGCTACCTATCCAACATCTCCTAAAGCTCCATCAAAAGGATTAATGGATTACGCAAAAAGAATTGACCCAGGAGCTGCTTTCTCCGCTTACCAAATAATGCAAGGTAGCAAACTTTTAAAAAGCGGACAAAGACCTGAAGATGTTTCTAAAATAGACCCTGCTTTTAATGCTGCTGTAGAGAGAGCTCAAAGAGATGCTACTTTTGGTTATACTCCTGAGCAAGCTGCTATGTTAGACCAAAAAGCAATTAATGCTCTTAACGATGCTAGATTTGCAGGTAGAAACTTAGCAGGCGGAAGCGCAGGTACTGCTTTCCAACAAGAACGTCAAGCTATTAATCAAGGTTGGTCTAACGCTTTACAATTAAAATCTGCTGACCAACAATTAAGAATGCAGAAACAACAGTATGCAGACCAAGCGGTTAAAGAAAGAGCTAACTTCTTAGATATGCAACGTAGAAGAGCATTTGGTGACGCTATGACTACTTATGACATTAATCAAGAAAGTGGTTCCGCTTTAGTAGGAGCGGGTGTTAGAAACGCTATTGGAGCATTTAGATACCAAAAAGAATTAGATGCTCAAGAAAGAGCTGCTAAGATAGCTGGAACGCCAATAAAAACAACATAAATTAAATACAACAAAAGTTCAAGAAAGGAAATGTAAAAAGTTTCCTTTTTTGCATTATATTAATATTAAAAATTAGTATCTTTAAACAAAAATTACTCATGGCAATACAAGCAGGTTTAGCTCGCGGTTTAGCACAAGACCTTCAATACGACCAACGTATTCAAGACTTACGATACCAAAAACAAGAAATGGATAGAGCGCAAGCTATGAATGCTGCGAAAGTTAAGATGTTCGTAGATGATACGGATTATATGAATGCCGTTAACTCATTTGATAATCCTAGAATAAAACAATATAGTGAACAAGTAATAAAAGATTTGGGTAAATACATTAATGAGAATCCTGATTACATGTACGACTCTCAGAAGATGATGGAAGTAAAAAGGATGAAAAGACAATTAAAAGATAATCCTTATTTACATCAAGGTATAGCTTCAGATGATGCTATTAAGAAATTACATGCGGATATGGCTGCGGTTGCTAAGAATCCTGATATGCACAATAAAGGGGCTTACGAGAAATTAGCTCAACAAGAACAAAATTATTATAAGTTTGGTAATCAAGACGGTGAGGATGCTTCTAGGCAACTTGGAGCAAAAGCATTTGTGTATAGTAAGCCTAGAGATTTTAGAGATTTGAATGAAGATTGGAGAGTTATAGGAAATGGATTTAAAGATGTTAAACAAGCGTCTATGGCAGGTAAAGGAAGAAATGCTTTTTCTGAATACGCTAACCCTGAAACTTTAAAAATAACTGCTAACCAGTACTATTCTCAAAACAAAGAGCAAATAGCTCAAGAAGCTGCTAAGGTTGGAATGGAGCCTGTAGAATATGTAATGCAAGGAATAGATGCTCATATTAATAAAAGAGTTGATTTCGGAGATTATTCATTAGGAGATGCTTTAACATTAAGAGCTTTAGCTAAAAGGGATGCTAAAAAAGATGGAGCAGAAACTCCTCAAGGTCCAACTACTTGGGATAAACAAATTGTGGGTGAGGCACAAGGAAAAGAAAGTGGAAAAGTATTTGATGAAACTTTAGGTATTCCTAATGATGTTGTAATAAAAGATAAATTTGGAAAGCCTTACGACTTAACAGGAATACAATTTCAACATACAGGAGCCCATAAAGTATTTGAAGTTCCTGTTACGGGTAAAGATGGTAAGGTTAAGATGGTAAAACAAAAGTTTAAAGAAGTATTTGCAGATTTACCTAAAGCTCAATCGGATGAAATGGGCTTTACTAAAAAAGAAGATGACCCTTTTTTAGTAAAATGGCCAGTAACCGGAAGATTATTTGTAGACGACCCATCAATATCTGAAAATTTTACAAAAAGTTCTGATGGAAATTCTAATGTGCAATTAGTAGATAGAGTAGATAAAGATGGAAACCCTATAAAAGCCACTCAAATTAAAACATGGATTCCTATGGATATATACGACCAAGCCGCAAGAGGTCGTTATGATAAAGTAAATATGGCTACTAAATACCAACAAGGGGTAGACCAGGGTGTATTAGTTGAATATGATGACGAGGGGCGCATGTGGAACGCTGAAACAAAACAACTTATAAAGTAAAAACAATAATATGCCTGAAAATCCTATATACGACCCAAATAAAATAGTTAAAAGAGCTTATGTTAAAGATATTAATTCTTCTAATTTATCAGAGCCATCAACAGATGGAGAAGTTCCTAAATACGATGCTTCTAAGATTGTAAAAAGAGGATATGCTCCCAGAGAGGCTTTTCAAGAAGAAGGATTTTCTCCTGATAAGTATGTTTCTCAAGGAGAAACTGTTGAACAAAAAATAGACAAGATAATAACTAATAATTATCCTGATATTTCTGACGATAGAAGAAAAACTTTTAAAGATTATGCAATGTCTGGAGCTAATGCCGAAGATATAAAAGATGCTATACTTACCTTTCAAGGAGTAAATCCTAAACAAGAAGGAAGTAATAATTTTTATATGAAAGAGGTTGCTCCAAAGGTTTATAAACCAGTTCCTTTAAGAGCAGATGAAAAACCTCCTGTTGGATATGATGTAGCTAGTGTTTGGGGAGACCAAGTTGGTTCTGATGATGACAATATGGTTACTAGTCTCGCTAAACACGTTTGGAATGGAGTTGTGGGAGCGGCAGAAGGATTTAATAGTTTAATAGAAACTAGCATTGGATTAACTACAGGAGAAGAAAACAAAATGGCTAAAACCATTTCTAATAAATTAAATAAATTTAAGTTTGATACTAAATCTTCAGAAAAAGGTAGTGTATTAAGTGATAAGCCTATTACTGAATTTTCTGATTTTTTTGACCCTGAACAATATGATTTTAGTGGGAATAAATTACAAGGACAAATATTAAATGGAATAGAGAGTTCAATTAGTTTTGCGGCAGGCAGAGGTGCGGGTGGAGCAACAACTAAATTAGCCAACAAAGCATTAAGCGGCTTATCTGCTTATAATATGTCTTTAACTGGCTTACTAGAAGTTGCTGATGAGGCAGGTCTTAAAGGCAGAGAGAAGTATGGTTTTGCATCCGTTGCAGCTTTACCTCAAGCATTACTAGAATCTTCATTAGGAACAAGTGGGTTGTTTACTAAGAATACTATTGCAAGACAGGAATTAAAACAAGCTAGTCTTGAGTTAGCTAAAAATTTAGAAAGAACTGCTGCCGGAGAATTAACAGAAGAATCTTTAAGAAAACTTCAAAAAGAAATGAGTATAGCCGCTTTAGCTGTTAATAAAAAGTTTGCATCTCAATTAGTTGGAAACTCATTAGAAGAAGCGGGAACAGGATTTTTACAACAATTTGCAGAAGAATCTAGTAAACAATTATACGATAAATTAGCAGAGGACCCTAAATTTAATGCAGACGCTTTTAGTTTAGAGTCTTTAGGAAAATATGTCGAATCTTCAATAGGAGAATTATTAGGTTCTGTTGCTCCATCTACAGCTTTTGTTTCTCAACAAAGAAAAATAGCTAGGCAACAATTAGAATCAGGTAACGCTTATTCTATTGTTACAAAAGGAGATGAGGCTGTAGAAGCTTTTAAAATAGATATAGATAATAAAATAGAGAATGGTGTTATAAGTCAAGAGCAAGGAGATGCCGCTAAATTTAAAGTAGACGCTTATAATAACTATAATAAAACAACTGAAAATTTATCTTTAACTGATGAGAATAAAGAAAAGTTATTTAAACTATCATTCCAAAAAGAAAACTTAAAAGCAGCTATAAAAGATGCTGAATCTAAAGATACGGAAGGTCATTCTCGTTTAGATAAGATGAATCCTGCGGAATTAGGATTACACAACTCTAAAATGAAACAAGCTAAGGCTTTACAAGATGAGATTGATTTAATAGTTTCTAAATCAGAAGTATTACAACAACCTGAAGTTGCAGAAAAAGTAGTAGAGAAAGTAGTTAAAGCAGAAGAAAAAGCAACAGAAGGAGCTAGAGTAAAAGAAGGTGTTAGCTCTGAGATTGGAGCTATATTAGGCAGACAATACAAAGTTAAAACTCCTGTTGGTGGAGAGGTTGCTGTTCCGGGTAAAGCAGCTTATGAAGTACCTAAAAAAGTACTTGAGGAAACGAGAAAGATGAAGGAAATTCCTGTTGAAGAATTTAATGACCCTAATTTTGATGTAACGGTTAAGCAAGCTAAACTCGCAGAAGCTTTAGATGAAACTCCCGAAAAGACAACTACAGGTACTTTACAAATAGATAATGAATTTACTGATGACAAAGGACGTCAAGTTCAAACATTTAACATAACACTACCTAATGGAAAAGCTGCTCGTTTTGCATCTTCTATGGTAAGATTTCCAGAAGAAAACGCTGCGGGTGGATTTAGAGGTAATACATACGAAGAAAACTTAACCAATAAAGAAAATCCCGTTGGTCAGAAATTAGGAATTACTGTTAGAACTTTAAAAGATTCGGGTAGAAAAGTAATATTCGTTTGGAATGCAGAACAAGGTCCTAAGTTTGGTAAACATATAGGAATGGTTAAAGAGAGATTAAGAGGTAAATCCGAATATGGCGCGGCTGATTTAGATGAGATGGCAGATTTAAGGATGATTAATATGGGACAAAACCCTAATGCTCCTGCTCCTGGTATTTTTACTCCTAAAGAACCATCAGGCGGTGGAGCTCAAAAAGTAGTTGCTCCTGTAAAAAATAAGGAAGTAAGAGATAAGTTAAAAGGTTTAGGATATAGTAAGCCTGAGATTCAAGCTATGGAGCCACAAGAGGCTAATGATATAATTAAAGAGCAAAGAGAAAAGCCTAAAGTTAAAAAAGAAGCGTTAGATGAAGTAGAGGTAAAAGAGAAGAAAGCTGCCGCTAAAAAAGAAAAAAAGATTGCAGATTTAAGAGCAGAAGAACAAGCGGAATTAAAAAGAGAAATACCTAACATAGATGCTTATAAAGTAAACGGCAAGGTAAATGAGTTTTTAATTGAGAAGCCTGAAGAATTAAAAAAGTATAAAGAGATTTATAATAAGTACGATAAATTAATTACTGATGTATCAGAAGTTAAACCTATTGCAGATGCTAAAGCTGATATAGAAAGAAGAAGACAAGAAGAGTTAAAAGAAGCAAGTGTTGATAATAGAATAAAACCAGGTATAGGTAAATTAGTAAAAGTAGGGCAAGAATTTAATTCAGGTTTTAAGGTATTAGTTCAAAATGCAACACTTGATGAATCTTATGACCCTAATATACATGGAGATGGATATGTAGTTTATTCTAAAATAATTTCTGATGCAGAATTTGATTCTAATGGTAAATTATCAAAAGCACCAATAGTAGAAACAGAAATTTTTCCTAACAAAGAAACTGCTGATAAAATTTTACAAGAAAGATATGAAAGACTTTCTGCAAAAGAAAAACAAGGAACAGCAAAATCAAGAACAATCAATGCTAAATATGATGCAGAACTAGCTGCTTTAGAAAGTAAACCTGCTGAAGAAAAAGGTAAGATAAAAGTTAAAAAAGAAGTTGCGGAAGTATTTGATTCTACTCCTGAATTAGAATCTATAGGTACTAAAGAACAATATGCTGAATATCTTAAATCTACGTTTCCTGATTCAGAGTTAGCATTCCATGGTACAGATACGGCAAGCTTAAAAGATACTGGTTTTGATTTATCTAAAAACAAAAGATTTAATGTAGGTTTAGGGGTTAATTTTTTCTTAAACAAAACTTTAACAGGACAGTATGGTAAAAATATTGTTACAATATTATATAATCCCAAAAACCTATTATCTTTTAAAAATTTAGCAGGAAATGATTATTTAGATTTATCTGATGAGCAAATTAGTAAAATAATTGATTACTATGGCTTAAAAGGAAAGGTAAACTTACAAGACTTCTCAAAAGAGATGAGAAGTAAATCTATGTTTGATTTCATAGATAGTATAGTAAGAAAAGAAGGAAGTAATGAAAAGGCTGCTCAAGTTTTAATAAGCTGGGGAATAAGCGGAACAAAGGGTAATTTGGTAAAAGATGATGTTATAAGTATACATGATAAAAACCAAATGCAAACACTTGGCTCTAAAGAAGATATACAAGGATTTAAAAACTTTGTAAGTAAATCTGCTGAAGAAAAAGGTAAGATAAAAGTTAAAAAAGCTCCTAAAGAAGTAGTTGTAGAGAAAGAAGAATCAATAGCTAAGAGAAAAGCTCTTATGGAATCTATATTAGGCGCTAGTAAGCTAATTGCAGCTTATAATAATCTAACTAAAGCTCAAAAGAAATCTGAAATTGGAGTTAATCTATATAAGAAAATTCAAGATAGAGTTAAAGAAATTAATTACACTACTAAAATAAGCAGAGGCGGTACTTTACAATTAGTAGGAGAGAAAGGTAAGCGAGTTTATAAAACTCCTGTTAAGAGAACAGAAGACCAAAAAGCTATGGAAGCGGAAAGAAAGGATGCTTTAAGAGCAGAGCCTACTTCTATTGCACACGCTGTTATATTAGATATTGCTAATGGCGCTCAGTTTAATGTTGATAGTTTAGCTGATTATTTTTCAGAAAAGATTTTAAAAAATGAAATGCCGTCTTTATTAAAAAATAATAAAAAAGGTATTAGAGTAGGTTCATATAAAACTAATTACGAGGAGGCTTTTGGTCAATTTGAAATTGAAAATATAACAGAAGCTGCTGCTGCCGAAGAAGCGGCAAGAACATTAGGAGATTATTTCATAGATGGTTTTAGAGAAGCGGCTATTCAAGATGCTATTGATATTAACTTTAAGACTAAGAATAAAAATATGACTAGGGGTGAAGTTGAAGCTCTTAATGATATGATAAGAGAGCAAGAAATAGAAGAAAAAGAATTAGAAGATATTTTAGCTCAAGAGGAGTTAGAAAAAGAAGAATATCGTAGACAAGCAGAAGAAGAAGAAGGTTACTTACAAAAAGCAAAAGTTAAGCCTGCTACTCTTAATAAATTTGAAAAATCTGTTGATTTATTCTACCAAACTAAAGATGCAGATGGGGCTAGTAAAAAGAGAGGATTAGCTGCTAAAAGAAGGGAATTTTTAGAAAAAAACCCTACAATTAAGTATATTGACGATAATATGAAGTATATTTACAAGCAGTTAGAAGAACAAAATATCATAGAGAGAAAAGGAGAATGTCCATAAAAATAAACTTATAAATAAATAAAAATGAAAAAACCAGAAAAATTATCTAAAGAGGTTGTAGACCTTCTTTTATTAAGACTTAAAGATGAATACACTGCATTTTATATGTATCGTTCCGCATCTAATTGGTGCCAAGAAGTAGGCTTTTTTAAAGCTGCTGCATTCTTTGCTGCTGAAAGTACAGATGAGTTAGAGCATGCAAAAGGTATTGAGAAATACATTACAGATTGGAATGTTATCCCTGAATTACCGGCAGTAGATAAACCTGAATCAAAGTTTAATAATATATCTGATTTAGTTGAGAAGGCTTATAATTTAGAATATGAATTATACGAGAACTACGAAGAAACTAGTGCTAAGGTATTTAAAATGGGAGAGCTTTGTACGTTTGATTTCTTACAAAATTACAGAAACAAACAAAATAAATCTGTTGCTGAATATAGCGACAAGCTTAATATACTAGAGGGAGTTAATCTTGATAGTAAATTTGAAATGTTAATGATTGAATCTAATCTTTTTGGATAATAAAATATGGCAAGTCCTTGCATAATAAAATATAACGGTAAAGAGTATTCTTACGAGCAGTTCGCTTCAATGATGCACGATGGATTATTGAGAGACCTTGTTAACAGAGATGTAATAGATAATTCTGATTTTGTTGGGTCTATGGAGGTTTTTGATATAGTTGAAGGTAAATATCCTGATGCTGCATTTCAGAAGTTTAAATTAGTCCCTGAATTAGGTAAAAACATAATTCAACGTAGCGTTGAATATTCCGATGATTTAATTAATAAAAAAAATAAATTAAATGAAGAGTGGCGTAATGAATTAGATAAGAATGGAGTTTCTGAAAAATCTGAACTATTAAGAAATAAATTAGCTGAATTTCAGAAAGAAAATTTTGCGGTAAAAATATATGAATCAAAACAAGCACTACCTTATTCTGATAAATTTTCAACACATGGAGTTATTGATTTTTCTGATGTTTCTTGGACTAAGAATAGAGGTGTATTTTTTGATGTAATTAAAGGGATTTATATACCAAATGAGATTGGTAAAAAAGTTGGAGCCTCTGTTGATAAAAGAGGCGGTTCTAATTTTTTAGAGTTTACTTATAATGAAGAAAATGTAAAAATAATAGAAAGTGAACTTGCTAAAAATGGATTCAATACAGCTAGTGATTTAACTAACGAGAGTTTATTTCAAAAACAAAAGAAAGTTGCTACTAAGGTAATTATTGATAAAGTAGTTGACATAATAAAGAAAGCATTACCTAAAGTAAAAGTTGTTTATGATGAGAATTTAAAAGCGGCAGGTAAATGGAGTCCATCTACTAACACAATTACAATTAACCCTTTTTACGCAGGATTTGATACTCCTATACACGAAGCAGGTCATATATTAATTGATGCTATCGGATATAATAATAAAGTTATTCAATCCGCTATTAATCAATTAAGAGATACTGATTTGTGGAAAGAAACAGAAGGTCGCTACACTGAATTAAGTGAAGAGGAATTAGGTAAAGAAGTTTTAGCAGAAGCTATAGGTAGAGAGGGTGCAGATATATTTGATACAGAAGTAGAGAAATCTAAGTTTCAAAAATATTTAGATTATATATTTGATTGGCTAAAGACTAAGTTAGGTATGAATAAAAATATCGCTAAGTCTTTAGCTAAACAAATTATAGGAGGTATTGGAACTAAAGGCATTAAACAAGTCGCTACAGGCAAAGATACTTTACAAAAAGAAAAAGAAGAAAAAGAGCCTAAGCCTAAAAAACCTAAGAAGCCTCAAATATTAGGGATGGATTTGTATAGAAAAGTTGTGCTTAAAAGAGACATAGACCAAGAAGCAAAAGATTTAGCGAAAATAGACGAGTTATTAGAGAGAGAGGATTTAGATGAAGATACTATAGATGCTTTAAAACAAACTAAAAAGAATATAGAATACGTTAGAAGATTAGATTCTAAAAAGTATAAAGGCTATAGAGCGAGCGATAAAAGAATTAGTGAGATAAGGGCTTCTGAGAATCTAAACGATTATAATGAAGATGAATTAATTCAAATCCTTAACGATATTGATGGATTAGATAATGATGCTAAAGAAGCTTTTGGTAATGAGGTTAAAGTTAAAATAGCTTTATACTTAGACAGAAAAGGTAAAGATAGATTATCAGCAGAACATAAAAATTACATAGAAGAAGTTGCTAATAAAAAAGATATTAGTAAATTATCTATCAACTTGATGGTTTTATCTCAAGCCGACCAAAATCAGCCTGCTTTACAAGAATTAAGTAAAGTTTACGATGCTGCTTACTTAGATAAAGTTATTGAAACAAATGATAAGCAGTCTGAGAATGAACAGTTAGCTAGAGAAGTAATAAAAGAAAAGAATAAACAATTAGGTATAGTAGAAAGAGTAGGAGGAGCTTTATTCGCTAATGATAGCGCTAAGTATTTTGAGTATATGGTAAATCCAAAAGCTATTGAATTAGAAGATGGAAGATATGTACCGGGATATTGGACTATGGAGCAGGGTAGAGCTAAAGGTTTTTCTAAAGCTCAATTAAACTACTTACAATTCCATAGAGACCTTGTCGCAGAAAGAAGTAAACAAATATTAGGAGACCAATATTATGAAACGGCTAGTCCTGATATGGAGATTATTCAAACGGATAAAGGATTCCAAGAAGCTTATAAATCTGAAGGTTTAATAAATGCTTTTTCTTATTACTTAGGTGGCGGTAAAAACAATTTAAGCAGAGTAAGAATTGAATACATTGACCCTGTTACTAAAAAAGAAAGTATTGATTTCTTTGCTAATATAGAAAGAAAGATTGCTAATTACGGAAAGAAAGGAAAATTAGAACAAGGAAGAGCGTTAGGACTTATTTTAAAATATAATTTTAGAGCAAGAAGACAATTAAAGTCTGGAATGAATGCAGATGAAAAAACTAATCCACTAGAAGTAAAGGGTTCAGGAGAATACTCTATGAATGGACAAGGTCAATTAGTTAGTAAGTTTGATAAACCTCGCTCTTCGGGAAGAGGATATTCAACAGACTTCTTCCGTGCCGCTAACGAGTTTATTGCAGAGACTTCTCATGTTAAAAATATGAGTAAGGTATTGACAATATCTAGAGCTGTTCAACATTTAGCTAAAGATGGATATACTCAAGCGGGTATATTTCAAAAGCCTAATGTAGCAGAGTATTTAGAACAATGGACTAATATGCACTTGTTTAAGAAAGCCAAAGAAAATGACCCTTTATTAGACGCTTCTTTAAGGAAATTAAGAGCTTTAACAAGTATGACTACAATGTTGTTTAACGTACCCGCTCAAGGTATAAATGCTTTTATGGGAAATTATAATAACTGGAGGTCTGAGAATGGAGCTATTTTCCTTAAAGGTAACGCTCGTTTATTTGGAGGTAAAAGAGAGTTTAATAAAAAAAGTGGATATGGTGTATTTAATAAATATGCTATGGATATTGTAAGAAAGTATAACATCGCTAGTATAGATACAGAATCAAATCCAAGATTAGAGGTAGGTTCTTTATTTGAAAAGATAGGTAGCTTAGGAACAAGATGGGGAGAGATTCAAATTCAATCTTCTTTAGCTTTAGGTTTGATGTCGGATGCAGATTACAATAGTTTTGAATATGTTACTAAACCTAATGGAGTTAAAGTATTAGAGGTTAAGCCTGGAGTGGACGAACAAGCATTAAAACAAAGAATCATATCTTATTCTAATCGTGTAAGTGATATTCAAGGTAAATACGGAGAGAAAGACCGTAGAAATATAATGAATGGAGAGATAGGTAAAGCTGTATTTCAATTTAAAGTATGGATACCAGATTGGTGGAAAGAAAGATACGGAGCAGAGTATATAGATAGGAATAACGTAGTTCGTAAAGGTAGTTGGACTGTTGTATCATCTAAAGGAATTAAAGCTCTTAAAAAGCAAATTAAAGACAAGGGAGTATATAAAGGATTGTTTGATGGAAAGACTCCTGAATCAAAAGCGTTTTTATCTAATCTTAAAGGAGTTATGATAACAGCTTTATTCTTAGCCGTTAAATATTCAGATGATGAGGATGAGCGTAAAAGAAAAGCAGCATCTTTAGCGGATAAAATGGTAGGTAATATGTTATTTATATTTGACCCTGACCAATTAAAATTCACTGTAACTAGTCCTGCTGCATCTTTAGGAACCGCAGGTAAATTAATAGATGCTACAGGAAAGTTATTGAAGTTTGATGCAGAGGAAGCTGAAAAAGCAAAAAAAGAACTTGGGAGTATAGCTCCGGGTAAAAAACTTTATAATTACTATGATGAATTATCAGAGGAATAGTAAAATATCGTAAATTTGATTAAAATAAAATAAAGAAATGGCATTAACAAGATTAGATTTATCTGCACAAATTTGTGTAGAAGATAGTTGTAGCAAATTATTGTTTACGGATACTACAGGAAGTGTAGATGCTGCTTGTGCTGCTGATATAAATGAGTTTGGTTACGGATTAGTTGATGGTATAACATCTGCGGATGTCGAGGAGGCTATAATTAATGTTTATTACCCTTTAATGACTACTCCTGTTAAGTTTACGTTTACAATAGTATCTGATGTTATTACTAATGCTACTATAACAGATTTGAATAATGTAACAACTAATATATTCTCTCTATTAACTTCTACTGTATTTCCTTTTGTTGATTTTGATATATCCGCAGATTATGGAGTTACTGTTCCTGAAGTTACAGACGGATTATACACTTGGGATTATACAATTAATGGAACTAATCCTGAACCATTTACCTACACTACCTCTGGTGGATTTACATCTGATTGTACTGTAGATTGTTGTATAGAGAAGTCTTATTTAGAGATGGATTCTAATTGTGGATGTTTTGAAGATAAAGTTAAAGGAATCATACGCTCAGAGGTATTCTTATGGGCTTCTCGCTACGCTATTAATGTAGGGCAAGATAGTAAGGCGGATAATTTTTTAACTAAGGCTAAAGAGAGTTGTGAAACTAATTGTAAAGATTGTAAATAATAAATATTAAGATATGTGTAATTGTAGCAAAAAATGTAATTGTAATATAACCCAAATAACAAAAGGGGAAAAGGGAGAAATTGGAGCCAATGGCACTAACGGTACTAATGGAACCGATGGAACTAACGCCTTTAAATTTGTAAAAGAATTTGAAACCGAAGATATAGAACAATCAATAGTTATTCCTTATGTTCAGTGGTCAGCTTGTGGAGCTCCTCCTTCTGGATGTTTAGCTGATGGGACTACCGCTAACCCTTTTGTAGACGTTCATATTCAATTATGGCTACTTGTTCGAGGAGAAATAGGCTCATCTTATTGGCAATTATTAGTTAATGGACCTCCTGCTACAAATTTTAGCTATACTACAAGAATAAATAGTTCAACGGGCGCCATTACAATTATTACAGATGGTAATTTAGGAACTTACAGATTAGTTATTTTAGCTTAAAATAAAATGGAAATACAAACTAACCACACATTAAGACTTTTAAACGCAAAATGCGAATACGTTTGTATTGTAGATAATCTATCTAATAAATTAGAATATGGAGATGATATAGAATGTTGTCTAAATAAGTTATTCTTAGCATCTAAGTTAATTAATAGATTAGAGTGTTATAACTTTCCCACAATAACAACAGCACCCGAAAACTGCATAGAGCAATCTGACCTTAGAGAGATGTATGCAGTATTAGATAACTTATTGTCTTAATATCCTAATTGACTTAAAACAAAAAAGAGACTATATAAGCCTCTTTTTTTTTATTTCCTTAAATCATTTAAGCAAAACACTATTCCTTCACACCATTTCTTTTTATTCTTATTTATATTGAATTTAGAATGAGGTATAGTGGTTAAGAACTTCCAAACACATAATCCTTTATCTTCCCAAAATACATTTATCTTAACCCTATCTTCTTTTGGTCTTGTAAATATACCTTCTTCGGTAACGTATATATCTCCACCTCTGAATAAATCTATCTCATCGTGGAAAGCTCCATCAAATTGAATAGTATCATCTCCTATTGCAGAAACAATTACAAGGTTATTTTCCCTTGTTATCTTCATAACATACTTAGTAAAACTATCATCGTGGTTGTGACCGTTTATAAGCGTAGCTAATTCTTGGTGGGTTGATATTGACATAATGTTATTTTAAACGAAATGTTTTTGATGATTTCTTAGCCAACTCCTCAAGCTTATCATTATCTTCTTGGTTCTTCTTAGCAACCCTTTTGAATATTTGCTTTTGTTCCTCTTGTTTAGCTCTTCTCTTAACAACCCTCTCTGGCTCTGCTGCCATATTAACTTGAACATCATCCGCAAGTATAGCGTAAATATCTGTTTCGTGCATAGTTAAGTAAGGCTCTCCTCCGATAATCAATTCTAAGTTAGCATGTACGTTATACATTACTTTTAATCCTACTCTAAGGTAAGGGACTACTTCTGGACCAACTGCTATAATGTAGCCTACAGTTCCTTGAGATAGCTTAGAAGTAGATATAATAATACCTCCTTTTGATTTTCTTTCTCCATTAATTGTTTCTTGAATGATTACAGACTTACCTAATGGTATAGCGTCAAATGTAATGTTCTTTAAATCTGATGGTACAGATAGTGAATTAATTCTTTTAATTAAATCTTCGTTAAACTTTTCTTGCATTGTTTTGTTTTTAAGGGTTAAAATTAATTATTATTATTTATATATCTTAATGTTTTGATTTTTAATTGAAACTTTCTTGACTTAATTCAGCTTGCTTATCTTTATAGTAATTGATTAGCTTAGTTCTTTTAATATCTGTTAACAGTTTATAATCTACGCTATTGATAAGTCCTATGATGCCGGCAAGGTGTGGCTGAACCTCAAATGAATCAAATGGTAGATACTCCTTAATAGTATTAGGGCTACCAAAATCATAGTGGCTAACGAATTGCAATAGCTTATTATACATATCAATATTGATTGATTTGCGATTAGTTAAATAAGAAGGATTAGTAAATCCCATGTAGTTAACACATTCTCTTTTCTTAAACTCTGGAATACGATTGTAAATCGGCATATAATCCGCTTTATTTACTTGTTTTACTTCTTGTTTCATGTTTTAAGGGTTTATTATTAATAACTTATTGATGTTCCTTCTATTGTAAAGAAGGCTGGTTTAAACTCTGATTTCTTAAAATTAATTATACCATCACTTTCCGCGATTATCCAATTAGGACTTATACACTTATCTGTTACCTTAAGAGTTATTCCGTTATTTAGCTTAATAACATCTCCATAAAATAGTCTTTCAAATGAATCTAAATCAAATCTAACCTCAACCCTATACTCATAAGCAGGAGTTATTTTAAACTTTTTACACATCCATAACTGAAGTTTTGAATAGTCAGTTTTACTGTAATCTAAAACTTTAAAAGATTTTATTTTATGTGTTTGTTTTTGCATATACGGTTTATACTTGAAATAAATTAAAAAGGTTACAAATTATCCAATCATGTTAATTATTGGTTTATCATTTGTTAATTGTTTAAACTCCATTTCTAGCTTTGCGGAGTTAATTATAACTTGTGCAACCTGTGCCATTGCCTTTGCTTCCTCATTTTTCATAGTTCCGCCTTCTAGTTTTCTAATAGCTGAAAATAGATGTTTTCTTAATCCTGTTAAATTGTCGTCTGTGTGTTCGCTCATTTCTAATGGTTTTAGTTTTTTATTTTTTTCGTGTATATAATTAAATGTTATATTTTTAGGCAGAATAACGTCACTATTATCTATTCTTGGAGCATCTGTAAAGGATTCTAATTTTATGTCTAAATCAACTTCTTCTATACATAGCTTTTCCGTTTTCTCTGAAGGACCAAATCCTTTAGATATTACTATTTGTATTTCTCTTGTTCCATTAAAATAAGTATGACCTATTATCCTACATCTCTCGCCACGAGAGTCTAATAGAGTTCTTCCATAATACTTGGTTATTTTACTTTTAATATCTTTTTCCTTACTCATGTATGTGTGCTTTTTTAAACGCTAATAATGCTTCGTTTAGCAAATCTACGGATATTGGAGTTAAAATAACACTATTAATATTACATATATTGCATATAAAATGAGTTCCGTCAAAAATTATATGAGATTTATTCCTTATTCTATCTAATAATATTAATCTAAGCCGCTGTGTTTCTATTAATTTACCACTTAAACTATAATCCCTTGCTCTTTTTTTTATTTCAGCATCGGAGCCATATTTTCCAACCCTCCTAATCAATGTACCGTTTCTTCTTTTTTCATTTACGCATTGTATACATGAAGCATAAAAACACTCTCTTCTTTTATCAAATCTAAAATATTCTAAAGTTTTAGGCTTAATTTCCTCGCAAGAATAGCACTTTTTTGAAAGTTGTGTTCCGTGTGTCATAATATCTTTTTTAAATCTATAAAAATATTTCCTTTAGCTAAAAAAATATTATCAATACAATAATGATTATCGCCGTCTATTAGTCTATCGTTAATATTTGGTCTAACTCCATTTTTGAACCAAAAAATTAAATCTTTTTCAATATTTTTATTAATCCAATCTTCGTAATAGTCTCCATCTTCATCTTTTGTATAAAGATATAATCCAATTTTAAAATTTATTTTCATAGCATTTAGTTTTAGTTTAAATACTTATACTTAAATCGTATAATAAAAGTTACATGCTTATTGAATTATTTTTATAAATACCTATTTTATCGTTATAAAAGTTCCTCCAAAATATTCTATCTTCCTCGTTAAATGGTCTATCTAAGTTTATTATATCTTTCTTAAAAGCTCTTGCTTGAGCAGTCCATAGAATAAGGTCGTTTTTAGACCATTTAAGAAGGGGATATTCTTTAGGCAACTCATACTCTACATAATCTTGATAAGCCTTCCCATACCAACTTATTAAGCCTAGATTGTATCCTGTGATGTTCGCAGATAGTTCTACGTTACATCTATAACATTGTAAGTGTAGATTATTAAGATTAAATCTAAGTGTAGTATTTGCTCCTCTGCTATGATAATGACCAGCTTGAGGCTTACCTGCATTACCACAAGATATACATCTACAACCCTCGTCTATTAATCTACAGATAGCATTAACTTCCGTTTGTAACTCAGATTCATAATCTCCCATTGTTTTCAACTTCTCAACCATCTCTTTCTTCTTTACTTTCCACTCATCCTTTTCTTTTCTTTCTGCTGCTTTTTTATTATATTCTATAGCGCATTTAGGACTACAAAGGAATTGTAACGGATTGTATTCAGGAGTAAACTTTTCTTTACAGTTTTTACAAGATTTAGGTTTAGCCATTGAATATTTGTTTAAGAAGTTTAAGACTTTCGGACTCGTTGTACTTAGGTATGCTTATACCTATTTTATTGTTATCTATTACTATTTTTCCAACTATTAATTGTACCGGTAAACCATATCTCACACAAAGCCAAATTATTTGTTCTTCTGATAGAATACTTTTGTTTGTTTTACCTGCAAAGTAGCGAGATAAACATCCTGCCGTTATCTTAAACTTTCTTTCGGAAGCATCCTGTATTACTTTAGCTCCTACATACCCTTGACCCTTATCGGAAGGATATACATCTTGGAGCCTTTTAAGAAGCGCTTGCTTTATTTTAGTTGAGTCTTTAACTATTGACATAATTTACGAGTTACATTGTTCTATATAAGCATATACGTTAGATGCTACATGGTCAATCTCTTTTTCTAAATCAGATTCTGATTTCTTATCGCTAAAGTAAACCATACCCTTATCTTCTCCTAGTTCGTTTTTAATTACTATTCTAGTTAATAAAGGAGATAAAGATGTAGTAATGAAAGATGAATCGTTAGACTCTCCTATAACTGTAAATTCTCCTGATTTTCCTGCTCTTTTTTCCATTTTATTATTTTTTAATTGTTACTTCTTTATAATATTTTTCTACATACTGTTCTGCCGGCAATATAAGTATTTCGTTTTGCTCACACCACATTAGAACTTTCTCTACAAACTCAGCAGTTTCTTTTTTACTAAGTTCAGCTAAACTTCTAACATGGGTTCGCATCAAGGACATTTTACCAATAGTTACTTTATTTTGGTAGGATAAAAACTCTGGAGCAAAAACTTCTTTATGTATTTGTTCTACTGTATTGAAATGACTAAACATCTCACAAGTTAAACAAGTTCCTAATATTCCTCCGAAGTAGTAAGAGAATTGATTTACAGATGGTCTGCGTATCTTTTCTTTAATTACTAATTCAAATTCTTTTCCAGCTAAAGACTCTCTCTGATTAGCCCACATATTAGGGTCGTAAAATAGTATATCTCCATTGGGTTTTACTCTCCCGAAATGACGGATAATTGGATTAGCCATAGTTTAGAACGGTAAATCGTCATCAAAAGAGTTAGCTATCTCATCTCTCAAAGTATCGCTTAATTGATAATCTGATTTAGCAGGAGTTGGTTTAGCGTTTAAGCCATTATCTTGATTCTCATCTACAACATCATTATATTCAGATACAGGAGTTGCTGTTTTAGCGAAATAAGCAGTTAAATACTCTTGTAATTCAGCATCTAATTCAGATGCTACTTTATTTGAATCTTCAGAAATAGGCATTACTTCATACACTGGCTCAAAATACTTAGTTGCACCTTTCTTCATGGGATTGGCAGATTTAACCGTTACTCCAATCTCTGTAATTTTCTTACCATCACAAAAATTCATGAATGGACCTAATGCAGAACCTGTTAATTGTAAGTTAGCAATAACTAATCCTTTGCCTTGTTCTTTAATAGCTACATATACGGATTGAACATACTTTAATCCTTTAGGAGCTAACTTCTCTTTTACTTGCTCGTATAGACCTGTCATTACTATACCATTCTTTGTTCTAATGGTAAGTTGTTCTTTTTTTGTACTACGAACTTCGTTAGAGTAATACCCTACTTTCTCTTGGTCGTTATAACCTTTACAAGTTGACAATACATCTAAAGGAATAAAGGTAAAGGGTAATTCAATAAAGACGTTTTCTTTTTTTTCTTTATCATAATACTTGAATTTTCCTTCTGAACCTGACCAATCAATAAATTTGGTTGAAGGATTTGATAGTGTTTCTGTTGGGTTGCTTCTGCTCATCTTGTTTGTTTTTTTATGGTTTATATTTATTTAATTTTTATTCTTTTGCAAATCTATATAACTTTTATTACATATACAACTTTTATTCAAAATAATAATTCTTTATCCGTGAATTTATTTTTATTAGCTGTCCACTTAATAGTTCTTTTAATGTTTCTAATTGCCACAACATCATTCCTGTTGCCGTGCGTATGTATTCTTCCTAGCTTTGGTATGTTTAAATCTATTGCACTTGCTTTGGATAGCTTTATATTAATATGGAACATATAAGATGATATTACTAAGTTTATTTGCTCTTTAGTAAACTTATGATTCTTCTTTAATGCTAAGTCTATTTTCTTAAATGCCATGTTAATCTATTAAGTCATCTATAGCTAAATTGTGTTTATCCATTAGGTCAAGTATCTCATAAAATACTTTATCTATATCGGAATCGTTTTCTAGCTTGTGCCTAAGATTATGAGTTACTTCCCACAATACAATAGCCATATCTAAAGACGCGTTCGCTCTTTTGTAAGCCATTTTATCTTCTTGGTTGTCTAAATCAAATTCTATTGTTGCTTTCATATATTTATTTTAAGCTGTTACTATTATATCTTTAAAGAATCTAACTCCATTAATGGTCCCTTCTTTTAAGAACTCTTTATTAGCGGACATATACTCTTTTACTTTAGCCTCATCTACACATAACCATTCTCTTGGTATTTGAGACTCATCCGCAACTTCAAATTTCCATTGGTGTCTTAATCTTGTAGTCTTGTTAGCCTCTGCCTCTAACTCTATCTGAGCAGCATCTTCTTCTGTTTTAGCCAACATTAATTTTTTAGCTATTTCCTCTTGCTTTTTAAGCTCAAAGCTTTTAATTTGATTTTTAGCATGAATTAAAGCTGTATTTAAAGCTCCTGTTAGATTTTTAGCAGTAGAGTCTATTAATCTGCCTTCATCAATAGATGGCTGCTTTAATTCAACTCTTTTAGCTTCTACAGCCTTAACTAATCCATTTGCTTTAGACAAGTTCTGTTGAGCAATAGACAAACTTGTTTCGCAAATAACTTTAATCTGTAAGCAGTTATTAGCTACTGTGTCTAACTCTGATTTTAAAGCAGATAATCCTACTAAGGATGCTGCTAATTTCGGGTTTACTAATTGATTTTCCATGATTTTGTTTTTAGATTGTTTTAAAGTTAATTACTCTTTTTATTTTATTCGCGTTGTAAATAGTTGTTTGCAGCATACTTCCTGAATAAGAACCAAATTTTATTTCTTTCCACAAAAACGAATATAAGTCAATCCATTGTACTTTTGTCATCGCTGGCATTCCGTCTAATATTTTTACCTTGTTTTCCATGTTATTGTTGTTTGATTTATACAGTTTAACGTAAATAAAAATAAAAGGTTACAGGTTTGTCATATTTTTTTTATAATTCGTAAACATTTCCTTCGTTAGCCATTTTATTAAGATGCCATTCTGCAATTTTAGTTTTAAGTATATCTTCTAATTGTTTCTTTTTATGTTCCTCTGCAACCTTGTAAACCTTAATTCTAAAGTCTGTTTTACAATCTTTCCACAATTCTTTCTTTGTATCTATATCTATTTCTATTGGACCTATCTTATTTATCATATCGTAAATCTTAGCTCCTGCGATATAGTTTAATAAATACCCTTCTCCATCATGCTTAATAAACATAGCGTAAAACCCTTTAAAGGATTCTTTTATAAGTAATTGTTCTATTTTAGAAAGCATCTTCTGTATTTGTTTCTCCTTTAGTATAATTTTCAAAAGCACTATATTTACCCATAAATCTTGCATATACCGCCTTTGTTTCTCCGTATCTATTCTTAGCTACATTTATCTCACAAAGCCCTCTTAAATCAGTTCCATCAACGTCTTTTGGGTCTTTCTCGTAGTAGTCAGGGCGGTATAATAACCAAACTTGTACTGCATTAGCCTCAATAGCTCCAGAGTCTTTTAAATCAGACATTTTAGGACGTCTACCTTCTTTACTAGCCTCCCTAGATAATTGAGATAGCTCTATTACACAAAGATTATATTTCTTATGAAGCTCTTGCAATCCCTTTACCCTTAAAGACATCTGTCTCTCATCCGACATTCCCTTGTATTCATCGTGGGTATTATTCATTAATTGCAAGTAGTCTATCATTATAACTATTGTTTTACTCATAGGTATAGTTCTTCTCATCTTCCTAATCTTAGTTTCTATGTATTGCCAAGTTATTCCTGCCGTATCATCTATTATTAGATTATTCTTTAGCTTCTTTCTAAGAGCTTGTATCTTAACAACATCATCATCCATTACATTACCACTTCTTATTTGCCAAGAGTTAATATTTAAGCAGTTGGCCCAAAGATTCTTCATTAACTGAGTTCCCGGCATCTCTAAAGAAAATACTACTAATGGAGCATCTGATTCTACGGCTACATTCTTCATAATATTAACCATTAAACTAGACTTACCTGCGCCGGGAGGAGCGCCGATAACAATAATCTCCTGTTTTAAACCACAAGTAATCTTATCTAACTCATCTAATCCTGTTCTGTATCCTATTATTTCTTTTTTGTTATTCTGAGCATCTTCAAACTCTTTATAGGTCTCATCAAATAAATCAGTAATACTTTTCTCTACGGATAGGTTATTTTTAATAGAATCTAAATCATTAAATATATCCTTCATTCTATTTACATTCTCATCTATATCTCCGTTTTGAGTAAATAATTGATTGTAAGAGGAGTGAATGGTAGGTTTTAGTAATCTTCGGGAGTACATATCAAATACAACCCCCATGTGTTCGGATATGTTTTGTTTTATCTTATAATCTACCGCATGGAAACTACTAAGTATTGTTTTAATATCTTCTTTAGAATATCCTAGTTTAAATAACTTATCTCTCAATAAGAACACATCTGTTTTAACCTTATTACTATGGTTATCTTTTATAATCTTAAATAGAGTTCTGTTGGATGGTTCTTGCCAAATATCTTCAAAAGCATAATTCTCGCAGGATGCAAACAAATCTGTATCTTCTGCATAAGAGGATAGTATAGCTAATTCTAAGTCTTTGTATTTCATATTGATTTATTGAAAAAATGTTGATTTAGGTTTTTCTTCTACTTTAATCTTAAACTCTGGCTTCATCCAAACACTTAACATCTTTCCTTTCCAATTAAGAACTTGTTTACCGCTACCATCTTTCCAATTCATAGTAGTATAATAATCGAATGCTCTTTCCGCCACCGCTTGTTGGTATCCTTTTTCCTTGAAGTAAGATTTAACCTCCTCTAATAAAGGAGGATTAAACGATTTGCTTGGCTTTTTAGACTCTTTCTTTGGAGTGAAGTAATCTTTTAAGCAATTATATAAATCATCTCTTAAATCAAGCTTAATGACTTTATTATCATCTATAAACTTTAATGTTTTTCCTTTATCAGAGTCGGTTATTTCTAGTTTCATAACTAAAATAGTTTTTGTTGGTTAGTGTGGTTGTTTATTCTTTGCATTGCTTTATCAAAGTACTCTTTATCAAGTTCACACGCTGTAAGGTCAAATCCGTAATCGTGGCAGGCTATTGCTATTGAGCCTGAGCCTAAATGCGTATCAAGTATTTTATCTCCTTGCTTTGCGTAATTTTCTAAACAATATTTGTAAAGCTTTATTGGTTTTTCATTTGGGTGAATTATTTTATTATGACCTTGTTCAAAAGAACCTTGACCTTTTCTAAAACCTTCCCATTCATGTTTAAATATCATGACTCTTTTATCTATGCTTTGGTAAGCTAATTCAGCCATTGATAAAATACCATCTTTTTTATCTTTATCCCAAACTAACCATCCAGAGTGTTTTAAAATTTTAGGATAATAGTTTGCTCCCCAAATGATTTGATTTTTAGATACTCTAAATAATTCATTAAAGTATTCTAATTCCGGAGTTTTATTATGATTTGCATAATGCTTTAAATCATTCCTTTTTTCTTTTATTTTACTTTTTTTTCCACCTCTTCCAAAGCTACCATTTGAAGCGTTTACTGAATAAGGAGGGTCAACAATAGCTAGGTC